>OLRE01002711.1_pt1 | contig 13948 bp, 10 predicted proteins | sample 1672461 | NCBI WGS metagenome assembly OLRE01 (sample SAMEA3136688, study PRJEB25190) | human gut metagenome | biome: human gut; feature: human-associated habitat; material: faeces | place: Austria | collected 2013
AGGGCTCCCATTTCATTTATTTACATGGCAGATGCTACTCTGAGACAATCACAGACTTGGACGGATCACCTTTGGTCTGCATCCTGCATCTTCGAGAGCTTTAACAATCTCATTCTTATGATCTGTGCCAAAAGCCTCCAATGTGATCTTAAGTTCCACTGCCGCATTTCTGTTCGTGCTTACAAACTGGTTATGATCCAGCTTGATAACATTGCCCTGAGCCCTGGCGATCACGCTTGCCACGCGTACCAGTTCGCCCGGCTTATCCGGAATGAGCACAGATACTGTGAAGATTCTGTCTCTCTGGATCAGACCATGCTGAACAACAGAAGACATGGTAATAACATCCATGTTTCCACCGCTTAAGATAGAAACAATCTTCTTTCCCTTCACATCCAGATGACGAAGCGCTGCCACTGTCAGAAGACCGGAATTCTCTACGATCATCTTATGGTTCTCAACCATATCAAGGAAAGCAACGATCAGTTCATCATCCTCGATAGTGATGATATCGTCCAGATTCTTCTGGATATACGGGAAGATTTTCTTTCCGGGTGTCTGTACTGCAGTACCGTCAGCAATCGTATTTACGTGCGGAAGAGTCACAACCTCACCCTTCTTCAGAGAAGCTTTCATGCAGGCAGCCCCTGCCGGTTCCACACCGATGACTTTGATATGTGGATTTAACAGCTTCGCAAGTGTGGAAACACCTGTTGCAAGTCCGCCTCCACCGATCGGAACCAGAATATAATCAACAAGCGGAAGCTCCTGAATGATCTCCATTGCAATGGTACCCTGTCCTGTGGCAACTGCCGGATCATCGAAAGGATGGATAAAGGTATATCCCTCTTTCTCAGCAAGTTCCAGTGCATGTGCACATGCCTCATCATATACATCACCATGCAGGATAACCTCTGCACCGTAACTCTTTGTTCTCTCAACCTTGATCAGCGGAGTTGTGGTAGGCATAACGATCACTGCCTTCACACCATATTTATGCGCAGCATAGGCAACACCCTGTGCATGATTTCCGGCGGATGCTGTGATCAGACCTTTATTTCTCTCTTCATCGGAAAGAGTGCTGATCTTATAATAAGCACCACGAACCTTGTATGCACCTGTACGCTGCATATTCTCCGGTTTTAAATAAACCTTATTTCCTGTAAGTTCACTGAAATAGCTGCTCTTGATCAGCTTTGTTTCCTGTGTGACCTGTTTTACGATCTCTGATGCCTGTTCAAAACTCTCTAAAGTAAGCATTGTTTTTTCCTCCATTTTGTCCTAAATGTACTCCCGGAATCTTTTTGTACTTGATTTGACTCCGAAAGTACATCCTAATCTTAAGCGTCCGGGTTTTCTTTATGGTCTACATCAAACAACGCATTTACAAATGCATCTGCATCGAATTTCTGAAGATCGTCAATACTTTCTCCTACGCCAATGTACTTCACCGGAATATCCAGTTCAGACTGGATGGCAACTGCAATACCTCCCTTGGCAGTTCCGTCCAGCTTGGTAAGGATAATACCGCTGACATTTGCGACCTCCGCAAATTGTCTCGCCTGTGCAAGGGCATTCTGTCCGGTGGTACCATCCAGCACTACCAATGTCTCCAGATATGCATCCGGATACTCCCTCTCCAGGATCCTGTAAATCTTACGGAGTTCTTCCATAAGGTTCTTTTTATTATGAAGACGTCCTGCTGTATCGCAAAGAAGTACGTCTGCATTTCTTGCTTTGGCTGCAGCCACCGCATCATAGATAACAGATGCAGGATCTGCTCCCGCCTGTCCGCCGATGATCTCCACACCTGCACGGTTCGCCCACTCAGTAAGCTGCTCTCCTGCTGCTGCACGGAAAGTATCGGCTGCTGCAAGGATAACCTTCTTGCCCTGGTCTTTTAATTTTCCTGCAAGCTTTCCTACTGAAGTGGTTTTTCCGACACCATTGACACCGATCACCAAAACTACGGATTTGCGGTTCTCAAATTCATACTCTGTGCTGTCCACACGCATCTGATCCTTGATCTCATTGATCAGAAGCTGTTTACATTCCATCGGTTCCTTAATATGACGTTCGGAAACCTCTTTCTTTAAATTCTCAATAATAGAAGTGGTCGCATTGATCCCGATATCACCCATGATCAGAATCTCTTCCAGCTCTTCATAAAAATCTTCATCAATACTGGAAAAACCACTGAAAATATTGTCAAATCCGGCTACGATATTGTCTCTGGTCTTTGCCAGTCCACTGACTAATCGTTTAAAAAAACCTTTCTTTTCTTCTGCCATGTGAAACTCCTCCTGTTACTGGGTAAGCTGATTCTCCACCAGATCGACGGAAACCAGTGTGGATACCCCTTTTTCCTGCATGGTAATACCATAAAGCCGGTCTGCGGCGTTCATAGTTCCACGTCTATGGGTTATTATAATAAATTGTGTGTTTTTCGTCAACTTCTGTAAATATCCGGCAAATCGCCCAACATTGGAATCGTCCAGCGCTGCCTCGATCTCATCCAGCAGACAGAACGGTGACGGCTTCAGATTCTGGATCGCGAAAAGAAGTGCGATAGCTGTCAGAGCTTTTTCCCCGCCGGAAAGCTGCATCATATTCTGCAGTTTCTTTCCCGGCGGCTGGGAAATGATCTTAATTCCTGCCTCCAGGATATCTGCCTCTTCATCCAGCTCCAGAGTTCCTTTTCCGCCTCCGAACAATTCCTTAAATGCCTTGTCAAATTCCTTCTGGATCTCGCCGAATTTCTCAGAAAACTGTTTCCGCATTCCCTCATCCAGCTCCTGAATGATCTGTTCCAGAGTTTTCTCCGCTGTGACCAGATCCTCATACTGGCCGGACAGAAAGGTGTGTCTTTCCAGAAGTTCCTTATAATCCTCAATAGCATTTACATTTACAGGTCCCAGCTTTCTGATATCATCTTTAATCTGAGCTGCCTGTCGCTTCATCTGCGAAAGATCAGTAAGTTCCTCTTTTCTGTAGGAAACAGCATTATTGGGAGTAATCTCATACTCGGACCACATATAGGCAATCCGCTCTTCCCTGTTCTCCTCCAGCTTGTCCATCTGTCCCTGCAGACGGTAACATTCCTTATCCAGAAGTCCAATCTGACCGGACAGATAATCTCTTTTCTCAAAAAAATCTTTATGCTGAGAAGTTCTGCTCTCTTTCTCCTTCTGCAGATTTTTCAGCTGCATCTGTGCCTGTTCTTCATGAAGGACAGACTCTTCCGACTCTTTTTTCAGCTGGGTGATCATCTCCTGCTTCTTTTCCATCTCTTCACTGCTGTGAGCAAGAGACTGATAAATATCCTCTTTCTCAGTCATAAAAGCTGTGATTTCTGCTTTCAGACGGCTCAGATTTTCCTGGTCAAATTTCTCTTTCTGTTCAAGAGCGGATGACTGAAGACGGATTTCTTCTAACTCCCGGGTGATTTTCTTCTCTTCTTCTTTCCATTCATCCAGTTCTGACTGCTTTGTCTCAATAAAACTCTCCAGTTCTTTCTCATCCTGCTTTGAATTCTCCAGTTCCCTGGCAATCCGGTCATGATCCTGCCGGATTTCCATGACCTGACGTTTGATCTCTGCCTGATCTCTGTTGATCTGCGCATATCCGCTTCGGATCTCCTCAGCTTTCTTTTCCTGCTGTTTGATATTCATTCTGGCAGTATTCTGTTCTATATATTTCTGACGGAGTTTTTCCTGAAATCCTGCAATGGCATCACGAAGCCTGTTTCTCTGATTTTTATTTTCCTCAACAGCATTCTGCATTTCGGTCAGATTCTGCTTCAGCTGATTTACTTTTGTTTCCAGTTCCTCTATTTCACGCCGTCTTCCAAGCAGATTGCTGTTGTTTCTGAAGGCACCGCCGGTCATGGAACCTCCCAGGCTTAAGGATTCACCCTCTGTTGTGACCATTCTCAGACTGTGTCTGTATTTTTTTCCTATTGCAATGGCATGATCAATGTTATCAACTACCAGCACTCTTCCAAGAAGGAATTTCGTGATCTGCTGATACTGAGAAGCTACAGACACCAGTTCGCTGGCAATCCCCACAACGCCCGGCTCTTTCAGTGCTTCTTTCGGTGTAAACTCACCTCTGGGACTTATGCTGCTCATGGGAAGAAAGGTCGCACGTCCATAACGATTCTTTTTCAGAAATTCGATCATGGTTTTGGCAGTCTGCTCATTATCTGTAACAATATTCTGAATGCTCCCACCAAGAGCTGTCTCGATAGCGATCTCATAATCTTTGTTTACCTGGATCAGATCTGCGACAACACCCTGGATTCCCGGAACACGTTCTTTTTGTTCCATAACTCTCCGGATACTGTTTCCGTATCCATCATAGCGCTCCGCGATATTTCTGAGAGAATCCAGCCGGGATGCCTCTCTGTGATAGGCTGTCTGTTCTGCTTCCAGCTTTGTGTTCTGTTCCTTCAGCTTTTCCTGAATCTTCATCACACTCAGATTCAGATGTTCACATTCCTCATTGGCATTTTCAATCTGGGATGTAATCTCATCATACTGTTTCCGGGCTGTAGTCAGAATGGTCTGCTGTTCTTCCTCTTCACTCTTCAGTCTGAGAATACGCTGGCTAATCTCTGCCTTACGGATTTCTGCCTGTTCCATCATTGCATCAAATCTCTGGGCTTTACCCTTGACATTGGCGCGGCTGTTCAGAATTTCAATAATCTCATTTTTTCCATTCTCCACTTCGAGAGTACAGGCTTCCATATTCTCCTGCGCTGTCCTTAATTTCTCTTCTTCCTCAGAAAGTTTCTTACGGACAGCCTTTAGCTGTACATAAATATCCGTTTTTTCTTCTTCAAGTTTCTTCTTTGAATCTGTTCTTACTGAAAGTTCAGCCTCAATAGTCTGGATACGTCCCTTATAATGTTCTTCATTCTGTGCCCCTGCCAGTATCTGCTCATTTAATACATTGATCTGGCCTTCCAGCTGTTGTTTACGGATTGCCTGCTCCTGACCGGAAATGCGAAGTGCATCCATTTTGGAATTTAAATCTTCCAGCTCCTGTTCCAGACGTTCATATTCCACCTTGGTCCGGTCATAGGAACTCTGGGTATCCTTCAGCTGATTCTGCGCAATTATGTTCTTCTCTTCCAGTTCCTTGAGTTCTTTGGCTGCAGCAGCATACTCCATCAGGAACATATTCACATCCAGTTCCTTAAGAGTCTCTCTTTTGGAAAGATAAACTCTTGCTGTCTCTGACTGTTTCTCCAGTGGTTCCAGCTGTCTGGTAAGCTCCGAGAGGATATCTGTCACTCTGACCAAGTTCTGGCGTTCTTCCTCCAGTTTTTTGATAGTGGTATTCTTTCTTCTCTTAAATTTAACAATACCTGCTGCCTCATCAAAAAGCTCTCTTCTCTCTTCCGGTTTACCGCTTAGGATCCTGTCGATCTGTCCCTGTCCGATAATGGAATATCCTTCTTTACCGATACCTGTATCATAAAACATCTCATTGATATCTTTCAGTCTGCAGGCACTTCCGTTGATCTTATATTCACTCTCTCCTGAACGGTAAAGCCTTCTGGTAACCGTAACCTCGTTAAAATCAACCGGAAGCTTATGGTCTGAATTATCCAGTGTGATCGCCACCGATGCATAACCCAGGGGTTTTCTTGTCTCTGTACCGGAGAAAATGACATCCTGCATATTTCCTCCTCGCAGAGACCTGGCACTCTGTTCACCCAGCACCCATCTCACCGCATCACCGACATTGCTCTTTCCACTTCCGTTCGGACCTACAATACCGGTGATCCCGTTATGAAATTCAAAATTGATCTTCTGGGCGAAAGACTTAAATCCCTGTACCTCTATATTCTTTAAATACATAATTCTCCTGTTTATTTTCTGAGTACACGAATCGCCTGGTATGCTGCGGCCTGTTCTGCTGCTTTCTTTGTATGACCGCTTCCCTGTCCCATCACTTTTCCGTTTACTCTTGCCTCCACAGTAAAGTTTTTGTTATGATCCGGGCCTTCTTCTTTTGTCAGAATATATTCCACCGGCTGTGTTCCGTTTTCCTGCACGATTTCCTGCAGGATGGTCTTGCTATCATAAAAGAGCTGTTTGTGTTCAATATCATTCAGGATAAAATTCAGCACAAACTCCTTTGCATTAGCAAAACCACCATCCAGATAGATAGCTCCCAGTAAAGCCTCTGTTGCATCAGAGACGATAGAATCCCTGTTTCTTCCGCCTGTCATATCCTCGCCCTTTCCAAGCAACAGAAACTGCGGCAGTCCGAATTCTCTTGCACAATAGGCAAGGCTTGGCTCACACACCAGGCTGGCTCTCTTCTTTGTCAGCTCTCCCTCCGGTATCTGGGTAAATCTTGCATACAGATAATCACTGCTGATCAGCTCCAGCACAGCATCTCCCAGAAACTCCAGTCTCTCATTACTGCCCAGCTTCCCCAGCTTCTTCTCATTTGCATAGGAACTGTGAGTCAGTGCCTGTGTAAGATAATGTTTATTTTTAAAATGATATCCTATGATTTCTTCTAATTCTTCTGTCTTTCTATTCATTCCTCTAAACCTCTCCATATGCGCAGGGCTGTCATCTGACAACCCTGCGACATCATTTCTTGCAACTGCTCAGTGCGCCTGTATTTGCTCCTGTCAAATTTCAGACTGCCGGACAGTTACATTTTTATTTAATTGTCCGAATTGCTTCAACAGCATCACCAACTGTCTGAATCTGTTCGACAGATTCATTATCCAGCTCAATGTCATACTCCTCTTCAATCCCCATAATAATCTGAAAAATATCAAGAGAGTCTGCACCAAGATCATCTACAAATGTAGTGTCTTCTGTGATCGAATCTGCATCAATATTCAGAACCTCTGCTATGATAGCTTTTATTTTCTCCAGTTCCATCTTCAACCCTCCTTCCTGTTTCTGTTCCTGTCCTGCTCTATTCTGCTCCGGACTTCAGTACTTCCTGATCCTCCAGGATACGCTCTGCGATCTTCTCGTTGATCTTCTCCTGTTTAAACTGTACACACTGGAAAATACCATGTTTGATCTCAATGGCTTTGGCACTTCCATGCGTCTTTACCACAAGTCCTTTAAGCCCCAGAAGCGGTGCTCCGCCATATTCCGTTGCATCAAAGGATTTCAGCGTTTCTTTCAGTGCAGGCTTTACCAGAAGTGCACCGATCTTACTTCTTGTGCTGGCCATCATTCCTTCTTTGATCTTCTGGACCAGGGCAGAACCAACTCCCTCATATAATTTAAGGATCACATTTCCCACAAATGCTTCGCATACGACCACATCCGCATATCCTGCCGGGATATCTCTGGCTTCTATACTTCCGATGAAATTAATGCTTTTGCATTCTTTCAGAAGGGGGAAAGTTTCTTTTACAAGTGCATTTCCCTTCTCCTCTTCCGCCCCGTTATTTACAATGGCAACTTTTGGATTTTTAATACCGACTACGTTCTCCATATAAATAGAGCCCATCTTCGCAAACTGCACCAGATGCGATGGACGTGCATCCACATTGGCACCACAGTCGATCAGAAGGGAAACACCCTTCGTGGTAGGGATCAACGGTGCAAGAGGCGGCCTCTCCACACCTTTACTTCTGCCTACCAGTACCTGTCCGCCAACAAGAACAGCTCCTGTACTTCCTGATGAAACAAAGGCATCTGCCTCCTGTTTCTTAACCATATTCAAACCTACTACGATTGATGAATCTTTTTTCTTACGGATCGCAAAAACAGGGGGTTCTGCTGTCTCGATCACCTGGGATGCATTGACAACCTGGATCTGGTTCTTCGGATATCCGGAATATTTCGCCAGTTCCTTATCTATCACTTCCTGTTTTCCTGTAAGAATTACTTTTATGTCCTGTCTCTCTGTTACAGCTTCCACTGCAGCTCTGACAGGTTCTGCCGGGGCATTATCCCCGCCCATTGCGTCCACTACAACTCTGACCTGTTCTGCCATATTTTTATATCTCCTGTTCACTTACTGTTCACTTACAGATGTCAGAATCAAAAGATATTTTCTGTTACTGACCCGGCATCCGCAAATTGCCCCGCTGCAAAGCAGCTCCTGCAATCTTCCATAATCTGTATCATACTAAAGAACCCTCTGCAAAGTCAATAGCATCTGAAAAAAATCACTTTTCACTTTTTTGTGCCTCGATTCGCTCCGCCAGATCATTCAGATAAACCCACCTGTCCATCTTCTCATCCAGATCTGCCTGTGTCTTCTCCTTCTGCTCCATGATCTCACGAAGCTTCACAGAATTGGTGGCATTGGCCTCCATATCCTTATCCAGCTTCTCCAGCAGTTCCTCCAGCGCTGCAATATCATCATCGATAGTTTCAAATTCCCTCTGCTCTTTATAGGTAAATTTCAGCTTCTGGGGACGATTCTGCTTCCAGTCTGCCTGAGCCGACTTCTTCTTTTCCGCACCAACTGCAGTGCTCTGTCCTTCAGATACTGCCCCGCCTTTTCTCGCCAGCGTCTCTGTATAATCCGTATATCCGCCCTCATACTGGGTCAGATGTCCATTCCCCTCAAAAGCAAAAATCCTGTCCACAATATTATCCAGAAAATACCTGTCATGAGACACTGCGATCACAATCCCTGCAAAAGAATCCAGATAATCCTCCAGAATGGTCAGTGTAGGAATATCCAGATCATTACTTGGCTCATCCAGAAGAAGCACATTCGGCGCCTCCATCAGAACCTTCAGCAAATACAGACGCCTCTTCTCACCACCTGACAATTTGGCAATGGGTGCATACTGCATGGCAGAATCAAAGAGAAACCTCTCCAGCATCATTGTTGCGGAAATCTTCCCGTCTCTGGTCGGAATATACTCTGCCACGTCACGGATATAATCGATCACACGCTGATTGGTATCCATATCCGGCACTTCCTGTGCAAAATACCCTATGCGGATGGTTTCTCCAATTTCCACTTCTCCTGCATCCGGCTGTATCATCCCATCAATAATCTTGATGAGTGTTGACTTTCCGCACCCATTAGGACCAATAATCCCAAGACGCTGATTGCGCAGCACAATATAATTAAAATCATCCAGGATCTTCTTCTCACCAAAACTCTTGCTGATATGGTGAAGTTCGATTGTCTTCTTTCCCATACGTGTCTCAACAGAATCCAGCTCCACATTCGCATCACGCACCGGAGCCTTTCCGTTCTTCAGTGCCTCCAGGCGTTCCAGACGTGCCCGCTGCTTGGTACTTCTGGCTCTGCATCCACGCTTTGCCCACTCCAGTTCCATGCGGAGTACGCTCTGTCTCTTCCTCTCACTGGCAAGCTCCATCTCCTCACGCTCTGCCTTCAGTTCCAGAAACTTCGAGTAATTAGCCTCATAAGCATAAAGGCCGCCATGGGAAATCTCCAGAATCTTATTAGTAACCCTGTCGAGGAAATATCTGTCATGAGTAACCATAATCACAACGCCCTTAAAACTTCTCAGAAAGTCCTCCAGCCAGGTCACCATCTCATTATCCAGATGGTTGGTAGGCTCGTCCAGAAGCAGCACATCACAGGGATTCACCAGAGTCCTTGCCAGTGCCACCCTTTTCTTCTGTCCCCCGGATAAATGATCGATCTTCTCCTCATGGTCTGTAATTCCCAGCTTATTCAGAACATTCCTTGCCTCGCTCTCAGTACTCCAGTCCTTCTGCCACTTTCCTTCTGCCACATAATCCAGGACAGAAGCTCCCTGCGGAAACTCCGGCATCTGCGGAAGATACGTGATTCTCAGGCCATTTTGAGTGATCACCTGCCCCTCATCCGGCTCCTCCAGACCGCCGATGATCTTCAGAATCGTAGACTTCCCGGTCCCATTAATCCCGATGATCCCAATCTTATCTCCCTGATGCACCCCGTAGGAAACATCATCCAGCACCACCTTCTCACCAAACACCTTAGAAACATGCTCTATATTCAGAATATTCATAAATTCAAACCTCTCTCGTAATTTTCGCTTCCTGTCTGTTTCTGCTCATCTGTAACACTTCCACAAAAACTATAGAATTCGCTCCTCATTATACCATCTTCCCAGCCATTCTAAAACCCCCGGCACAGAAAAAACACTCCCCTCCGAATAAATCTATCCGAAGAGGAGTATCCTCAAAATCACATATTTTTGTTCCTGAAAAAGAATTGCTTAGTTCATCTCAGTTCCATTCTCAACTGCATACTTCAGTCCCTGCACAGCAACCGCCAGCGTAGCTTCCTCTACAGTAGCGCTTCCAAGATCACCCATATCCAGTGTCAGTGTATCATCATCATTCACTGCCACACCAAAAGTAAGTGCCATCTCAGAAACTTCATCAGTAATCGTCACAGTACCATTCTCTTCATCAAAAGTACCTTCGCCAACAAAGCTTACATAGTTATCATCCTGATCGATCACAAGTACTGAGCAGAAAGTTCCATCCTCATTAGCTGCATAAATAAAAGTCTCACCTGCTTCTGTCTCACCGGAATAACACTCTGTCAGGATATCACCCATATCCTGATAAGTCTGATTGTAATCCGACTCATCACCGTCTGCCTCATAAGGCTCCAGGGTTGCAGTCAGGTCCAGACTGTCCGGATCATAAAGTTCCAGAAGATTCTCTTCCTCATTTGCCTGCACCAGATAAGTTACCATATTTTCATCATCATACGTGCCGTCGTCATTTGCGAACTGCATTACCAGAGCTGTATATTCTCCGTCTGAACTCAGGGCATATACACCAAGAACATCCTGCTCTTCATCCTTCCACTGACCAAAAAACGAATTATCTTTGTAGAATCCGTAGATATCTCCTGCGCTGTCCTTCCAGAGTCCTAACATTGCCTCTGATACATCCGCGACATCTCCGTCATCTGCTGCTTCTTCTGTAGTCTCCTCTGCTGCCCATACCGGAACAACCATAGAGCTTACCATTGCAGCAGCACAAAGACCTGCCATTATTTTTTTCCAGTTTTTCATATTTTTTTACCATCCTTTCTTAAAATGTGTGTACATATTTCTAAACTGAATTTCTATGTTCTTACTATAAAAAATTTCAGTCTTATTTTCAAGATACATGGGATTAAATGACATTTTTCATGAAATATGGAAAAATGAATAAATACTTATGGTATTACTTGCTTTCAGTAAGGAATCCGTACTTGAATAACTCATGAAAATACGCTAAAATACAAATTATGTTTAAGTTAATTTAGGAGGTACTCCTTTTGAATATTGCAATCCTTGACGATTCAAAGGAAGATCTGCGTCAGGTAAAATCTGTCATTTCTTCTTATTATGAATCCCAGAATACATCCGCAGACATCCATTTGTATTCCAGCGCAGAAGCTTTTTTTACTAAATACATACCCGGATTTTACGACCTGATCATTATGGATATTTATATGGGCAGTATGACCGGTATGGATGCAGCCAGAAAGCTCCGCGAAGCCAGGGATACAGCTGCTCTGATTTTTATTTCAAGCAGTGATTCCTTTGCTGTGGAAAGCTATGATGTACAGGCATCCTACTATCTGCTGAAGCCCTTTGACCCGGAGAAGCTTTGCCGGATCCTCTCAACAATCCAGTTCAGGCAGTCGCAGAATTCCAGATATATAGAGCTGATCTCCGACCGTACCCCTGTAAAGATCCCTGTCAGGAGCATCCTGTACGTGGATACCTACCGCAATGCAGTTCAGGTACATACCACAGATGCAGGCATTATACGCTCCTACATAACCTTCCAGAAATTCGAAGAGCTTCTGGAGGGAATGAAATGTTTTCTCTCCTGTTACAGAGGCTGTATCGTAAATATGGATCACATCGAGAAATCCACAGATGAAGGCTTTGTTATGGACAATCAGGAGCTTGTTACTGTACGCAAGCGTGGCTCCAACGCGATAAAAAAAGCATATCTGGAATACTTATTTTCTTCAGACTCTGATAAATAAGTATTTCCGATATGCCTCTTCCCCTCCGGGCAGTAACTATTTATTTACTGTACTGTTTTCACCGGCAGAAAGATATTTACTTTAAAAATACCCTCTTCTGTATTAAAAACTACATATCCGCCCATTCGTTGTACCACTTCTGCCACAGACGCTGTTCCGATTCCAAAGCCTTCATGCTTTGTTGAATAAAAAACTTTTTCCCTTCGCTGGATTCCATTGGAATATGGATTTGAAATCTCTATCAGAAGCTTCCTGTTCTTAACCTTTGTAAGCATCTTTACATAAGGCTTATTTTCCGGTAGCAGATCTTTTACTGCATCTACGGCATTTTCCAGAAGATTTCCATATATTTTGCACAGATCTGTATCTGAAATGCCAATATTCTGCGGCAGCATCATATCACATTCAAAAGGAATCCCTTTCTCTCTCAGTTCTCCTGCATAAAAATGGATCACTGCATCTACGGCCATGTTTCTGCAATAACAGATTAGCTTTTCCCCTTCTGTTATAACGGATGCATACTCCTGCAGGTATTTCATCATCTCCTGATATTTTCCCTGCTGGGTGTAAGACATGATGGTGCGCAGATGGTGTCTCATATCATGGCGCATCCTGCTGATCTCATCCATCTTTTCTGTAAGTTCCTCATAATTCTGTTTCTGTATCTGCAGTTTCTGTTCCATCTGACGGCTGTATTCTCTATAGGTAAGCTGAAATCTGTAAGCATTGGCAAGATCCATCCACAGAGTCAGTCCCACACTGGCTACAAGCACTGCTGCACCAATTTCCATAAACCACCCGCCAATGATCGGCTCATATAATCTCCATATCCGGTCTGCTGCCAGAGACGCTGCATAAACAACAATTCCCACTAAAAGTACATTACTGTACTTCTGTTTTATCTCCTTTACACTTCTGAAAAGCAGATAACCGGCTGCTGCCCACTTCAAAATCTCTGTAAGCTTAGAGATCAGATACAGCCCTGTTGCAGACTGGGCTCTGCTGCACAGCATTTCTGCCACAAAAACCATCACTCCGGCTGCTGCGGCCACACCTGCAAGAATTTCCGGAATCCTTTCCTCACCTCCCAGGATCTTCTGTTGTACCAGCATAACACCGGCAAACATCAGATAATAGAACAATGCCTCCATTCCATAACAAGGCTGTACTTTTACTGCAACAAAGGAATGCAGGATCGGATAAGAACCATATCCCAGCACACAGATACAAAGCAGGGCAAAAAGTCCAAACTCCACTTTTTTAGTTCGCATATACATATACACTGAAAAAATCAGGACAAAAAATGTAAAAGCCATAAATACCACAGCAATCATAAGCGACAACCCGCGGATAATATTCACTTTAAAAGGAGAAGCCAAAACCGGCACATACTGAATTCCCGATGACACCGAATGTTTGTCTGTCACTGCGATCACAATCTCTGCAGTTCCTTTTCCCTCAAAGGTAAATACCCTGTTCTGAATCTGCTCCTGGTAATTGTCCGGATCCGGATTTCCCATCTGCCCCATCAATTCCCCATTAATATACAGCTTGTAAGCAGAAAAAATCTCTGTCAGGCCAATAGCATATTGTTTTTCTTTTTCAGGAAGCACCAGGGTCATCCGATAGGTACCACTTCCAAAAGGAGATTTATTTTTGTCGCCCAGGTCCATTCCACCGTACTCGCCAATGGAAACATAACGGCTGTAGTAGTCCTCCTTCTGTTCCTTTATTTCCTGCGGTGTCAGCAATACATCCGGATAATATTCCCATTCCCTGGCAAGATAATGCACAGAATCATCATCAGACACATAGAAGATTCCCTGAATGGCCTGATCTCCCCTGGCCGTATATTTGTTATCAAAGCGGTAAAACAGAAAGAATACGCCCATAGCCAATGCAAATACAGTTGCTATAAGTAGTAATGAATATTTCCAGTTCTTCTTCATTGCTGACACCTCCTTCTGTTTTC
>OLRE01002712.1_pt1 | contig 13948 bp, 9 predicted proteins | sample 1672461 | NCBI WGS metagenome assembly OLRE01 (sample SAMEA3136688, study PRJEB25190) | human gut metagenome | biome: human gut; feature: human-associated habitat; material: faeces | place: Austria | collected 2013
AAGCGCCTGCTCGGCCAAGTGTCGTTCGACGCGCAGATCATGCTGTTCTCCGCCACCCTCGACCATGGCGTCGACGAGGTGGTGAACACGTTCCTCACCGATCCGAAGATCCACAGCGTCGACTCCGCCACCGCGGCCGTCGACGAAATGACACACCACGTGTTCGAAACCACGCAGGGCGACCGTCATGAGCTGGTCCGCACCCTCGCTTCCGGCAAGGGACGCCGCATCCTGTTCACCCGCACCAAATTCCAGACCCAGAAGCTCGCCAAGGACCTGACGAAGAACGGCATTCCGGCGGCCGAGCTGCACGGCAACCTGAGCCAGAACCAGCGTGACCGCAATCTCGCAGCCTTCGAATCCGGCGACGTGAACGTCATGGTCGCCACCGATGTGGCCGCCCGCGGCATCGACGTGTCCGGCGTGGAGCTCGTGGTGCAGGTGGAGCCTCCGGAGGACCCGAAATCGTTCCTTCACCGCTCCGGACGTACCGCGCGAGCCGGCCATTCCGGTGATGTGGTGACCATCGTGCTGCCGAACCAGCGCCGCCGCACCCGCCGCATGCTGCATGAGGCCGGACTGAAGGTCAAGCCGATCGAAGTGACCCACGATTCCCCGGAAGTGTTGGAATTGGTGGGCGAGCCGGCCGAACCGCGTTTCGGTTGGACGCTTGAGCAGTCCCAGCCGGCGGGCAATCCGCGTCGCAGGAAGCATGGCAAGGTCGGCGACGGTTCCGCGGAAAACGGCGGGCGCTCCGGACGCAACCGTTCCGGCGGACGCAACAAGGACCGGGGCAAGGACAAGGGCGGCAAGCCGTTCAAGTCCGAACGCAAGGACCGCGCGAATCGCAAGGGACGTGAAGAGCGCGCCGAAGTCGCCGAACGCGAGCAGCGTTTCGAACCGAAACAGAATCGCGCCGAACGTCGCGCCGCCAAGTTCGAAGGCCGCGACAACCGCGAATACGAGGCACGCGAGCATCGTTGGGAACATCCTGAAATCCAAGAGGAGAAGCGCGAGAAGCACGAGGAGAAGCGCAACAACAAGCGTCGCGAAAAGTACGCGCGGCTACATGAGCAGCAGCGTGCCGAAGCCGGCGAACAGCGTGGAACCGACAATCGCAAGCGGCGCTCCGACGAGCGTTCCGATCAGCGTGGCCAATCCGATAGGAAGCCCGGCAAAAAGCAGTATGCGAAAAAGCAGGGCGCGCCGACCAAGAAGCAGCGCAAGGCCGAAGCCCGTGCCGAACGCCGTTACGAGGACGATCGCCAATACCGCAGGAACCGCGACGAACGCGACGACCGCCGTCAGGGCGGCAAACGCATCCATCGCAAGGAAATCCGCGTGATTCATGACGAGCGTGGCGAGGACGCGAAGCGTTATGACCGTCGCATGGAAGCCAAGTATGGCGATTCCGTTCGTCGTGGCGGTCACGGAGAACGCCACGACAAGCATGCGGGCGAAAGGCAGGGCAAGCCGTACCGCAAGCATGCGAAGATCCGCAAGGCGCCGTTCCGCTCCCGCTGACGTACGTCAACGGTCAAGCAAAAAGCCGTTCATTCCAGCAATCGCAAGGAATGAACGGCTTTTTCTATACGGGATATCGCAGTATCAGCCGTTGACCGGCTGATACTGGTCGAGCGCGGTGAAGCAACGTTTATAGACCATCAGCATGATGATGCTGTCCGCCAGCAGCGTAAGCGCCGCGATGGTGGCGAGAATCATGAACTGGTATTTCGCCGCGTCGATGGGGTTGCCGCCGGCGATGATCTGACCGGCCATCATGCCCGGCACCGTCACAATGCCGGCGGAGGCGAGCGACGCGGTGGTGGGCAGCAATCCCAGACGGATCGACGAGACGATACTTGGACGTGCCGCCTCCCACGTGGTGGCACCCAACGCCAGCAGCGTGTCCACTTCGTCACGACGTTCCTTCATGCTTTCAAAGAACCGGCTCAACCCCACCGCCAACGCCGAAACGGTGTTGCCCAGCAGCATGCCGGTCAACGGCACCACCAATTGCGGCGCATACCACGGTTGCGGACGGATGATGAGCTCGGTGACCAACGAGATCATGATGAGCATGGTCACGACCAGACTCAGGAACACCGGTCCAGCCAAGCCCTTCGGCACACCTTTCGCACGCGAAAGAGTGATCTGCACGGCCGCGATGAGCATGAACGCCACAAGCAGCAGCACCAGCCACGGATTGTTCGAACGGATGACGTACTCCATGATGAAGCCCATCGCGCACAATTGCAGCAGCGCACGGCAAGCCGACCACAGAAGCGTGCGCCCCACGCCCATACGCATGGTTTCGGAGATGCCGGCGGCAATGGCCACCATCACCAGCGCGGCGATGAGACCCCAGATGTCGATCGCATAGTAGTTGCCGTTCATGCGACGCTCCCTTCTACCGTGTTACCCGTCGAAGTACTACCCGTCGCAGTACCGTCCGCTTCGGCGTTGCCGGACTGCGTGAGCGTGCCATCGGCAAGACGCATGACACGTGTGGCACGGCCATCCGGCGGCCGGTGCCGGATACGAACGATCGCCATGCCGTCCGCCGCCGCTTTGGCGAGGATACGCGCCACTTTCTCGGCGTTGTCGTCATCCAATCCGGCGTCCACTTCGTCGGCGAGCAGCACCTTCGGACGGGTCAGCAACGTGCGCGCAAGGCTCACGCGCGCCGCCTGACCGCCGGACAAGTCGTGTGGCGGACGGTTCAGATCGATGTCGGCGCAACCCATATTGTCCAAGGTCTCACGGATTCTGCCGTCCGGCAACGCGTCGGTGGGGGAGATCCTGCGTGGTCCCTGCTTCGTTCTCGCCGACTGGCGTATGGCAAGCGTGAACGGCAGACGAATCGCCTGCGCCACCGTCTCGCCCAACAGCACCGGCTTCTGCGGCAGGTACGCGACCTGCGCGCGCCACTGCTGCGGGGTGAAATCGTCGGCGGAACGGCCATCCAACCGTAAATCGCCTGACGCGCGCGGATTGAGCCGTGCGAAAGCGGTCAGCAGCGAGCTCTTGCCTGCGCCGGACGGTCCGACCAAGTCCACGATTTCGCCAGGCTCGATGGCGAAAGACAATCCGGAGAATATGGTGCGGCGTTCGCCGTCGACCATAATCGAACAGCGCACGTTCGATGCTTCGAATACGTATGTCATAGCCAAAACCATACGCCAATAGCGAACGGTTCACGGCGGTTTCAGGGTTTTCCCTGAGTTTTGAGGCGAAATCAGCCATAAGGATGACGCGTGCCCGTTATTTTGCGTACTACAACTGTCAAGTTGAAGGAAAACCTATATGTTGGGGATGGGAAATATGCGTCAGTGGCTTATGAACATAAGCCTGGTCGGAGGCTGGTTTCCGGCGGCGGCGTTCGCCGTCATCGCAGTGCTGTCCGTAACCCTGCTGGTTAGCGCGGCCGTTTCGAAACGGGACGGACGCATACTGGCTACCGTGCTGCCGATCGGCGTTGCGGCCGTGTCCGGAATGGTCGGCTATGTGGTAGCTTGGCTGCTGTCCGACGTGTTCGTGGTGTTCGGCGTCGGATTGGGATCCCGTGTGATGTCTTGGGTGGCGGCTGGTTTCGCCATCGCTGGTTTCGCCATCGTGCATATCGTGTTGAGCAGGGGCATGATGCGCGTGGCCGCGGCCATCTTGACCGTATTCGCGATACTGGCCGCGGCGATCGGCATCGACCAATCGTACGGCGAATACGCCACCATCGGCTCGCTGTTCGGCGAGGATTCCTACAGCCAAGCCGATCTGACCGGACTGGCCAAACGCAAGGACCTCATCACCGTCGCACAGTGGCGCAAACAGGCCGCCAACGGCACAATCCGCAATATTCCGGCGAACGGAACCGTCAACAAAATCGACATTCCGGCCACGAAATCGCAGTTTGAAGCACGCAAAGCCCTCGTCTACCTGCCTCCGGCGGCATTGGCCGACTCGAAACGCAAGCCGGCCCTGCCGGTCGTCCTCATGCTGAGCGGGCAGCCGGGCAGTCCGGGACGCGTCTTCCAAGCCGGCGGCATCCAAACCATGATGGACGGATATGCGAAAACCCACGACGGACTCGCCCCAATCGTCATCGCAGCCGATCAGCTTGGCGCCGATTCGCACAACACGCTATGCGTGGATTCGAAGGTGTACGGCAATGCGCTGACCTACCTGACGCAGGACGTGGTCGACTGGGTGAAAACCAACCTGCCCGCCGCACAGGATGCCAAGGATTGGGCCATCGCCGGATTCTCGCAAGGCGCCACATGTTCGCTGCAGATCGGCGTGAACCATCCCGACCTGTTTGGCACCATGATTCCCACCGACAGCGAAATCAAACCGACCAACGGCAGCCGACAGGAAATGATCGACCGGTTCTTCGACGGCGACACCACAGCCTATGAGAACCAAGTGCCGGTCAACGCCATCCGCAACCACGCGCCCACCCATCAGATGCTCATCATAGGCGCGGGGGAGAAGGACACCACCTCAATACGCAACGTCAAAACAATCGCGCCGGTCGCGGCGAAAGCCGGCATGCGCGTCGCCGCCGTCGAATCGTCCGGCAACGCACACGACTGGCACGCCGTGCAGGACGTGCTGCGTTACGGGCTCGCCGTATTCGGCCACGACACCGGACTGGATGGTGCGAACCCGAACCTATCCGACTATCCGAATCTCAAACGCATCACGATATGACGATCCTGAACACAAACCCGCAAGCCTGAGAATCCCAGAAAAGGAAAGAAATGACTCAAACGCAAACCGCACCTGCTAAACCAGCCGAGGCATCACCCGCGAAACCACTGTTCGGCTTCCGCGCGCTGCTCGCCGATCTGGCCGGATGGATCAGACGACACCTGCTCACCGTCTGCCTCGTGCTGTTCGTCATCCTCATCAACGTGGGCACGCAGATCGTGTGCGCGCTCATACGTCAGCCGTTCCCGCCGAGCCTGGCCAAAGTAAGTTTCGAAGCGCTCGCACGCGGCCGCTGGTACACCGCGCCGATATCCATGCTGTACGTGCCGAATCTGGGCCGTCTGCTCATCGACGTTCCGCTCATGCTGGTTGCGTTCGGCCTGGCCGAATCGGTGATCGGCAAAATCAAAACCGCATGGGTGTCCGTCATCACCACACTGGGTGGCGTGGCCTTGGGCATGGGACTGTGCTCCCTATCCGACGGGCGCAGCCCCCAATGGCATGCGATCTCGCATGATGGCGCCATCCTTGGTCCGCTGATTCTCGTCGCCGGCACCCTTATGTGCGCCAGCGCGTTCACAACCATGCTGTGGCGCCGCCGTATCCGCGTGATCGGCTATGCGGTCGTGCTCATCATGTTCCTCTACCGAGGCGAGGTGAGCGACTACTGCCTGCTTGCCACTTCGGTGATTGGCCACGTGCTCGGCTATCTGATGGCCTCCCGCACACATGGCGACGAATACCGGCATGGCGCCATCTACGAAATGCGTCGGCTTATCGGCATCGTCGCGGGCGTGCAGGCCATCGGCTCGCTCGTCGCCGTCTCGTCACGCCAATCGTTCGGCCTGCTGTCCATGTTCGGACTGTTGACCGGCTCCACCGGCTTCGACACCGGACGTGTGGTCGACTGCCTCAGCGGCGCCTCGCATACGGACTGCTTCACGCAATACCGCATGATGCGTTTCACCATGCCCGGCAACTGGCTGGTATCCATCATGCCGACGCTGATGCTGCTGCTCATCGCCTGGGGTCTGTATCGAGGCCGTCATCTCGCAGCCGCGCTCAGCATCGTGTTCAACGCATGCACCATTGCGCTATCGACGGTGTTCTATGTGGCTATTCCGCTGTCCTACGTGGACGGCTCCGACGCCGGTGCATACATGGATGCGATATCCGCATTGCAACGGCACGGCGCATTCCACGCGATGCTGGCCACGATGGCGTTGCCGCTGCTGTGCATCGTCATCATCATCCTGTTCCGCGCATGTTTCACCATTCGCACGAAAAGCGAGACCGTGCTGCGCGGTATCGCCATCACGTTCGCCGCATTCGTATTACTGGGATTGCTGTACGTCGGCTACGGCCTGTCCATGCCGTCCGGCTTCAACGAAACGCCGCTGCTGGTCGATCTGATCGCAGACTACGTGCAGCGTTTGCTGCCGATTGGCCTGCTAAGTGGCGTGGAACCGGCGTTCGTGCCGGTCGGATTGCTTTCCGAAATCGTCTACCAGTGCGTCGGACCGATGTTTTGGCTGCAGCTCAGCCAATTCCGAAAAGACCTACGACGACATGAAGGACAACATCATGGGCGAGGTCAGGCAGATCTTCAGGCCGGAGTTCCTGAACCGCGTGGACGAGATCATCGGACTCGGCGGCGAATCCATGTCGTTCATGGCCACTTGGAAAGGCAACGACTACTGGTTCTCCGCCACCGGCCGTTCCGCCATCGCCTACCGCGTGTCGTACGGCATCGCGTTGACCGTCACCGGACCTTTCGGCGACCCAGACGAATATGAGGACGATTTGCGTGCGTTCGCCGACTTCTGCACCCAACGTTCCCTGACACCGGTGTTCTACAGCGTGCACGCCGAACAACGTGACGCGTTGGTCTCCGCCGGTTGGAACGCGCTCGACGTCGGCACCGAAATGGTGATCGACCCGGCCGCATGGCAGACGCGCGGCAAGAAATGGCAGGACGTACGCACCGCCATCAACAAAGCCAAGCGCGACGGCATCACCGACGTGCTCGCCACATTCAAGGAATCGCCGTTCTCCGTGCAGACGCAGATCCGTGAGATCTCCACGCAATGGGCCGGCGAGAAGGCCCTGCCTGAAATGGGCTTCACCCTGGGTGGTGTGGACGAGCTGGTCGATCCACGCGTCAAACTGCTGTACGCGGTGGACACGGACGGTAAGGTGCTGGGCGTCACCAGCTGGCTGCCGACCTATGAGAACGGCAAAGTGGTCGGATGGACGCTCGACTTCATGCGTCACCGTACCGACAGCGTCAACGGCATCATGGAATTCCTCATCGCCCGCATGGCCGAACGGCTGCGCGACGAAGGCGAAGTGCGATTCATGAGCCTGTCCGCGGCGCCACTTGCCGGCATGAGCGGCGAAGGCCACGAACAGGGGGAGAGCGCCGTACTCGACCACGTGCTGCAGATGGTGGCCGACATCATGGAACCGGCTTACGGATTCCACTCCCTGTTCCGCTTCAAACTCAAGTTCCATCCGGATGAAGCCAAAGTGTACATCTGCTATCCGGATCCGGCGAAACTGCCGCAGATCTCGCTTGCCGTCGCGCAGGCCTACGTGCCGTCGCTCACCCCAGCCGAAGCCATGCGATTCGTACGCACCATCGTGCCTACGAAAACGAACTGAAACCATGCGACCGGTTGACGGCCCGTCATCCCTGAGATGGGCCGTCGCTTTGGGTGCGCTCGGGGCTACACTGGGGAAGGTTCATAAAAAGTACTACGTTTCTCCATGAAAGGGAACAGTATGTCAGCTGAAGCAAACGTCGGCGTCGTCGGTCTGGCTGCCATGGGCGGCAGCCTCGCACGCAATCTCGCTCACCACGGCAACAAGGTGGCCGTGTTCAACCGCACCTACGCCCGTACCGAAAAGCTCATGAACGAGCATGGCGGCGAAGGCGAGTTCTATCCGGCGAAGACGCTTGAGGAATTCGTGGACAGCCTCGTCAAGCCGCGCACCGCCATCATCATGGTCAAGGCCGGTGAGCCGACCGACGCCATGATCAACGCGCTCGCCGACCTGATGGAGCCGGGTGACATCATCGTCGACGCCGGCAACGCCTACTTCCCGGACACCATCCGCCGCGAAAAGGAAATCAGCGCCCGCGGCCTGCACTTCGTCGGCTGCGGCGTGTCCGGTGGCGAGGAAGGCGCCCTGCTTGGTCCGTCCATGATGCCGGGTGGTTCCGAGGAATCCTGGAAGACCCTCAAGCCGATCTTCGAATCCATCGCGGCCAAGGCCGAAGGCGAACCGTGCGTCACCCACATCGGACTCAACGGTGCCGGCCACTTCGTCAAGATGGTGCACAACGGCATCGAATACTCCGACATGCAGCTCATCGCCGAAAGCTACGACCTCATGCGCCGCGGCCTGGGCATGACCCCGGCCGAGATCGGCGACGTGTTCGAGGAGTGGAACAAGACCGAACTCGACTCCTACCTCATTGAAATCACCGCCGAAGTGCTGCACCAGGTCGACAAGAAGACCGGCAAGCCGCTCGTCGACCTCATCGTCGACCACGCCGGCATGAAGGGCACCGGCACCTGGACCGTGCAGACCGCACTGTCCCTCGCCGTGCCGGTCACCGGCATCGCCGAAGCCGTGTTCGCCCGCGGCCTGTCCTCCGAAGCCGACCTGCGTGAGGAAGCCCAGAAGCAGGGCTTCGCCGGCTCCGACGGCAAGCTCAACCTGAACGACGACGAGAAGAAGGCCTTCATCGAAGACATCCGTCAGGCCCTCTACGCTTCCAAGATCGTCGCCTACGCACAGGGCTTCAACGAGATCACCACCGCCGCCAAGGAATACGGCTGGGACATCGACCTCGCCGCCGTGGCACGCATCTGGCGTGGCGGCTGCATCATCCGCGCGAAGTTCCTCAACCGCATTTCCGAAGCGTTCGAATCCGGCGAGGCCAACGTGTCACTGCTGTTCGCCCCGTACTTCAAGAACGCCATCGAAAACGCCGAGAAGTCCTGGCGCAACGTGGTCGCCCAGGCCGCCATCAACGGTCTGCCGACCCCGGCGTTCGCCTCGTCGCTGTCCTACTTCGACGGCCTGCGTTCCAAGCGTCTGCCGGCCGCCCTCATCCAGGGCCAGCGCGACTACTTCGGCGCCCACACCTACCAGCGCGTGGACCAGCCGGGCGCGTTCCACACCCTGTGGGCCGAGCCGGGCCGCGAAGAGATCGAAGCCTGATCTTTTCCTTGCCTCTGTGTCAGGGCGGATATGCCAGAGGTCTTGCGATGTGTTCCATTGCAAGACCTCTGGCATATGCATATTACTGAGCTGCGATATTGCCGTACCGTTGCATTGACGGAGCATAGTGTCGCTCCGTAAGCAGAACGAATGGTACTTGTGGTTGTGATGCATCCCATTTGCGTTTCTAGGGGAGTCTAATGCCATCGTCTAACCTCCTTCCGAGAGGTTTTCGGAAGCTATGGGGCGAAATAGGCGGCGGATTGGGATTCCGTAGGTGGTTTTTGCGTTCCATAGGTGGTTGGTCTTGGGAGCCTGCTGCGGAAAAGGCCGGAAACCGGCCTTTTCCATGACCCCGATACTTGGGGCAACCGCCTACGGAAACGCGAAACCGCCTACGAAGCTGCAGTCCAGCGGGAACCTGCGTCAAAACGACACTCAACAATCAATCAACACTCAAAAAAAAGGGGTGTCTCACGGCATGAGTCGCGGGACACCCCCTGTTACCTGTTTCGGATGAACCTCACAACTTGGAAGCGGCACCCTCGTCAATGAGCCAGAGCAGTTCCTCGCCATCGGCGTAGGAGCTTGGGGCATGCGGGTTGTTGCGCTGGGCGAAGGCGGCCTTGACCGCGCCGGCCTTACGCTCTTCGGAGGTGAACACCCACGTATGCTTCGACCGGGCGATCATCGGCACGGTCAATGTCAGGCGCAGCGGCGGCGGTTTCGGCGAATCACGCACGCCGGCCACCAGCACATGCGGATCGTCGATTTCGACTTCGCCGTGGTCGGGGAACAGGGACGCGAAATGCGCGTCCGGACCCACGCCGAACATCGCGATGTCAAGCGCTGGCTCGCTGCCCAACTGCTCGACAAGCTCCCGCTGGTATTCCGCGGCAGCGGCCGCCAGCACGGCATCCGTCTGTTCTGGGGAAGCGGACGCGATCTCATCCGCGTCACGTCCGTCAGCCGGCATTTCGTGGATGTTTCCAGCCGGCATGAGGCCATCCTCGATAAGCTTGCCGAACCAAGCCTCGCGCGCCTGCTTGGCGTTGCGGTCGTCATCATCGGCCGCAACGAAACGCTCATCGCCCCACCACACGTGCACACGGCGCCAATCGACGGCATCGGCCAACGGGCTTTCACCCATCACCTTAAGCACGTAAATGCCATCGGTGCCGCCGGTCACGGCAATGTCCACACGCTGCCGGTCCGGCTCGGCCAGCAGGTCGATGATGGTCAGCAATGTGCGCGCGGCCACGGCCTGCGCCAATACTTCGGGATTCGGATACACAATGGTCTTACGTTCTGCCATATTCGCTCCTTATACGATGCCGCCCCACCGATTCACGGCAGGGCGACTGGTTGTCGTTTGACGGTTCAGCGCTTCGGATTGATCAGATCCCAGCCCTGCGTCACCACTTCCGCATAGATCTCATCCGGGTAGAGTCGGCCCAGCTCCTCGCTTAGGCATTCCTCCAACGTGCGCGCCGGCACGCTGATGGTCTGCGGCGACTGTCCCGGCACGTTCAGCACGGCGATGCCGTCATCCGTGGAGGGACGTTCCAGGCTCATCACGCCGTCGGAACGGCTAAGATACACGCCGGTCACCGCGGTGGCGTTCGGATCGTCCTCCACCACCACCGGCACGTTGAGCCGTAGCCTCAGCCATGCGGCCAGCAGGTCCATCGGCAGGTAATCCTTCTTGCCGGTCACACGCACGCCGCTCACCGGCAGGTGCGGCGGCTGGTCGAGCATGGAAGCCAGCATCGCACGCCAAACGGTCAGACGCGTCCATGACATGTCCACGTTCTTCGACGACCAGTTACGGCGCAGATCGTCCATCGTGCGTCGTGGATTCGACGAATGCATCGCATCCGTGATACGGCTGCGCGCCATCGAGCCCAACAAATCGGTGGACAGGTTCGCCGGCGCCTCGTTCGGCCACCAGGCCACCACCGGCGCGTCCGGCACCAGCAGTGGAATCACCAACGTATCCGCGTGATACACCAGACCGCCGAGCGGACGCAGCACGATGATCTCGCCCGCGCCGGCGTCGGAACCGAATCGCACTTCCGCGTCGAGGAACGTGTGCGGCTGACCGTCATCGGTATCGGCATCCATCTTGCGCGAATTCGGTGCGATGGCGATCACCCGGCAGGGGTGTTCGCGGCTGGCGCTGTTCGCCACTTCGAGGTCGTGCTCCAGCGACGCCTCGTTCGTGGAGATCAGCAGCGTGAGCACACGGCCCAAGGCGGCCTCGCCACGCTCTTCGTGCAGTTCGTCGATTTTCGCCGAAATCTCACGGGTTTCGGTGTTCTTCATGGTAATGATCACGGCATCCTCCAACGGTGTCCATCGCGGGCCAGCATCTCGGTGGCCTCCTGCGGTCCCCAAGTTCCGGAACGGTATGGCTGCGGCTGGCCGAGTGTGGACCAGAATTCCTCGATCGGGTCGAGGATCTGCCAGCTTAGCTCCACCTCACGTGTGGTTGGGAACAGTGGCGGATCGCCCAGCAATACGTCAAGAATCAGACGCTCGTAGGCTTCTGGAGACGATTCGGTGAATGAACGGCCATAGCCGAAATCCATGGACACGTCACGTACTTCCATCGACGTGCCGCCCGGCACTTTCGCGCCGAATCGCATGGTCACGCCCTCATCAGGCTGTACACGAATTACGATGGCGTTCTTGCCGAGTTCCTTCGTGGCGGTCGTTTCGAATGGCAGATGTGGCGCGCGTTTGAAAATCACTGCGATTTCCGTGACGCGTTTGCCAAGACGTTTGCCGGTGCGTAGGTAGAACGGCACGCCGGCCCAACGGCGTGTATCGACATCCAACCGGATAGCCGCGTACGTTTCGGTGGTCGATGCTGGATTAATGCCTTTCTCATCCAAGTAGCCGACGACTTCGTGCGATCCTTGCCATCCGGCGGCATACTGGCCGCGGGCCGTATGCGCGGCCAAATCCTTCGGCAGACGCACGGCGGACAGTACCTTCGTCTTCTCCGCCGTCAAATCGGCGGCGGAGAAGGAGACCGGTTCCTCCATGGCGGTCAATGCCATGAGCTGCAGCAGATGGTTTTGGATGATGTCGCGCGCTGCGCCGATGCCGTCGTAGTAACCTGCACGGCCAGCCACGCCGATATCCTCGGCCATGGTGATTTGCACATGGTCAACGTAATTGTTGTTCCAAATCGGCTCGTACATGGCGTTCGCAAAACGCAGCGCCAATATGTTCTGCACGGTTTCCTTGCCGAGGTAGTGATCGATGCGGAATACGCTCGACGGGTCGAACACCTCGGAAACCACACGGTCGAGTTCCTTAGCGCTGGCCAGATCGTGGCCGAACGGCTTTTCGATGATCACGCGACGCCAAGCGCCTTTGTCGCTTTTCGCCAGACCGCAGTCGGCCAGCTGGCGGGAGACTTGCGGGAAGGCCCGTGGCGGCACGGACATGTAGAACGCATGGTTGCCGCGCGTGCCGCGATCGCGGTCAAGTTCCTCGACGGTCTCCGACAATCGTTCGAACGCCTTCGGATCGTCGAAGGTGCCCTGCACGAAACGAATGCCGTCGGTAAGCTGCTTCCAAGTCGATTCCTTGAATGGCGTACGGCAGTGCGCCTCGACGTTCTCGCGTACGAAATTCTTGAAATGCTCTTCGGTCCAATCGCGGCGGGCGAAGCCGGTCAAACCGAAGCTTGGCGGCAACAGGCCACGGTTGGCCAGATCGTAGATTGCGGGAAGCAGTTTTTTACGGGACAAATCGCCAGTCACACCGAAAATCACGATGCTGCACGGACCGGCAATACGGGGAAGTCTCAGATCGCGCGGGTCGCGCAGTGGATTCGTCCACGCGCCGGCCGCGTTGGATGCGGTTGAAACGGTTTCACTCATGCCTTTCATACTAACGCGCGGACTCCACTCGCCGCCAAAGGGAATTCGAAAACGTCATGGCCCTTTTTTAGAGCATCCTACAAAACGGCATGGCGGTTCCCTCGTTTGGTGCCGCCACTACAATGCCTTCGCAAGCGAACGACGAGCCGGCTGCGGCTGGCGGAGGCAAAAACATGGTGCACAACAAGCAGGGCATAGACATGCTGCACGGGCGCATATGGACGAAGGTCCTGCGATTCGCGCTCCCCGTGGCGGCGACCGGCATTCTGGAACAACTCTTCAACGCATCCGGCATCATGATCGTCGGCAACTTCTCCCAATCCGACGGCACCGCCGCGGTCGCGGCCGTCGGCTCCAACGCGCCCGTCACCGGACTCATCCTCAACCTGTTCATCGGCATCGCGCTGGGCGCGAACGTGACGATCGCGCACGCCATCGGCGAAAAGAACGACACGATGGTGCACCGCGCGGTGCACACCTCCATCGTTGTGGCGGTGCTGGGCGGTTTGATCGCGGCGGTCATCGGTGAGCTGTTCGCCGTTCCGCTGCTGAATCAGCTGAATGTGCCGGACGATGTGTTCCCGCTGGCGCTGCTATACCTGCGCATCTATCTTGCGGGCCTGCCAGTGATCCTGCTCTACAACTTTGAGGCGGCGGTCTTCCGCAGCGTGGGCGAGACGAAAATTCCGCTGATCGCGCTGACGGCCTCCGGCGTTCTGAACGTGATCCTGAACCTCTTTTTCGTGGCCGCGCTCCACATGAGCGTGGACGGCGTCGCGATCGCAACGGTGCTGTCGAACGCGGTCAGCGCGGCGATCTTGTGGGGTTTCCTGCTTAAAACGGACAAGGTCATCCGCCTTGAGCCGAAAAAGCTGCGCATCGACGGGCTGTGCCTCAAGCAAATTCTGCGCATCGGCGTTCCTGCGGGTGTGCAGAGCGCGATGTTCTCCATCGCGAATATCGTCATTCAGGGCGCGATCAACAGCCTCGGCACGGTCGTCATGGCGGCGTCGAGCGCGGCCTACAACATTGAGGTCATCACCTATGATATCCTCAACTCCTTCTCGCAGGCGTGCACGACCTTTGTCGGACAGAACTTCGGCGCGGGCGAG
>OLRE01002726.1_pt1 | contig 13888 bp, 9 predicted proteins | sample 1672461 | NCBI WGS metagenome assembly OLRE01 (sample SAMEA3136688, study PRJEB25190) | human gut metagenome | biome: human gut; feature: human-associated habitat; material: faeces | place: Austria | collected 2013
CAGCCGCCGGAGCGGTGCTTAAGCCGTAAGGCGGGAATTGTGCGGTGTTGCCTTAGCCTGTTTCTACAAACACGACTGAATTTTGCGTTAAAAAGCCTTGGAATCCACAAAGGATTCCTGCAGCTTTTTGCCTTAAATTCGCCTCATGTTTGCGAAACATCCGTCATTTTCTTTGTTTTCAGATACACCTCATTACTTTGATACCGAATATGGGCATCCCCCTCCCTCGGACAGAGGGAACTGTCCGGGGGAATGGGACGGCCACATTTGGGCTGCAAATGCTGCCGCCGTTTGTACTAACAGCAAGCAACCGCTCCCAGAACCAGTGCGGCACCAAGAGCGGCTGCTCACCATAAATTCAACAACAGGCTGCGCTGAAATTACTTCAGAGCGATCGTATTGATTTCAGACTGGTAAGTCCAGTACGGGGTCAGATCGTTGGGGATGGTAGCGGTGTCGATACGCTCGCTGGAGAAGATGGCGGATTCGCTGCGCTGGTAAACCGGCAGTTCAACGCCCCAATCCAGGATGATCTCCATAGCTTCCTTGTACATGGCCTTACGGTCATCCTGATCGGTGGTCTGGCGGGCAGCCTCGATCAGCTCGTCCAGGTCAGCATCGTTGATCTGGTAGTAGTTGGTGGAACCCTTGCTGTCGTACAGCTGGTACATATCGGGGTCGTTGGTGGACTGCCATGCAGCAACCCAGCCATCGGCAACGCCGGACTGATAAGAGCTGTACAGGTCAGAAGCGTTTGCCAGGTCGTTGACGGTCAGGGTGAAGCCGATGGTCTTGAGGGCAGCGGCTGCATTGGTCAGGACCTGGAAAGAGGGGTGGTCGCCGTTGCCGGAAGCGCCGATGTTGACGGTGTATTCCATCTTGGCGCCAGCCGGAGCTGCGGTGACCTGGCCGTTTTCAACGGTGTAGCCGGCTGCTTCGAAGTAGCCGAGGGCGGCCTGCAGAGCAGCAGCATACTTGGTGTCGCCGCTCATATCGCTGGTGTAGATCTCGTTGCCGTCAACGTCGGTAGAGTAAGCGATCTTGTAGCCGTCGTCGGTAACGGAGGGTGCTGCCCAGGAGGTGTTGGAGATGGGGTAGTTGATAACGCTTGCGGTATCGCCGTAGTAAGAGTTGATGCCCTCATCACGGTAAGCGGAGACAACGGTCATGATGGCCTTGCGCAGATCCTTGGAAGCCTCGGAAGCGGGGTCACCGCCAACATTGACGTTCTTGGCGCTCAGGGCGATGTAGCCGTAGCCGCGGTAGTCCTTCAGGCGGGTGGTGATGACGGGGCCGTCCTCACCCTCGACGCCGTTGATGTCGGCGATCTGGTCAGCAACCTCCAGAGAGTAGGAAGGATCGGAGATGTCGATGGTGCCGGCCTGAACGCCGGTGATCTTATCGGCCTCCTGGGTCTCCTTCATGTTGACGTGAGCGATCTTGGGTGCGCCGTCAAAGTAGTCGGGGTTGGCATCCAGATAAACAACGCCGTCGCTGTACTTGTTGAAGGTGAACATACCGCCGCCCAGAGGAGCGCCGGTCTTGGAGCGGACACCGCTCAGGTCACCCTTGACAAAGCCGAAGGAGTTGTTGTCGTAGTCATACAGGGAAGCATCACCATAGTAGTGCAGAGGAGCAATGGGCATCTGCAGCTGATAGATCATGGTGGTGGACAGCTCGGTGGTGGTCAGGGTCATGCTGTAGTCGCTGGTCTTAACGATACCGGCAACATTGGGCACGTTGTTGCCAACGGTGACACCAGTGGTGGAGTAGTTGTAAACTTCCTCGGGGATCAGGTCAGACAGGGCAGAGCCAGCAGTCTCGGCTTCCATAGCGGAGAAGTTCCAGTCGTACTGGGCGCCGATCGCCATAAAGAAGTCCTTGGCGGTGGCGTCGGCAGCCAGACCTTCGAAGCCCCAGCCGGCAGCAGCGGAGGCAACATCGGTAGCGCCGTTTTCCAGCATAGTGTCAACAATTTCCTGCGCAAACTTCACGCCGCCGTCGTTGACAGCATCCCAGAAAGCCTTCTGCTGCTCTTCGGTGAATTTGGTGTAGTCGGTGTTGTCCTCGCCGGCCTCAGCGATCAGCTTGGACAGGGTGGTCATAGAGTTGCGGTACTCCTCCAGACCCACGATGGGGGTGGAGTACATGGTGACGGAACCGTCATAGGTCGGATCCAGATAGACGTACATGGAGAAGATGACGTCGTCGATGGTAACAGGCTCGCCGTCAGAGAACTTCAGGTCGTCACGCAGTTTCAGGTCATAGGTAACGGTGCCGTCATCATTCTCGGTGACAACGCAGTCAGTGGTGCCATAGTAGGTGTAATCGGTGCCGTTGTACTCGCGGGTCTCGCCCTCGATGCCGTTCAGGATCATTTCGCCCTTACGGTCGGCGCCCAGCAGGCCGAGCTGGGTCAGGTCGATGACATCCTGGTCAGCGGCAGAAGCGGCGAAGAAGGGGCTGAACTTACCCTCAAAGCCGGTCTCTGCCAGGACGAGGGTGCCGTCGCTGGTGGAAGTGGTAGCCTCGGCGGTGGCAGTGCTTGCGGCTTCGCTGGATGCAGCGGAGGAAGCGGAGCTGCCGCAGCCGGCCAGCATGCTCAGGCTCAGGGCCGCAGCAGATGCCAGCGCAATGGCTTGCTTTGCGTTTTTCATGTGTACAAAACCTCCTAAAATTTGCCCTATCGGCAAGTCATTATGGCCGCTGGGGAGTGGCCATAACGGGAAAGGGAATTCCCTTTCCGATGACTGTGTATTCATACAGTGTATACTTGTCGATAATGACTTATCTTATATAGTACCTGAGATTGCGTAAAATGTCAACTTAAAAGTTCTATTTTTGTGGCATTTACCGAAATTTGTGATATTTTTTTGGCAAAGAAAGGTCTTGATTTTATTGTGCCCCGTACCAAAAAGCGAGCAGCTGCACAGCTGCCCGCTTTTTTTTACATTGCTACATATTATATTTATCAATAATTCTGTATAATTATTCCTGCTTCTCGTACTTTAGCGCTTTAAATTGATGGTTTTCCATTGCAAAGGCACCGGCTGCTGCTGCCTGCAGCAGGATAAACAGGATACGCGCAGGCAGGTTTTGCCTGCTGACCGCCAGCTGTACCAGCTGGGCGGCAGCTGTAATTCCGGCAAGTACAGCCGCCAGCGTGCAGCTGCCCGGCAGTTTCAGAACGGTCTGCTCATGAATATACGCCCGCAGCGGTTCTCCGCCCGCCGTCAGCCGCACCAGCAGGTAGACGACATACACCGCCGCCAGCAGGCTCGCCATGTAGGGCAGCAGCAGCCAGAACGGCGCATAGGCGGTCGCGCCGGGCACCAGACCCGCCGCCACTACCAGCGCGGCCCCACCGCCGCACAAGACCCAAAGCCCGGCCAGTGCCCGGCCGCGGGATTTTGTACCTTTATAATGGTAGTGCGCGCCGCGGTACTGGTAGTTGCCGTTCAGGTCTTTTTCAAAGTCGTCCAGATAGGCGCGCTTCTTTTTGCGGTCCGCCATTATTCCAGCCCCGTCAGGTCGTAGTGGTCCAGCCAATCCTTGGCGGTCTCGCAGACGCCGCGCAGGCAGCTTTCCTCAAAGGGGCTGACCAGGTCGGCGTTTTTCAGCAGCTCGGTAAACACACAGCTGCCGCCCTGGCGGGTGTAGGCCATGTAGTGGTCCCATGCGTTGACGCGGTCCTTCTGCATCAGCGCCCAGATCTGCAGGCTGACGGTCTGCGCCAGGCAGTAGTCAATGTAGTAGAACGGGCTCTGGTAGATGTGCATCTGGCGCTGCCAGTACTCGCCTGCACCATAGAAGGGGATCTCGCCGTCCAGGCGCATCCAGGGCTGGTAGATGGCGGCCAGCTCCTTCCAGGTCTCGTGGCGCTGGGCCGGGGTCATATCCGGCTTTTCGTAGACGATATGCTGGAAGTGATCCACCATCGTGCCGTAGGGGATGAAGGTCAGCGCCCCGGCCAGATGGCTGTAGCGGAACTTGCGGGCATCCTTGCCAAAGAAGCCCTCGGCCCAGGGCCAGGCCAGGAACTCCATCGACATCGAATGGACCTCACAGCCCTCCATGCTGGGCCATACGGTGGAGTAGGGGATGCGCTTGCGGTTCATATAGGCGGCAAAGGCGTGGCCGGCCTCGTGGGTGACGACCTCGACATCGTGCTGGGTGCCGTTGAAGTTGGCAAAAATGAACGGCACTTCGTAATCATCCAGGCTGGTGCAGTAGCCGCCGCCCGCCTTGCCGGGGGTGGAGAGCAGGTCCATCAGCTGGTCGTCCAGCATCTTGTGGAAGAACTCGGCGGTTTCGGGGGACAGCTCCTCGTAGAACTTTTTGCCCTGAGCCACGATGGCATCGGCATCACCGCAGGGTTTGGGGTTGCCGCTGCGGAACATCAGGGCGTTGTCGGCGGCGTTCATCGGGTACTGCTTGCCCAGGCGCCTGGCCTGCTCGCGGTAGATGCTGTCGGCCACGGGGACGAGGTATTTCACCACAGCAGCGCGGAATTTTTCCACATCAGCCTTGGTGTAGCAGTTGCGGCCCATGCGGTAGTAGCCCAGGGTAGTGTAGCCTTCGTACCCCAGTTTTTTGCCCATGGTGTCCCGCAGGTGGACCATCTTGTCGTAAATGGAGTCGAACTCCTCCTGATGCTCCTTATACCAAGCACCCTCGGCTTTCCAGGCGGCCAGGCGGCGGGCATCGTCGGGGTCGTTTTTGAAGGGAGAGAGCTGGCTTAGGGTGTAGACGCCGCCCTCAAAGGGGATCTGAGCCGAGGCGATCAGCTTGCCGTACTGGGTGGAGAGGTCGTTTTCCTGGGCCATCTCGTCCAGGATCTCCGGCGAGAAGGCTTTCTGGGCGATCTCGGCGTTGAGGAACATCAGCTCGCCGTATTCCTCGCCCAGCTGTTTGCGGTAGGGGGACGCCAGCAGGGCGGCGCTCCAGGTATTCTGGCACTCCTGGATCTGCGGGGTGGCAGCGTTCCAGAAATTCATCTCATCATCGTAGAATTCATCCCGGGTATCGATGGTGTTGCGGATGCTGGCCAGGTTGGCCAGCGTGTCCACGTGCTTGTTCAGGGTCTGTTCGTCCAGAAAGGCGGCCTTGGCGGCGGCGTAGTCTGGCGCGGCGGCAAAGCGCTGGGTCACAGCAGCAAACTGCGCCTTGATCTCGTCCAGGTTCGGGCGCTGATAGGGCATCTCAGAAAATTTCATGAGCGTATTTCTCCTTTGTGCGTTTTGTAGGCATTATAACATAGAAGCGAAAAAAAGGCAAAGATATAAATAGATACAAAAAAGCCTCCCTTGTGCAAAGGGAGGTGGCACGGCGAAGCCGTGACGGAGGGATTGTAACCTTACGTGGTAGACCGATTTGCAACGCAGACAGGACAATCCCCCACCGCTTCGCGGAGCCCCCTTTACACAAGGGGGTCTTTATGCGTCGTTAAATCCTGCGGTATCTCCGCTTCAAATTCTGCAGCAGCGTATGCTTGGGCCGGCTGCGGATCAATTTCCACAAAAAGCTGCTCAACGCGCGCTCCTCGCGGGCATCGGGAGCCTGGCCGCCGTAGACGCAACGCTCCAGCAGGGCGCAGGTAGAGTGCCTTTTCCTGCTCGGTGGTGACGGTAAGCATATTACGCTTACGTATAACATCCGGTCCGTGATCCCGCAACAGAAAATCTGCATTTTTCGCTACTTTGTCTTATACTTCGCCAGTTGTGCACATGTGTTGGAATTTAACAATGCCACTTTTTAGCAAGTTGCCGCAAATTTTGAAAACGCACGGTTTTCATGTTTTGCAAAACGCCAATTTATGCCCACACAAGCAATTCAAAATTGACCACAGTAACTGTTATATGGTAGAATATGTCTATATATTATATGCTGCACCAGTGCCATTTTTAGGAGGGCCTTATGCAGAAAAATTTCACTCTAAAACGTATCGTCTGCCTCCTGGCAGCCCTTTGCCTGGCCGCCGGGCTGGTGGGCTGCGCCGATATGCCCGCCAGCAGCAGTGAGGAAAGCAGCCTGCCCACGATTTTGGTGGGCAGCGATGTCTACCCGCCCTTCAACTATATTGGCGAGGACGGCGCCCCCACCGGCATCGATGTGGAGCTTGCCAAAGAGGCATTCCGGCGTATGGGCTACCGCGCCGAGTTTACCATCATCGACTGGGAGCGAAAGACCCAGCTGCTGGAAACCGGCGACATTGACTGCGTGTGGGGCAGCTTTACCATCAACGGACGGGAGGATGACTACCGCTGGGCCGGCCCCTACATGGCCAGCCGCCAGGTGGTGGCCGTAATGCCCGGCAGCGATATTGAAACCATTGCCGACCTGGAGGGCCGCACCCTGGCTGTGCAGAGCACCACCAAGCCGGAGGAACTGTTTCTGACCGACGCCTCCCTGCCCGCCCTGCGGGACCTCTACTGCTTTGAGGACCGGGAGCTGATCTACACCGCCCTGGGCAAGGGCTACGTGGACGCCATCGCCGCCCACGAAGTCTCGATCCTGCAGTACATGCAGGACTACAACACTGAGTACCGCATTTTGGACGAGCCTTTACAAGTGGTGAGGCTGGGCGTCGCCTTTGGCAAAAACGACGTGCGCGGGCTGGAAACGCAGCTGACCGCCACCCTCGATGAGATGCGGGCGGACGGGACTTTAGCCGCCATCATCGGCAAGTATCTGGCAAACCCCGAGAAATTTTTGGAGGTGGACGGCCTTGTCGAATAGAAAAGTATCTTCCTTCACCGTCCGCTTTTTCTGGCCCCTGATGCTCTGCCTGGGGCTGGGGCTGATGGCGCTGGTGGGGCTGATGTCCTACCGCAGTGACCTGCACCTGGCCAGCCAGAACCTCACCGATGCCACCCAGTACGTCAAACAGCAGCGTACAGCCTACGACCGGTTCAACGATACCTCGATGACCAAAAGCCTGCTGCGCGTCATCGAGAACGCCCAGCAGATCGACCGCGAGATTCAGTACAAGATTGCCCTGACCGGCGAGGCCACGCTGAACACCGACGATCTGCGCCGCTATACCTACGAGCAGCGGCTGACCGGCATCATCCTGATGAACGAGCATGGCGTCGTCCAGCGGGAGTACAGCACTGACGGGCTGGACTACGCCGCCCTGCGCGGGTACGTCACCATGGACACCGTGCTGGGAACCGCCCAATTCCCCATTAAGACCTACACCGCCCGCATCCGGCTGGACGATGGCTCCTACGTGGACCTGGCTGCCCACGGCCGCACCGACGAGCCGGGCGTGATCGTCGTTTATTATCATACCAGCGCCGAATATGCCACCGACTACAACCTGATCATCCAGAACTTGCTGGAAGGCTACGACCCCGGCACCGAGGAAACGCTGGTGGTCACCAGCGGCGACAGCATCATTGCCGCCAACCGCGAAGGCCTGGCCGGGCAGAACGTCGACGACGTGCCGGTGCTGCGCAGCATCCGGGAGAACGCCCACGGCGGCGAGATGACCCGCGTACGGGCCGGTTCCGGCGACGGCGAGTGGGTCTACTGCATGCTGGAGCGCGGGCGGGACTACTACGTCTACGCCTACATGCCGCTGACCCGCGCGCTGGACACCACGCCCAAGAACCTGCTGTTCACGCTGGTGGCCTACGCCATGGTGCTGTTCATCGTCATCATGATCCGCTGGCGGCTCAAGCATGTCTACCAGGAGGAGCAGCTCCGCCGGGAGCAGAGCTACCAGCAGCAGTTGAAAGACGCCGCCCGCAAAGCCGAGAGCGCCAACCGCGCCAAGACCGAGTTTTTGCAGCGCATGAGCCACGACATCCGCACACCTATCAACGGCATCCGCGGCATGGTGGAGATCGGCGACCATTACAGCGAGGACCTGGCCAAACAGGCTGAGTGCCGCCGCAAGATCTGGGATGCTTCGACTCTGCTGCTGGAGCTGGTGAACGAAGTGCTGGACATGGGCAAACTGGAATCCGGCGAGATCTTGCTGGAAAGCTGCCCGTTCAACGTGATAGAGCTGAAAGACGGCATCCGCCAGACGATGGAGCGCGCCGCCGCCGAGCGCGGCATCACGATGACCGACCGCACCGAGGTCAAACACACCGCACTCATTGGCAGCCCGCTGCACCTGAAGCGGCTGCTGATGAACATTTTGAGCAACGCCATCAAGTACAACAAGGACAACGGTTCCATCGACCTGACCTGCCGCGAGGTGCGCAACGACGGCAAGACCGCATGGATCGAGTTTATCTGCGCCGACACCGGTATTGGCATGAGCGAGGAATTCCAGAAGCACCTCTACGAGCCGTTCACCCAGGAGCACAGCGACGCCCGCACCTCCTACAACGGCACGGGGCTGGGCATGGCCATCACAAAAAGTCTGGTGGAGAAGATGGGCGGAACGATAGAATGCCGCAGTAAGCTAGGGGAGGGCACGACCTACTGCATCACGATTCCCTTTGCCATCGACTCCAGCGCTGCCCCGCGGGTAGAGGAAACCGCCGCCCTGCCTGCCGCCACGCCGGAGGGCATGCACGTACTGCTGGCCGAGGACAACGAGCTGAACATAGAGATCGCCGTGTTTGTGCTGGAGAACGCCGGTGTCACGGTGACAAAGGCCGTCAACGGGCAGGACGCGCTGGACCAGTTTGCCGCCAGCGCCCCCGGCACCTTTGATGCCATCATCATGGACGTGATGATGCCGGTGATGGACGGCTACCAGGCCACCCGGGCCATCCGCCAGCTGGACCGCCCCGACGCGGGCAGTATCCCCATCCTGGCCATGACTGCCAACGCCTTTGTGGAAGACCGCCGCCGTGCCTACGAAGCCGGCATGAACGAGCACCTGACCAAACCGCTGGAGCCGGAGGTAGTGCTGAGGACATTGGCGAAATATCGGAGTAAATAAGCAGGAAGGCCCCCTCACAGAGGGAGCCTTTAACGCAAAAAAGCCGCACAGATGTGCGGCTTTTTTGCGTATTATCATTATTTAGTCCCGGCTATACAAATCTCTCGTATACACCTTCCCGGCCACGTCGGCCAGCTCGGGGGCGGCGCGGTTGGCGAGGATCACATCACACTCGGCCTTGAATTTGTCCAGATCTTTCTCCACGCGGTCGCCGTAGAAAGTATCCTCTTTCAACGTCGGCTCATAGATAACCAGCGGCATGCCCTCGGCCCGCAGGCGGCGCATAACGCCCTGGATGCTGGACTGGCGGAAGTTATCACTGCCCGCCTTCATCGTCAGGCGGTAGATGCCGACGGCCTTCGGCTCGCGGGAGAGCACCTGCTCGGCGATAAAGTCCATACGGGTGGCGTTGGAGTCCACGATGGCCTGCATCAGATTCTGCGGTACATCGTTATAGTTTGCCAGCAGCTGCTTGGTATCCTTAGGCAGGCAGTAGCCGCCGTAACCAAAGGACGGATTGTTATAGTGGTTGCCGATGCGCGGGTCCAGGCAGACGCCGTCAATGATGTCACGGGTGTTCAGGCCGCGCACCTGGGCGTAGGTGTCCAGCTCGTTAAAATAGGCCACACGCAGGGCCAGGTAGGTGTTGGCAAACAGCTTGATGGCCTCGGCCTCGGTCAGGCCCGGGAAGAGGGTATCCACATTCTGCTTGATGGCCCCCTGCTGCAAAAGCCCCGCAAAGGTACGGGCACGGGCGGCCAGTTCCCCGTCCCCCGCCGGGCAGCCTACCACGATGCGGCTGGGGTAGAGGTTATCGTACAGCGCATGGCCCTCCCGCAAAAACTCCGGGCTGAAAAGGATATGCAGGTCGTGAAATTTTTTCCGTACCGACGCGGTATACCCGACGGGCACCGTGGATTTGATGACGATGGTCGCCTCCGGCGCATACTGCCCGGCTAGCGTCAGCACAGCCTCCACGCTGGAGGTATCAAAATAATTCTTCTTGGGGTCGTAGTTGGTGGGGGTGGAAACCACGATGATGTCCGCGCCGGTGTAGGCAGCGGCAGCATCGGTGGTCGGGTGCAGGTCCAGCTCTTTTTCGGCTAAATACCGCTCGATCTCCTTATCGGCAATGGGACTTTTGCGGGCCGCCAGCAGGGCCACTTTCTCGGGCAGAATGTCTACAGCCCATACCTCGTTGTGCTGGGCCAGCAGCACACTGATGCTAAGGCCCACATAACCGGTACCGGCAACGGCGATTTTCATAAACAGGCGCTCCCTTAACAGTGATATTTATTGTAAGTATACCATGGTGCGGGGCCAGCCGCAACGGTTTTTACCGGATTTCCTTTTCTGTCCTCTTGTACCCCGGCCCAAAATGCGATATAATACTTATGTTTACTTTGAGTTTTGAGTATCCCCACGGAGGTTTATTAAAATATGAAACGTACCCGTACCCTTGCCCTGCTGACCGCGCTGGTCTGCCTGTGTGTGTCGCTGACGGCCTGTTCCCCCAAAGAAGTGCTGAAAAGCGCCATCCTGAAAACCACCACTGCCCTGGGTCTGCGCCAGGAAACCAGCGATGAGGACGAGGTCGACGATCTGTCTTACGCCACCAGCGGCGGCGACGTGACCTTCCCCGAAACGATGGACACCACTGCCTCCAAGCTGGTGTCCGAGGTGGACGGCGACACCCTGTATGTAGCCTTTAACGGCATCCAGAACCGCAGTACCGACTACTTTGTGGCGGGTTCCGACAGCCTGTCCATCACCGGCTATGCCACCACTGAGTCCACCAACGAGAACTTCCAGACTTTCAAGATCGCCTTGTGGGAGCTGTCCGACGACAGGACTTCCACCAGCTATGTCATCGGCTCCACCGTTTACTACACCACCGACGGCACCTGCTACCAGTACAATGTTTCCGGCCTGACCCCCGGCAGGCAGTACAAGGTCTACATCAGCTATGACTCCACCCGTTACTATATCACCGGCGGGCTGAAGGTCCAGGGCCTGGGCAGCGAGGAGCTGACCACCATCGAGAACGAGAACACCGTCCAGTAACCACAAAACAGCACCGCCCGCGCCGCGCCAAGACGGTGTGGGCGGTTTTGTTGTAGAGGAATTTTTAGAGGAAAAAGTAACGCAAAAGGGGAAGTTTATGCCAAACGTACAATTACGCAATACCCTGCTGCTGATGGGGGCTTCCTTCATTTGGGGCACCGCTTTTGTGGCGCAAAGCGTGGGCGCTGACCACATGGGCCCTTACAGCTTTCTGGCGGGCCGCAGCTGGCTGGCCTGTGTGTTTCTGCTGGGGCTGATGGCCGTGCTGCGCAAAGCCGGCAAGACAAACTCCGCCGCCGAGCCGGGCTTTTGGCAGAACCGCAAGGTGCTGGTAAAGGGCGGCATCTGCTGCGGCATCGCGCTGTTTGCGGCATCGGCTGCGCAGCAGATGGGCATTGGCACCACCAGCACGGCCAAGGCCGGGTTCATGACCGCTTTGTATGTAGTGCTGGTGCCGGTGTTCGGCGTGTTTTTTGGCCGCCGCCCCGGTGTAAAGCTGTGGTGCTGCGTGGCCGCCAGCGTGGTGGGCCTGTATCTGCTGTGCCTGGCCGGGCACGACAGCCTGACCCTGACCGGCGGCGAATGGCAGCTGCTGGGCTGTGCCTTTTTGTTTGCTACCCAGATTTTGCTGGTGGACCACTTCAGCCCCAAGCTGGACGGCATCCAGCTGAGCTTTGTGCAGTTTTTGACGGTGGCGGTCATTTCCACCGTGTTTATGCTGATTTTTGAACAGCCCACCATCGAGCAGTTCCGCCTGGCGGCGGTGGCCATCGCCTACTGCGGCATCATGTCCAGCGGCGTGGCCTACACACTGCAAATTGTGGGCCAGAAAGCGCTGGACCCCACCATTGCCAGTTTGGCTATGTGCCTGGAGAGTGTGTTCAGCGCCTTGGCCGGTTGGCTGATTTTGGGCGAGACGCTTTCCACCACCGAGCTGTGCGGCTGCGGCCTGATGTTTGCCGCCATCGTAGCCAGCCAGCTGCCGGACAAAAAGAAAGTTTAAGTAAAGGCCCCTTCTGCGAGAGGGCTCCCGCGAAGCGGGTGGGGTAGAGACTTTCCCAAGGCGCTCTCCCTCAGTCGCCTCCGGCGGCAGTTTCCTCCCAGAGGGGGCCTTTAATAGGAGTATCTATGAATGACTTGCGCTTAATTTTCCGCTATGGCAAGCCCTACCGCCGGGACCTTTGGGCGGCTGCCGGGCTGATCTTTATTGAATGTATCTTTGAGATGGTCATCCCCGTGCTGATGTCCACCCTGGTGGACGAGGGTGTGCCCAGCCATAACATGGCGATCATCCTGCGGCAGGGCGGGTTGATGGCACTCTGCGCGGTGCTGGCACTGATCACCGGCCTGCTGTATGCCCGCTATGCCGCCCGGTTCGCCAACGGCTTTGCGGCCGAGCTGCGCCTGGCCGAGTACGCCGCCGTGCAGAAATTCGACTTTGCCAACCTGGACCATTTTTCCTCTGCGTCTCTCGTCACCCGCATGACCACCGACGCCACCGTGCTGCTCAACGCCATCAACGCAGGGCTGCGCCCCTTTGTGCGCAGCCCGGTCATGCTGGCCATGGGTCTGGGCATGGCATTTCTGCTCAGCCCCAAGCTGACGATTGTTTTCCTCATCACAACGCCTATTCTGACCATTTTGCTGACGATCATCGTGTGCAAGGTCGGCCCGCTGTACGGCCGCCAGCAAAGCGCTGTCGACCACCTGAACAGCCGCATCCAGGAATCCCTCACCGCCATCCGCGCCATTAAAGCGTTCGTGCGCGGCGATTATGAAAACGAGCAGTTCAACGCCGTCAACACTGAGCTGAGCGACGCCAGCACCGAGACCTTCCGTTACGCCGTGCTCAACCTGCCCGCGTTCCAGACCATCATGTACACAGCCATCATCTGCATCATGTGGTTCGGCGGCGGGTTCATCCTGCAGGGCGACATGAGCGTCGGCCAGCTGACCGCCTTTTTGAGCTACGTTTTGCAGGTGCTCAACTCGGTCATGATGTTCTCCGGCGCGTTTTTGCAGATGACCCGCTCGCTGGCCAGCGCCCGCCGCATCCGCGAGGTGCTGACCGAGCAGCCCGCCCTGGCCAATGCTGCCGATCCGTTGGAGACTGTGCCGAACGGTCAGATCGACTTCGAGGGCGTCAGCTTCAAGTATAACGCTGCGGCACAAAAAAGTGCCCTGTCCGACATTACGCTGCACATCCCCGCCGGGGCGACCGTGGGCATCATCGGCGGCACCGGCTCGGCCAAGACCACGCTGGTCCAGCTGATCCCCCGCCTGTACGACGCCACCGAGGGCACCGTGAAGGTCGGCGGCCGCGACGTGCGGGACTACGACCTGACCGCTCTGCGGGACGCCGTAGGCATTGTGCTGCAAAAGAACCTGCTGTTCTCCGGCACCATCCGGGACAACCTGAAGTGGGGCAACCCCGACGCCGCCGAGGAACAGCTGTGGGCCGCCTGCCGCGCCGCTCACGCCGATGAATTTTTGGACCGCATGCCCGACGGCCTGGATACCGACTTAGGGCAGGGCGGCGTCAACGTCTCCGGCGGGCAGAAGCAGCGGCTGTGCATCGCCCGGGCCCTGTTGAAAAAACCCCGGATTCTCATTCTGGACGACTCCACCTCCGCCGTGGACACCGCCACCGACGCCAGAATCCGCCAGGCCTTCCGGGAGGAAATTCCGGACACCACCAAGCTCATCATCGCCCAGCGGGTGGCCTCGGTGGAGCATGCGGACCTGATCCTGGTGCTGGACGACGGGCGGATTGTGGACCAGGGGACTCATACAGAGCTCCTGAACCGTTCCCCCATCTACCAGGAGGTCTATCAGTCTCAGCGGAAAGGAGGCGACGAACATGCCCAGAATCCAGCTTAAAGGCGACGGCAGAAAGGCCCGCGCCCCGAAGGAAACCTT
>OLRE01002735.1_pt1 | contig 13851 bp, 12 predicted proteins | sample 1672461 | NCBI WGS metagenome assembly OLRE01 (sample SAMEA3136688, study PRJEB25190) | human gut metagenome | biome: human gut; feature: human-associated habitat; material: faeces | place: Austria | collected 2013
CGCTGCACCCAACGAGCGCATCTTTGTGGATGTGACCGGCAGCTGAATTGCTGCCCATTCTATGGAAAACAAGGAGTATTGAGTTTTGGCAATTGAGGTAGGGAACGTATTCGAGGGCCGTGTCACCGGCGTAAAGCCGTTTGGCGCATTTGTCGCACTGCCGGAGGGCGGTACGGGCATGGTCCATATTTCCGAGGTGTCCAATGAATTCGTGCAGGACATTGCAGCAGTCCTGCATATTGGGGATACGGTCAAGGTGCAGGTCATCAATGTTGCACCGGACGGTAAGATCGCGCTGTCCATCAAGCGTTTGCTGCCTCCTCCTCCGCGCCAGCCGCGTGAGGGCAGAGGCCCCGCAGGCGGAGCACGTCCCGGCGCTCCGCGCCCGGGCGGCCCCCGTGAGGGTGGACACTTTGGTGCAGGCCGCGGCGGCAATGGTCGTCCCCCCCGTGAAGGCGGCAGAGGCCCTGCCCGTGACAGCGCACCCCGTGTGTGGCAGCCCAAGGCTCCGGTCCATTCCGACAATATGAGCTTTGAGGACATGATGAGCCGCTTCAAGAGCCAGAGCGAAGAGAAGATGGCCGACCTCGACCACGAGACCAACAACCGCCGGGGCGGCGGCTACGCACCCCGGGGACGCCGCGGCAGCCGCTGAGCCGTCCGCACAAGACGAAGAAGCTTTGGGCCTGCCCCCAGCGGGGCGGGCCTGTTTTTTGGTGCGGCACGCCGCACCCGACAGGAAAGGAAACCAGAATGCCTGCAAAATTTGAACTCATCGCCCCCTGCTTTTTCGGGTGCGAGTCCACGGCCAACTTTGAGCTGCGCCGCATCGGCGCCGAGGACATCCGGGTCAGCGACGGCCGTCTGACCTTCAGGGGCGGCGCGGATATGATCGCCGCCGCCAACCTCAACCTCCGCACCGTGGAGCGCGTGATGCTGCTCCTGAACACCTACACAGCCACCACTTTCGACGAGCTGTTCGACGGCGTCTACTCCATCCACTGGGAAGAGCTGCTGCCCGCCGACGCTGCCTTCCCGGTCACCGGCTCTTCGCTGAACAGCCAGCTGTCCAGCGTGCCGGCCTGCCAGAGCATCATCAAGAAGGCCGTGGTCAAGCGCCTGATGCAGGGCCACCGCACCACCAGCCTGCCCGAGACCGGCGCGGAGTATAAGATCCGCTTCATGCTCCGCAAGAACGTCTGCGAGATCATGCTGGACACCACCGGCGACGGCCTGCACAAGCGCGGCTACCGCCGCAATTCCATGGAGGCCCCCATCCGTGAGACACTGGCCGCTACCATCGCCGACCTGGGCCGCGTCCGCCGCGACAGCCTCGTGGAAGACCCCTTCTGCGGCAGCGGCACCCTCCTCATTGAGGCCGCTCAGAAGGCCATGAACATCGCCCCCGGCCTCAAGCGCCGCTTTGCCGCCGAGCGCTACAGCTTCGTGCCCGCCGCCATCTGGGCTGAGCAGCGCCAGAAGGCTCTGGCCGACTCCAAGCTGGACGTGGGCTTTGAGGCCTTCGGCTACGACATCGACCCCGCCGCCGTGGCTCTGGCCAACGCCAACGCCAAGCTGGCCGGCGTGGAGAAGCGCTGCCACTTCGAGGTGGCCGACGTGGCCGATTTCGCCGCCAAAAGCGAGGCCATCGTCCTGACCAACCCCCCGTACGGCGAGCGCATGAGCACCATCGAGGGTGCCGCCAAGCTGGCCCGCACCCTTGGCCAGCAGATGGAGGCCCACCCCTGCGCCGGTGTCTATGCCATCACTGCCGATATGGATTTTGAACACCACTACGGCAAGCGGGCCAACAAGCGCCGCAAGATGTACAACGGCATGATCCCCTGCCAGCTGTATATGTACTACAACGCCCCCAACTTCGAGAACCGCCCCGCAAAGCCCATGCCCAAGAGCGGCTTTGACGGCAAGCGCACCCAGCCCGGCCACACGGGCCGTTTCGAAAAGAAATAAGATGCACCCAAAGACCGCACTGAAATCGATTCCAGTGCGGTCTTTTCTAATTAAATTTACAAAAGAACGGTTGAACGCTGACGAAAAATAGATTATACTAGTCTATAGCTGTGGGGAAGCGGTCTTCCCCTGCAAGAAAGGCTGCGCCCGGCGCGGCCCGCGAAAGGAATGAACAGAATGAAGGGACGTATGCGGCCCTATCTGCCGGAGCTGACCATCCGGGATTACAACACCTATCAGTGGTATCAGCGCGGCGTCCGCCGTCAGCTCTACACCACCTATGGGCTGTATTCCTGCTATGGTCTGCGCTACAACGGCGTCCTGTTCGCAGTGCTGGCCGACAGTCTGGCAGGACGTCCGGCCACCTGTAAGCGGATGCGGGAGCCGGGTACGCTGGTCTGGCGGCAGATGATGTGTCAGACCCAGGGCATCCGGCTGGCTGCACAGGTGGAAGTCCTGCTGAGCTGGCACCGCATCCAGGATGCCCAGTGGGCCGACCTGCCCTTCTATAAAAAGGTACGGCGGGTGGTGGACACCGTCCTGCTGCGGCGAGCCTACCGGAAGGCTGCCGCCGAGAACCCGGCACTGGAGCGCATCTTCGTACAGGAGCGGGACCAGGCCAACGTCCAGATGACCCTGAACGCCAAGAACTATCTGCTGGCCGCAGAGCCGAAGGGCAACCTCTACGGTGCGCTCTACTCGGTGCTGGCCACCGACGACCCCAATCAGCGCAAAAGTATGCACTACATCGGCAGCTGCATCGGCCGGGCTGCTTATCTGCTGGACAAAGCGGAGAGCTTTTCCCGGGACAAAGATAAGGGCCGCTACAACGTCTTCCTCCTCAACGGCATCAACGACAGGAACGCCGCCCGGGAAAACGCCCGGCGGCAGGCCCTCGCTGCGGTCAACGACCTCGTCCGCGCCTACGGGATGCTGGACGTCAAGCTGAACCGTACCCTGCTGGACAACATCATGATCTTGGGCCTCCGCCACGCCATCGAGCCGCTGGACGCTGAGAGCCAGCCGGTACAATGGGAGCTGCCATGAAGGGACACAAAAGTAAAAGCTGGGCCATGGCCTACTGCGGCATGGCCGCAGCGCTCAGCGTGGCCCTGATGCTGCTGGGGGCTGTGTTTCCCATTGCGATGTTCATTGCTCCGGCGGTGGCCAGCTTCCTCATCGCCACAGTCTGCGTGGAGTGCGGGAAGACCATGGCTCTGACGGCCTATGGCGCGGTGAGCCTGTTGAGTCTGCTCTTCGTGCCGGACAAGGAAGTGGCCCTCACCTTTGTGTTCCTGCTGGGGTACTATCCGTTGGTAAAGCCTTATTTCGAGCGGATACGCCCGGCCCTGCTGCGGGCTGTCTGCAAGCTGCTGCTCTGCAACGGCGGGATCCTGGCGATGTACGGGCTGGTGCTGCTGCTGGTCCCGGCGGGCAGCATCGCCGAAGAGCTGCGCACGACGGCGCTGGCTGTCTCGCTGGTGACGCTGGCCATGGGCAATGCAGCCTTCCTGCTCTATGACCGGGCGCTCCACAATATGCTGATGCTCTATAAAGTGGTCTGGCAGCCGAGGCTCCACAAAATGCTGGGCGTCCATTGACGGATGTGGGACTTTGTGATACAATACCGCTGACCTTTTCCGTCGGCGTCTGACAGCTCCGAAAGGAGCTGTTTTTGTTTTCAGGAAAGCGGCGGAAAGAGCAGAAAGAGGGGATAGACCACTTCAGTTGACGAAGAAGCGCCGGGCCACGCGGGTGACAGCCGTGAGGGTGACGAGGAGAGGGATCATCGAAAGTTTCGGCGGGTGTTCCTCCGGTTGAAACGGGAGCAAAAGCTTCCGGGGCTTATACCAGCCGCAGAGAAGGGCAAAAAACGGCAGCAATACCGCAACAGAACCCTTTCAAAGAAAGCCATACAAGAACATAGACTGATGATAAGAGGCTGACAGCTGCCGTGTGCGTTCGCGCCGGGCTGTCGGCATGGAGGTGTTTTGTATGTGTGGCATCGTAGGTTATTCAGGTAAGCGCAGCGCCCAGGAAGTGCTGCTGAACGGTCTGGAAAAGCTGGAATACCGCGGCTATGACTCCGCCGGCGTCGCGCTGGCGCTGGAAGGCGGCATCCACGTCGTCAAGAGCAAGGGGCGGCTGGAAGTGCTCCGCCGCAAGCTGGAGGCAGAAAACCTGCCCGAGAGCTTCTGCGGCATCGGACACACCCGCTGGGCCACCCACGGCGAGCCCAGCGACGTCAACAGCCATCCCCACTCCACCCCCCGCGTGAGCATCGTCCACAACGGCATCATCGAGAACTACGGCCCTTTGAAGGCCGACCTGCTGGCCAAGGGCGTCACCTTTGAGAGCGAGACGGACACCGAGGTGCTGGTCAAGCTCATCGACTACTTCTGCTGCGCCCAGCCCAAGCAGAGCCCTCTGGCAGCCCTGCGGGAGGCGCTGGCGATGGTGCGGGGCAGCTATGCGCTGGGCGTGCTGTTCCGGGAAGAGCCGGACACCATCTACGCCGTCAAGAAGGAGAGCCCCCTCATCGTGGGCTGGGGCGAGGGCGAGAACTTTGTGGCCTCCGATATTCCGGCCCTGCTCAAGTACACCCGCCGCTACAGCGTCCTCGAGGAGGGCGACATGGCGGTGGTCAAGGCCGACGGCATCCGGTTCTACGACGCCTTCGGCAAGCCGGTGGAGCGGGAAGTGCTGACCGCCGACTGGGACGAAGAAGCCGCTGAGAAGGGCGGCTACCCCCACTTCATGCTGAAAGAGATCCATGAGCAGCCTGCCGCCATCACGGCCACCGTCAGCCCCCGCGTGGAGGACGGTATGCCCGACCTCCGCATCCCGGAGCTGAGCGATGAGAAGCTGCGCAGCATCAAGAACATCCACCTTGTGGCCTGCGGCACGGCCATGCACGCCGGTATGGTGGGCAAGACTGCCATCGAGCGGCTGGCCCGGGTCCCTGCCGAGGTGGACATCGCCAGCGAGTTCCGCTATCGTGACCCCATCCTCGACCCCGACGACCTCGTCATCATCATCAGCCAGTCGGGCGAGACCAGCGACACGCTGGCCGCCCTCCGCCTCGCCAAGAGCCGGGGCGTGCCAGTGCTGGCTGTCGTCAATGTGGTGGGCAGCTCCATCGCCCGCGCAGCGGACTACGTCCTCTACACCTACGCCGGCCCGGAGATCGCCGTAGCGTCCACCAAAGCCTATATGGTGCAGCTCTGCACTCTCTACCTCTTCGCGTTCCGTCTGGCCTACGCCAGAGGCCGTCTGAGTGAGGCAGAGACCCGCCGCCTGACCGCCGAGCTGCTCCGCGCCGGTGAGGTCATCCAGCCCCGTCTGGCCGACTGTGAGCAGATAAAGTACCTCGCCAGCCGCTTCGTCAACACCCAGAGCTGCTTCTTCATCGGGCGCGGCTTCGACTACGCCCTCTCGCTGGAAGGCAGCCTGAAGCTCAAGGAGATCAGCTACGTCCACTCGGACGCCTACGCTGCCGGTGAGCTCAAGCACGGCACCATCAGCCTCATCACCGACGGTGTGCCGGTCATCGCGCTGGCCACCCAGAAGCAGGTGTACGAGAAGACCATCTCCAACGCGAAAGAGACCAAGAGCCGCGGTGCGCGGGTCATCCTCTTCACGACGAAGGACGTTGTCGTCCCGGAGGGCGTGGCGGACTATGTGGTGCGCTTGGACGACTACGACGAGCTGCTGATGCCCCTGCAGCTCATCGTGCCGCTGCAGCTGTTCGCCTACTATATGGCCGTCCTGCGCGGCTGTGACGTCGATAAGCCCCGCAATCTGGCCAAGAGCGTGACGGTGGAGTAAATAGAACAAAAAAGGAAAGCCTCCCCAGCCAGGGAGGCTTTCCTTTTTATCTGAGATCCAGAGAGTTACCAGAACCAATAGCGTTTCTTGATGACGATGTAGGCGATGATGATGCCCACGATGACCACAAGGCCCGCGATGAAGAAGGTCATGTCCACATGGACGAAGCGGAGATTCTGGGTGGTCAGCAGGTATTCGCCCGCCGTGTCCGCCTCGAGGACATGGTCCTTGTAGCTGTTGAGGAACTGCCACTTGCCCTTGAGGGCATTGTGCAGGTAGACGCGGGTGTAGGCGGCGTTGTCGCCGGTCATCTCGACCTGAACGACGCCCGGCAGAGCCTCGCCGCCGTTGAGGGTGAAGGTGACACCATACTCAGAGGGGGCAAAGCTCAGGGCTGTGCTCACCTGCGCGGAGGTGTTTTTTACATCGCGGCCCGCGATGCGGATGGTGTAGTTATCGGCCTCGACCACGAGGGTCTTGCCGTTCAGACGGAGGGCATTCAGCATCTCGCCGGTGATAGTGGGGAGCTCGCGCTGTGCGAAGGTCACTTCGTCGGTGCCGTCGGCCTCGATGGCCTCCACGACGGGGTCGGTGATGACCTCACCGTTGCTGCCGTCGGTGCTGCCGCCGCCATTGCCGGAGCTGGAAGCGTTCCGGTTGACGATGACCGTCACCGAGGCGGACGCCGTGCCGTTGGAGACGACGATGGAGGTCGCGCCCGTACCCACGGCGGTGATGACGCCCTTGGCGCTCACAGTGGCCACCTTGGTGTCATTGGACTTGAAGGTGAGGGACTGGGAGGCAGAAGACGGGGTCACTTTGCCGGTGATGGTGCGGCTGGCACCCGGCTTGAGGACGACATAGCTCGTGTTCAGGTCGATGGACTGACGGTCTACGCCGCTGTTGACGACCTTGACAGTGGCCGAAGCGCTCACATCGCCGCAGGTGGCGGTGATGGTGGCGGTGCCGGGGGCCACGCCGGTGACTTTGCCGAAGTTGTTGACGGTAGCCACAGCGGGATCGGAGGAGCTGAGGCTCACGTTGGCGTAATTCGACGCGCTGGAAGGCAGCACGCCCAGCGACAGGGAAGTGGTCTCTCCGACAGCGATGGTGCCGGAGGCCAGCGTGATGTCCATCTCCTTGACGATCATGGACTCGTCCAGCTCGGTGGTGATGGTGTAGACGCAGCTCACGCCGTCTGCGCTGGCGATGACCTGCGCCGTGCCGACGCCCACCGCCTGCGCCACGCCCTCAGACGTCACGTTCACAATGGTGCTGTCGTTGGACATAAAAGTTACAGTGGCTTTGCGTGCGGCCTTGGCGGGCAGAATGACCGGCGAGAGCTGCTGCTGCGTCCCCACCGTCATGGTGGAGGCGTAAGTGCCGGTCTCGACGCTCTCCACAGCCGCAGCAGACCAGGGCAGAGAGAGGACAGCGGCCGCGTTCAGGGGGCTGGCTGCAGAGGCCGGAAGCGCAGCGCCGGCGGCCAGCAGGCCCAGCAGAGCGGCGCTCACGGCCAGCATTTTCAGGTTCAGTTTCATTCTTTCGTACCTCTTTGGGCGTTGATGTGAGCGCTTAGCGGAACAGAACGCCCAGAGCTTCCATCGCGTATTCGAAATAGGTCAGCTTGTCGTACTCCACGCGGGCGGTGACGCTCATACCGTTGGACAAATCGACCTTGTCGCCGCTGTTGCTGATGACGTAGGTGCTGTCCGGGGTGATGGTCATTTTGTAGTAGGAGCCGGAGGAGCTGGCGGTCACATCGCTGTCGATGGAGGTCACGGTGCCGGTCAGGGTGCCGTAGGAATACTCCGACAGGCCGGTGATGGCGATCTTGCAGGGGTCGCCCACATGGAGCAGCGGCCTGTCGTTGAGGGTGACGTAAGCCACCACCTCGAGGTCGCTGTTCTCGCTGGCGACGGTGGCCAGCGGGGTGCCGGCGCTGAGCACCATGCCCACCTTATAGGGCGTGTCCATGTGGATGACGCCGGAGGTGGGGGCATAGATGTAGTAGTCGTTGGCGCCGGTGTTCAGGGCGTCCATCTGGCTCTGCAGATTGTCGATGTTGCTCTGCACGCTGGTCAGGCTGGCAGAGATGGACTGCAGGGTGGAGTAATACAGGGCCTCCACCTCGCTCTGGTTCTGCTCCATCAGGGCCTTGATCTGCTCGTCGGAGTAGCCTGCGGCCTGATAGGGCGAGGCGTCGAAAGCCTTCTGGGCAACCTGGCTCTTGTAGGTCTCGTACTGGTAGTAGTAAGGCTGGTCGTCAATGTCCGTCTCGCTGAAGTAGTTCTTGTCGTCCTGAATGGACTTGACCAGCTTTTCGTACTGGCTCTTCTGCTTTTTGTAGATGTCCAGCTGGCTCTGGAGGCTGTCCTGCTGCATATCGAGGTCGGTGCTCTTGATGTGAGCGATGAGGTCGCCCTCGTTGACGTAGGAACCCTCGGCGATGTTCAGCTCGGTGATGGAGCCGGAGTAGCTGGACATGATGTAGGTCTTGTTGGCGGCCTGCACCGAGCCGCTGGACTGGCTGACGTAGGTGCGGTAGTTTTTGGTGCTCCACACCACGAGGAAGAGGATGAGGGCAGCCGTCAGGAGAATGAGCGCGTAGCCGAAAGGCGGCAGCTTTTTCTCCATCATGATGCGGCGGTCCTGCAGCTCGTTGATGTCGCGGATGGTCGTCGTCATATTACTTCGTCTCCATAAAGGTATCCACAACGCCCTCGTCATCATCCTGATTGACGAAGATGGTGTAGACGGTGCCGGTCAGCTCGAGCTCGTGCTCAAACGCCATGATGTTCAGCTTCTGGGAGGCGAGGCCGCTCTGGCTCATGGGGCCGACGTAGTGGGCGTACAGGCAGTTGCGAACGCGGAGCACAGCGTCCATGGAGTAGCCGGCCTCCATGCGGGGGATGAGCTGGGTGGCCTGCTGCATCATATAGACTTCGGGCTGGGGGTTGGGGCCAGCGGGCAGTTTGATGCACTGCACGAGGGGGCCGAGGGGCTGTGCGCCGTTGCTCTTGATAAAGTTGTGCATCTGGGTCAGCACGATCTGCATATTGTTGAACTCTTCGGGCTGGATGCGGCGGCTGACCACATTGGTCAGCTTGAGGGTCTTGTTTTCTGCGGTCTGGATCTCTCTCATGATTTTATACCACCTGTTCTTGGTTTCATTGCTTGTAATAGGCAATAACAAAACGTGAAGTTAGAGGCTGAAGCCTGACCTTCTCGAAAAGCCTCTCCCTTTGGGAGAGGTGTCACCGAAGGTGACGGAGAGGGCAAGCCAGTGGCGAAAAGGCTGCTCACACAGCGATGGGCAGGCTCTTTGTCAGAGCGATGTTATCGCAACATGGCTGCGTCACTGTCAGCATCCTTGCCCTCTCAGGCGCTCCGCGCCAGCTCTCCCAAAGGGAGAGCCTTTGCAGAGGGTAAGCTTCACATTTTGCTATCACCTATTACTATATCAAAGTAATAAGTCCAAATTGTAAACTTCGAAATGATTTTATAAAAAAATAAGGTATGCCCGGAGGCAGGTGCCTCCGGGCATACCATTACGAGGCATTATCATCCGGCGGCCCGAGAGCCACCGGACGAAATACACTTCAGATTCTAGGGGTTACTGATTAGACACCAAGGACATCCTTGCCGTCAGCACCCACGTGGGTAATGCCCATAACACCGTCGTTGAAGCCGATCTTGGCAGGAGCGGTGCCCAGGGTGTAGACGACAGAAGCCAGACCCAGAGTACGCATGACCTTGTTGCCGAAGGTCATGTCGTCGCCGTTGACATCACCGTAGAAGTTTGCCTTCAGAGAACCCTCGTCGCCGAAGATCTTGGCGCCGTCATCGCCGCCCCAGTTGCCGCTGAACATAACGCCCAGAGTGGAGTTAACAGCCTTCTGGAAGAAGGAGTTGCTGACCAGAGTGATCACGTTGGTGTTGAACTGCTTGACGTTAGCAGCGCCCCAGACAGGAGCGGCGGTGTCAGCCAGGATGGTGAACAGGTCAGCGCCGCCGTAGACGACCTCAGAGTTAACAGCAGTAAAGTTTGCAGGCATCATCATAATGAATTACTCCCTTCAAATGATTGAAAAACAAATTTAGTCGGCTCAATTTCCGGATGCGCATCCAGCCAAAAAGCCATTTATGTAACTGCGTGCGCACGCAGCTGCAACGAATTAGTAGGTGATGGACTCGCCATCGTCCTCGTCCTCCACCACCTTGGCGGCAGAGACGGGGGCTGCGGGCTTCGACCCGCGCTTCTTATCGCGGAAGATGCCCTGCTGCAGGCTCCAGAGCTCATAATACTTGCCCTGCTTTTCCAGCAGCTCTTCGTGGGTGCCGCGCTCTACGATCTCGCCGTGGTCCATGACCAAGATGAGGTCACAATCACGGATGGTGGAGAGGCGGTGGGCGACGATCAGCATCGAGCGGTCTGCAAGCTGGTTGTAGATCATATCAAAGATGGTATTCTCTGTGCCAAAGTCCAGACTGCTGGTGGATTCGTCCAGGATATAGAGGTTCGCATCCTTCAGGAAGGCGCGGGCCAGTGCAAGGCGCTGCTTCTCACCGCCCGAGAGGCCGTTGCCGGCTTCTTCCAGATAGGTGTTGTACTGCAGCGGCAGCTTGCGGATGAACTCGTGGGCATCTGCCTTCTTGGCAGCGGCCTTGACCTCATCGAGGCTGGCTTCCGGTCGGGAAATGCGGATGTTGTCGTAGATGGTCTTGCTGAACAGCTCGACGTTCTGGGGGACATAGGCGATGGCACGGCGGACGGAGGCATTGCTGTACTCGTCCAGATCGACGCCGCCTACGCTGATGGTACCGCTCTCCGGCTCATAATACTTGAGCAGGAGTTTGGTGATGGTGGATTTGCCGCTGCCGCTGCTGCCCACGAGGGCCACCTTCTTGCCATAGGGGATGGTGAAGGAGACGTGGCTCAGGGCCGGGGAACGGCTGCCGTAGCGGAAGGAGACATCCTTGAACTCAATGTCACCGTCGATTTTTTCCATCTCGGTGTATTCGCGGGTCTCGTCCTGCTCGGACTCATAATCCATGATCTCGGTCAGACGCTTGATGGAGATCTGAGCCTGCTGGATGGACATCTGCAGACTGACCAGCTCGCTGACCGGAGAAGTAAAGTAAGAGGAAAGGGTGCTGAACGCCATATAGCCGCCCAGCGTCATCTCACCATTCAGCACCTGCATGATACCCACATAAGAGGTGACCATGCCGAGGATGGTGGTGATGAGGGTGGAGATAAGGGACTGCACCGTGCTGATCTTGCTGGAGCGCAGGCTGATCTTCAGGCTCTTGATGTATTCCCGCTCCAGAGCTTCCAGCTCACGGTCCTCTTCGGCGTTGCACTTGACGGTCTCAATGCCCCGGAGGCTCTCGATCATCTGGCTGTTGAGGATAGCAGACTGCTGCATGGTCTCTTCGTTGATCCGCTTGAAGGGCTGCTTGAAGATGAACACCAGCAGGATGCTCAGCAGGGTGGTGAAAATCGAAATAGAGAAGAGGGTGGCATTCATCCGGAAGAGGATGACGCCGGTGGCGCAGGCCATCACAATATCCATCACGACGCTCAGGGCGATGCTGGTGAACACCGATTTGATGGTGCTGGCGTCGGAGTAGCGGGTGGTGATCTCGCCGGTCTTGCGGGTGGCGAAGAACTTCATGGGCAGTTTGAAAACATGCCCGAAGTAGCCCAGCATCAGGGGAATATCGACCTTGATGGACAGATAGATGAGCACCCACTGCCGCACCATGCTGATGAGTGCGCTGGTGACATTGACGATGCTGAACACCAGAATGACAGCCACCAGCAGACTCTTCAGCCCGTAGGGAAGGATCTCATCCATCAGGATCTTGTTGTACATCGAGGATGCGATCCCGATGATGGTCATGATGACCGAGCTGAGGATGGCGTAGAAGAAAAGCTTTTTCTGGGGCCACAGCAGGTCGAGGAAACGCTTGACCATGCTGCCCTGCTTCTGCTTGCCTGTCTTGAACTCCGAGGTCGGGGTCATCAGGAGCAGAACGCCGGTAAAGTTCTTGTAGAACTCATCGAGGGAGATCTTTTTCAGCTCTTTTGCCGGGTCGCCGATGATGACGTAGTCGCGGCATTTGAACTTCTTTCCTTCGTCAGCGCACTTCTTGCGCTCCTCATCCTGCCGGAGCATGTGCCGACGCCGCTCGCCGTCGTCTTTGATGGTGGTCTTCTTGAAGACCGTCACAAAGTGGGCCAGACCCTCGTCGGTGATGACCTGTGCAATACAGGGAGTGGTGAATTCGCTGAGGAAGTTTTCCCGGTCTACCCGGACGGCGGCGGTGCTGAATCCCAGCTCCTGCGCCGCCTTTTCCATACCGGTCAGGTTTGTGCCTTTTAGGTCGGTACCCATCATGTCCCGCAGGCGGGTGATGGTGATCTCCTTTTTGTAATGGAGGCACACCATTGCGAGACAGGCGGCAGCGCAGTCTGTGGTGTCGTGCTGCCGGACATAGGTATAACGCATAGATGCTTCCTTTGTGGTTTCTATTTCAAAACGCCCGCCTTGCGGTTGAGGACGATTTGGCGAAGAAGAAAGGGCTTCCATTTCGGACGCTTCATCCGCTTCTTCAAGAAAGCAGCATACAGCTCTCTGCCTCGCCCCGCCCTGCGGCCAGACGGAGCAGAGAGCAGCTGCTATCAAAAGAAGGGAGCGCCTACCCTTTGATCATTTTGACCGGCCCGGAGAGGGGATTTTGACGTACCGTCTCCTAAACCTTGGGCATAGTATAACACATTCTGTCGGCTTCTTCAAGAGGACAATTTTTAATAAACCCTTAAATTTTGAAAAAAATGTGAAAAAAGTCTCAGTTTGGTAACAGGAAGGCAGCAAAAAGGGGGCGGCGAATCTTTCGATTCGCCGCCCCCTTCAATAGCCCTTTGGGGAAATCTCAGATGAGGTTAGACATTGGTGCTGGCGACATTCTTGACAGTGAAGATCTTAGCGTCAGAAGTGCCCAGAGTGTAGACAACAGAAGCCAGACCCAGAGTGGTCATGATCTTGTTGCCGAAGTTCTGGTTGTCACCACCGGGAACACGGCCGACCTTGTACAGAGCAGTGAGGCTGCCCTCGTCGCCGAACAGCTTCACGCCGTCGTCGCCCCAGTTGCCGCTGAACATGGTGCCCAGGGTGGCGTTGACCACACGCTGGAAGAAGCTGTTGCTGACCAGAGTGATAATGTTGGTGGAGAACTGCTTGACGTTGGCAGCAGTCCATGCGTTGGGCAGGTAGTCAGCCACAGCGCCGCCGTAGACGACCTCTGCGTTCACAGCAGAGAAGTTTGCAGGCATCATCATAATGAATTACTCCCTTCAAATGAATAAAACGAATATAATCGGTCCCCTCCCGGTTGCGCAACCGGGAAAACCTATGCAACCGAGTGCGCACTCGGCAACATCACGAATTAAGTGGGCTGCAGCCTTTGAGGCTGAACCTCTCCGTCAATGCTTCGCATTGCCACCTCCCCTACCGAGGGGAGGCCTTGGCATTCCGCAAAGCTTTGCCTCTTCGCCAGAGGCTCCCCTACTAGGGGAGCTGGCGGGCGCAAGCCCGACTGAGAGGTTGGATGGAAGGAAAACTGCCCGGCGAAGCATAAGCCTGCCGGTCATAGAAGTCATCAACTTCTACTCTACTACATTTTACCATACTTTCCCCCTTGCCACAAGGCTAAATGGCCGGAAAACAGCCAAAACGGGCAGAAAAGTAGAAAAAATGCGTGGTAATCACTCTGCCGCCGCCCCTCAGAGCCAAAAAACACTGGGGAAAAACGCCAGAATCTCCAAAAATACCATTACAGCTTGGATGTAGTGTAACACAAATACGCCATTTCTTCAAGAGGACATTTTTTAATTTGCCTTTAATTTTTGAAAATAATGTGAAAAAGGCTACAGTTTGGTTACATGCAGCACACAAAAAAACGGCGAAGAAAACTCTTCGCCGCAAAAAGCGCCTCTTGCCTGACTCGAACAGGCGACACCCTGATTAACAGTCAGGTGCTCTA
>OLRE01002740.1_pt1 | contig 13809 bp, 19 predicted proteins | sample 1672461 | NCBI WGS metagenome assembly OLRE01 (sample SAMEA3136688, study PRJEB25190) | human gut metagenome | biome: human gut; feature: human-associated habitat; material: faeces | place: Austria | collected 2013
TACGCTGGAAGACGCTGTAAAGTGGGTGCTGGCACAGGCTACCGTCAGAAAAGTAAATGAGATGTATAACATATAGTATTAACTTTAAAATTTTGTATATATGAAATTGGATTTTAAGAGTTTATCCGCTGTCATTCTGGGCGTGTTGGGCCTGTCGGAATGGAGCAAGGTAGAGGATAAGAACTCTATCACGGCCGAGGAAATGACAAAACTGAAAAATTACGGTTTTTCTGATAAGTTCCTCACGGACTTTAAAGCATCCCTCGAGAACGACTTCCAGGACGAAGCCGGAACCGGGAATGAGGGAGAGGGAAACGAAGAACCTACCACTACCGCTTTCCTTCGCGGTTTGTTGGGGGATACTGCGGCCCGTCTGGCACAGGCACAGGAACAGCTGGAAGCCTTGCAGACGCAACAGCGTGACGAAAACCGGAACAACACCTCGCTGATTGCCAAGAAGGATGCCGAGATAACGAAGCTATCCGGTATTATCGCCCAACTTTCGGCCGCTGCGGAAGATGATCCGGGCAAAGGGAAGCAGTACAACGCCCAGGCGGACGGTAAGGGAAAATTCAATCTCCGGGATGAAAAGCAGCTGGGAGGCTTGCAGGGTGAAATGTTCTCACTGGACCGCCCGTATAACCTTCGCGCCAAAGCTGCGTTAATGGAGGCTGCCGGTTTTGAAATGATTGCTCTTCCGAAAGCAAGTTCCATTGACTACAGCCGTTTGAAGGAGGACCTCGGGGCCTTTTACCGTATTCCCTGGCAACAGCGTTTGCAGTCGTTTTTAATGGAACTTCCTTCCATTGAAAGTATTTTCCCGCTTGAATCCGGTTATCAGGATTTGGCTACGCTGGTAAACATTTGGCTGGGTGAGTTCTCACAGGCCGGTAATGAGGAATCCGACTTCGACAAGGTGACTAAAGGTTCCTACGAGTTCGACGATGAAACCCTGCGCATGTTCAACGTGATGTTTGCACACCGTTTCAAAAATTTAAAAGCCCTGGAGAAAACCTGGATCGGCACTTTGAACAAGGAAGGTTCAAACCCTATCAAGTGGTCTTTTATCGAGTACATCCTGGCCGAAACCGCCAAGAAGTTGCATAACGAGCGCGAACAACGCCGTATTAACGGAATCCGTAAGGACCCGAATCTGAACGAACCGGGCAAAGCACTTGCTGCAGCTGACGGTCTGTATGAGTTCCTGAACAAGAAAGTGAACGGACATACCGATATCAATAACGGAAAGTTCGTTTACCAGATCAAACCGTTCGAGCTGGGAGAACTTACCGAAGCAAACATCGGTGAAAAGGTATACAAGGGTACTTCCATGATCCCGGCGGTTCTTCGTGACAGCGGTAACCTGGCACTTTATATGCCTTCGCACTTTATTGTATTGTATCATAAATACAATGAACTGCATTACGGACAGAACCAGGATTACAAGGCTAATATCATGTATGTAAAGGAATATCCGGCGGTGAAGATTATTCCGGTTCCCAATGCTGACAACCACCACCGTATCTTCTGGACGTTTGAAGGCAACATTAAAACCTACGAGGACAAGCCGGGTGAAATGACGGCTTTCAACCTGGAGCAGGAAGACTGGAGCCTGAAAGTATGGAGTAACTGGCGTGAAAGTATCTGGGCTATTGCCGTGGGCTTCAAGTACACCAAGAAAGAAGATATGGACTATACGCGCCAGATGATCTTCTGTAATGAGTATGACCGCCCGGCGTCTTACTTTGTGGACGCTGACAAGGACAAGAACCCGTCGGCCAAGCTTCATACCTCCATTGTTACCGTAGCCAATACATCCGAATTTGCCATTACCGATATTGCAGACGCGCCGGTAGGTGCGGTTATTTCCCTGAAATGCGGAAGCGTGGATAAGGGTGTCAAGATTGATAAAAGCGGCAAATTTGACCTTATTTCCGCTGCCTGGCAGCCGGGTAAGGGGGATGTGATTAAACTGATGAAACGTACCGACGGTAAATTTATCGAGATCGGCCGTGAAAACACTTCTTCGGATGCGTTGCAGTTTGCTCCGGATGAAACGACACCTTCCCTGCTTGACGGTGAGGTGTTTGTTACCGGTAAGAATACAAAAGCGACGACAATCACCAACTTTACCGGTGCGGAAACCGGTATTGTTTACACTATTTACGGAAGCAATGCTGCAAATACTACTTCCATTCCCAACAGTGGAAATTTTGTCCTGACTGCTGGCATCACGCTTTCCGAAGGTAAGTTCATCAAACTGACGAAAGCCGCTGACGGCAAATTCTACGAAGTGGCAAGAGGCTAAATTTCATTGGAAGGGATACTTTATCCCTTCCATTTTATAACCCTATAAATGATTAAGTTATGACATACGTAAAAGCAAGCGTAAGAAGACCGGCCGGCAACCCGGGTAATGGTATTCAGCCCAAGGATCAGCTCGTAATTTACGACGTTGACGATATTCTTTCCTTTCCGCAGAGAAACGATGCCGGCGTGGTTATCGAGGATGATATCGTAATGAAGGCGGGACGTTACGCGATCGGTATTTACCTGACACCCGGTACCGCTGAAATCAGTTCCAACAGCGACGGGGAAACCGATGCCGAAGGTTATACTCCTTCCATTAAGTTCAATCATCCCGGTAATGAACAGGAAATTCGCGAGTTTAAGACAAACTGGCTGTCCAAGAAATGTATCGTTGTGCTCCGTTATTGTAGCGGAAAGCCTGCCGATCTGATCGGAACACCCTGTAACCCGTGTAAATTATCCGTTTCTTATACCGGTTCCAATGAATCGAATACGAACGAGCTTACTTTCACCCAGATCAGCAAGGGGGATGATATCGCCATTTACCAAGGTACCGATACCCTGGAAGAGCCGGTGGCTGTGGTGGAGGCCAAAGCCACGGATATAACTTACCAGACAGACGGGCAATACCAGCTTTCCGCAGGCGAGGCTAAAATAGCCGGTGTTACCGGTGGAAGTCATGGATCGGTAATTACCCTTATGGGATGTTCGGGCGTTGCGCCCACAGTGGAGACGGGCGGTAATTTCCTTCTGAAAGGTGGTAAGACGTTTACCGCTTCCGAAGGTTCCCAACTGACGTTGCGGGCGTTTAACGACGGTTCGGAGGCTATGAAATGGATTGAACAAAGCCGTTATGAGGCGTAAGTAAACGGCTTTCATATAATTCAAAGGGTGACCGGCAGCACATGCCCGGCCACCCTTTGTCCTTTTTAGGGTAATTGCCCCTTTTTTCCTTTGTATCATCAAATTTTTATATAGTATGAAACAGGAAATTATTACCTATCTGGCCGGTCCGCGTAACTTCATTCAGGGCGTGGAACTGTACGAGAAATACGGTATCAACCGTATGTTAAAGAAGTCATTCCGCCGGCAGGGAGAAACGGAAACGATGAAGGCCATTCTTTTAGAGGAACTACGGAAGTTGGCCGGGCTTTCCGAACGTGAATTTAAGACGATCCGGCGCAACTCCAAACAGCCGGCCGCGGTAAAAATGGAACCCGTCCGGGAGGAAACACCCAAAACGCCGGTAAAATACAGCGATGATTTGTTGCTGGAACTTGCCGAATCTTTCGGTGTCAGCGTGGAAGAACTCGTTTCGTCCGATTTCCGGGATAAGGTTCTTTCCATGGATGAAAATGCCGACCGTGTGGAAGAGCTGGAAGAGGAACTGGAAGAGGCGGAGAAACGATACAAGGCAGCTCCGGAAACCGTAACCAAAATGATACGTTTCCGCGAGAAATTTACCTTCCTGAACTCTCCGGATTGTCCCGACATTCTGAAAATACTTGTTTCCGACATGTTCACCGCATACGGGAAGTATAAGGAAGCTTTTGCCCGCCTGGAAGCCACGCCGGATGATGTCAGTTCACTTTCTACAGCACAGGAAGCGCAGGCGGTTGTGGAAAACTTCATCGCTAACCGCGAGATGTGGGACGAACTGGAATATTACCGGGAAAACGGAAAGATTCTGGGTAAATGTGAGAAGGTAAAAAGTTTGTCCGTCCGTAAGGGCGTCGAGAACCTTTCGGATATCGACATACAAAAGGCACTGAATAACGCCCGCGCCAACCTTTCAAAGAATAAGGCGAAACTGGAACAGGCCGGGGATGATGAGAAGAAGAAAACGAGTGCCCTTGCATTGATCCAGAAGTGGGAAACTACACAGAAGGCCATAGAGGAAGAAATCGAGGCGCGAAAAAAAAAGTAATTGAACTTATTGCCAGTCTGACAGGGAAACGGCAACGGATCACAAAGAACCTGGGCCGTTTCTCTCATCCTTGCGACCGCTCGGAGCTGGGACACCAGCTCAAAACATTAACCCTCCGGATAGAAAAAGAAGAAAGCCGGCTTAAACAACTTTCCAATGATAACAAATAAAGTTTATAACGAGGACTGCCTGGAGGCGTTGAAACGTGTTCCGGACAAATCCGTAGATTGTATAATAACCGATCCGCCTTATTTCCTGGGAATGACACACAACGGGCAGAAAGGCAGCTTTAAAGATTTGTCTATCTGTAAACCCTTTTACCGGGATTTGTTCCTGGAATTTAACCGGGTGAAGAAACCCGGTGCTTGTGTGTACTTTTTTACGGACTGGCGCGGGTATGCTTTCTATTATCCGTTGTTTGACTTGTATATAGGCGCGTCAAACATGATCGTCTGGAACAAACAGTCGGGCCCGGGTAATCATTACGCCTTTATACACGAACTTATTTTGTTTCATTGCGGGAAGGGTGTTTCTATCGGTGCCACAAACATAATAGATAATATCCGGTCTTTTGCGTCCGGTGCGAAACTGGTAGAAGGTGAAAAGGTGCATCCCACACAGAAACCGGTGGCGTTGATCCGTAAACTGATTGAAGACAGTACAAAGCCCGGCGATCTGATCCTGGACACTTTCGGCGGTTCCGGTACTACAGCCGTGGCAGCCATTGAAAGCGGCCGGAACTTTGTATTAATGGAACAGGACGAAATTTATTATTTCACGGCACAGAAACGAATAAAAGATGCGTATGAACGATTTAACGGTGGTGGATAGTATTTACCTGGATGCGCAGCAAAAAGAGGATGTACGGCGTTTGTCTTCTTTAGGGTATTCGCCGAAAGACATAGCCGTTTCCCTGGGGCTTTCTCTGGAGGATGCCAGGCTTTTTGTCCGGGATGCGGAAACGGTAGGAACTTCCGTTAACTTCCTGATCCGGGAAGGGATTCTGGTAGCACGTGCCGCCCCTGAAATAAAACTCCATGAAGCGGCGGAAGGCGGAAACGTGGAAGCTATAAAACAGCTGGAGGCCGTACGGAAAAGACATACTTTTGAACGTTTAATCGAACAAATGGATGACGACGAATTTAATTAAGCCCTCACGAATAGACTTTGACAAGGTGGATATCAACCAGATTCAAAGGATTCTTTCTACCGGTACGCTGGAAGCCCTCGCGCCCGATGAAAGGGAATATTACAGCCTTATGGAAATGGTACGGGGCCTTCGTGCCCGTATGCGTATAAATGGTAAGTTGGTGACAAAGGCCGGTATCATCCGCCTTTTGAAGTCGGAACCTTACGGGCTTTCGGACTGGATGGCCCGCCAGGTGTATGCCGACAGTCTCAATTTCTTTTATACGCAGGATAACGTACGCCCGCAGGCTTTCGCTAACTTGTATGCGGAAAAGGCCGAAAACTGGGCGAATACTGTTTTTCTTATGGGAAATGTGAAGGAGGCTAAGAACCTGCTGAAACTGGCGGCGGAACTTCGCGGATGTTATAAGGATCAACAGGCCGAAATACCGGAGGAACTGCTTTCACAGAAAAGCACGGTTATTTATACTACCAGCCGTAAGGATCTGGGTGTTCCTGAAATCGACCGTAAAGAACTGGAAGAGTTTATCGACGCGATACCGGAAATTCCTGTTATCGTGCGTGAGAACATAAAAGAGGATGCGCGTATTAAAGCTTTTGACCTGAAAAAACGTATGTTGTATGATATCAAAGAGTTCGGGGAAGATAACGAAGGTGAGTAACGCCGATGATGTGGAAATCAAATACGGCCATATAATCCAGGTTCTGACGGACTGGATCGATACTACTATCCTTGTATCTGTTGACGGGCGCGGTACGGCCAAATCGACCGTTATACAAGCCAGGCGTTCCGCCCGGTGTGTGGAAGAAATGCCCGGCGGTGCGTTCGCTTTTGTTGCCAATACCTACAGTAACCTGGAAGATAATATAATGCCGGCCGTTCAGAAGGGCTGGCAGCTTATGGGCCTGATCGAAGGGGTACACTATGTAAAAGATACCCGCCCGCCTGAATCCTGGCGGCGTAAATGTTCGGTTATCGTGGATGATTACAAGCATGTTTACAGCTTCTGGAACGGATGCGTTATTTTCATGGGATCACTGGATAACCCTTCGCTGCTTGCCGGAAAGTCTGTAATACATCTGTTTTATGATGAAGCGAAGTACGACAAGGAAATGAAAGTAAACCGCGCTATGCCTATTCTTCGCGGTGATGCGATCACTTACGGACATTCCCATTTATTCCTGGGAATAACCATTACTACCGATATGCCGGATATCGACGAAAACGAGTACGACTGGTTTTTCCGGTATGTCAAGCAAATGGACCCGGAACGGATCATTAAAATAGTACAGGCGGCAAGTATGCGTAATGATCTGGTAATTTCTCTATTAAAAGAAGAAAGAAAAAATAAGCCTTCCCCCTTGAAGCTGAAACGTTTGAAACGGGATATTGAATATTACGACCGGGCTTTGTTGAAGTTGAGAAAAGGACAAACGTTCTTTCTTAACGCTTCTTCATTCGCTAATGTTGAGATACTTACGATAGAGTATTTAAAGCGGTTGTATAATGGTACGCTGGAGCTTCACGAATTTAAAAAGTCGGTGGTGGGTATGCGTCCCGGTCTTCGCAGGGATTTACGTTTCTATGTGTTGTTTGGTGAAGGACATAAGTATTATAACGGTACCGCTTCCGGGGAAGCCGCTTACAGTTCGCGGGAACTCCGGTACCTGCACCATGATAAAACGATTGAAGGCGGTATGGACTTCGGTAATATGCTTTCTTTGGTGATCGGTCAGGCGGACGGTGCTTATTACCGGGTACATAAGAACTTTTTTGAGATACCGCCGGGCTGGTTCCGGGAGATCGCCGACCAGTTCCTCACCTTCTTCCAGAACCACGAATACAAAGAACTGGATTTGTACTATGACCGTGCAGGTAATAACTTTGAGAAACAGAAGGAGGATTACGCGGGTAAGATCAAAGACGCCATAGAAAAAGACGGCAGCGGGAACCGTACCGGCTGGATCGTAAACCTAAAGAGCCGTAAACAGGCAGTTATCCGACAGGATGCAGAATACGACTTTATGCAGGAGATTATGGGCGGTACCAACAAGAACCTGCCTATCTTGCTGGTTGATGCGGTGAACTGTAAAGAAATGGTTAGTTCCGTAGAAAAGGCAAAGGCTGAAATCAAATACCGGGGTAACTCTAAAGTAGTGTTCAAAGTGAAGAAGTCCGAAAAGCTTGCACCGAAAAAACTACCGATGTTATCCACCAATTTCTCCGACGCTTTCAAATACTTATTGATGCGCCCCGGCTGGATAGCTTTAGTACGGGGCAAGCGGACGCTACAGGCCGACTCGTTTGTGGATCAATGGATAGAGAACAGGCATAAAAGGTAATTGCCTTGTAACGCTGGAAAATTGGTTTTCCGGCGTTTTTTGTGTTACCAGGTTACGGGTACCCCTCCGGGAGAGGTCATATTTCACCTTTTAGGGGGAGGGCAACTGCTTTCCGACTTCTGAGCGGCTCGGTCTTCGGAAGGTGTCATTTTTTTAGTTTTTGAAATTTTCTTCGGTTTTTGACTGTTTTTCAGTTGTTTATCTACATTTAGACCAAAATTTTACGCGAAAAAGTGCGTTTTTTATGTGTTTTTACTCGTTTTTTGCCCGTTTCTGGGTGAATTACCGTGTATTTTTGGGCGGTTGCCTTTCATTTTTGGGGATTATATTCTTTATAAATGTACATATTTAAGTATTTTTGCAGCCGTCAAAATTACACTGCATATAACCGTCAGAACTTACGGGTGGTACAGATGAAAGTATACACTAATTTTAAGTTACTGATATGAAGAAATTATTATTAACTACCGTGTTGGCTATTTTAGTAGTAGCAGCGACAGCACAAGAAACTCGAAAAACGTTTTGTGAAATTGTTGGTACAGGGAAAGTCTTAAGTTCTAAAGTCAAAATACAAATAGACTTCGGGCAAAAAACATCTTATTTCGGAAAATACAAAACGTTTATGGTAGATGAATCCGGGAAGAAAATTGAATTTAATTCTATGGTAGACGCCATGAATTATTTAGCAAAATTTCGGTGGAAATTTGAGCAGGCGTATGTTGTTACAAATGAGAGCACGAATCAAAATGTATATCATTGGTTATTAAGTAAAGATATAGTTTCTGATGATGAAATACGAGAAGGAATTATAACACAAAAAGATTTTGAAGACATGGAGAAAGCGGCCATGGAAGATAAAGAGAATAAAAATGAAGAGGTTGAAAAGAAAGTTCCTTTATTTATGCGAAATATGAAAAAGGAAAGTGATGAAGAGGATGAAGCTCAAAAGAGATATGAACCATAAGAATAGATTAACGCTCGCCAATTCTGGCGGGCGTTTTTGTTACGAAGTAACGAATCGCCTTGTCTACAAACTTTCTTTTTATATAAACTTTAATTAACGTTTTTTTTTTTTTGTTCAGATTTTAATACCGACATTTGCCCCTGTCAAAATTACACCGCTGGTGCGGTCCGGTGAGTCTCGGTTATTGGCTCGAATAAACAACGGGCTTTTTTTATGCTCGGTATTTATCTATTTTGGATATATAAGGCGGTTGCCTTTCCCTTATTACATGTAACCCGGCTTTTCGGACGGTATACGGTGTATGGTTTTGACGAACAGGGAAATGGTAACCGCCTTTCCCATGTAAAATAGTCAAAACTATACACCATTATGAAAACAGAAATTAAATCCGGCACAAGCTACGTGCCTTCGTTCCGTACTGGTAGCACGGACGTAAACACGATCCAACATCGTTATTTTCAGGAACCGAAACATGAATGTACTGTTTGTTCAACTTCTGGGGCTTATTACTTATCTGCTATCGCTTGTTTCTGTCTTACTTTTATCTATCCACCGGCTGTCATTGGTGCAGTTATATGTGTGTGTCGTGCCAAGAAAGCGAGGAAAGGAGGCCGAAAATGATATCTTATTTTATAGAGCTTAACGAATATAAACCACAGAATCGAAAATGTGCTGAAATGGCAGAGTTTGCAAACCAGTTTGGTAATACGCTTTGCCCTGATGAAATTTCCTTTGATGCTTTTAAAACTGAACTGGAAGCAAAGGTAAAGGAGCTGAACGAGAAATACCCTAAAACAATGCCGCTGAAAATATCTTCCGGTAGCGGGTTTATTCATATAGATCAGGACACTAAAACACATAATAACGGCTGTGACAAGCCTGTAGCCTATTTTTTCATTTACCGGGTTAAAAGAATATATAGGTTTTCAGAGCGTCCCCAGATAGAAAAGAAAGGAGGTGCCGAATGATATATACTGAATATCAGCAAGTGTTACTTACTCAATTACAAAACAATGATAAAAGGATTGAGGAAATAAAGAAGGAAAAGGAAGAAATACAGGAAATGTTTCTACAAGAAAGTAAATTTAAACCGGGTGATCTGATACAGATTGATTATAAAATAAGCAATGCTACTTTTAAAGTTCGTGGCTGGATTTCTCGGATTACATTTTGGAGGAATTGCCCGTATTATCACCTGAATTTACCCAAGAAAGACGGCTCCCGCGGATTAAGGGTTAAAAGTATATGCGACGGGGTACTGGAAAATATAACAAGTATTTCACATGTTAAATTAGAAGACTTAAAAGGAGGTGCCAAATGAATACAAATAATCCTGATATTCTATTTTTCGTTAGACGTGAATACGGTACACCTTCCATTGAATTAAGAGCCTATAAGGTGGAGAAGGTAAACGAAGAATTTGCTTTCCTCGAACTTGAACGTTTGCGGTTAGTTGTTTTCTCCGGTGATTTTCAGTCTGTATCACTTCATCACGAGTACGGTAAAAACAACTGTTTGTATAATAGTGCTAATAATATACCGGATTTGATGAAAGACATGAAGAGGTGGCAGTTATCGCCCATTGACAGACGTAATTACGAACGGTTTAGGAAAGTCGCCCTCGGGATATACCGGCAGGCCGGAATAATTGATTTCACTACCTTAGAGACTACACCGATTAAAAACGTTTAATGAAAGATTTGTTATGAAAGATATAGAAGTAAACGGCGCACATATAACAGATGAAAGTGCCGGAATATTGAAGCAGTGGCAAGTTAAGACGGAGCCGGTTTCCGCTTGTTACATACGAGTAATAGAGGAAACTATCGACGATTTGACCGATGAAGGGGGCGAACCTCTTTCCGCTGAAAAAATAGTAGAAAGAATCAGAACTTTACGTATGATGAAAAAAGACATCGAAAAGCTGTCTAATCCTTAATATTAATAATTTAGCATACCGGCTGAAAAGGCAGCCGTTGGGTTTAAGTCCCAGGTTAGGGTTTGTTTGTGCCGGGGTGGTTCCCGGCACTCTTTTTTATGTCCTTTTTGTCCGTGTCCGTTCTTCCCACCTTTGCAGTAACCAATCATTCAAATTATGAAAATAGGAACGGACAAATGGAAGCATTTCGGGATTAATTACGCTATATGTGCCCTGTTGGGTAATTATGGTGTTCCCTTTGCCCTGGGTGCTTCATTGGGTAAGGAATACGGGGATAAAATGTCACCCGGTAATAAATGGGACTGGAAGGATATTCTGGCAGACCTGGCCGGGATCGTGGCGGGCTATTTGACGCATGTATGTACCGTCTGGACCATAATGTAAAATTTTCAACTCTATCAATATGACGGAAACGATAATTACAGCGATTATTACGGCTCTTTGCACGGGTGGACTGACCTGGTTATTCACTCTCCGCTATACCCGTAAACAGGCGGAAGCTGATGCCATGAAGTCAGTACAAGAGGTTTACCAGGAACTAATCGAGGATATGAAGAATGACCGTAAGGAGCTAAAGAACGCGTACCAGGAACAGAAAAAACGGTTTGACGAAGTGGATAACAAGTACAAGGAAGTCCTGCAGAAATGTAACGAAATGGAAAAGGCAATCAAGCAGAACGCCCGTGTAATGGACACTATGAAGCCGTTTCTTTGCGGTGTGAAAAATTGCCCGAACCGTAAATCTATCACTTTTGACACTAATAATAATTAACGACTTAATAAACATGAGACATGGAATCGTACACCTACTTATTTTTATTTGTTTTGCAGCTTGTTTTTACGGTTGTCGTTCTTCTCGCTCTGTTACACGAAAAACGGTTACAGAAGCAACTGGAGAAGAAAAACAAACAACTACTGACGGAGTTATTGAACTTGCGCGGAGAGATTCAAGCAATGAGGAGCACGTACTTGACGTTTACCGGGAAGATAGTACGCATATCCGTATCGACTACGACAGCCTCGGAAGAATTAAAGAAATTGATTTCAGCAACCGAAAAACTGAAAAAAGAACTGGAAAGAATCAAAGCAGTTCCTTCCAGGATCATAAGGAAACTACCAGTCAAGCGGAAACAGTCGTTACCCGTAAATCCGACGTTAAGCAACAAAGCCAGGAAAAAGAAAAGGTTACAAACGGGTGTAGCTTATGGACGTTCCTAAAATTCATGTTTTTCTTTCTATCCTTCTGCCTGGTACATGATAACTGGGCCAGTATTAAAAACTTTATTCGCCGACTATGGAACAAATAAACCTTTATGTAGCGGTAGAACAGATGAAGCGGATTACCATTTCAGGGGGAACCTTTTCTATCAAGTTCCGGAAATGGAACCGGCAGACACGGGACGGCGGTGACATGGTGATACTCACGGCCGCCCGTTTGAGGAAGAAGGCGACGGATGAAAGCATCGAAAATTCAAGCTATAAACTATTTCTGACGGACACCACAACAGGCCGGCCGCTGAATTGCTGGGAATGTCTGGTAATGGAGTTCAACGGGAAAAGAATAACGATTTAAGAGTATGGAAATAAGACGAAGTGGCAACTTTGGAATTATAGATACCGGCAGTGACAAGGGTTTGATCTCTTTTTCTATCGGTGGCCGTGGTAAAGGTTGGGAACCTTCCGGCATCCAGTTAAACCGGCGGGGGGCTTTCTTTTCGCGTAAGATCAGCGTAAACGGTACTTTTATTGTTCCCATGGGGGATAATAACGACATGCCGGGCGTCCAGGCTTACATACTACTTTTTTTGCGTATTCTTCCTTTGCCATGTCAAACCATTCCCTTACCAGTTCTTCCGGTTTTTCCCCATGAAGATTAAACCGGTCAATGGTATAAACTGCCGCCTTGTAAGCCCCTAACGGAGAAATTGATTCCACATAATCCTCAGGGACATCATAGCCTCTATCTCCCAGGAATTTTATGTCAACCATATCCCATACCCATGAACTATCAAGAATGGTCCCATCTAAATCAAATATATAGCCCTTATAATTTTCATTAAATTTCATCTTATGCTCCATATTTTTTTATCAACTGCATTGTCCCTCATTACAATGCCATTAACATTGCACCTGTGTAATATCATATACTAAATTCCGGCAGGCTTCCAATAAAAAGATTTTATTTTACTATTTCTTCCATTTGGTCTAATAAATCACCAAACAGGTTAAGTGCCTGCTGTACCGGCTCTTTTTCAGCCATATTCACTCCTGCCATTTTAAGAAGGTCAATAGGATCCTTTGAACCGCCTCCTGTTAAAAACTTCATATAATCCTTAACAGCACTTTCCCCTTCATTCATTATTTTCTTAGAAAGGGCTATTGCCGCTGAAATTCCCGTTGCATATTGATAAACATAAAACGGATTATAGAAATGTGGTATTCTCGCCCATTCCAAAGCGATTTCATCGTCCGATACCATTTCTTCTCCAAAATATTCTTTATTTAAATTCAAATATGTTTCACAAAGAAGGTCACTTGTTAAAGTTTCTCCCTGCTCTACCATATGATGAGTTATTTTTTCAAACTCAGCAAACATTGTCTGACGATACAGCGTTCCCTTAAATTGCTCAAGAAAATGATTAATAAGATAAGCTTTCGTATCCCTGTCATCAGTGTTTTTCAGCAAATGATGTATTAAAAGTGACTCATTACATGTAGATGCCACCTCTGCCACAAAAATACGGTATCCTGCATTAATATATGGTTGTGTTGTATCGGAATAATATGAATGAAGAGCATGCCCCATTTCGTGTGCTAGAGTAAACACGTCATCAAGAGTTCCCTGATAGTTAAGCAACACATAAGGATGGGTTCCGTAAGCTCCCCAGGAATATGCCCCGCTTCTTTTTCCTTCATTTTCGTAAACGTCAATCCATCTGTTGTTAAAGCCTTCTTTTAACTTGGAAAGATAATCCTCACCCATAGGTTTTAGTGCTTCTAAAACCATTTCCTTTGCTTTTTCAAAAGGTATTTTATCCTTAGGTGCCTTAGCAATTGGAGCGTAAACATCATAACCTTCATCTTTTAAGCTGAAAATCTTTTTCCTTATTTCAGAGTTTGCAGCAACCCCGCCGGCGAGAACAACCTGCTTATATCCTGTTTCTTCCAGAGCGTGTT
>OLRE01002747.1_pt1 | contig 13794 bp, 10 predicted proteins | sample 1672461 | NCBI WGS metagenome assembly OLRE01 (sample SAMEA3136688, study PRJEB25190) | human gut metagenome | biome: human gut; feature: human-associated habitat; material: faeces | place: Austria | collected 2013
GCAGGGTATGAGTACTGCGACCTTGTCTGCCATTGGGCTCCCTTTCAAACAAGCAAACAGCAAGCGCAAAAGCGCGAAATGTATCAATTGCCGACTATGCACACGGCGCATACCGTCCAATACCCCTCAGGGCAGCAGCCGAAGCGCATAGCTATAAGCCACATTAGTTTACTCGCTTTTTACGTTGAATGAAATGGCTTCGGCAAGCGCATAAAACTCTCCACGAACAGGCGGGAATATAGGGACAGGTACCGTTTTCCAGCCAGTATACAGGTCCGCGCCCGCAATGAACGAACCGCCTCCCGCTTCTTGGACATAAAGAAACGGGAGGCGGTTCAAAACTCGCATACGAAGCCTTGCTTTTGTGCGCTACGGCGAAAGCGGGAATCCGATACCTGCCCCTATTTTCCTGTTCGGCTAGTTATGCGTACGATGATCGCGGTAATTAGCTAAATACGTTGCGAATTCAGCCGAGGTGTCAGAGTTGCCAGAACGCCACATTTTGTGGTCGATGATGGTGCTTTCGCTGCCGTAATACGCATCGATGTAGGCAATAAGCCCGTCAATCGCTTCAAGCTGCGCTTCGGGATAGGCGCCCTGCCCGCCCACATGCACCATTTCGATGCCAATAGAATACGAATTCATACCGTAATCGGTAATACTCTTCGAAGGAGCTTTGGTGGTCCCCTTTTTGTCGTCGCGTCCATCTTCCGGCACGCCATACTCGCTGTTGTGACCTGCGTCGCCATAGCCGGCATGATGGGCAATGGCATCCATCGGCACACATTGCACGATAGATCCGTCTTTATTCACGATGAACTGCGAGGCCACTTTGTTGCCACTGCTCTCCCATGAATTAACGATAGAAGCCGCGCTGCTATCCACTTCGGTGTCATGCAGCACGATGTACTTCTGATAGCTGGCCCCTTTTTCGCCGTGGTTGAAGTCGGGACGATAGTCTTCCGTTATATCCAGCTTCGCGCGCAACTCACTTGCCGTCTGCTTAGCTTCCTCCGCAGAAGAAACATCCCCTTCGGCTCCTTCGCCACTTTGGGCACCGCCATCCGAAGAAACGCCCGCATCATTCACCTTGAGCTGAGAGTGGTCGGGCTGTTGCTGCGGAGCTGCGCAACCCGCCAACGTGCACGCCAAAGCAGCGGCGGCAAGTATCCCTATCAGTCTCATACGTTTTCCTTTCAACCGAACGGCGTGCCCAACACAGCGGCGCCAACGTTCTCGCTAGGCACAAATCACAGCGAGCCTGGCCAGCTGCCCTTTCCGGCAACCATACCAGGCTCGCAACATATCAATGCAAGAAAATGGAGATCAATCCTATTTTCTCAGGTCAACGCCAAGTTCAGCATCCACCAAATCAAATGCCGCGTCGATGGCCTTGTCCATATCGTAGTACTTGTATCCACCCAAACGGCCAGCGAATACCACGTTGCCTTCCTGCTTGGCAAGCTCAACGTACTGCTCGTACAGGGCGCTGTTGCGATCGTCGTTCAGAGGATAGTACGGCTCATCGCCGCGCTCCCAGTTTGCGGGATACTCGCGCGTAATGATGGTGGTTGGCTGAGTGCCGTACTCGAAGTGCTTGTGCTCGATAATGCGCGTGAAGGGCACCTCGCGCTCGGTGTAGTTAACCACCGCGTTGCCCTGCCAATTCTCGCATTCAATACGCTCGGACTCGAAGCGCAAAGAACGATACTCCAGCGCGCCAAGCTGATAATCAAAGTAAGCATCGATGGTGCCACAGTAGATAACGCGGTCGGCAATACCTTCGTTTTCAGCAACGAACTCACGATATTCGGTATTCAGCAAAATTTCCGTATCGCCGAACATGCGCTCAACCATAGCAGTGTAGCCGCCCATGGGGATGCCCTGCCAACGGTCGTTGAAGTAGTTGTTGTCATAGATGAAGCGAACGGGCAGGCGCTTGATGATGGAAGCGGGCAGCTCGGTGCAGCTCTTGCCCCACTGCTTTTCGGTGTAGCCCTTGATCAGCTTCTCGAATACATCCTTGCCGATAAGCGAAAGCGCCTGTTCCTCGAGATTAGAGGGCTCGCCTTCGCCAATCTGCTCGGCTGCTTCCTGCTTCTGGCGCTCAATGATTTCCTTCGCTTCAGCGGGGGTCTTGATTCCCCACATCTTCGAGAAGGTGTTCATGTTGAACGGCAAGTTGTACAGCTCGTCCTTGTAGCTGGCAACAGGGCAGTTCACATAGTTGTTGAACTCGGCAAACTGATTTACGTAATCCCAAACGGGACGAAGCGACGTATGGAAGATATGGGCACCGTACTTATGCACGTTGATGCCATCGATTTCTTCCGTGTAGATGTTGCCTGCAATGTGATCGCGGCGGTCGATGACCAAGCAGGTCTTGCCGATCTTGGCGGCTTCATGAGCAAAAACGGCGCTCGTGATGCCAGCGCCAACGATAAGGAAATCGTAATGGTTGCGCTGCATGCCATGCCTTTCTTTGTGTAACGTTTCAGCCAGCAAGCTGCCGGCCACTCTAGTATGCTTAGAATGCACCGCACGGGCGCACTGCTTCTTATTTTAGACGATGCTGCTCTACTATCGAAACTCGGACCCAATAAAAAACGCCCACAAGGACGTTAACGAACTTTGGGGTATGCACCAGTAGAGTCAGCGAGTAAGATTCTGGCGAGTGCGGGGAGATTGAAAAGCCCATAGGGCTGGCCTTTGCGCCGCCCTATGGGCTTTGAAATTTCCCTGTACCGCCAGAATCCCGCGCAGCATCGTCGCGTCTCAGGAGCATGTTGCGCTGATCGTAGACCAGCGCAACCGACTAATCCTGCTTTACAACAAGAACGTCGCAGCGAAGGTTCCTGATCAGATAAGTGGAAACGCTGCCAACGAATACGTAGGTGATGTTCGAAAGACCGCGCTCACCGCAGATAACCAGCTCGGGCTCGAACGGCTTGATCATCAGGTTATGGATGGTTTCCTGAATGCGACCAACCTTAACGACAACCTCTACGGAAGGGATGTCTGGATCTTCCTCGGCTGACTTCAGCGTATCGCCCAAGGAATCGACCAAACGGTTGCGAACCGTTTCAGCAAGCTCTTTGTAGTCGGTGCCCGTCAAGGAATCGGGAACCGAATCTACTACATGGCCGAACATCAATTCTGCATGGTTGAGCTTCGCAATCTGAATTGCGCGCTCGGCTACTTCCTGCTGAGTGCTGCCGCCATCGAGTGCTGCAAATACGCGCCTGTACTGCTTCATAGCTCTCGCCCCTCTTTCTCCTTCGCCATACGGCAAAGGCCCCAGTATCGAAGCGCCCCTGCGCCTCGCTTATTATCTTTCTTTATTCTAGCAGGATACCCAAGCAAAAACGCCACAATGCTGTAACACGTTCATTCCTTCTTCCCCAAAGAAACCCCAAATGATGAGGGGATTGTGAATGGTTGCCTCTGCGAAAGCCATACCTGTCACGAAGCTGTTCCGGCACTCCCTCCCGAACCTGCATTGGCCACTCTTGGCTTAACTCCAGCTAAAGCACGGGCGTTCTGCATTGCCTCCAAATATGCTTGGGCATCGCCTGGATCGTCGTCGATAGACTCATCGCCCAAATCAACCTCGCGAGGAACGCGACGATACAGGATGTCGTACATAACCGGCACCACATACAGCGTCATGAACGTGGCGTACAGCAAGCCGCCCACAACCACAACCGCCATGCCACGCTGCATCGACGATCCCACCGCATCGCTGAACACCATCGGCAACATAGCGAAGATGGTGGTAATTGCCGTCATCATGATGGGGCGCATGCGGGTACGTCCCGCAGCCACCAGGGCATCGTGCTTCGACAGGCCACCACGGCGCAGCTGGTTCACGTAGTCAACGAACACGATGCCGTTATTCACCACCGTGCCCATAAGCACCGCGAAGCCCAGCAGCGAAAGCATGCTCAGCTGTTCGCCAGCTGCCACCAAACCGAACAAACCGCCGGTAAAGGCAAGGGGAACAGTCAAGATCACGATGAAAGGAGAAAGCAAGCTCTGGAACTGCGCCACCATAACAAGGTAAATCAGCACAAAGCCTAAAATCAGAAGCAGCATCATTTGAGAAAGCATCGTGTTGATGTTTTCCAGCTCGCCACTGGTTTGAATGGTGTAGCCCTCGGGCAGCTGATAATCCTTGAGTTTGGTCTGCAGATCGCGCGCAAGCAAAGCATTGTTGTAACCATCTTCGACATCGGCCGTCACCGTAATAGCACGGGTTGAGTTCACATGAATCATCGTGGGAGAGGCAACTCCCTGCTCAACCTTAGCGAACTCGCGAAGCTTGTGCGTGGCGGTATCGCCCGTCTGCTGATTGGTTATCTCAATCTCGGTATCAAGAAGATTGTCTGCCGTAACAGGGTTTGTCTTATCCACTACAGACACATTCATCTTGCTGCCATCGAGCGCCATGGAAGGCGCATCGGCGCTTTCGGAAAGCCTTTTCGCCAAATCGCTATACAACTGAGCAACTGTATAGCCGTCCTTGGTAAGCTTGTCGCGATCGACAACCAGGTGAAGCTCGGTTGCAGCATCTTCCATACCGTTTTCGATTTCGGTATAGCCCTCCACCTGGCCAACGATCCCCATCACATCTTCGCTGATACGCACCAGCTCATCCTGGTCGGGACCTTGGATCCTCAGCGAAAGCCCACTGCCGGTCATAGAGCTCATCGCCTCGGAAGAAGAAGCGTCGGTAATCACTTCGCAGTTCAGGCCAGAAGTACGCTGCTGGAGCTGATCCAAAATCGAAAGCACCTGGCCTTCGGTGGTCACTGAACTGTCGGTCTGTACGTAGAACGTGAACACCTGGTGGAACTTGTCGCTGCTGCTACTGCTGGAAATATCGCTAGCAACCATCGAGGTCGAAGACGTTCCGTCCATAGCGCCAACGAATTTCACTCCGTCGATGCCCATGGCTTCGTCCATAACCTTATCCGCCGTAGCGTACGCCGTCTCCTTGTCGGTATCTTCAGGCATGGTCACTGTCACCGTTGCCGTTTTCGAGGTCATGGTGGGGATCATAGTGATACCCATGTTCACCACGCCAATCACTGCAACAACCAAAAGCACTACTGACACCACAAGAGGCAACGCCTTATGACGTAAGAAGAATGCCAGCGAATGAGCATATTTCGTCTGCAGCGTCTCAAACCAGTTGTTGCGGCGAGGAATATAGTTCTTGAACAGGAACGAAGAGGCAGCGGGAACCATGGTCAACGCGATAAGCAGCGACGCAGTAAGCACGTAGGCAATGGTCAGCGCGAAGGGCAGCATCAGCTGGTTCACCATGCCCGTAGTAAACACGATGGGTAAGAATACGCAAATGGTGGTGAGCGTGGAAGCAATTACCGCGCCCGAGATCTGCTTCGCACCCTGAACGGCTGCGCGAGCAGGCGGAATGCCGCGGCTCCGCAGGCGATAGATATTCTCCAGCACAACAATCGAATTATCTACCAGCATGCCAATAGCGATGGAAATACCGCCAAGCGACATAATGTTCAGCGAGATGCCCGAGAAGTACATCACCACCAAGGCGCAGAGCACTGAGAAGGGAATGCTGAAAGCCATTATGAGTGTGGGGCGCCAATCGCGAAGGAAAACGATGAGCACCACCACGGCAAGAAGCGCGCCCAAAAGCAGCGACTGCAAAATAGAGTTGATGTACAGCGCAATGAAAGACCCCTGGTCGCTCACCACGGTTAGATGCAAGCCGGGATTGGCCTGCTCAATTTTGGTAAGCGCTGCTCGGGTATCTGCAGAAACTTCGCTCGTAGAAGCAGTGGAATTCTTGAACACCGAAAGCAATACGCCATCTTTGGCGTTGATACGCATGTACTGATCTCCGACATTGTCAACTTCGGTGATGTCGGCAACATCGGCAAGGCGGATTTCACCCACCCCATCGATGTCGGCGAGCAAAAGCGAACGCAGGTCGGAAATGGAAGAGATGTTGTCGCCCACACGCAACAGCCACTGATCATCCGAGCCGCTATCAAGATAGCCAGCCGGCATCGAAAAATCCTGGGCTTTAATAATGCCTGCTAGCGTTTCCTTGTCCACCAAGGCATTGACATTCGCCTTGGAAAGAGCCTCTTCACGCGAGCTTTCGTACTGAGAACGGGCATCCGTCAGCTGTTGTTTGTTGGAGTCGATGGTCTGTTGGGCGCTGGCAAGCTGAGCGCTGGCGCTGCCGAACTGCGTTGCTGCGGTAATAGAGCCCGATTGCACTTCGGCAAGCTGCTTTTGGTAGGCTTCAAGTTCTCCCGTTACCGTTTGCGCCTTCTGCACAAGCTGCCCAATTTTCGCCTGAACCTGGGGGTTTGCACCGCTAGGATCGACGGCCTTCAGCGCTCCGATCCCCGCCTGCAGCGAAGTGATCTCGCTGGTTTTCCCGGAAATTGCCAGCGTTAAGCCAGAGCTTGCCTGACCAAGCTGATCGCTTGTTTCCTGCTGCTTCTGCTCGAGCGTTTCTTTCTGGCTGTTTAGCTGGCTCTCCGCTTCAGCCAGCTTCGCCTCACCTTCATCGATGCTTTTCTTGGCATCGTAAAGCTGGGAATTGACGCTGGCCAGCAGCTTGTTGTTGATGTCTTCAATCTTGCTGTCGGAAAGGCGCACCTCTACCGATTTTTCCGCCGCCCCAACCGTAGAAACGTCGGCAACACCGTCAATGCGCTCCAATTCAGGAACAGCTTTGTCTTTCACCAACGAAGTGGTATCGAAAATATCATGGTCGTCGTAGGATGCGGCAACATACAAGGTTGCCATCATATCCATGCTGATTTCCATGTAGTTAGGGCTGCCAGCAGTTTCAGGCAGCTGGGAAGAAACCTCGTTTACCGCAGACGAGGCCTTCACCATGGCGGAATCCATATCGCTTCCATCCTCGAACTCGAGGAATATCATGGAATAGTTATCAGCACTTTGGCTTTGGACGGAGGAAACACCGCTTACCTTCGAAAGCGAGCCTTCCAATACATCGGTAACTTCGGATTCCACCTTTTCAGCGCTAGCGCCAGGGTCGGTGGTGATAACCGCCAGATAGGGCAAATCCATATCGGGCAGCAAGTCGGTTTTCATCTTGGTAAGCGAAACACCACCCAGAATCAGGATGATGATCACCGCAACCGTAACGATATATGGCTTCTTTACGCTAAAGCGGCTAAGCACAGCAACTCCCTTAATAGTGCAGTTGAGGTAGGTTTCGGGCGAGTGCCAAAGAGAGCCTATTGACTCCCATATGTTTTATTTAGTAAACATTGTGATTTTATGCCGCATCACCACAGATCTCGACCACGAATCCGCGAAGAAAGCCCCATACACGCCGATTCCACACTATGCAACGAAAAGTCGAACGATCTGCCCTGATTGTTGAAACGGCAAAGTAGGAATATAGGGACAGGTACCGTTTCCCACTTCAGCTTTGAGGCGCCACCCGCACTAATCGCATGGAGTTGCTGGGCGGCCTCCCCAGCCCTGCCTAGCGGGGAAACAGCGTCTGTCCCCATATCCCGCTAATAAAGCTCCGGCCTACGATGCTCAAGGACGGGCATGGCTGCGCGAACTCCGTCAATCGCCGAAAGGTCTATGCGGGCAGCAACCAGCTCTTCGCGGACGCTGCCACTGGCCAGCATCACACCATCAGGCCCAAACACGGCACTTTGCCCGATGTAGCCCTTGTCAACGCGACTTAAGCCCGCAACGAAGATCTCGTTCTCGATGGCGCGCGCCGAAAGAAGCGTACGCCATTGCTCCGCCTTCAAGCGGCCATCTACCCAGGCAGCAGGATTGATTAACAGCTGGCACCCATGCGTTGCCGCAAAGCGCGCCACTTCCGGAAAACGCAAATCATAGCAAATCGAAAGACCGATACGCCCAAAGGGAGTATCAATGGGCTCGAACAACGCAGAGCCCGCCGCCATACGATCGGATTCCTTAGTGAAATCGGTATCGAACAAATGCACTTTGCGGTAAACCCCGTGCTTAGCCCCATCGCTTCCCGTAATAACAGCCGTATTAAAGGGATTCCCCTCATCGTTCCGCTCATTCACGGTGTATACAAGCCAAAGGCCATAGCGCGCCGCAAGCGCATCCATTCCGCAGCAAAACGGCCCATCGATTGGCTCAGCCTCGGAAGCGAACGACCGTTTATCCAGTTCATAGCGGGTCATAAGCGACTCGGGGAACACCAAGATATCCACCCCACGAAGAGAAGCTTCGGAACACCACTGTTCGGCCATTTCCAAAACAGCTTCCGTACCGCCTTCTTCAGGATGGCGGCACTGAGCCAGCCCGAGGACAAAAGTCATAGCAACTCCCTTCACGCGCAATGCGGTCAAACGCAAGCTCAAATACGGGTTTGCTTCATTTTCCCACTAAAAAACGAATGGATCGGGAATAACCCAGTCCATTCGCCTGCTAGTACCTCTGCCTCAAACGGACAGCGTATGCATTAGCTAGTTGCTGCGACGGCGGCGAAGCAGCGCAGCAGCGGCAGCCAAGAGGCCCGCGATACCGCCAATGCCAGCGACAGCGGCAACGTTGGTGGCGTCACCGGTCTGAGGGGCGATGCTCGGCTCGTCGGCTGCGTCAGCATCATCACCGGCAGCTTCCTGAACTGCGGCTTCTTCGCCGTTGGCGGTGTCGTCCGCAGCAGCCTGGTTCTCGGAGTAGAAAGCGTAGTAGGTTACCACGCCATCCTGGTCTTCATCCTCGACTGCCTTGCCGAAGTCAACGGGGGTGTACTCCCAGTTGCCCTCATCGTCCTTGAGGGTGGAAGACCAACCCTCGAAGGTCCAACCGTCATAGGTGGGGTCGGCAGGCTGGGCAACGGTCTCGCCCTTCTTGACCTCGGTGGAAGATTCAGTCTCGTTGAAGTTGTCAACAAACTTAACGGTAATCTGCTCGGCCTGAGTATCGGCGTTCTTGGTCCACTGGGCGTAGATGTTCACGTCGGACTGCACGGGCTGGGAGAAGTCCACCTTGTCGGCGGCCTTCTGCTCGTCGGTGTAGCCGGAGTAGTCAGCGTGCCAGTACCAGCCGTCGAAGGTGTAGCCATCGCGGGTGGGCTCTGCGGGCTGGCGCATCATGCCGTCGGAGTCCGTGACGCCCTGCTGGAAGGTCTCGCCGGTGGCGAACTGGCCGCCGTTAGCGACGTACATCACGGCATGGTCGTTCTGCTCCTGGTTCTTGGTCCACTGGGCGTAGATGGTTGCATGGTCCTTGCCGGCGATGGACTGGCTGAAGTCGACCTTGTTCAGGTCCTTCTGCTCGTCGGTGAGGCCGGAGAGGTCGGAGACCCAGTACCAGCCTGCGAAGGTGCAGCCCTCGCGGGTGGGCTCTGCGGGCTGGCGCATCATGCCGTCGGAGTCGGCAACGCCCTGCATGGTATCGTTGCCGTCAGCGAACTGGCCGCCGTTAGCAGCGTACAGGACGTTGATTTCGTCCTGGTTCTTCACCCACTGGGCATACATCGTTGCATGAGGCTTGGTAACCGGCTGAGTGAAATCGACCTTGTTCTGCTCTTTCTGCTCTTCGGTGAGGACGCTCAAGTCGGAAACCCAATACCAGCCGGCGAAGGTGTAGCCCTCGCGGGTGGGAGCCGCGGGCTGGCGCATCATGCCGTCAGAGTCGGTGAGGCCCTGCTGAACTTCTTGACCGTCAAAGAACTTGCCGCCATTGGCAACATACAGAACGTCGGTCTCGTTCTGTACTTCATCCTTAGTCCACTGAGCGAACATCGTAACGGTCTGACCAGTAACCGCCTGGTCGAAATCGACCTTGTCGGCAGCCTTCTGCTCGTCGGTGTAGCCGGAGTAGTCAGCGTGCCAGTACCAACCAGCGAAGGTGTAGCCATCGCGGGTGGGCGTAGGAGGCTGACGGAGTTTGCCATCAGAGTCGGCAACGCCTTGCATGGTTTCGTTGCCGTCTACGAACTGGCCGCCGTTAGCAGCATACAAAACGTTGATCTGGTTCTGTTCCGTTTTCTGCTCGTCGGCCTTGTAGTACACATAAAGCGTGCTGATGCCCTCCAGGGAGGAGGTCATGTTCACTTCTTGTTCGCTGGTCGCTACGCCTGAAACAACCTTCGTGGGGGTATACCCTTCGAAGCTCTTAACGCAATCTGCAACGCTGCTGTCTGCGGTAACGTCAATCGTGGTGGTTACGCTGGAGCCATCACGTTCGCCGCCCTGGAAGAAGCTTACAACCTCAACACTCTGAGCCTGAACCTCTGCGTTCTTTTCCCATGCAGCAAACCAGCTGCCTGCCTTGGCGGAAGAAGGATCGAGCTTGTAATACTGCTGATAATTCTCAGGAATGCCATCCATGCTGGACTGAGAGTACCAACCCTTGAAAGTAAAGCCCGCACGAGTAGGCGTAGGAGCATTGATGCTTCCGTCCTCGTTTGCCTTGACGGTTACTCCAGTGCTGCCATCGGTGAACTGTCCACCATTTGCCGAAAACGAAAGCTCGGCCTGGGTAGACTGCTCAGAAGTAGCTCCCTCGCTATTCTCATCGGCGTCATCGGCCAATGCTACTGCAGGCACGCTACCAAGAGCAAGCGTCAAGCTCAGGCTTGCCGCAATTGCTTTCTTAGAACGCAAATCCTTCATTTATTCTCCTTTTCGCACTGCATTAGCCCGCGCTCTTACGCGTCAGACTAGTTACCCTTTTTATGCATTCGCTATTTAAAGGCAGTTTGAAAAGGATCCGTTGCGCAACATTAGTTACCGATTTGCTTTGTGCACAACATGCGCAACTGAGAGGTTTACCCGTTAAAACTATTCAGAGATAATGGCATTGACCTCGTATTTCTGAGCTAGAATATAAATTACACGCAGATAGTAACCGTTTTTATCGTTTTAACTTGCAGCGAAATTGCGCTCCGGACAAGGATATAGATGCACACGCCGAGCTCCTATATGTATTCTGATCTACGCAGCTTTGGCGGCATCACCAATAAAGAAGCTGCAAGCGAGCTCCTTACCGATCGAATTCTGTGTGGCAACGGTGCGCCCCGCGATCGAATTAATGAAAGAACTTTTTTATCAAGGCAGATCGTCCACGCAACCCCAAGCCAGGTACATCCTGAGTTTTTTGGCGACTTTCATCAAAGCGCCCAAATAATAACAAGCAAAATCGTTTCCAATTTAGCTAAACCCTGTGCGTACCACGAGGTTATAGAACACTACGGTGGTGTAGCGGCAAAGGAAATGGGAGCTCTTCTCAGGCACTATTCCCTTGATGGAAATCTGTATGCTAACGTTATTCGCAGAATCAACGCATCACCTATGTCGGAAACATCCGATAAGGCCGTGCTTTTGGTGATGATGTTTCTGACTACTGGATGCCTCGCAGATCCCGAAATTGCGGCAAGAACAACGCACAGTTTCATGGAGAAGAAGCTTTCATTCACATTTTCAACGCCTCAGCCAACACTAGCGCAACCAAAGCACACAACCAAATCCGCCGGCAGACCCATAAAACTTGGGCTAATCAGGATCGATAACGAGGTTGCGTGCTCTCCTATATACCCTCTCTCTACCTCCGAGGAAGGAACCACTATCGGGCTCTTGGCAACAGGCAGCAACAGCATCAATGATGTCGATATCGATGTTTCCAGAAAACATCTTCGCATTTTCGAAGACGGAAGCGGCTGGTACGCTCAGGGGTTAGGATCGACAAACGGCACTACTCTAATTTCAGGAGCCGATAAATCTATCACTGAGATAGAACCGCAAGGATCTGCTAATAAAAAGTACCCCCCCCCGTCAAAATCAGCCATGGTGACACACTCTGTCTAGGCAAAACAACGAGGTTTCTTGTTCTGAAAATTGCCGATTAATAGTTAACTGGCTACATGGGCCCATTACCTTGTTGCGCAACATTCAAGGCTCATCAGATTGCAGTATTGATCAATCACACTGTATGAAAGAAGGGCAGTTTTGGATTCAGTTGACCCATGCTTCGGGTTCAATAACCAATTAGAACAACGAGTATCTATTCTCTCCCTGGACTCCTTTACGCCAGCTTTCGTGGACCCAAACTGCACAAAGGAAGAAACGAGTCGTCGTTTTCTGACATTTTTCCTGGAAAATGAAGCCCCATATTCCAACAGCATGGTTATGCGCAAAGCCTACAACACGCTCAATGAATGCGTCGCGCTGAAATCCCCTTTGTTCCACGAAGACGGCATTAAGGAAATCAAATACAAGGAAACCTCTCAAGAAGCGCTGCAAAGATACGAAGAAGTTCAAACACTGCTTACCATGGAAGAATTTCGCAGTTCATTGGCGGTTTCACATTTAAAGGGTTTTCCCCGCATATTTGGGCTAGGGAACGCCAAGGGCAAGCCAATTATCGTCAGAGAGTATGTTGAAGGGGTCACGCTGGCAGCAACAATAGACTTACTTCCCCATGTAGACCTTGATGCGTGTATTGGGATCGAGCCCATTGCGGTTGCCGCAATTGCCAAAGCAGTCCTAAAAATACTCCTCAATGCCAAATCGCTTGAGGGTGCCTTCGTGCACCGCGATCTATCACCGCGCAATATCATTATCAGAACAGAAAGAGCAAGCCTTCAGCAACAAGTAGACTCCTGCTGCTTTGATATATGCCTCGTTGACCTGGGAAGCGCTTCGTACATTGAAACAGATTCCCCGTTTACCACCACTCAATATGGCATCTGGCGTTACGGAACAATTGAGTATGCCCCACCTGAAATGCTCACCCGCGATGTAGAGAGCATTGAAGAACTTCGGCATTCAGAGACGATCGATACCTATGCTCTCTGCAGCATAATGCATTTGCTGCTCACGCTAAAAACCCCGTACCAACTTGCTTCGAGGATCAATGATTCGCCTTACTTGGTTAAGATGAAAGAAGAGCCGAAAATAGACCCAAGCGTTCCTGTATGCAAATTGCTGAAGCTTGCTGATCGGGGAATCAAGGCGAACCAAGAAGAGCGCTTCAGCATCAGGGAACTATACAAAGAGCTATGCCAGCTCGTCTAAGCGGTATAGCAACACTTAACTAGATAAATTTGGATAACGGACCGGGATCAACCCGGTCCGTTTAACTATTAACACGTTTAACGAAAAGACAGCGCAAGAAATAATTAGATGTGCGACGGAGGCGAAGCGGCGGCAGCCAAGATGCCCGCGACGCTGCCAACGCCGACCATCGCGGGCATCATCCATTGCCCCACCAGTCTGTGAGGAGGCGATGTTCGACTCTTCGGCGTCATCAACAGTTGCGTTGGCATCATCGTCAGCGGCGTCCTCGTCGTTGGCAGCGTCATCCGCAGCAGCCTGGCTCTCGGAGCAGAAAGTGTAATAGGTCACCACAGCGTCCTGGTCTTCGTCCACGATTGCCGTGCAATAAAAAAAGCCGAGGCAGATAACCTCGGCTACAATTTCTATGGTGGGCGTTACCGGGATTGAACCGATGACCCCTTCCGTGTGAAGGAAGTGCTCTCCCGCTGAGCTAAACGCCCGAAATAAAAATGCCACGCGAAAGCGTGGCATGTAATTAATGGTGGGAGATACAGGATTTGAACCTGTGACCGTTTGCTTGTAAGGCAACTGCGCTCCCGCTGCGCCAATCTCCCATATGTCACGATCAAAGATTATCCCAGATTCTATATAGAATTTCAAGATAATTTTTAACCACTGAGATACATCTCAAATTTGCTTGGGTCAAATGCCCTGCATGAGCGGAACGGCCTATCCTCCCACGGACTGCACCGCAGTACTTTCG
>OLRE01002748.1_pt1 | contig 13792 bp, 11 predicted proteins | sample 1672461 | NCBI WGS metagenome assembly OLRE01 (sample SAMEA3136688, study PRJEB25190) | human gut metagenome | biome: human gut; feature: human-associated habitat; material: faeces | place: Austria | collected 2013
GGTCAGTGGTAATGGCTGAGTTCCCGAGCGTTACCGTCGATCTTTCCGAGCAGCTTGAGTTTCCCGGAGACTCGTATCCGCTGACCGGCAAGGTCGATGTCGCCACCTATACGGTGGGCGAGAAGGAGTACCAGCTGCAGGACGGCATTGACTACGACGTGGTCTTTACCAATGCCGGCACCGGTGTTCTGCTTACGGGCATGGTCCGCGCGCACGCAACCGGTGAGTGCGACCGTTGCCTGGAGCCCGCTTCGTTTGATATTGCCGGTGAGATCGAGGAATTCTATCTCTTTAACGAGCCCGAGGATCCCGAGGCCTACGAAGACGGCTACGAGTTACTGGGTGAGGATCGCATCGTCGATCTGGGTGAGCCCATCAACGATGCGGTCGTCATGGACACGCCGTTCGTTGTCCTGTGCAAGCCCGATTGCCGCGGCCTATGCCCCACGTGCGGCATCAATCTCAACGTCGAGCAATGCGATTGCGCCGCTCAAGCAGAGGCCGAATGGGCCGCTGCCACGGAAAATCCATTTGCAGCATTGAAGAATCTCAAGCTTGACGAGTAAAACTGTGGTAGTATCGCTACTTGCGCGTAATCGCCACACTGGATAGTTCATAAGGAAGGTCACTATGCCCGTACCTAAGCAAAAGCAGGGTCGTATCCGCACTCACACCCGCCGTTCCGCCAACATGAAGATCTCGGCTGCGGCTCAGTCCACGTGCCCCCGTTGCGGTGCTGTCAAGCTCCCGCACCACGTGTGCCCTAGCTGCGGTTTCTACAAGGACCGCGAGGTTATCGTTACCGAGTAACTGTATACTCTGGATGCGATGCCGTTCCAACTGGAACCACAATGGCCGGCTCAATGAGTCGGCCATTTTTGTATAAGGAGCATGTATATGAGTAACGTTCGCGTTTGTGTAGACGTTGTGGGCGGAGACGAGAAGCCTCAGGTTGTCCTCGACGGTATCGAGGCGGCGCTTGCAGCGGATCCCGATATCGAGGTCTTGGCCGTCGGTCCCGCAGAGATCGTGAACCCCTTTGCCGCGGCTCACGCTCGCGTTGAGGCCTTGGAGGCGCCCGATGTCATCGCCATGGATGATGATCCCATTCGAGCCGTGATGACCAAGCGCAAGTCCTCAATCGTGCTTGCCTGTCGCGCCATTAAGAAGGGCAACGCGGATGCGTTCTTCTCTGCCGGCTCCACCGGCGCCATGACCGCTGCCGCTACCGCCTACGTGACGCCGTTTAGGTATCAGGCCGAGGGCAAGAAGCAGCCGGTGCGTCCGTGCCTCACCAATGCACTGCCCAACCGCGCCGGCGGCCTGACGGTCCTGTGCGACATGGGCGCCAACCCCGATGTCGAGGTCGACGACATGGTGCGTTTTGCCCAGATGGGTAGCGCCTATGCGCGCGTCGTCTTGGGCATTGAGCATCCCCGCGTCGGTCTGCTCGGCAACGGCACCGAGGATGAGAAGGGCTCCAACTTTACCAAGGCGTGCTTCCCTGCCATGAAGGCCGCCGTTCCCGGCTTTGTGGGCAACTGCGAGGGCACCGACCTGACCTCGGGTAACTTTGACGTCGTCGTTGCCGATGGCATGTCGGGCAACATCGCGCTCAAGGCAACCGAGGGCGCCGCTAAGTTTTTGCTGCAAGAGCTCAAGGGTGCCTTTATGGCTTCGCTCGGCACCAAGATCGCCGCGCTGCTCATCAAAAAGCAGATGCGAGAGATCAAGGCAAAGCTCTCGGGCGATGCCAAAGGCGGTGCCATTCTGCTGGGCCTGCGTGGCGTGGTCCTGATCGGCCACGGTGCTACCTCGGTCGAGGCCGTCAAAAACGGTACGCTTGCCGCGGCGGAGGCCGTGCGCGCCGGGCTTGTCGAGAACGTCGCCAACTCTATGGACGGCATCGTTTTGTAGGAGCGAGTTAGAGCGCTGTTATGTGCCTCGCGGCCTTCGTCGTGGGGTAGAATCAAAACCGTGTCTTGGTGCTGCACTTGCGGCGCCAGCGCGTTGATGTTCACGCAATACGAGAGGAAGCGCTATGGACCGCTCCGAAATCTTCGATAAGATCGCCGAAGTCGCCGCTGATGTGCTGGGCGTCGATGTCGCCGACATTAGCGACGAGACTACCTTTGACGATCTCGATGCCGATTCGCTCGAGCGTCTGCAGCTGGTGACGGCCATCGAGGACGAGTTCGACCTCGAGATCGATGACGAGACCCTGCTGTCGCTCAACTCTGTCGCCGACGCTGTTGACGCTATCGAAAACGCCAAGGAGGCCTAAGTCTTGGCTTTATCTCAACGACTCGCACGCGCCCAGGAAATCCTGGGCCACGAGTTCAATAATAAGGTGCTGCTGCGTGCGGCGCTCACGCACCCCTCTGCCGTGGAAGGTCAGCCCGTCTCGGCGAGCTATGAGCGCCTTGAGTTTTTGGGCGATTCCATTTTGGGCGCTGTGGTTGCCCGCTCGCTCTTTGAGTCCTATCCCGAGTTTGACGAGGGCAAGCTTACACGCCTGAAGGTGTCGCTCGTCTCGGGCGCCACGCTGTCCGAGGTGTCCCATGAGCTGGGCATCGACGACATCATCATCTTTGGTGCCTCCGAGACCGGCACGGGCGCGCGCGGCCTGCATTCGGCGCTCGAGAACGTTTACGAGTCGCTCGTGGGCGCGCTGTATCTGGATGCCGGCTGGGACGTTGCGGCGGACTTTATCCACCGTACGCTTAAGCCGCACCTGGCCTCCGAGCGTGCCGAGCATCCTGCGAACCCCAAGTCGTTTTTGCAGGAGTGCGTGCAGGCCGACGGTCACGAGCCTCCGGCGTACAAGCTCGTTGGCTCTGAGGGCCCGGCACACGCACCGACCTTTACCGCCGTGGTGCTCATCGACGGTATCCGCCAGGGCCGCGGCACCGGTTCCTCCAAGAAGGAGGCCGAGGGAGCTGCCGCGCTCGAGGCACTCGACCGCATGGGTTACACCACCAACGGCGTGATTCTGAACAAGAAGCCTGTTTAAGCGAGGAACCGTGTATCTCAAGTCCCTCACGCTCAAAGGGTTCAAGTCGTTTGCCGACCGCGCCCATATGACGTTTGAGCCGGGCCTAACCGTCATCGTCGGTCCCAACGGCTCGGGAAAATCGAACATCTCCGACTCGATTCTGTGGGTCCTGGGCGAGCAGAGCGCCAAGCAGCTGCGCGGCCAGGCCATGGAAGACGTTATCTTCTCGGGCTCCTCGGCGCGCAAGCCGGTGGGTGTGGCCGAGGTCACGCTGGTGCTCGACAACTCGGACCATATGCTTCCCGTCGACTTTGACGAGGTCGCCATCACCCGCCGCATGTATCGCTCGGGCGAAAGCGAGTACCTCATCAACTCGAGCCCGTGCCGTCTGATGGACATCCAGGACATCCTGCACGATTCGGGCCTGGGCAAGGATACGCATTCCATCATCAGCCAGGGCAAGCTCGACGCCATTTTGCAGAGCCGTCCCGAGGAGCGCCGTGCCCTCATTGAGGAGGCCGCCGGCATCTCCAAGCACAAGCGCCGCAAGGAGCGTGCGCTCAAAAAGATCAAGTCGATGGACGAGCACCTTACCCGTGCCCGCGATATCAACAAGGAAATCGCCCGTCAGCTGCGACCGCTGGAGCGTCAGGTCGATCGCGCGCGCAAGTACAAAGAGCTGTCCTCGCGCGCGAACGAGCTTACGCAGATGCTGGCAGTCGATGAGCTCCGTTCGCTGCAATCGCAGTGGAACGACCTGGAGAGCCGCTCCAAGGAGGGCGCCGCCGAGCTTGAGCTCGCGCAGTACCGCCTGGGTGAGAAAGAGCGCGAGCTCGAGAAGCTCCAGGTCATGCTCGAGGAAAAGGGCCTGTTTGTGGGCGACTTGGGCGAGCAGCGCCGCCATATGCAAGATGTGGTCGGTCGCATTAACTCCGACATGCGCCTGCTCGAGGAAAAGGGCCATAACATGGTGTCGCGCCTGTCCGACATGCGCGGCCAGATCTCGAGCTCCGAGCATCAGCGCCGGCGCGTGGTCGAGGAGCTCGAGGACGCACGTGCTCAGCTCGAGGAAGTGACCGGCGCGCATATGCAGGCCCAGGAGGACGTTGACGCCGCTGGTCCTGCCGCCGCCGAGCTCCACGAGCGTCGCGTGGCGCTTGATGCGCAGATTTCGCAGCTCACGCGCGAGCAGCGCGATGTGCAGCGCGTTGCCGATAATGCTGCGCTCGAGCTCGCCAAGGTAAAGGATTCGCTTTCCAATGCCGAGGTCGAAGACAACATGTATGCCTCGCGCCTGGAGCAGATCGATGAGCAGCTCGAGGAGGTCACGGCATCGCTTGAGAGCCGCCGCGACCGTGCTGAGGAGCTTGAGAGCGCCCTTGAGGCGGCTCGTCAGGCCCAGAGCGATGCGCGCGAGGCCACCGAGACGGCACGCGCTGCCCTCAAGGACCTGCGTGCCCGCGAGAGCGAGGCGCGCAACAAGCTGTCCGAGGTGCGCTCGGAGCTCGCGAGCCAAAAGAAGCTCGATGCTCGCATGGCCGACAGCTCGCCGCTCGTAAGCCGTCTAGTTGGCGCGCTGGGCGACGATGTTGCGGGTCGTCTGGGCGATGTGCTCGAGGCACCTCGTGAGCTTGAGGGCCTGGCTGAGCAGCTGCTCGCCGGCGATATCGATGCCCTGTTGTTCGATAACGCTGCCGCACTTGAGCGCGCCGGTCGCGCCGCCCTGGACCAGAAGAAGGCCTCGGGCGAGGCGCTGCTGGTGGCGCGCAGCGTGAGTGGCTCTGCGGCTGCTGAGGGTGCCGCCGGTACCCGTCTTGTTGATCGTCTGTCCGTGCGTGCGGGCTACGGTCCGGTCGTCGAGGCATTGCTCGGCGGCTATTACGTGGTCGATGACTTGGCTGCCGCGCTGTCCGCGCCGGTCGTTGATGGCGTGACCTATGTGACTCCCGATGGCGCACGCGTTGCCTGCGGCGGCCTGGTTCGCGTGGGGCTTGATGCCGGCGAGGCTTCGGGCGCTCTGGAGCGCAAGCGTCGTATCCGCGAGCTGGAGGGCCTGGAGCCCGATCTTGCTGCCGCGTTTGAGCATGTTTCGGATCAGGTCGTCGAGGCCAACGCTGCTGTTGAAGAGGCGCGCGCCGCTGAGGGCGATGCCGCCGGCGAGATTGCCCGTCTTGAGGGCGAGCGCCGCTCGCTGCTCTCTGAGATCGGCCGCCTGGAGCAGAGTGCCAACAATGCCGAGGTCGAGCGCGTGCGCATTTCCAAGCGCCGCGAGCAGGCCGCAGAGGCCGTTCGTGCCGCACGTCCGCGCGTGGACGAGCTCACTCGTTCGCGTGACGAGTCCCGTGCGCAGGCGAGCGACTTAGGCTTGCAGATTGCCGAGGCCAACGACGAGCTCGATCGCGTGCGCCGTGACGATTCCGAGGCAGCCGGTAAGCTCGCCGACGCCAAGGTGCGCCTGGCCCAGACGAGCGAGCGTCTTCGTTCTCTGAGGGGCCGCGTGCCCGACCTGGAGCATCGCCTGGAGGGCATCGACCGCCGTATCCGCGGAACACGCCAGGCCTCGCGCTCGCTTGAGCTGCTGCGCCTTCGCGTCGATCCCATGCACGAGCGCTATTCTGCCCTGTTGGAGCGCGCCTCGGACTGGGCTGCGCGCCTGCGCGATCAGGCTTCGCTCGAGGAAGCGGACTCGGCCTCGCTCAAGAAGACCATCGAGGACGCCAAGACCGAGGTCGCCCGCGCCAAAGAGAGGGTCGATGCTGCCGCCACGACGCAAAATGAGTTCAAGGTGGCGCGCGGCAAGCTCGAGGTGCAGGTCGAGGCTGCCATCAAGGCCATCACCGCTGACGGTACCACGGTGCTCGAGGAAGCGCTCATGCTGCCGGCGCCCACCGATCGCGACGCCGCCGAGCGCGAGCTTAACCAACTCGTGCGCCAGATCAACAACCTGGGCCCTGTGAACCAGGTTGCCATGGAGGAATACGAGCAGCTCAAGCGCCGTGCCGATTACATCGAGGAGCAGCTGGCCGATCTGGAGAGCGCGCGCAAGGCGCTCACCAAGATCACCGTGGCGATCGACCGCAAGATGCGCAAGGCCTTCCTGGTGACCTTTGAGAAGGTCGATGCGAACTTCCGCGAGATCTTCGCCATGCTGTTCCCGGGTGGCCAGGCGCATCTGGAGATGACCGACCCCGAGCATCCGGCCGAGACGGGCATTGAGGTCGTGGCGCAGCCGCGCGGTAAGCGCATCACCAAGATGATGCTCATGTCGGGTGGCGAAAAGAGCCTGACGGCGCTCGCCCTGCTCTTTGCCGTATACCGCACGCGCACGGTGCCGTTCTATGTGCTGGACGAGGTCGAGGCTGCGCTCGACGACGCCAACCTGTCTAAGCTCATCGGCGCCCTCGATGTGCTGCGTTCCGATACGCAGCTCTTGGTAATCTCTCATCAGCGCCGTACTATGGAGGATGCTGACGTTCTCTACGGCGTCTCGATGCAAGCCGACGGCGTCAGTCGCGTCGTCTCGCAAAAACTCGATCGCGAAACCGGAAAGGTCGTGAATGCATAATGGGATTCTTTGACGCACTCTCGCGCGGACTTGAGCGCAGCCGCGAGGCCCTTAACGAGGTCTTCTACTTTGGCGGTGAGGTCGACGAGGATTTTTGGGAGGACCTTGAGGACACCCTCGTCATGGGTGACATGGGTGCCGAGGTCGCCATTCAGGTCTCCGATGACCTACGCGACGCCGCTGCCAAGAAGAACCTCAAGACCGCCCCGCAGCTTCGCCGCGCCCTGGCCGAGCAGCTCGAGGGCCATTTTGTGCCTGTTGAGCGCGACCCGTTTTCTGATACGCCGAGCTGCGTGCTGTTTGTCGGTATCAACGGTGCCGGTAAGACCACCACGGTCGGCAAGATCGCGAGCGCCATGGCTTCCCGCGGCAAGAACGTGGTGATCGGTTCGGCCGACACATTCCGCGCCGCCGCCATCGAGCAGCTCGATGTTTGGGGCCAGCGTGCCGGCGTACCCGTCATTAAGCGTGACCGCGGCTCCGATCCGGCGAGTGTGTGCTACGACGTGCTCGACGAGGCCGATAAGCGCGGCAGCGACCTGGTGCTCATCGATACCGCCGGTCGTCTGCACACGAGTCCCGAGCTCATGCGCGAGCTTGCCAAGGTGGTCAATGTGACCCGTAAGCGCGCCGCCAATATGGCCGCCGGTCCCATGCCGGTCTCGGTCGTGCTTGTGATAGATGCCGCCACTGGTCAGAATGGTCTGAACCAGGCGCTCGAGTTTAACGAGGCGCTGGGCCTGGACGGTATTATCATGACTAAGCTCGACGGCACGGCTAAGGGCGGTATCGCCATGGCCGTGGCCGAGAAACTCAAGCTCCCGATCCTGCGCATCGGCGTGGGCGAGCAGGTCGATGACCTGCAGGAGTTTAACGCCAAAGATTTCTGCCGCGCCCTGGTGGGCGAGTCCAACTAAGGAGTGACTAGTGTTTGATTCCCTGAGCGATCGCCTCAACGACACATTTGACCGCCTGCGCGGTAAGGGTAAGCTGACCGAGGCCGATATTACCTCGGCCATGCGTGATATTCGCATGGCGCTACTCGAGGCTGACGTTAACTTTAAGGTCGTCAAGGAGTTCGTCGCCAAGACCAAGGAGCGCTGCATGACCGCTGAGGTCATGGAGTCGCTGTCGCCGGCACAAAACGTCGTCAAGATCGTGCTCGACGAGCTCACCGAGATGCTCGGCTCCACCGAGAGCAAGCTCGTCTTTAGCAACCGCATTCCCAATGTCATCATGCTCGTGGGCCTGCAGGGCTCCGGTAAGACCACGGCGGCCGTAAAGCTGGCCTACCTGCTCAAGAAGCAGGGCCGCTCGCCGCTGCTCGCCGCGTGCGACGTCTACCGTCCCGCCGCTGCCGACCAGCTGGCCACGCTTGGTGGCGAGATCGGCGTGCCGGTCTTCCGCGGTGACGGTGCGCACCCGGTCGACATCGCCAAGGGCGCCATCCAGGAGGCCGTCGACCACCTGCGCGACGTGGTCATTGTCGATACCGCCGGTCGTCTTCAGATCGACGAGCAGATGATGCAGGAGGCCGTTGACATCAAGAAGGCCGTCAAGCCCGACCAGGTGCTGATGGTCGTCGATGCCATGACCGGCCAGGACATCGTCAACGTGGTTTCGACGTTTGCCGAGCGCACCGACTTTGATGGCGTGATTATCTCTAAGCTCGACGGTGACGCCCGTGGCGGTGGTGCACTTTCGGTACGTCAGGTGACCGGCAAGCCCATCAAGTTTGTGAGCATGGGCGAGAAACCCGATTCGCTTGAGCCGTTCTATCCCGATCGCATGGCCAAGCGCATTCTGGGCATGGGCGACGTCGTCGGCATTATTGAGAAGGCCCAAGAGGCGGCCGACGCAGAGCAGCTCGAGGCTGCCGAGCGTATGCTGCGCGAGGGCTTTACCATGAACGACATGCTCGACCAGATGAAGGCCGTCAAGAAGATGGGCGGCATGAAGGGTATCCTGGGCATGCTCCCCGGTGGTCAGCGTGCGCTTAACCAGATGGGCGGCAACCTGGACGAGGGCATCTTTGACAAGAACGAAGCCATCATCATGTCGATGACCAAGGAGGAGCGCCTGCGTCCTTCCATCATTAACGGCCAGCGTCGTGCCCGCATTGCCAAGGGTGCCGGCGTGACCCCCACCGAGGTCAATAGCCTTATGAAGCAGTGGGGCGAGATGAATAAGATGATGGGCCGCATGCGCACGATGGCCAATCAGGCGCAGGCCGGCGGCAAGAAGGGCAAGAAGGGTAAGAAGGGCAAAAAGATGCGCATGCCCAATATTCCCGGTCTGGATGCCATGGGCCTGGGCGGCATGGGCGGCCTGGGAACGGGCGGCCCCAAGTCCGATATGGACCTGCTGCGCCAGATGGAAGCGCAGATGCGCAATAAGAAATAGGGCTGTAATTCCAGCTTGATATGGCAAAGGCCACTCGGAAGCTACCGGGTGGCCTTTGTTGTTGGCTTTGATTGTTGGGTTGCGTTTAGCGCCGCGCCTCGAGCTCGCGGTGCCGTGCCGTTAGTGGCAGCCGCAGCCCACGTGGCCCTCGTGCTCGTGATGGCCGTGGCAGCTGCAGGACTCGCCATGTTCGTGGTCGTGGTCATGGCCGTGGCAGCCGCACGTGGCCTCGCCGTTCTGTGCGAGCGTGCCGGCGATAAGGGCCTCGACGCAAGCGTCGCAGCTGCCCTGGGCACCTGCGTATACCGTGATGCCGGCTTGGGCAAGCGCGTTGATAGCGCCGCCGCCGATGCCGCCGCAGATGAGCGTGTCCACGCCGCCGTTGGCGAGCAGACCCGCAAGGGCACCGTGACCGGTGCCGCCGGTGCCCACAACCTGTTCGTTGAGCACCTTGCCGTCCTGAATGTCGTAGATCTTGAACTGCTCGCTGCGGCCAAAGTGCATAAAGATGTTGCCGTTGTCGTACGTGGTTGCCACCCTCATGGTGTCGACCTCCTTTGCTGGCCATGCGGCCGTCGCCGTGGTGATGGGGGAGTATGCGATATTGCCGCCCTCGATGATAATCGCCCGTCCATTGACCAATGCGCTTGCCACCTTGCGATGCGCGCGGCTGCAGATTGCCGCCACCGTGGCGCGGGCAATGCCCATGTGCTGGGCGACTTCCTCCTGATTGAGGCCTTCAAGGTCGCATAGGCGCAGGACCTCGAGCTCGTCGACTGTCATATCGATAGCGTCTCCGCTCGCCAGGCCATCGGGGGTAAAACTGCGATATTCGGGGATGATCCCAACACGGCGCAATTTTTCGCGTCTTCCTGCCATGCGCTCTCCTTATCTGACATATGTCAACAATAGAATAGCGAACGCGCAGATTTGCGCAAGGAATTTCTGGCATATGTCAGAAAATGAGGGCTTATGTTTGGGCTGTGGGGCCGCGTGCGCCTGGGCTACAATAAATCTTGCTTGTAGGCGACTGACAGGAGGGTCAATGAGCAAGGCTGATCAACAGTTTGTAACCATGTGCCGCGATATCTTGGACCATGGCACCACCACCGAGGGCCAAAAGGTCCGCCCGGTGTGGGAGGACGGCACCCCTGCCTATACCATTAAAAACTTTGGCGTCACGGCGCGCTACGACCTGCGCGAGGAGTTCCCTGCGCTTACGCTGCGCCGCACGGCTCTTAAGTCTGCGATGGACGAGATCCTGTGGATCTATCAAAAGAAGTCTAATAACGTCCATGACCTCAACAGCCATATTTGGGATGAGTGGGCCGACGAGACCGGCTCCATCGGCAAGGCCTACGGGTACCAGATTGGCCAGAAGAGCCATTATGCCGAGGGCGATTTCGACCAGATGGACCGAGTGCTGTACGATCTTAAGCACACACCGTACAGTCGCCGCATCATGACCAACACGTATGTGTTTAGCGACCTGTCCGAGATGCACCTGTATCCGTGCGCGTACAGCGTGACCTATAACGTCACGCAGCGCCCGCAGGACGACAAGCCGACGCTCAACATGATTCTCAACCAGCGCAGCCAGGACATTTTGGCCGCAAACAACTGGAATGTGTGCCAGTACGCCATCTTGCTGATGATGGTTGCGCAGTCGATCGATATGATTCCCGGCGAGCTGCTGCATGTGATCGCCGACGCCCATATCTACGACCGTCATGTCGATATTGTCCGCGAACTTATCGAGCGTCCGCAGTTTGCGGCGCCTAAGGTAACGCTTAACCCCGACGTGCACGATTTCTATGCGTTTACGACCGACGACCTGATTGTGGAGGGCTACGAGCACGGTCCGCAGGTCAAGAACATTCCCATTGCGGTGTAGGTGGTGCTCATGTCGTGTAAGCTATCTGCTATCGTTGCCGTGTGTGACGATTGGGGCATTGGGTGCGAGGGCGACATGGTGGTGTCCAATCGCGCCGACATGCGCCATTTTGTGGCCTGCACCAAGGGCTGCCCGGTCATCATGGGGCGCAAGACGCTGCTGAGTTTTCCCGGTGGGCGTCCACTCAAGAACCGTCGCAATATCGTGCTTACCCGCGACGAGGATTTTGCTGTCGAGGGCGTCGACGTGGTGCATAGCATCGACGAGGCGCTCGCCGCGGTTGCCGATGAGCCCGTTGCCTGGGTGATCGGTGGCGGCGAGGTGTATCGGCAGTTTTTGCCGTATTGCGCCGAGGCCGAGGTCACGCATAACCGCTGCGTCCATCCCGTGGACACGTACTTTCCCGATTTGGACGCCGATCCCGCGTGGGAGATTGCGTGGCGTGGCGGTGTTGCCACGATTGCCTCGGGCGAGGGCGACGAGGGTGTCGATTATGAGTTCGTGACGTATCGTCGCGTTGAGGCGTAAATCGTCTGGTGTGAACGGTATCATCGGGTTGATTGAATGCATGGGGCGGCGCTTAGCGTCGCCTCGTTTGGTATAGATGTGCTGTAAAGAAGGGTGCGGGCAGGCTGCTATGACTGATGCCGTTGAGGTTCTGCGAATTGATTCGCTCGAGGACGAGCGGCTCGATGCCTACGTGCGACTGACCGAGCGCGAGCTGCGCTGCGTGCTAGAGCCGCAAAAGGGCATCTTTATCGCCGAGAGTGCCAAGGTTATTGAGCGCGCGGTGCGTGCCGGATACGAGCCGGTGAGCTTTCTTTTGGGCGAACGCTGGCTCGACCAGATGATGCCGCTGTTTGAGCGCCTGGTTGTGCGCGAGGGCGCAGGTCCGGTTCCTGTGTTCGTGGCTTCCATGGAACTCATGGAGCAGCTGACGGGTTTTAACGTGACGCGTGGTGCGCTCGCGGCGTTCCGTCGGCCGCGTCAGATTCCGGTTGATGAGTTCTTGGGTGGCGTCGTCGAGGCGGCGGGGGAGCGCCCGGTGCGCGTTTGCGTGCTCGAGGGTATTGTCGACCACACGAACGTGGGTGCGATTTTCCGCTCGGCCGCCGCGCTCAATGTCGACGGTATTTTGGTCAGTCCGACGTGCTGCGACCCGCTGTACCGTCGCTCGGCCCGCGTGAGCATGGGCACGGTGTTTCAGGTGCCGTGGACGCGTATTGGCAGCGAGGCTCGTGTGTGGCCGCACGATGGCCTGGCGGCACTGCACGAAGCCGGTTTTTCGTGCGCTGCGATGGCGCTGACGGACGACTCTGTTTCGCTGGACGATCCTGCGCTGCAGGAGGTTGATCGCCTGGCGATCTTTATGGGCACCGAGGGTGCCGGCCTGGGCGCCAAGACTATCGCGGGCTGCGACCGAGCCGTGCGCATTCCGATGGCGCACGGGGTCGATTCGCTCAACGTGGCCGCGGCGAGCGCCGTCGCCTTTTGGCAGCTATGCCCGCACGTGAGCAATGAGTATCACTACCAGCCGGGTTTGTATCACTAGGCAGTTATTCCGCACCGTGCTCTAATTCGGGGTGTTTCGGTCGTCGCCAGTCGGTGCTAAGCTGGTTTTGGCTTTGGTTTTAAATTGCTGTTTTGCTGTATGACGTATGCGTGTGGGGAGGGCGTGTGGCTAAGAAATCTACGGCTATCGATGTAACGCAAGGAGTCATTTGGCAGCAATTGCTGTCGCTGTGCGTTCCCATCTTTTTTAGTTCGTTTTTTCAGCAGGCCTACACGCTTATCGGTACCTATATCGTTGGCCAGTTTGGCGGCAAGCTCGCGCTAGGTGGCATTCAAGCTACGATGGTGCTCACCGAGCTCTGCATTGGCTTTTGCGTTGGCGTCGGCGCCGGCTGCGCGGTCATTACCGGTCAGTATTTTGGCCAGCACGATGATGAGCGACTGAGTCGTTCGGTCCATACAGCCATGACGCTCGCACTGGTGGGCGGTATCGTTTTCTCGATTCTTGGCATAGTGTTCGTTGAGCCCATGCTGGTACTTATGAACACTCCGCATGAACTTTTGGCCGAGGGCGTGGCCTATGCTCGTTGCTATTTTGCCGCCATGGTTGCGGCGCTGCTGCTCAATATGGGAACGGCACTGCTGCGCGCCGTGGGCGACACGCGCGGGCCTGCTGTGATCATCGCTTCCGGCTGCCTTGTTAATGCGGTGCTGGATATCATCTTTGTTGCCGTGCTTCATATGGAGGCGCTGGGCTGCGGCATCGCGGTGGCGCTGACCATTTGCTCCAACGCCACGATGATCGTGATTCGTATGATGCACGCACCGGGTGCGTGGCGGCTTTCACTGTCCAAACTCGGCATTGATCCTGGTATTTGTAAGAGCATGATCTCGTGTGGTCTGCCGCTTGGCTTTCAGTCTGCTGCGTATTCGATTTCCAACGTTTTGATTCAGGTGTCGGTCAACTCGTTTGGTGCCGATGTCACCACGGCTTGGGGTCTTTCGGGCCGCCTGGATGGCATTGTCTGGATGGTTACCGAGGCGCTTGGCGTGTCGATCACCACGTTCTCGGCACAGAACTTTGGCGCGCGCAACTATGAGCGCATGCGCAAGGGCTACCATACGTCGCTCGTGCTGTCGTTTATGCTCATTGGTGGCCTGTCTGCCGTGCTGCTGGTGTTCTCGGGTCCGTTGTCGCGTCTGTTTGTCGACGATGCTTCGATTTCGGCGTACACCACGACGATTCTTCATTTCATCGCGCCGTTCTACGCGATCTTCTCGATTATCGAAAACGCGTCGGGCTCCATTCGCGGTGCCGGCGTGAGCTTGCAGCCCATGCTGCTCACGATTTTTGGCACTGTCGTGCTCAGGGTGATCTGGGTGTTTGCGATTATGCCGTTCGATCCGTCGCTTGAGCACCTGC
>OLRE01002764.1_pt1 | contig 13731 bp, 13 predicted proteins | sample 1672461 | NCBI WGS metagenome assembly OLRE01 (sample SAMEA3136688, study PRJEB25190) | human gut metagenome | biome: human gut; feature: human-associated habitat; material: faeces | place: Austria | collected 2013
TCATTACCGCCCTTTATCCGAGATTGTCCCATGAGGACGAATTGCAAGGCGAGAGTAATTCCATATCGAACCAAAAAAGGATACTCGAAACCTTTGCAAAACAAAATGGCTTTACCAACCTGCGCTGGTACACCGACGACGGCTTTTCCGGCGCGAACTTTCAAAGGCCCGGTTTTCAAGCCATGCTTGCAGACATTGAAGCCGGGAAAGTGGGTACGGTCATCGTCAAGGACATGAGCCGGTTAGGGCGAAACTACTTGCAGGTAGGGTTTTACACGGAAATGCTGTTCCCTCAAAAGGGTGTGCGTTTTATCGCTGTCAACGATAATGTGGACAGTGCCAGCGAGGGCATGGACAACGATTTTACCCCGCTGCGAAATCTGTTCAATGAATGGCTGGTGAGAGATACGAGCAAGAAAATCAAGGCAGTGAAAAAGTCAAAAGGCATGAGCGGCAAGCCTGTTACCAGCAAGCCGGTTTACGGCTATGTGATGGACGAGGACGAGAATTTTATTATAGACGAGGAAGCCGCCCCGGTGGTGCAGCAGATTTACCAGCTTTGCCTTGCCGGGAACGGCCCGACCAAGATTGCCCGTATGCTGACGGAGCAGCAAATCCCCACGCCGGGGACGCTGGAATATCAGCGGACAGGCAGCACCCGCCGTTATCACCCAGGCTATGAGTGCAAATGGGCGACCAACACCGTCGTTCATATCCTCGAAAACCGAGAGTACACCGGATGTCTGGTGAACTTCAAAACGGAAAAGCCTTCTTATAAGGTCAAGCACAGCATAGAGAACCCCGTCGAGAAGCAGGCCATTTTCGAGAACCACCATGAGCCGATCATCGACAAGGAAACATGGGAACGGGTGCAGGAGTTACGCAAACAGCGCAAACGCCCGAACCGCTACGATGAAGTGGGGCTGTTCTCCGGGATTTTGTTCTGCGCCGACTGCGGCCATGTGCTGTATCAGCAGCGGTATCAGAACAAAGACCGCAAACAGGACTGCTACATCTGCGGCAGCTACAAGAAGCGCACCCGCAACTGTACGGCGCACTTTATCCGCACCGATCTGTTGACCGCTGGTGTCCTGGCAAATCTCCGGCAAGTGACCGAATACGCAGCCAAGCATGAGAGCCGGTTTGTGAAACTACTTGTCCAGCAGAACGAGATCGGCGGCAAGCGAAAGACCGCCGCAGCCATCAAGCAGCTTGAACAGGCGCAGGAACGCATTTCTGAAATCAGCCGCATTATCAAGCGGCTGTATGAGGACAATGTAAACGGCAAAATCAGCGATGAGCGTTTCATGGAACTGTCGGCTGACTACGAAGCCGAGCAAGCGGAGCTGAAAAAGAGAGCCGCCGCCCTGCAAGCCGAACTGGACAAGTCACAGGCAGCTACCGTCAACGCCGAGAAATTTATGGGCATTGTCCGCAAGCACCTTGCCTTTGAAGAACTGACCCCCACTCTCTTGCGGGAAATGATCGAGAAAATTGTGGTGCATGAGTGCAGCTATGATGAGAACGGCACCCGCAGGCAGGACATTGAGATTTATTACAGCTTTGTCGGCAAGATTGACTTGCCCGAATAACCGCCCGACCTATCCGACACAATGGCCAAGTGTCGGATAGGAACGGCAAAATTTTTTGCACTTCTATTGCTTCTTTATCACACATAAGCAAAATCCCAGGGCATGAAGCAGCTTATGGCGGGCGGCGGCGTTGCCCTTATCGGCATGACCCTTGTACCGCTGCTTTCCGGGCTGTTCGGTTAAGATAAGCGGGTAAAGGCTTATGCAGAGCATACTTGACGCGATTAACGAATGGATAAAGGAAATCCTCATAGGAGCCATAAACGGTAATCTGTCAACTATGTTCGGGGACGTAAACGAAAAAGTCGGCACTATCGCCGCAGAGGTAGGGCAGACCCCGCAAGGGTGGAACGCAAATATATTCTCCATGATACAGACCCTTAGTGAGAATGTAATCGTACCCATTGCGGGGCTTGTCATTACCTACGTCCTATGCTATGAGCTTATCAGCATGGTAACGGAAAAGAACAATATGCACGACGTTGACACTTCCATGTTCTTCAAGTGGGTGTTCAAGGCGTTTGTGGCAGTCTACCTTGTGACGCACACCTTTGACATCACTATGGCGGTGTTCGATATGGCGCAGCACGTTGTTTCCGGCGCGGCGGGGGTAATCGGCGGCAGCACAGAGATTGATGTTGCCGCCGCCCTTGCTTCCATGCAGAGCGGGCTTGACGCTATGGAAATCCCCGAACTGCTCTTACTTGTCATGGAAACAAGCCTTGTGAGCTTGTGCATGAAAATCATGTCCGTACTGATAACCGTTATCCTCTACGGGCGCATGATAGAGATTTACCTTTACTGTTCGGTATCGCCTATCCCGTTTGCAACAATGACGAACCGGGAATGGGGGCAGATAGGAAACAACTACCTAAAATCCCTGTTCGCTATCGGTTTTCAAGGCTTCCTCATTATGATATGCGTCGGCATTTACGCGGTTCTGGTAAACAACATGATAATAGCGGACAATCTGCACAGCGCGATATTCTCCCTTGCAGCCTATACCGTTATCCTCTGTTTCTCCCTGTTCAAATCCGGCGCACTGGCGAAGTCGATTTTCTCCGCGCATTAGCGGCGTGTCAAGGGCAGGGTGGAGATTTTCAGAGCGAAGCGGCGAAAATACGACCCGACCTTGACGCGGATAACCCCCATATAATACGGGCGGGCAAAGGGCATAGATTGACCTTTGCCTTGATTACCCTTATGGGAAGTTACAGCAACACCAAACCCAGAGAAAGGAGGTTTTCACTTGGCGTATGTACCCGTACCCAAAGACTTATCCAAAGTCAAGACAAAAGTAGCGTTCAACCTTACCAAACGGCAGATTGTATGTTTTGCGGCGGCTCTCCTGTTCGGCTTGCCGCTTTTCTTTCTGCTCAAAGACAGCACAGGCACAAGCCTTGCGTCTATGGCTATGATTGCCGTCATGCTGCCCTGTTTCCTCTTTGCCATGTATGAGAAGCATGGACAGCCCCTTGAAGTGGTGGTGAAGAACATCATTCAGACGAAATTCATAGCCCCCAAAGAACGACCATACAGGACAGACAACTTTTATTCCGTCTTAGAACGGCAGAGAAAACTTGAAAAGGAGGTATCAGCGATTGCAAAAGGAAACACGAAGAAACAGCGCGGCGGGAAGCGCAAAGCCTAACCCGCCCCGCAAGCTCACCCGCGCCGAGAAAAAGCAGATTGCGGAAATCATCAGACAGGCAAAGGGCGACGGGAAAGCGCACACCGCGCAGCAGACAATCCCCTATATCCAGATGTACCCGGACGGTATCTGCAAGGTTACGGGACGGAAATACTCAAAGACCGTCGCCTTTGAAGATATTAACTATCAGCTTGCACAGGCAGACGACAAGACCGCCATTTTTGAGAACTGGTGCGACTTCCTCAACTACTTTGACGCTTCCGTTTCGGTGCAGCTCTCTTTCATCAATCAGGGGACGCAGCGCGGCGAAGCGGAAAAGGCGGTCAATATCCCGGCACAGGAGGACGCTTTCAATTCTATCCGCACAGAATACCGGGATATGCTGAAAAACCAGCTTGCAAAGGGCAACAACGGGCTTGTCAAAGCAAAATATATCACCTTTGCCATTGAAGCCGACAGTCTGGGCGCGGCGAAATCCCGCCTTGCCCGTATCGAAACGGACGTACTCAACAACTTTAAGCTCTTGGGCGTGTCTGCCCGCCCCATGACAGGCTATGAACGCCTTAAAATGCTGCATGGCATTTTCCACCCGGAGGGCGGGCAGTTTGCCTTTGATTTTTCATGGCTTGCCCCGTCCGGGCTTTCCACAAAGGACTTTATCGCCCCGTCCTCTTTCCGTTTTGGCGAGGGGCGTTATTTCCGCATGGGGCGCAAAATCGGCGCGGTTTCATTCCTTGAAATCCTTGCGCCGGAATTAAACGACCGTATCTTATCTGACATTCTGGACTTGGAAACGGGCGTTATCGTCAATCTGCATATCCACAGTATCGACCAGACCGAAGCCATAAAGACAATCAAGCGGAAAATCACCGACCTTGACAAAATGAAAATCGAAGAACAGAAAAAAGCGGTACGCAGCGGCTACGACATGGATATAATCCCGTCCGACCTTGCCACTTTCGGCAGCGAAGCGAAGAACCTCTTACAGGACTTGCAGAGCCGGAATGAAAGAATGTTCCTCTTGACGTTCCTTGTGGTGAACATGGCGGACACGAAGCGGAAACTGGAAAATGACGTATTCGCGGCGGCGGGCATTGCACAGAAGAACAACTGCGCCTTAACCCGCCTTGACTACCAACAGGAAGCGGGGCTTATGTCCTCTGTACCGCTTGGGGAGAACCTTATCCCCATTCAAAGAGGGCTTACCACGTCAAGCACCGCTATCTTTATCCCCTTTATCACACAGGAGCTTTTCCAGACGGGCGCGGCTTTGTACTACGGCTTAAACGCCCTTAGTAACAACATGATACTCTGCGACCGCAAGCAGCTAAAGAACCCCAACGGCTTAATCTTGGGTACGCCGGGAAGCGGGAAATCCTTTGCCGCCAAACGGGAAATGACAAACGCTTTCCTCATTACAGACGACGACATTATTATCTGCGACCCGGAAGCAGAGTATTTTTCCCTTGTGCAGCGGCTTGACGGGCAAGTGATACGGTTATCGCCTACGGGCAAGGGCATTGACGGGAAGCCCCAGTATGTGAACCCTATGGATATTAACCTCAACTATTCCGAGGACGACAGCCCCCTTGCGCTGAAATCCGACTTTATCCTCTCCCTCTGCGAGCTTGTCATAGGCGGCAAGGAGGGCTTGCAGCCCGTCGATAAGACCGTCATTGACCGCGCTGTTAGGAACGTGTACCGCCCTTTCCTTGCAGACCCCGACCCGGAGAAAATGCCTATCTTGGGCGACCTCTACAACGAGCTTTTGAAGCAGCCGGAGCCGGAAGCGGCGCGTATCGCGGCGGCGTTGGAGCTGTATGTTTCCGGGAGCCTTAACGTCTTTAACCACAGGACGAATGTAGAGCTTTCAAACCGCCTTGTCTGCTTTGACATCAAGCAGCTTGGGAAGCAGCTCAAAAAGTTAGGTATGCTCATTGTGCAGGACCAGGTATGGAACCGCGTCACCGTCAACCGGGCAGAAAGGAAATCCACCCGGTATTTTATGGACGAATTTCATCTTCTCTTGAAAGAGGAACAGACCGCCGCCTATTCCGTTGAAATCTGGAAGCGTTTCAGAAAATGGGGCGGCATACCCACAGCCATTACGCAGAATGTCAAGGATTTGCTTGCTTCCCGCGAAGTGGAGAATATCTTTGAAAACTCTGATTTTGTCCTCATGCTCAATCAGGCGGCGGGCGACCGGGCTATCCTTGCAAAGCAGCTCAACATCTCCCCGCAGCAGATGAAGTATGTCACCCACACCGAAGCGGGCGAGGGGCTTATCTTCTACGGGAACGTGGTGCTGCCCTTTGTAGACCGCTTCCCGAAAGACACCGAGCTTTACCGGGTAATGACGACGAAGCCGGAGGAAGTGGGCGAAGCATGAACGGGCTGAAAACTGACACCATCATCAACCGGGACGCGCTCTATGCCTTGCGGGAGCTTCCAGAGGAAAGCGTACACTGTTGCGTCACAAGCCCGCCCTACTATGCGCTTAGGGATTATGGGCTTGATATGCAGATTGGGCGGGAGGACACGCCGGAGCAGTACATTGACAGGCTGACCGAGGTTTTCCGCGAGCTGCGCCGGGTACTGCGTTCTGACGGTACGCTCTGGCTGAATATCGCGGACACCTACTGCGGCACAGGAAATAAAGGCTACCATGCAGACCCGAAGAACCCGAAAGGCAGAAACGGACAGCAGATTGCAAGAAACAACCGCGTTTCCGGCTGCAAACAAAAGGACTTAATCGGTATCCCTTGGCTTTTAGCCTTTGCCCTACGCGCTGACGGGTGGTATTTACGGAGCGACATTATCTGGCAGAAAGAAAACCCCATGCCGGAGAGCGTGAAAGACCGCCCTACCCGCTGCTATGAACATATCTTTCTGCTTACGAAGTCAAAGAAGTATTTTTATGACGCAGCCGCCATAGCCGAGCCGTTAGCCCCCACAACGGCGGCGCGGTACCGCACCGGGCGCAGCGCGGGACAGAAATATGCGGACGAAGTACCCGGACAGGGGAAAGTACAGGGGCTTAACCGGGCGCGAAGCGGCAGCTACTACGACGAAGCCCTCATGCCGACCATGCGGAACAGGCGGGACGTGTGGCTTATCAATACCGTTCCCTACAAGGGCGGGCATTTCGCCGCGTTCCCGCCAAAACTTGCCGAAACCTGTATCAAGGCGGGCTGTCCGAAAGGCGGCGTTGTGCTTGACCCCTTTTTCGGCAGCGGCACGACGGGGGCAGCCGCAAGGCAGCTTGACAGGCATTATATAGGCATTGAGATAAACGCCGAGTATTGCGCCCTTGCAAGGGCGCGGATTGGAGGGACAGAAAAATAAAACAGTATAAAGCGCGTGAGAAAGTCACGCAGAAAATGACCCGCGAGGGGGCTGTCGAGGTAAACGCCGCCACCGGGAAAAAGAAACGTATCAGCAAGCGGATAAGGGACGCGGACTTTGCAAAGACCGAAGCCCCACCGCAGCCGGAACAGGCAGCGCAGCCCCTACCGGGCGGCACAGCTCCCGCGCCCACAGCCGACGCGCCGCCGCTTCCCCATGCGCCGGGGGCAGAACGGGAACAGGACACCGCCGCAGCCGAGCGCGTCTTGGAGCGTATCGACGGGGCGCGTACCAGAAAGGCGAGCAAAAAGGCGGCGAGGAAAGCACAGGCAGAAGCCACAGCAAAAGAAAAATCTTCCCGCTTGCAGTTTACCGACGAGGAACGGGCAACGCCGGAGCTTGAAAGGTATATCCGAAAATCGGACAAAGCAGCCGACCGTCTGGACGCGGCAAAGGCGGCTATCCCCAAAGAAAAGAAACTTGTACGGGAGCGCACCTTTGATGAAGCCACCGGGAAAGGCAAGACCCGCCTACATTTTGAGGAACAGGAAAAGCCCATAGGAAGGAATAAGCCCCACAATAACCCGCTATCCCGCCCCGCACAGGAAGCGGGTATTTTCGTCCACAACAAGATACATTCCGTTGAAAAGGACAATTCCGGCGTTGAGGGGGCGCACAAATCCGAAGAACTGGCAGAGCGCGGCGCAAAGTACGGGGCGCGGAAAGTCAAGGAGGGCTACCGCAGCCACAAGCTCAAACCCTACCGGGCGGCGGCAAAGGCAGAGAAAGCGGCGTTCAAGGCGAATGTGGATTTCCAGTACCATAAATCCCTACATGACAATCCGCAGATTGCGGGCAATCCCCTTTCCCGCTTCATGCAGAAGCAGCAAATCAAGCGGCAGTATGCAAAGTCGGCAAGGAAAGGCGGCGCAAAAACGGCGCAGAAAGCCGCAGAGAACACCCGCAAGGCGGCAAAAAAGACCGCCGAGGAAACAAAAAAGGCAATCGCTTTTGTAGGGCGGCACCCGGCGGGCGTATGTATCGCCGTTGCCGCGCTGCTCTTATTCATCATGGTATCGGCGGGGCTTTCCTCTTGCGGCTCCATGTTCTCCGGCTTGATGAACGGCATACTTGGGACTTCCTACACGTCGGAGGACAGCGACCTTGTGGCGACGGAGAACAATTACGCCGCAAAGGAAAACGAGCTTCAGCAGCAGATTGACAATATCGAAAGCACCCACCCCGGCTATGACGAATACCGCTATGACCTTGACAGTATCGGGCATAACCCCCATGAGTTAGCGTCCTACCTCACCGCCCTTTTACAGACCTACACCCCGCAGAGCGCACAGGCAGAACTAAACCGCGTCTTTGCCATGCAGTACACCTTGACGCTGACGGAAGAAACGGAAATCCGCTACCGCACAGAAACAAGCACAGACCCGGAAACAGGGGAAACGACCACCGAGGAAGTACCCTACGAGTACCATATCCTCAACGTGAAGCTGACGAACAAGCCCATTTCCGAGATTGCGGAGGAACTTCTAACGCCACAGCAGCTTGAAATGTACCGCGTCTATCTGGAAACAAGCGGAAACAAACCGCTGATTTTCGGCGGCGGCTCCCCCGATATGGGCGCGTCCGAGGATTTAAGCGGCGTACAGCTTGTAAACGGCACACGCCCCGGCAACACCGCCGTTGTAGACCTTGCGAAGCGGCAAGTCGGCAACGTGGGCGGGCGACCCTTTTGGAGCTGGTACGGATTTAACAGCCGCGTGGAATGGTGCGCCTGTTTCGTTTCATGGTGCTACAATCAAGCCGGAAAGAGCGAGCCGCGCTTTGCCGGGTGCCAGTCACAGGGCGTACCCTGGTTCCAGTCACGCGGGCAATGGGGCGCGAGGGGCTATGAGAATATCGCCCCCGGCGACGCTATCTTTTTCGACTGGGACGGGGACGGGAGCGCAGACCATGTGGGGCTTGTTATCGGAACGGACGGGGAGCGCGTCTATACCGTCGAGGGCAATTCCGGCGACGCCTGCAAGATAAAGAGCTACCCCGTCAATTACTCCTGTATCAAGGGCTACGGCTTAATGAATTGGAACTGACAACAAAAAAATGAAAATCTGAAAGGAGAAATTTATTGATGGCTATGAACAAAATTGAACGTATCGACAAGGAGATTGCAAAGACCCGCGAGAAAATCACCGAGTACCAGAATAAATTAAGGGGGCTTGAAGCGCAGAAAACCGAAGCGGAAAACCTGCAAATCGTACAGCTTGTGCGCTCCATGCGCCTTTCCCCGCATGAGCTTTCCGCTATGCTTTCCGGGGGCGGTATTCCGGGCATGGAAGCCGCGCCGGGCTACCCCGCAGAACCCGCAGACCACGACACCGAAGAAATGGAGGACACCGAGAATGAATAAGAAAATCCTTAGAACCTTGACCGCACTCTGCGCCGCCCTCATGCTGACGGGCGGCTTTTCCGTCACCGCCTTTGCACAGACCCCGGAGGGCGAGGACGCCACCGACGACAGCGGCGTTGTCTATGAGGAACCCCAAAAGGAAGAACCCCTTACCCCGGACGGGAACGCGACCCTTGTAGACGATTTCGGCGGCAACAAGCAGCTTATCACAGTGACGACCAAAAACGGCAATTACTTCTATATCCTCATTGACCGGGACGACGAGGGCGAGAACACCGTACATTTCCTTAATCAAGTGGACGAAGCCGACCTCTTAGCACTTATGGAGGACGGAAGCACCGAAGCAGCCCCGCCCGCCGTTTGCAGTTGCACCGATAAATGCGAAGCCGGAAAGGTAAATGTGAGCTGCCCCGTCTGCAAGGACAACATGACCGCTTGCAGCGGCAAGGAAGCGGAGCCGGAAACCGAGGAACCGCCGGAGCAGCCCAAAGAGAAAAGCAATACGGGCGGGCTTGTGCTTTTCCTTGTCGTGGCACTTCTTGGCGGCGGGGGCGCGTTCTATTATTTTAAGTTTATGAAGCCGAAGCAAAACGTCAAGGGCGGCACCGACCTTGAAGATTTCGATTTTGACGACTACGACGAGGACGAGCCGGACGAGGGGGACGGGCTTTCTGATGAAGAACAGGAGGACGAGGAAGCATGACCCTGTTTACCGACAATCCCTTTGAAAAGATGATGATACAAAGACCGGGCGGGCGGCGTGACAATGCGCCGCCCGTTCCCCATTCCCCGGCTTGCGCTTCCTGTCCGTACAAAGGGCAGCTCCCTTGTGTGGGCTACTGTCTGAAACAGGTACAGGAGAAAAAGGCAAGTGAGCCGGAACGCTGAAAATGGACTTTTAATTTTCGTTTGCAACATCTATGAGATTTTCGTAATGCAAAAGTGTTATGTTATTTTCATTTTGCAGTTGGAGCTTTCTATCACGAATATTCTCAAAATCTTTACGGAGTCCGGCTATCACAGCATAGTAGATTTGATAAGGGCAATATTTGTATAATTGTCTGGGTAACTTTGTATTGGAGAATGAGTGCTTTTCCAATTCTGCTACAATTACATTCCAATTTGCAGCAATATACATTTGCCAATCCCTAACCTGTTCAATCCCTTTATTGATTACTTCCCCGAAACGAGTACCTTTTTCTTTTGTTATCCGCCCGTTGGGAGCTTCTAATTCCACAAAGACAAATTGATAACCGTCTGAACTATTACCTATGAGCAGATAATCAGCCACATAAGCCGACCCGATTTTGAACTCTGGAAAGATATAATTATCGTCATGGTGTCCTGTTCTGTAATAATGCCGTAATAAGCCAAACAAATAATTCCATGCACGATTAGAAGCTATCCAATTTAGTATAGCTCTTTCTGTTGTATCGGAAGAAGTAATCAGTTGATAAAACTCTTTTGTCGTATCATATATAGGTGTGAACCTTGAATAATGGTTGTTGGGAAATAGCGAAGTAGCACACTCAATAAAGTAATCCATTTCTTTGTTTTTACCGCGCCTGTAATGCCCGCCACGTTTTTTATTCATTGCTTCTTCCTGTTCATCAGTAGGAGCAAAAACATCGAAAGTATGTATTGATTTCATATTGTCACCTGTTTCTTATAGTAATGCTTAAAGTATAAACCAATTTCAAACCTAAAACAACCGAAAGGAGAACAGAAAATGAAACTGATTATTGCAGAAAAGCCGAGCGTGGCGCAGACTATCGCCGCCGCGCTTGGCGTTAAGGAAAAGAAAGACGGATATATCGAGGGCGGCGGCTACCTCATTTCATGGTGCGTCGGGCATTTGGTACAGCTTGCGGAAGCTGCCGCCTACGGGGAGCAATATAAAAAATGGAGTTTTGACAGCTTACCCATTCTGCCGGAGGAATGGCAGTACGCCGTTGACCCGGACAAGGGGAAGCAGTTTGCGACCTTAAAGGAGCTTATGCACCGCACCGACGTTTCGGAAGTGGTGAACGCTTGCGACGCGGGGCGCGAGGGAGAATTGATATTCCGCTTTGTCTACGAAGTGGCGGGCTGCAAGAAGCCCATGCGCCGCTTGTGGATTTCCTCAATGGAGGACGGGGCAATCAAGGCGGGCTTTGCTTCCCTCAAAGACGGGCGGGACTATGACGCGCTCTTTGCGTCTGCCCTCTGCCGCGCAAAGGCTGACTGGATTATCGGCATTAACGCCACCCGCCTTTTCTCCTGCCTGTATAACCGCACCTTGAACGTGGGGCGCGTCCAGACACCGACCTTAAAAATGCTTGTAGACCGGGACGCTGCTATCAGCACTTTCAAGAAAGAAAAATACTACCATGTGCGGCTTAATTTATCCGGCGCAGAAGCCGCAAGCGGGAAGATCTGCGCCGCAGAGGAAGCAAAGGAACTGAAAGCAGCCTGCGAAGCGTCGCGGGCTGTCTGCACTTCCCTTGTGAGGGAAAAGAAAACCGCAGCCCCGCCGAAGCTCTTTGACCTTACCTCTTTGCAGCGGGAAGCAAACCGTATTTTCGGGTATACCGCGAAACAGACCCTTGACCTGGCGCAAGCCCTGTATGAAAAGAAGCTGCTTACTTATCCGACGGGAAATGTGGTTGATAAGGCGAATTATGAGCTTATCTATTCCGCAGAGCTTACGCCGGGGACTTCCCTTGAAGATATTTATACCCGTTTCAATATCGACCACCCCAAAGACTTTAAGGGACACAGCCTTTCCGTTTCCGACGTGGTTGTGCTTCATCAGGACGGGCAGGACACCGCCCACTATGTAGACAGCTTCGGCTATAAGAGTGTGCCGGAGTTTTTACAGGAACAAAAGCAGCTTACGCCCGACGAGTTGGAAACAGGCGAAACAATTAAAACGCCGCGCGGTACTTTCTATGTAACCGATATGAGCCGCGAACAAATGGAAGCCGCCGGATATGGCTTTCATCATCAATCCGACGACGGAAAATATTTAGTCATGGGAAACGGGACGCGGGCGTTTGCCATAGCCGCAGAACAGGCACAGCGGGAAAATCCCTTGAAAGCAGCCGAGCAGACCACCGAGCAAAACGAAAACATGATTGACGAGATTATCAACAATACGCCGAGCGTTGACGAACTGGAAGCAAAGGTTAAGGCAGGAGAAACGATTTCCCTTGTTGATTTGGCTAACGCGGTCAAAGCCGATAAGGAGCGCGGCAAGGGCAAGCAGGAAAAGAAGCCCTCTATCCGGGCGCAGCTTAAAGCGGATAAGGAAAAGGCACAGAAGAAAGCCGCAGCGAAAACAAAAAATCACGATTTGGAGGTATGAGCATGAACAGATTTACCGTTGAGGAAACAAACCTTTTGAGCATTTACCATGAGGGAAGCAAGGCGCAGCTTACGGAGAACATCAACGCCACGCTGCCCTACATGGACGCGGATATGCGGGAACTGGCAAAGCGCGCCCTTTCCAAAGTGGACGCGCTGACCGAGGAAGAATTTGCGGAGCTTGCCATTTACGCCGCAGAGGAAGTATGAGCAGCATAAAGCGGCTTTCGCCGCCCCAAAGCCGGAAAGTCAATTCCCTTGTGCGCCGGGAGTGCTGCAACTGCGATAACGGACATTGTATCTTACTTGACGACGGGGACGAGTGCGTATGCCCGCAGCTTATCTCTTATTCGCTGCTTTGCAAATGGTTTCGGATTGCCGTACTTCCCCTTGATAAGCTCCTGTATGCCGAGCTTTTTAAGACCGAGGATAAAAAGCGTTGTACCGTATGCGGCGCGTTCTTTGCGTCAAGGTCAAACAGCGTCAAATACTGCCCGGACTGCCGCAAGCGTATCACGAACAGGCAGGCAGCGGAGCGCATGAGGAAACGGCGCGCCCTTGTTACGCGATAAGGGCGAAAATAGCCTTGATTTACAGGGCTTGCAGCGCGTGAAAATCACTTAGGCGATACAGAACACCTTTTCCCTCAAAAACAGCGTTCTACTGCGTAACATACCAAAATCAGCACCCACAAAAAGACAGGGCGCGGGAGGTCATTACTGGCTTTCCGCGTCCTGTTCTTTTTTTGCGTCTGTTTATCCGCGCTCTGCTTCCTTGCCCCGTTCCGGCTGCTTTCCTGTCTGCAAAATGCTATCTATGTTCTGTTTGATAACGTCATATTCCCGGACTTTCTTCTTCAGTTTGCCATAATCGGCGTAAAGGACTTCTTTCTGCGCTTGGAGTGCTTCATATTCTTTTTGCAGCGCGGCGGGATTGGGGAGCTTTGTAATGCCCGCCGCTTTGAGTGCCTTTGCCGCAGCTTCATGGAGGATAATATCGCGCTCATGTCCGGCGCGGTATCGCTCTTTGCTCTTTGTCCCTGTGTTCAGTACAATGTTGTAGCAGATCATGGCATAAACCATTACAAACACCATGATAATCGTAAAAATAACTTCCTGAAACTTGTTTTTAGGCATAAAAAATCCTCCTTAGATAGTATGAATAACATCAATTAGAGATTTGTGTTGTTCATAACCATCCAGGAGGATGTACCGTTTCCAATAATACCAAATATCTGTTTCTTAAATTTACCGTTGGTTATTATACGGACTGTTTTAAAAAAAGTCAAGGATTTTTTCAGTACCTGCAGTGTGAATCAGGGAACGTTACTGTTCACTCCGTTCACAGTAACGTAGCCAAAATTCATTCCAGATTGC
>OLRE01002768.1_pt1 | contig 13708 bp, 11 predicted proteins | sample 1672461 | NCBI WGS metagenome assembly OLRE01 (sample SAMEA3136688, study PRJEB25190) | human gut metagenome | biome: human gut; feature: human-associated habitat; material: faeces | place: Austria | collected 2013
GATTTTTTAACTTCCATAAAAATAATTAATATAATGATTAATAAAAAAAGTGTCTTCCTATGTGTCTCTGGGCAAATATACTACATTTTCAGATAACCGTCCGTTTCTTCGTATCTTTTTATCCGGCTTTTTAACTTTTTTAATTCTTTCGTACTTGTCTTGCCCCTTTTAACAGCAAACCTATGGTTGATTTTCAAATTTACCGTATCTTTGGCGGACAAATCAGATAAACTGAATATGAAAAAGATAACAATTGCAATCGATGGCTTTTCCTCTTGTGGAAAAAGTACAATGGCCAAAGATCTTGCCCGCGAAGTGGGTTATATTTACATTGACAGCGGAGCCATGTATCGTGCGGTCACTTTATATAGTATAGAAAACGGGATTTTCAACGGAGACGTGATCGATACGGAGAAACTGAAAAATGAAATCAAGAACATTCGTATATCTTTCCAGCTGAATAAGGAAACCGGACGTCCCGACACGTATCTCAACGGCGTGAATGTGGAGAATAAAATCCGTTCGATGGAGGTTTCTTCCAAAGTGAGTCCTATCAGTACGCTTGACTTCGTACGTGAAGAAATGGTGGCGCAGCAACAGACTATGGGAAAGGAAAAGGGAATTGTGATGGATGGCCGGGATATAGGAACCACCGTTTTCCCTGATGCGGAACTGAAAATATTTGTAACCGCTACTCCCGAAATCCGTGCTCAACGCCGTTATGACGAACTGAAAGCAAAAGGACAGGAAGCCAGCTTCGACGAAATTCTGGAAAACGTGAAACAACGGGATTATATCGACCAGAACCGGGAAGTAAGTCCGCTTCGCAAAGCTGAAGATGCCCTGCTTCTGGATAACACCCACTTATCGATTGAAGAGCAAAAGGAATGGCTTTTCAGACAATTTAATAAGGTAAGTAAATAGTTTGCTTTATGATCAAGGTAGAGATAGACGAAGGTTCCGGCTTCTGCTTTGGTGTGGTGACAGCCATTCATAAGGCAGAAGAGGAGTTGGCAAAGGGAGAAACTCTCTATTGTCTCGGAGATATTGTACACAATAGCCGGGAAGTGGAAAGGCTTAAAACGATGGGATTAATCACGATCAACCGGGAAGAATTCAAGCAGCTGAAGAATGCCAAAGTATTGCTTCGTGCACATGGAGAGCCACCGGAAACTTACATGATTGCCCGTGAAAATAATATAGAGATTATCGATGCGACCTGTCCGGTAGTATTACGTTTGCAAAAACGCATCAGACAAGGGTATCTGACAGACAGTGACAAAGAAAAACAAATTGTCATATACGGCAAAAACGGCCATGCTGAAGTATTGGGATTGGTGGGACAAACAGATGGAAAAGCAATTGTCATTGAAAAGGCAGAAGAAGCCAAACAGTTGGATTTAAACAAAAGCATCCGTCTTTTCTCACAGACCACCAAGTCACTGGACGAGTTTCAGGAAATCGTGGAATACTTCAAGCAACATATTTCACCGGAAGCGACTTTCGAATATTATGATACTATCTGTCGTCAGGTTGCCAACCGGATGCCTAAGCTCCGGGAATTTGCGGCTACACACGATTTGATATTTTTCGTCAGCGGCAAAAAGAGTTCAAACGGAAAAATGCTATTCGAAGAATGTTTGAAGGTGAATACCAATTCACATTTGATAGATAACGAGAAAGAAATAGATCCTTCTCTCCTTCAAAACGTAAATTCAATTGGCGTATGTGGTGCAACTTCTACTCCTAAATGGTTGATGGAGAAGATTTACAATCACATTCGAACGCTCATCAAAGAATAACAGCTTTATTCTGACAAAGAATAATAGCAAAGCAACATAAGGAAACGGCAAAGTAACATGAACGAATAAAAGGAAAGCGGAAAAAGGTCATTTGAACATTTTTAATGTTTTCTTCTTACGAAAAAAAACTTCATAACCACTGCTTTCAACTTTTTGTTGTACATTTGCCGCGTCAAACTAATTAATGAGAGATTGTTATATGGGAACAGTTAAGTGTATCGGAATTTTGACCTCTGGAGGTGATGCTCCAGGAATGAACGCTGCTATACGTGCAGTGACACGTGCAGCCATCTACAATGGATTGCAAGTTAAAGGTATATACAGAGGATATAAAGGTCTGGTTACAGGTGAAATCAAAGAATTCAAGAGTCAGAATGTGAGTAATATCATCCAGTTGGGTGGTACTATCCTGAAAACAGCCCGTTGTAAAGAGTTCACGACTCCGGAAGGTCGTCAGTTGGCTTATGACAACATGAAAAAAGAAGGCATTGATGCATTGGTTATCATCGGTGGAGACGGCTCACTGACAGGTGCGCGTATCTTTGCACAGGAATTTGATGTTCCATGTATCGGACTGCCGGGAACTATTGACAACGACCTTTATGGTACAGATACGACCATCGGATATGATACTGCATTGAATACCATATTGGATGCCGTAGATAAGATTCGCGACACAGCCACTTCACATGAACGCTTGTTCTTCGTTGAAGTTATGGGACGTGATGCCGGTTTCCTTGCGTTGAACGGAGCTATCGCTTCGGGTGCGGAAGCTGCCATTATTCCGGAATTCAGTACGGAAGTCGACCAACTGGAAGAGTTTATCAAAAACGGATTCCGCAAATCAAAAAACAGTAGCATTGTATTGGTAGCCGAAAGCGAACTGACAGGAGGAGCCATGCATTATGCCGAACGTGTGAAAAACGAATATCCGCAATATGATGTACGTGTGACGATTTTAGGTCATCTGCAACGTGGTGGTAGTCCTACCGCTCACGACCGTATTCTGGCAAGCCGCCTTGGTGCTGCTGCTATCGATGCTATTATGGAAGATCAACGTAATGTTATGATCGGAATCGAACACGACGAAATCGTCTACGTACCATTCAGCAAGGCTATTAAGAATGACAAACCTATCAAGAGAGATCTTGTTACTGTATTGAAAGAGCTTTCGATCTAATTTTTTTATTCTAAAGAGTTTATTTTTACTGATATACGACGATAAAGAGCTGTGAATGATGGAGTAACCCATTTATTCATGGCTCTTTTATTTATATAATATGATAGAGATGAACGACAACTACAACACCAAGTGCGTTCATATATATGAATCCCATCCTCCAGTGCTACTTACCTTTCGTGACAAATATCCATTAAACTACCGTTATACAACTGCAATACTTCCATCATACAGTAACTATTGTTCGATTAGGATGCCGATATAGCTAATTCACCACGGCCGTGGTAGCTTCTTCCCACAGCCGTGAAGAGTTCCTACCACGGCCGTGGGAAGATCTTGTCACGGCCGTGGGAAATTAATGATACCGGTACTTTAATAGAACAATACCGGTATCCCAACGTAACTATACCAGTTTCTTTTCCTATCCCCCCCACTTTATCAGCCTGCAAACAAGCTACCTGATAAGGAGTCAGCGCTGACAATAAAAGTATATATGTTTTATTGTCAGCCTATTATCAACATCTATTGTCAGGCTATATAGAAGTGATATTCAACCACTTGAGTGTTATTCTGACAGATTGACAATAAAAAGAGTACAAATCACAATGTATTCTAAACAAAATCGTATGATTTTGCTCAAAATCGGAATAGAAATAAAGATGCCATTATTGACAATGGCCTACCATTATACAGCCTTTATTTCTTCGTACCTATTAATTGCCTGATGAATTTCCTTATCCATAAATAATAGCCGGTCAGTGGTAATGCAGCCCCAATCAAAGCAGCAATAAAAGCAAGTATACGGGTAAACATCCCTCCCCAATTGCCGACATGTACTGAATAAATCCAACCGCGAATTTTTCCCGACTTGTCTTGATGTTGATAAAGAGTTGTTTCTGTAAATTCACCAGTATCCGTATTAAAAGAATAACGATCAGACGCACGCTGATTTCCAAAGCGGTTGAAAGATACACTTGCCGTACCGGAAGAAACACTGATTTGCTTATATTCCGGATTTTGATACCTTAGTTTATCATACACTTCCTGCCAGTAAGCGAATGGCGAAGCCACAGAATACCGATTACTGTGATCGTTTTCCGGATATTCCTTACTGTCAAACCGCCTTCGTGGATATTCTCCAGCCTCCTGATTTCCGGCATGCTCTCTATCTTTTTTATGATTTCCAAATTGTTCTTTACCATTATGTGGCCTCTCTCCATGTTCTCCATTGTCTTTCCGACCTTTCGGACGCCCAGTTCTTTCACCATTTTGTGTATCATTGCCTTCTCTCTTCTTTTCTTGATGTGCCAGTCTGACATCTCCCTTTTGGAGATTACCCTTCTGTTCATGTCCTTGGGAGGTATGCTCTTGCATTTCTACCCCGAAGACTTTATAAAAAGCTGTCCGATACCACGGAAAGGACCATGTCAATCCCGTCAATGCCATAGCTAACAGAAAAATCAGGGCGTACATTCCTCCCGCCACGTGCAAGTCATACCAAAATCTTTTCCAACCTTTTGTTACTGTTATTTTTAGACTGTTTTTCAAAGACTTACGTGTACGAGGCCACCAAATAACGATTCCCGAGATCAATACAAAAACCAATGACAGTGTACTGACACCTACAATCATCTTACCCCAAAATATTCCATCATTTCCCGGTTTCATACTATCCAACAGCCAGCGGTGCATCCGGAACATAAACGTAAAAAAACTACTGCGCTCACTTTTTCCTTTTACTTCACCCGTGTACTGGTCTACATACAAAGATGCGCGGCGTGGTTTGGAAAGATTGACCTGATAAGTACGCCCGGGATCAGAAGAAATGCTAACACCGGTCACAGATACACTGTCCGGCAATGTCGCTGCCACTTTTTCAAGTAACTTATCGATAGGAATAGGTTCCTCTTTTACTGTTTCTACATAGTAAAGTGCAGGACGGGACAACTCATTTACCTCATTCTCGAATACCAGCATAGCACCGGAGAAACAGATAAGAGTAATTATCAGTCCGAAAGGGACGGAAAGCCACAAATGTATTTGTCTGAAAATTTTCTTCATTGTATTTGGAGTGGTAAAAAGCCAGTCCCTCTAAAAAAGAAGAGAGAGAACCGGCCTTTATCTATTTTTATACTGTTTTATAAACTTGTTTCAGCAGCAGCACCCAGAATCAAATATTGATCTCTAGTTCCGAATGCCGTAAAACGCGGCATGGTAAATTCTGCCGAACGCTTGCCCAATGTACCGTCACTCTTCAGTTCGAAAGAATATGAAACTCCGGCATCACCTTGACGGTATCCCAAACCGTATGCATATTTTTGATTAGGGAAGAGCCAATGAGTTGCAGCATCCGTTTCCGTACTACCACCTTCCACTTTAATAGTTAATACAGCATCCGGATCATTTATTTCCGCTTCTGTTGCCGGAACCAAATAAGAGGCTTCCGAACTCGCAGCAGCAATTACATATTTCTCCAACGTCCCATTATTCATTTTACAAATAGCGGTAATACCTCCGTCAGCCTGAACAGTCGCTCCCTTAGTAGCCTTAGCAGCCGCAGCATCAATAATATAAATGGCGGGTTGTTGAACTGTAGATGAACCCGAAGCAGATTTCTGGAATACGACCGGAATATAGGCTTTACCATTTTCAACATAAACAAATCTTCCCATATCCGCCAATTCTTCAGCAACCGGGAAATCGGTCACCTTAGTTAAAGTTCCGCTTTGAGAATCAAAAATTGCCATCATTTTTGCATCACTCGTAGAGTCGTATTTTCCTTCTGTAGCGTACATTCTCAACAAAAATTTAGTACCTGTGATATGCCATACCTGGAAGAAAGAGAGTTTCTTTCCAAATGTAGCATTTGCCGCATCTTCTATATTAAAATAATAAGACTTGTCAAACTCGTTAGTTGTTGTGTTGACACGAAGCACTCCTGCATCAAGAGTCGTTTTATTTTTTTCATTACTTTGGCTCTTTGCTACACTGTTTGAGAAGACATACAAATAACCGTCATCTGCCGCACAAATAGTTGGGTAGAATTGAGAACGATAACGTGAAGTTGCATAGCTGATACGATTATCAGTGATGATAGTCGGCTTCTTATCAAAATTATTAATTCCGTCATAAATTCCAATCCAAACTTGATTAGGGTGTACAGTTGCACTTATTGACTTCTCTCCGGTTTCTTCATCTTCCGCAATCAGGTCTTCATATCCCTCTGCTGCTCCCGACTCAATTCCATAATCACTGAAACCCAACGGACACAAGGCTGTATACACTTTATCACCTATGGATTCAAAGCCGGATACGGTAAAATATTCTCCGTTTCCAACCAAATCTTCGGTTACCAGAGTGGAAGTTTTATACTTCTGCTGATCCGAATCAATGAGGGTAAAATTGACCCCATATTTGGGAGAGTCACTACCTGTTCCCTCGCCGTCGTCTCTCTGATTTCCCGGCTCATCATCACTACAAGACAAAACTGTCAATCCCATAACCATAGACACTGCAAGCATCCATAAAAAATTCTTTCTTACCATTTTTTGTTCCTATTAAAAATTGACTAATATTTAAAGATTAAGCTCAAAGAGCCTGTTCATTTTTTATCTGTTGAAATAATATCTGATTTTCCCATAAAAAGCACGACCGGCTTTCTGTAGACTAAAGTTGTCATAAAGCTTCTCATCTGTAAAGTTCTTACATTCCAGAGAAAAGTTGTAGCGGGAGTTCTTCAGACTATAAACCAAACTAAGATTATGAGAAAACTGACTTGGTACTCCCTTTTTATTGGAAGCCCCATGATTTTCCCAATGGAGAGGAAATTCATGCACATAATAATTATCATACGTTACTGTCAGTAAATTGCCCTTTCCAAAAAGATGATGCGCATAAAAGGAAGCATCTACGTTAGCAAACAAATAAGGAATATTCGGCATCCTTACTTTATAGGTAGTCGATTCACTCCCATTCAATCCGTACCTCTCGTAATCACGCGTGTTCAAATCGGTGAAATTTCCACCGATAGAAAACCATTTAGAATAATTATAGCGTACTTCCGCATTCCAGCCCATTGTCCTTACACGTCCATGGTTCATGTATGCTGCATATTGTGATGAACCTGCCAAAAACGTTCCGGTCAAACGCCGGATAAAATCCTTCGTATTTCTATACACAAATCCTCCTTCGACATATATAGAATGTTTTCCAAATTCGTGTGAGTAAGACAAGCTCGCATTTACGTTATGACTGTGTTCCGGTTTCAATCCTGCATCTCCCAGTTCCATATCATCATCACCAAACAATTCATCAGCTGTAGGAAGGCGTAACGCCTTTTCATACGAAAACTTTGCCTGAAATCCATCCAAAAACAAATATGTAGCAGCTATCCCATAGCCAAAGGCTCCGGTACTACCGGCAGACTCTTCATAACTGACTCTATTGTTGGAAGAAGTATCATCATTGTTGGTATTTCTCGGCCCACTACTGTACTGGTTATAGTATTTACCAAACACAGAAACATTCCACAAATCCTTATGACTATAACGATAAGAAAGTCCTGTGATATTCTTCCTTGATTTCTTTTCAATTTTGCTATACTGGGCGGCACCCGTAGCATCTGTTATATTAGCAGAAGAAGTAGGTTTACGCTCATACCCCATCAACACATGATTAAGCACGAAAGCATGGCTTTCACCCAAATGATAATTGGCAGTAAAGGTACCGTTCCAGTTATCGGTACTTGATTTATAGTCTTGATAACTCTGCTCGCCCAACTTACCTTTTTTATACCGCATTTGTCCCAGCCAGTTATATTCATAAGTTGCCGTATCAATATTTTGAGTAATATTACGATTATAGTTTGCAGTCAGGTTCACATCCAGACCTTTGAGTAATAAGTTTCTTTTCCGGTATTCCACCGAAGGCATAAATGAATGGCCTTTCCGCCGTTTTTGTCCGTATACAATTTCCTGTACAACACCGTTCTGGATTTCCTTATCATTTTGCGAATAGGTAAAGGTAAGCATCAAACGGTCGGCAAACGGTTTATTCACAAGCCCCACTTTACCCACAACAGCCTCATTATGATAAGTGTCGTGAAAGCGTTTCACCCGTTCTATTTTTTCCGAATCCCAGCCGGATACCCAGCCATCTTCATCGACCACTTCATCATAATGTTCCACCGGAGTATCAATCCAATAATTATTATCCGAATAATTCTGAAAAGCATTGATTTCGAAAGTAAACCCATTATCAGCCGTATGTCCCACATTCACATACGATTTATGGGTGTTGAAAGATCCATAAGAATATGAAGCATCGACAAATGTACGCCGCTTATTTCCGGTGACAATATTTATCACACCGCCCAAAGCATCCGTACCAAAGCCAACGGGTACCACACCACGATATACTTCGATACGCTCTGCAAAATTAATCGGAATATTATTCAGGCTGAACGAGCCTCCTACTCCATCCTGCGGCACTCCATCAATGAATAACTTGATGTTTTTTCCACTCATTCCATCTAAAGAAAGATTCATATCCGAACCCACCCCGCCTGACTCACGCAACTTCACACCAGGCACCTTCGTTAAAGCACTGGCTAAATCCTGCGTACTATTATGAAGTTTGGTTGCATCAATCGCTACAGCATTAAAAGCTGATTTATTCACCCGGTTCACTCCGGAAGTAGAAATCACGACTTCACTAAGCTCTTTCACATCAGGAGTGATGGTAAAGTTCATCTTTATCCGTTCTCCCCTTCTTAAAACCACTTTCTTTTCTATCGTTTTATATCCCATAGCGGAAACGACTAATGTATATTCGCCACCGGGAGCTTTAATATGATAAAGCCCCTCACGGTTAGTAGCAGAGCCGAAACCAGTCCCTTTCAGGTGAACAGTAGCAAAATCAACTATTTCTTTTTCCGTAGATATTATTCGACCCGATATCATGACTCCCTTCCCATGCTGCGAATAAGCTGACAGAGAGAAAATTAACATCAACAGTAGTAGACCTGTTATCCTCTTTATTTTACAACAAACAATCTTTTTCACCCGATTCATATTTTTATTTATTCTAAATAAGAATTATATTTGCGGGTGCAAAAGTATATAACAAGCATTAATTATAAAAATCATAAAAATTTGGTATCACCCAAACTTTTCTAATAAATAAGACAAGATGAGAGCAGATCTGGAGTGGTTTAGAACCTTTAAAGCTATATTTGATACGGGAACTATGAGCGACGCCGCCAAAGAGTTGAATATTTCTCAACCTGGCGTCAGTCTGCATTTAAGTTCACTGGAAAATTATATCGGACATCCGTTATTTGAACGTAACACCCGGAAAATGATTCCCAATGAACGAGCAAGAAAGCTATACCGGCAAATATGTTACTCACTCACCAAATTGGAAGAAGTAGAAAACAGTGTCCGCAAGAGAAGTGGAAAAGAGAGAATGACTCTTTGCCTTGGAGTATATTCGGGACTATTTTCTCAACTAATAGCTCCTCATATCGCCGATTTAGATTTTAATCTCATCGTACAATTCGGAGACAACGACAAATTGAGTGAGCTTCTGGAAAGCGGTTCGGTAGACATTATCATCACTTCAATCGAAACGCCCATTCACAATATTTCATATCAAGTTCTCGGAACCTCCGAATTTATCGTCGCTGCAGGAAAAGAAACCGATATCTCTCAATTCCAGCAGCTGGATATTGAGAATAAGGGTCAGGTAAGAAAGTGGTTACAATCTCAACTTTGGTACAGCAACGAAAAAAATATATGGGCGCGTTTTTGGAAACTCAATTTCAAAAAAGAGAGCGATTTCGCACCCAATTATGTGATGCCTGACAAGAATACCATTCTCCGCTGTCTGGAAAAAGGTGTCGGCCTGGCACTTATGCCTCATTCTATCTGCCGGGATTCTATAGAACGAGGAGATATTATATGCCTGTGGAAAGGATATGTAGAGATGAAAAATACACTCTACATCGGACATCGGAAAAACTCAATATTAAGCGACGAGATCCAACAGATCAAAGAAATAATGACAACTGAATTCGAAAAATGTCATAATGAATCATGTCAGCCACTGCGCTAACGACCGTTCCGTCACCTCCCACAACTGCTCTTTCTGCACATGATTCGTGTATTTATCAGACAAGTTTTTCCGGTGGTTATTGACATACAGTTGTCCTGTCACGCCTGCTTCCTTTTCATCCAACAATAAACCGACTGCCGTAGAAGCGCCTTTCTTCGGTTTGCGGATAAAAGGACGGAAAAGAATATCCGTCAACGGATCGAACCACTTATGCATCGTAATGATATTAGTAGAAACAATTCCCGGATCAGCGGCATTGACGGTGATTCCTTTCTCACTAAGTTGCCTGGAGAGTTCGAAAGTAAATAGTAACAAAGCCAGTTTGGTGTTACTGTAAACAGGAATTCTCCAAAAACTCCCCGTTTTTCCTCTGTGAAAGAAATCGGGAAAATCAAGTTTACCAATTGCGTATGTACAGGAAACCATATTGACGATACGCGCTCCACGCACCATCAGCGGAACCAATTTCCGGGTAAGCAGATAAGGTCCCATATAGTTCACACTTACCGTTCGCTCAAACCCATCAGAAGTAGTATGAAAACCTGTTTCCATCGTTCCGGCATTATTCATCAGCAAAGCAATGGAGAGGTTTCTTTCCAAAATCTGGTTGGCAAAAGAAACTACCGATTGCATGGAAGACAAATCAATAGCCATTACTTCCAAATACGGGTTTTCGGTTTCCTTGCTCAAACGTTCGCGAACAAGCTCCGCTTTCTTCGGATTATAACATGCCATTATGATTCGATAACCGGCTTTGGCTACGGCACGTGTTATTTCTGTCCCCATTCCTCCGTCCGCACCGGTGATAATCGCCCATTTCATTTCACTCATTTTTTCTCCAATTTATCAATCTCCTTTTGCAAAGACAAAGGGATTTGTTCTTTCAAATGTTGATGACAAGCCATTTCTATCGTATACATACGACCGATGCAATAATTACTGTGTCCACAGCTACAGCGTGCTTGTTCCTCCTTTTTCATCCGATTCACAAATCCCGGTTCGTTGAGCAAAGCTCTCGCCATCTGTACAGCATCAAAACCGAAATCGAGCACTTCATCTATTTTCTGACGAGAAACAAGACCGCCGACATAAATCAGCGGCGCATTCGGAAGAGCTGCCCGGAATTTCAGTGCATCTTCAAGGAAATATGCTTCTTTAAAAGGCACAGAGGGTATCATCCATTTACCAAACATACGGACTCCATATTTCAGCCACCAGCAATTCATATAGTAAGACATCGAACGGATTGGCATGGCACCCCGCATCACATACATCGGTGCACGGCTCACAAAGCCTCCACTCAACACCAATCCATGAACGCCATGTTCCAATAGACGTTTGGCCACTTGTATCGATTCGTCAATCTCCATGCCTCCTTTGAAACCGTCACGCATATTCATTTTCACGAAAACAGCCATATCATTGCCTGCCGCTTTCATCACTTCTTCCATCACCAGGTCCATAAAACGCATCCGGTTTTCGAGCGAACCACCATATTCATCTTTCCGATGATTGGTATATGGAGAAAGGAACTGACTAATCAGATATCCATGTCCTGCATGTACTTCAACAGCGTCAAATCCTGCTTCTCTCGCCAGATTGACTGCATTTCCATACGCTTGTGCCATTTCCGGCAACTCCTCCTTTTTCATTCCACGCACAAACGTAGGAGAGTAAAGATTAAAACCCGAAGATGCGGATATAGGAGTGACACCACAAATATTCCGATGGGACATATTTCCACAATGTCCGATTTGTATACCCACTGCTGCACCTTCATCGTGCACAGCTTTTGTCAATTCATGCAAACGGGGAATAATAGAGGGGCGCAACCACAACTGACGGTCGAAAGAAAGTCCGCTTTGCGTCACAGCGGCATAGGCCACTGTTGTCATACCCACTCCTCCCGCAGCTACCGAACGATGGTAATCCAGCAACATCTGCGTAGGAGTATTGTCCGGACACATGCTCTCAAAAGCTGCCGAACGGATTGTCCGGTTCCGCAACGTCAAAGGGCCAAAAGTGACCGGACTAAAAAGTTTAGATTCCATAGTAGTTATATTTATTAAGTCATATTTAAGTCGTGATGAAAAGTGCCTCTAACACCTAATAAAGGAAAGGGAACACTCGTTTCCGTTCTCCCACTGCATCGCCGAATTCTTCGCGATAACGGCACCAGATGGCATTGGCACGAGGAACAAGGTTAGCAATCGTCCACCAAAGGAAAACAAGTCCGGAAAGGGAACAGGTGAGTATCGCCCATCCTGCCCATTCTACTATTTCACCAAAATAGTTGGCGGAAGTGACATAACGGTACATTCCTTTTTGAGGCAGATAATGCCGGGTATCTCCCGGTTTACGCAAGTGCCGGATGATATAATCCGAATGCCAGTTCGTCAGCATACCTGTGAAAAAAAGCAGTGTGCCTATAATAAACCACGGTGAAGTGAACCAACCGGATTGATACATCGTTTCGGGAGCAAGATAAAAGATCCATTTACCTTGCATATAGCCATTCAGCAAATTAAAAAGAACACCCATCGACATGATTGCCAGCGGCATCTTACTTTTCCCCGTCAATAACAGAGGAAAAATGAAAGCACGCTGAAAGTAGTGAATCTGGAAGAACAGGAAAAAAGTGAAGATCACCGGTTCAAACCGACGCTCGGAATATATCCACATTACGGACATCACCAGGAAAACCGGAGCTTCCATCAATATCCAGGCTAGTTTATTGGATATAGCTACGCCCCACGATGCCGTGCGGAAAATGCCATATCCGGCTTTCACAAAGTAAAGGGCGATAAAAACAACCAAGGCAATCAGGCTCATCACGCCCAGAAACAGATTAAAAGCAGCTATATTCATGTCGATCTTTTTTTGTAACACGCAAAAATAACAAAAATGAGATGAATGACGGTACAAAAAAGAGAAAGAATCTGAAATACATTCCTTTACGAACATAAAAACAGCATTCCCGAACGCATACCTGGAATTACCAGGCATACATCCGGGATCACTTATATATTCAATAAAAGGATTTGTTTTTATCAGCGTTTCTTGATTGGAATATAAGCCAAATCATCGAGTACATTCTTATAAGCCGGGCGGATAATTCGTTTGCCTTCGAAGGTCAATTCTTCATTACGGTGTGCACACCAGCCTACGATACGTGCCATAGCAAACAGAGGAGTGAAGATTTCCTGCGGCAAGCCGATCATTTCATACACGAAGCCTGAATAGAAGTCGATATTGCTGGATACTGTCTTTCCGTTGTTTTTAACACGTCCGAAAGTAGCGATGGCTCGTTCTTCCAACAGTTCGAGGAAAGCAAATTCACTTTCTCTTCCTTTTTCACGGGCAAGGTCACGAGCCAATTCTTTCAACAGAAGAGCACGGGGATCGGAGATCGTATAAACGGCATGTCCTATTCCGTAGATCAGTCCGCTCTTATTATATACTTCCTTATTCAACATTCGGGTGAAATAAGTGTCTATCTCATCCACACTTGTCCAGTCTTTGATATTTTCTTTCAGATGCTGGAACATGTCGGCAACCTGAATATTTGCACCTCCGTGAAGCGGGCCTTTCAATGAACCGATACCTGCGGCGA
>OLRE01002772.1_pt1 | contig 13685 bp, 10 predicted proteins | sample 1672461 | NCBI WGS metagenome assembly OLRE01 (sample SAMEA3136688, study PRJEB25190) | human gut metagenome | biome: human gut; feature: human-associated habitat; material: faeces | place: Austria | collected 2013
GTTTCAAAAGCGCTAAAGGGGTGTGGGGGAAAACAAGAGTTTTCCCCCACAGTTTCTTATAAATTGCTTTCCTGAATAACTCTTTTAATCCAGCCAAAGCGGCTCCGAATTCCGAATTAAATTTTAGTGCTGCTCTGCGTCCGCTGTTTTGCGCTTCTCGCCGAGGGGGTAAACCGCGTTTCCGTCCTCGTCGTAAACGGGGTTGAATTCGCCCGTGATGTAAGCCGAAATGATATTGCAGGCTACGTGACGGCTGTACTCGCTGTTTTCCATGCACACTCCGAACGCTATCTCAGGGTTGTCGGCGGGATAAAATCCCACGATGGTGGAGTTGAACTTCGTCATTGCGATGACCTCCGGCGTGCCTGTTTTCGTGCAGACGTTCTCCTTGCCGATACCCTTGAAGTCGTAGATGTTGTACCAGCCGCCCTCCATCAGGAAGTTCGCGTTTTCACTTACGCGCTTCATTCCGGCGTGCACCTCCGCGAATACGTCCTCCATGCCCTCGGAGAAATCCGCCATCACCTCGGGCTTTATCTCCTCGATGAGCTTGGTGTAGTCGTAGTTGTAGACAGCCTTCACGATGTGCGGACGGTACCTTACGCCCTTGTTCGCGATGGTCATTGCCTGGGTCGCCAGGTGCAGCGGAGTCAGCAGGGTCTCCGACTGACCGATACCCGCCTGGATCGTATCCGACGCGTTCCACTCGATGCCGAGCTTGTCGAACAGCTCCGGGGAGGTCATTCTGCCGGTGGACATCGGCAGCTCAAAGCCGAGGTCGGTGCCTACGCCGAATTTATTCGCCCAGTACGCCAGCCGGTCTATTCCCATGCGGCGCGCGGTCTCATAGAAGAAAATGTTGCAGGAGTGCTTAAGTCCGAACTGCACCGTGATGGAGCCGTGAACTCCGGTACAGCCCGGGGTGTAGCTCGGCGCGTAGTACATATACCGCCCCGTGCAGTTGATAGTGCTGGACGCGTCGATAACCCCCTCCGCAAGACCCGCCGTCGCGGTGATGGTCTTGAACGTGGAGCCGGGACGGTACTCGCCGTTTATCGCGCGGTTCAGCAGCGGGGAGTTCTCAGCGTTCAGAACGGACGCGTAGTCCTCGACGAGCTGGTTTATATCGTAGCTCGGGAGCGTCGCCATCGCCAGCACCGAGCCGTCCCTGACGTCCAGCACGACTGCGGAGCCTACCTCGGTATCCTTGCCTCGGAGGTTCGCGTCCATCGCCGTTGTGTAGTACGGGGAGTGCAGGAAATCCATGTGGTACTGCACGATTCGCTCCACCATGTTCTGGAAGTTCGAGTCTATCGTCAGCATTACGGACTTCCCCGCCTGCGGCTCCTTGGTTATCTCGTCGGAGATCATCATGCCGTCGGAGTTACGCGTTATCTCGCGGGTGCCGCGCTCGCCGCGCAGCGTGGATTCCAGCGCAAGCTCGATACCCGATGTGCCGATGATGTCGTCCAGCTTGTAGCCGGCGCTCTTCAGCTCGGCGTACTTATCCGCGGATATCGCCCCGACCGTTCCCCTGATATGCGGCGCGGTGGTGCCGTCTAGATAGACGCGGTTCCAGCCCTCGGAGATCTCCATGCCGGGCATGAGCGCGGAAAGCTCCTTCAGCTCCAGCACCGTGTCGCTGGATATCCCGGAGGCAAGCTCGTAGGGATTGTTGTTATTGAATCCCTTCAGCTCCATTTCGTAGCGGACTCCCGCGATGCAGCGTCGCATCGGCTCCTCGTACTGGTCGGATATCTTGTAGTTCTCGTAGAGGGCGTTCATGCAGTTCTCTACCGTGGCGTAAACGCCCAGCTTCATGCGGGATTTCAGCGAATCCACGGCGTTGTCGCGGTCCTTTTCGAACTGGTAGGGCTGCGTTCTGGTAATGGGCAGGGTTTCGTTCCACTCGTCGCCGTGCTTCATCAGTATGGTAAGAATGCGGTAGATGACCTCGTTTTCCGTTCCGCTTTCCAGCGAGGCTTTCTGGAGCTTCACGCTGCAGTTCAGCTCGTTGGTGTTGAGTATTTTTCCGGTGCTGTCGGCTATCTTTCCGCGCGCCGCCTCGATGTCCTGGGTCGCGGTGTGAGTGCTCTGGGTCATGGCGAGGTACTTGCTTCCGTCGGCTATCTGTATTTCAAGAAGCCGCAGTCCGCACAGGAACGCCGCGCCTATCACTATTGCCGCAAGCACGGCAGACCTCAGCAGGTTCTGAAATTTTGACATTTATTCCTCCAGTTATGCGTTGGGACTGGGCGGTTTATTCCTCGGCGCCCTTGGTTATCTCTTCCTCCGCTGCGGCGTTTCCGGCGGCCTCCTCCAGGCGGCGCTCCTCCTTCGGGCGGAGCCTGTTGGATATGAGCCGCACCAGAAAATACACCGGCACCGAGAACGCGACAGCCCAGGCGTAGGCGGGCAGCAGCGAATGCAGGAACGATATCCCGGAGTATTCGCGCTCCCACACCCAGTGCAGGAACAGGAAGTCCAGCCCGCACATAATGACGCACACGGCGGTGTTCATCACAAGGTGGGAGAGCCAGTTCGATTTCAGCCAGAACCTCGACAGCAGCGAGATGAGCGGGCAGGATATCAGCAGCCACATCGACGAGAACCCGAGCAGCGTGCCGCTCGCCATATCCAGCATCAGCCCGCAGAAAACGCCGAACACTCCGGCGGCGAGTTCACCCTCGAACATGGCAGCGGCGGTGGCAAGCGGGATAATCAGCAGCGGACACCACCCGCGTATAAGCGGAGCGACCTCCCACAGGTAGAACATCAGCAGCACGGCTGAATAGAGGAACCATCGGAAAAAGCAGCGCAGCCGTGCTTTCCGGGAGCGCGCCCGGAATCCCACCTTGCTTTTTGAGATATATTTTGCCATATGAATTATCCTTAAATCCGGAGAAACGGCGCAGTTAAGCTGCACCGTTCTTAATTATTGTGCGATATCGCCGAACGAAAGCCCCTTGCCGTCGAAATCCACGACCGCGTAGACGGTGGTGATAGCGAAGCAGTCCTCTGCCGGCTCTATCAGGGCGTGCTTGGAAAGCCCGTTGGGGTCGTCGTAGACCTCCTTTACCGTGCCGACGATGATACCCTCAGGGAACAATCCGCTCTGACCGGCGGTGACTATCACGTCCCCCGGATCAACGTCCGCGTCCTTGAGTATCTGGCTCATGAGGCACAGCCCCTGTTCGGCGGTGGAGGTGGAATTCTCAATAACTCCGGTCGCCTTGGTCCGCATAGTGTATACCCCGACGTTCACCTGCGGAGAGAGTATCGTAGACACCTTCGCGTAATTCGGCGCGATGTCTGTTACCCTGCCGATGAGACCCACGGAGGTTATCACCGGGTCGTTGAGTGATAACCCGGTGCTGCTTCCCTGGTTTATCGTGAATCCGCCGTACATGTCGTTGGCGTTGCGGGCGATTATGCCGCACGGCTCAGAGAAAACGAGGTCCTTGTGCTCCTTGCTGAGCTGAAGCATTTCCCGGAGCTGCTCGTTTTCCTTCTGGAGCGCCTCGTAGTCCGCGGAGCGCTCGTACATCTGCGTAACAAGCTCACGCAGCTCGTCGTTCTGCGCCTTGTAGGTATCGGCGTTGACCCACTTGTCGATGAATCCGTTAACTCCGTTTGAAATGGCGTTCGCCGCGGTGACGAACGGGTAAGTTACCGTGCTGATGACCTGCTCGGGCAGTGTCTGGGTGCCCGCGGCGACGGCAACGTAGGTCATAAGTCCCAGCAGCAGCGCCGCGATACAGAGTATGATTTTGAATTTGACGCTGTGGAAGAATTCTCTCATAGATGTTGTTCAGTTCATTTCTTCCGGCGCAGCCGGACGCAGTTTATCAGTAGATGTTCTCGTCCTCGCTGAGAACGTCCTCGAGCTTATCGATGTTCTCAAGTACCTTGCCGGTGCCGTCAGCAACGCAGTCGAGGGGGCGCTCCGCGATCTTGACGGGCATGCCGGTCTCCTCGTGGATAAGCTGATCGAGCCCTCTCAGCAGCGCGCCGCCGCCAGCCAGCATTATGCCGGACTCGATGATATCGGCCGCAAGCTCAGGGGGAGTCTTTTCAAGGGTGGTCTTGATGGCGTCGATAACGTGGGAGAGCGGCTCGGAAATAGCCTCGCGGATCTCCTCGCTGGTAACTGTGATGTTCTCGGGCAGACCGTTGAGCAGGTTGCGGCCCTTGATGTCCATTACCGGCTCGGTGTCGCCGGTCTTGTATGCGGAGCCTATGCCCATCTTAATGTTCTCGGCGGTCCTCTCGCCGATGAGCAGGTTGTACTTCTTCTTGATGTAGTTGATTATCGCGGAATCGAACTCATCGCCGGCTACCCTTACGGAACGCGCGGTAACGATGCCGCCCAGGGAGATTATGGCGACCTCGCTGGTGCCGCCGCCGATATCCACGATCATGCTGCCGACAGGCTCGGCAACCGGGAGACCCGCGCCGATAGCGGCAGCCATAGGCTCCTCGATGATGGAAACGCGCTTTGCGCCCGCGTTCTGAGCCGCTTCCTTAACGGCGCGGCGCTCTACCTCTGTAACTCCGGACGGAATGCAGATGATGACGCGCGCCTTGCCCCTGCCGCGCAGAGCCTTCTTGATGAACTGCTCCAGCATGCTGGATGTCATGTCGAAGTCGGCGATAACGCCGTCCTTGAGCGGACGTACAGCCACGATGGAGCCGGGGGTGCGTCCGATGACGTCCTTGGCTTCCTGGCCTACGTAGCGCACGCACTGGAGCTTCTTGTCCACTGCAACCACCGAAGGCTCGCGGATAATGATACCCTTGCCCCTCATATATACAAGCGTGTTCGCCGTTCCTAAGTCGATACCGATGTCCTTGGTCATTCCAAACATTGTGCTTCCTCCGTTATATTCTGTGATATTTTACAGTATGCGGTCATTTCCTCGCACATACCTCTTATACATAATTGTACAATTATAATTATAGCATTATTGTGCTCTGTACGCAATGCATTATTAGCATAAAATTTCGGCTTTCTCAGACTTTTTTTTGGCTATTTTTCGGCATTTTTCCCAGGCGCTGAATTTATAGACCCGGCGGGAGATTATTTTTGAAAAAGCACTTGCAATAACTGATATTTTAAGATATAATATTAATATACAGACCATTCCAGACTTTTTCTGACTTTATAGATCACATCAATGAAAGGAAAACCGCCGACATGCTCAACGAAAAAGTGACCGTTACAATATGCGGAAAAGCGTATAATCTCCGCACGGACAATGCTTCCTCCCTGATACGCCAGGGTGAGGAGGCCGACCGCCGCATCACTGAATACTGCCGTGAAATGTCGCTCTCAAAGGACGACGCATGCGTTTTCACCGTGCTGGATCTCCTGGGGGATCTCGACTCCGCAAACGCCCAGCGGGATTCCTACGCCAAGAAGAACGCCGCGCTGGTCAGCACCGCGGAGAAGGGCGCGAAGGCTCTCGAGGAAAACAAGCTGCTCGCCTCCGAAAACGAGCTGCTCGCAAAGGACAGCGCCGCCCTCGCGGAGCTCCGCCGGGAGCACACCGAGCTTGAAGGCAAAAACGCCCAGCTCACCGAAACGCTCAGCGAAGCCAACGAGCGTGCCGCGCAGAACGCCAGCGCAAAGACGGAGCTTGAAAAGTCCCAGCAGACCGTGAAGTCCCTTGAGGAGAAAAACGCGCAGCTCACCGGCTCGCTGAAGTCCGCCGAGGAGAAGTCCGAAGCGCAGAAGAAGAACATCGCGGAACTTGAGCGGCAGAACTCCGACCTGAAAAAGCAGGCGGCGAAGCTGGTGACAGTCACCGACGAGAACAAGAAGCTCACCGAAAGGCTGGACAAGGCTGCGAACACCGAGGAAGCGCTCCGCCGCAGCGAAGAGCGCGTGTCCTACCTTGAGAAGGAATGCGGAAAACTCGACGCGGCAAACGCAGAGCTTAACACGCTGAAAAAGTCCCTCGCAGACGAGCAGGGCAAGACCTCCGACCTGGAGAAGAAGCTCGCCGCCGCCGAAAAGAGCGCCGCAGAGCTTTCCGAAGCGAAGCAGTCCCTCGCCGCTGAAAAGGGCAGGAACTCTGACCTTGAGAAGAAACTCGCCGCCGCCGAAAAGAGCGCCGCAGAGCTTTCCGGCGTGAAGAAGGCTCTTGAAGTCGAACAGGGCAAAACCGCCGACCTGGAGAAGAAACTCGCCGCCGCTGAAAAGGGCTCCGAGGAGCTTTCCGGCGTGAAGAAGGCTCTTGAAGCCGAACAGGGCAAAACCGCCGACCTTGAGCGCCGCCTGGACGCCTCCCGCAGGGCGGCAGACGACGCGCAGAACAGCGTATCCGTGCTTGAAAAGGACATCGCCGCGCTCAAGTCCGAAAACGAGGAGCTTTCCGCGCTGCGCGAGAAGGCGGGAATGTACGAGGAGCTCACCGTGAAATTCTCGCAGATCGAAAGCGAGAACGCGGCTCTCAGGGCGGGCGCAGGCTCCGACGCCTCCGAAGGCGCCGACCCCGCACAGATGGAGGAGCTGAAGAAACAGCTCTCCGACGCGCTCGCCGAGGTCAAGGAGCTGAGAAAGATAAACGCTTCCCTTAACCGGCAGCTTAACGAAATGCTTGAGGACGGTCAGCTTACATTATGAGTGAAATTCTTGCACCCCTCGGGGGGATTTCAGATCTGCCAGCGGCGCTGAACACCGGCGCCGACGCGGTATATCTTGGTTTATCGGAATTTTCGGCACGCAAAAATGCCGAAAATTTTTCTGTTGAGGAGCTTAAAACAGCCTGCACCGAATGCCACAAGCGCGGGGTGAAAGTCTACGCCGCGCTGAACACGCTGGTGTACGACAGCGAGGCCGAAAAATTCGCGGAGTGCGTGAAAAGCGCTGCGGAATGCGGCGTGGACGGAATTATAATCCAGGATCTCGGCGCGGCTGAAATAGCGAAGCGGGTCTGCCCGAAGCTTCCGCGCCATGCCTCCACGCAGATGACGCTGAACAGCACCGCCGGAGTCAACGCGGCTCAGCAGCTCGGATTCTGCCGGGCGGTCATCGGGCGGGAGCTGTCCTTCGAACAGATAAAGCGCATCGCCGAAAACACCGGAATTGAACTCGAGGTTTTCGTGCACGGTGCGCTGTGCGTCTGTATCAGCGGACAGTGCTACATGAGCAGCATTTTCGGCGGGAGGAGCGGCAGCAGAGGTCTCTGCGCGCAGCCCTGCCGCCTGGATTTCACCTGCGGGGACAGGCACAGCGTGATTTCCCTGAAGGACAGCTCGCTCGTTCCGCACCTGCGGGAGCTTGACGACATCGGTATCGCCTCGCTGAAAATCGAGGGCAGAATGAAGCGCCCGGAGTACATCGCCTGCGCCGCCGACGCCTGCCGGAAGTCCATGGACGGCGGCAAATACGACTTTGAGCGGCTCTCTGGGATATTCTCAAGGGGCGGTCTGACCGACGGATATTTCACCGGCTCCATGCAGGGCATGCAGGGCACCCGCAGCCGCGAGGACGTCGAGAACTCCGCGAAGGCGCTCAACGGCATAAAGGCGCTCTACAAGGCGGAATTCCCGCGTATACGCGCGGATATCCGCACGATTCTGAAACCCGGAGAGCCTGCGTTCGCGGCCGCTTCCTGCGGGGATATTTCGGCGGCTGTGCAGGGCGAAGTCCCGCAGCCCGCGCTGAATGCTCCGCTGACCTCCGAGGGCGTTTGCAGCCGCATGTCGAAGCTCGGCGGAACGCAGTTCTACGCCGGGGAAGTCACCGCCGAGGTCGGCGAGGGGCTGAACCTCCCGGCGTCCGCGCTGAACTCCCTGCGCAGGGAACTTGTGGAGCAGCTTTCAGCCGCAGTCCTCGCGAAGAACACCCCGGACTACAGCCTGCGTGAACTCACGCCGCCGCTTTTCGGGGAGCACCCGGCTGCTCCGCTGAAATGGCGCTGCGAGGTGTATTCCGCAGAGCAGCTCAGGCAGGCTCTGGAGCTTCCGTTTGAGCTGATATACGCCCCCATGCGGCTTCTGGGTCTCTCCACGCCGGACAAGGACAGGATCGCGGTCATACCGCCGTTCGTGCTTTCCGACTGCGAGGACGAAGTTCGCGAAAGGCTCAGGGAACTCCGCGCGGCAGGCTTCACAAGGGGCATGGCGCAGACCCTCGGCCACGCGCTGCTCCTCCGTGAGGAGGGATTCATACTCCACGGCGGACACCGCATGAACATCATCAACAGCTACGCCGCGGGAGTGTGCGGAGACTTCGGCTTCGAGGATATCACGCTTTCTTTCGAGGGCACTGCGGCTCAGCTCGCAGAGATCCGCTCCCCGATACCACGCGGGGTCGTGGCATACGGAAGGCTCCCGCTGATGATAATGCGGCGATGTCCGGTCAGCGGCGGGAAGCCCTGCGGAAGGGTGCGCCTGTTCGACGACGGCGGAACTCCCTGCGGCGAGTGCATAGCCGACCGCCGGGGCAATAAAATGCCGGTGCTCTGCGGCGGGAACAGCGTTGAGATACTAAACCCCGACCTGCTCATAATGAGCGACCGCAGCTCCGCCCTGGAGCCGTTCGATTTCGCGGTGCTGAAATTCACCGACGAAAAGGAGCTGAAGCCCATTCTCGATATGTACCAGAATAACGGGAAGCCCTCCGGGCCGCTTACCCGCGGTCTGTACTTCCGGGGCGCCGAGTAACTCCGCTCCGGCGGGTATCCGGCTGAGGGACTTTATCCCAGGCGGGCAGGCGGTTTTGTCTGCCCGCCTGTTTTGCGGGAGCCGCGCTGAATTACACAAGGGAACCTCTAAAAACCGGTTTGAAGAGGGAAAATGGGTAGAGTGCGCCGAATGCGATGAAAGCCGACGAAGTAAGGCTGTATGCCTTACGAGGAGGTTTGAAGAAGCAGTCGGTGTGCTATACACATTTTCACTCAAACAAGGTTTTTAGAGGTGACCTCAATGAAGGGAGCCTGAACATGCAGTTCTACAGATTTGACGGCAGCCTGAAAAGCTCCGGTGATACCCCGCCGGAAAAATGGGAAAACGCCCTCGCGGTGCTGACCTCCCGGGAAGCCGAGGAGATACCTCTGCCTCCGGAGCTTGTCCCTCCGGAAATGCCGCCGATGGTGAACCAGACGCAGTTCTGCGTGCTGAAAATGCAGCAGAAGCGTATGACCGGCAGCATACATATCCCCGCGCGGCACCAGCGCAGGGCGATACGTTTCACGTTCGCCTGGTCGGGGGAAAACCTCCTGCTGCTGGACGACGGCGGATTCGTCAGCGGATTCATCGAGCGCATGACTGCGCTGGTTCCGAAATTCGCCGACGGCGCCGACGACTTCCTCGCGGAGCTGCTCATCGACCTTATCCAGGGCGACCCAGGATATATCCAGCACCTTGAATCCCGGCTGGACGAGCTGGAGCAGGCGGTGCTCGACGGCGAGACCTCAAAGTTCATCGGCAGAATGAGCGTAGTCAGGAAGGAGCTGAACCGCAACAACCGCATGTACGCCCAGCTCAGCGAGTTCGCGGAATCCCTCCAGGAGGACGCCTCCGAGCTTTTCGACATAAGCAGCAGCAAGCGGCTCAGCTATTTCCTGCGCCGTGCGGAGCACCTCCGCTCCGAGACCCAGATGCTCCGGGAATACGCGACCCAGATATGCAGCGAATACCAGGCGCAGGTCGACATCGTGCAGAACAGCGTCATGAAGCTGCTGACTATAGTTACCACGATCTTCATGCCGCTGTCGCTCATCGCCGGGTGGTACGGCATGAACTTCTCAAACATGCCCGAGCTGCAATGGACCTACGGCTACCCCGCCGTGATAGGAGCCGCAGTGCTCATCGTCGCGGCGCTCATCATATGGTTCAGGCACAGAAAATGGCTGTGACCCGGGCTGTTTTATTTCGTGCCGAAGCACGCGCTTTAAATCTTACATGTTCTTCATATGTTAATTATCATAAAAAGGGTATACTATAAAATGCGAAAAGCCCCGTTTTTTCGGCAAGGTGCTGAAATTCCACATTCAGTGAAAAAAACGGCGCAAAAATGTTGACATTGTGTCGAAATTGTGATAAATTAATAACGTATATGGAAAATCAGAATCATGATCTGATGGATTTTCTAATGGGAACATCTAAAAACCGGTTTGAAAAGGGAAAATGGGTAGAGTGCGCCGAATGCGATGAAAGCCGACGAAGTAAGGCTGTATGCCTTACGAGGAGGTTTGAAGAAGCAGTCGGTGTGCTATACACATTTTCACTCAAACAAGGTTTTTAGAGGTGACCTAATGTTGAAAGGTTGTTAAAAATGGCAAATTATGACGTTATAATCGTAGGCGCAGGCCCCGCCGGTATTTTTACCGCACTGGAAATGCTCCGCAAAGGCTCGAAGAAGAAAGTGCTCATCGTGGAGAAGGGCGTTTCCGTTGAGAAAAGAGCCTGTCCGAAGGCTAAGACGAAGGTCTGCATGAACTGCAAGCCCTACTGCCACATCACCACGGGATTCTCCGGCGCGGGCGCGTTCTCGGACGGCAAGCTGTCGCTCTCCTGCGAGGTCGGCGGAAACCTCCCGGAGCTCATCGGCGAGGAGCTGGCTCAGGCCACGATCGACTACACCGACAAGATCTACCTTGAATTCGGCGCAGACCCACACGTAGAAGGCGTAAGCGACCCGGACAAGATCCGCGAGATACGCAAGAAGGCGATCAACGCCAATCTCAAGCTGGTTGACTGCCCTATCCGCCACCTCGGCACCGAAATGGCTCATCAGCTCTACCTGAGAATTGAAAAGCACCTGCTTGAGCACGGCGTGGACATCATGTTCGAGACCCGCTGCGAGGACATCATCATTGAGGGCGACGTCTGCACCGGAGTTATCGTCACCGACAACAAGGGCAGCGACCGCCGCGAACTCAGGGCGGACAACATCGTCATAGCCACCGGCAGAAAAGGCGCGGACTGGCTCGAGCGCACCTGCGAAAGCCACAGCATAGCTCACCAGCCCGGCACCGTTGACATCGGCGTGCGCGTCGAGGTACGCAACGAGGTCATGGAGGAGGTCAACGCCGTTCTCTATGAGTCGAAGCTCATCGGCTACCCGCTGCCGTTCAAGAATAAGGTAAGGACATTCTGCCAGAATCCCGGCGGCTTCGTCAGCCAGGAGAACTACGACAACAATCTCGCGGTAGTTAACGGACACTCCTACAAGGATCTCAAGTCCAACAACACCAACCTCGCGATACTCTGCTCGCACAATTTCAGCGTTCCGTTCAACCAGCCGATAGAGTACGCGCAGAAGGTCGGCGAGCTGACTAACATGCTCGGAAACGGCCACATCATGGTCCAGCGCTACGGCGATATCCTCGACGGAAAGCGCACCTGGCCGAAGGAACTGTCGTTCTCAAACGTAAAGCCCACCCTTCCCGATGCCGTTGCCGGCGACATCACCGCCGCAATGCCCTACCGCACGATGACGAACATCATCAACTTCATCAAGGCGGTGGACTGCGTAGTACCAGGCTTCGCAAGCCGCGAGACCCTTCTGTACTCGCCGGAGCTGAAGTTCTACAGCAACCGCATAAAGATGGACGAGCATTTCAATACTAACATTCACGGACTGCACTGCCTGGGTGACTCCAGCGGCTGGACAAGAGGTCTTATGATGGCGTCCGTGATGGGCGTGCTCATGGGCAGAGAACTTATCTGAGAGGTAAAGAAAAATGCAGCTTCTTAAGGACAGAATCAGAAAAGACGGCGTTATCAAGGATGGAAACGTCCTCAAGGTGGACAGCTTCCTCAACCACCAGATGGACATTGCGCTCATCAACGAGATGGGCAAGGAATTCCGCAGGCGCTTCCCCGATGAGAGCATCAACAAGATACTCACCATCGAGGCCTCCGGCATAGGCATCGCGTGCATCACCGCGCAGTACTTCAACTGCCCCGTGGTTTTCGCCAAAAAAACACAGAGCATAAACATCGACGGCGAGGTGTACTCTACCCAGATAAAGAGCTTCACCCACGGCCGTACATACGACGTTATCGTGAAGAAGGCGTTCCTGTCCCCGGAGGATAATATCCTCATCATCGACGACTTCCTCGCAAACGGCTGCGCGCTGCTCGGGCTTATCGACATCGTAAAGCACGCCGGCGCAAAGATAGCCGGAGCCGGTATCGTCATCGAGAAGGGCTGCCAGAAGGGCGGCGAGCTCGTCCGCAGCCAGGGTATCCGCGTGGAGTCCCTCGCGATAATCGACGAGATGGATCCCGTGAAGGGCTGCAAGTTCCGGGACGACGACTGATTTCAACGGCATTCCGCCGAAGAAATATAACAGAACGCGGTAAAACCGCAGACACACTAGGGAGGAACCAACCAATGAAGAAAAAGTTACTCGCCGCTTTCATGGCGGCAGCAATGCTGCTCACAGGCTGCTCCGGAAACACATCTTCCGGAAGCTCCGCAGCAAACGACGCTAGCAGCACAGCAGACAACGCAGCAAGCGTCAAGGCAGGCTTCGTCTACATCGGCAAGATCGACGACGGCGGCTACACCCAGGCTCACGACCAGGGCAGACTCGCCATCGAGAAGATGGGCGTTGAGACCGCTTACGTTGAGGACGTAGCAGAGACCGTTTCCGACACCTGCGAAGCTATCCGCACCCTTATCGACGAGGGCTGCAACCTTATCTACACCAACTCCTTCGGCTTCATGGAAGGCACCGTTGAAATGGCTAAGGAGTACCCGAACGTTAAGTTCGCTCACTGCTCCGGCTACCAGAGAAGCGACAACCTTTCCACCTACTTCGGCAAGGTTTACCAGGCTCGTTACCTCGCAGGCATCGTTGCAGGCATGAAGACCGAGAAGAACTACATCGGCTACGTTGCTGCAAAGGGCATTCCTGAGGTTATCCGCGGTATCAACGCGTTCACCCTCGGCGTACAGTCCGTAAACCCCGACGCTAAGGTCGAGGTCGTATTCACCGACACATGGTACGACCCCTCCGTTGAGAAGCAGGCAGCTCTGGAGCTTCTGAACAAGGGCGTTGACGTTATCGCACAGCACCAGGATACCACCGCTCCGCAGGTAGCTGCACAGGAGAAGGGTGCATACTGCATCGGCTACAACTTCCCGACCGCTGACGCCGCTCCCGACGCTTACCTGACCGCGGCTTGCTTCAACTGGTCAACCTTCTACACCGACGACTGCCAGAGAGCGCTCGACGGCACATGGACAAGCCGCGCTTACTGGGAAGGCCTCGCAGCTAATATGACTTACCTCGACGACCTCACCGCGCTCTGCGCAGAGGGAACTCAGGAGAAGGTAGACGCTGCAAGGGATTCCATCATCGACGGTTCCTTCGACCCGTTCACCGGTCCGCTCTACGATCAGAACGGCGAGCTCAAGGTAGAGGACGGCGACAAAATGACCGACGACGAGATCTGGAACATGAACTGGTTCGTTCAGGGCGTTGTTGGCTCTATCCCCGCATAATCACAACTGAACATCGGCAGACGCAGGCTGCATAACACAGCCTGCCCTGCTTGTTTTCACGAGCGGTATGCCGTGGCGTACCGTTTGTGAAAGCAGACAGGATCAAAATTATCCGGCGGAGCCGGATACACAGCTTGTCGAAAAAGTGTCTTTTGCCCGCGAAGCGGGCATTTGAAATCCATTTTTTGACCCAGCTTTGCCGGGTCAAAAAATACTT
>OLRE01002779.1_pt1 | contig 13653 bp, 9 predicted proteins | sample 1672461 | NCBI WGS metagenome assembly OLRE01 (sample SAMEA3136688, study PRJEB25190) | human gut metagenome | biome: human gut; feature: human-associated habitat; material: faeces | place: Austria | collected 2013
AGGCGCCCCTTATAGGGGCTGTGCAAACCACTAGTTTACTAGTGGTTATGATTTTGCCCAAAATTGAATTCTACAATTTTTCGCCCTTAATAGGCTGCAATTTTTCGTCAACTTTATGTGCCGCGCCGCCGCATTTCTGCAATTTTTGAGCACCTTGCCCTTTTTTCAAAATCTATGGATTTAACTTCCGCTTTGTGCTAAAATGCCTTTTGTGTTGTGTTTGGAAATCCAAATGGTTAATGAGCGCGACACCTGTGTGCAATTCTCTGTTGGGGGAACGAAAATGAAAAGGATAGGATATAAACATACGGTTGCGGCGAGCTTTACGGCGTTCGTCGTTCAGGCGGTCGTCAACAATTTCGCGCCGCTGCTGTTTTTGACCTTTCAGGCGCAGTACGGCATAGAGCTCTCGAAAATAACCGTTTTGATTACCGCGAACTTCTTTATTCAGATATTTGTTGATTTAACTGCGGTGCTGTTCGTTGACCGCATCGGCTACCGTGCTTCAACGGTGCTCGCCCATGCGATGTGCGCGACGGGTCTTATTTTCATGACGATTCTGCCGGAGATACTGCCTTCGGCTTTCGCTGGACTGCTCATCTCCGTGTTCTGCTACGCGGTCGGAGCGGGTCTTTTGGATATCACGATAAATCCGATAGTCAACTCCTGCCCGTCAACAAATTCCAATCAGCTGCTCTGCCTGCTCCATTCGTTCTATTGCTGGGGCAGCGTCGCGGCGGTCGGCATATCCACTCTGTTCTTCGCCCTGTTCTCGACGGATAATTGGAAGATAATGTCGCTGATATGGGCAATTCTCCCGATAGTCAACGCCGTTATGTTCACCCGCGTGCCTATAGCGCCCGTCGTCGGCGAGGACGAGGAGAAGCTCTCGATAAAGGATATGCTCAAGACCAAGGCGTTTTGGATATTCATGGTGCTCATACTCTGCGCAGGCTCGAGCGAGCAGGCGGTCAGCCAGTGGGCTTCGACATTCGCCGAAAAGGCGCTCGGGCTCACAAAGACCGTCGGCGATCTGGCGGGTCCCATGCTCTTCTCGATTCTTATGGGCGTGTCGCGCTTTATGTACGGCAAGTTCGGCAACAGAATAAATCTCGATTCAATGATGCTCCTGAGCGGCTGCGTCTGCACGGCTTCTTATTTTCTCATTTCGCTGACCTCTTCGCCCATTCTCGGGCTTGTCGGCGTCGCCGTGTGCGGACTGTCTGCTGGTATACTTTGGCCGGGCACGATAGGCAAGATGTCCTCCGCACTCCACGGCGGCGGAACGGCGATGTATGCTATTCTCTGCCTCGGCGGCGATATCGGCTGCTCGGCGGGTCCGACCTTTGCCGGAATGATGGCGAGCGCGTTCGGCGATGACCTCAAAAAGGGCATACTCTGCGCCGTCATATTCCCGCTGACTCTGTCGGTGATAATGCTCGTGCGCGAGTTCATTATTCCGCGCCGCAGAAAGAAGGCGGCTTCATGAAGAAAAACTATAAGTCTACCGTCAACGCCTGCTTTGCGGGCTATGTCGTCCAGGCGATAGTCAACAATTTCGTGCCCCTGCTGTTTTTGACATTCAACAAGAGCTACGGTATAGAGCTTTCGAAGATAACCGCGCTGATAACCGTCAATTTTATTCTCCAGCTCATAATCGACCTGCTCTCCGCGTTCTTTATCGATAAGATAGGCTACCGCGCGGCGGCAATTATGGCTCATGTGTTCGCGGCGGCGGGACTTGTTTCATTGACCGTTTTGCCGGAGATTCTGCCCTCGCCGTTTGTCGGTCTGCTCATTTCCGTTGTGCTATACGCTGTCGGCGGCGGACTGCTCGAAGTTATAGTCAGCCCGATAGTCGAGGCGTGCCCGACGGATAATAAAGAGAAGATGATGAGCCTGCTCCACTCGTTCTATTGCTGGGGCAGCGTCGCTGTCGTCGGCATTTCAACGCTCTATTTCTCGATATTCACAACGGCTAACTGGAAGTATCTCGCCCTTATCTGGGCGGTCGTGCCGATAGTCAACGCCCTGAACTTTATCCGCGTTCCGATAGCTCCGCTCATTGAAGAAGGGGAGAAGGGACTTTCATTCAAAGAGTTGCTCGGCAACAGGATGTTTTGGATATTCATGCTGCTGATACTTTGCTCCGGTGCGAGCGAGCAGGCGGTCAGCCAGTGGGCTTCGACCTTTGCGGAAAAGGGTCTTGGCGTCTCAAAGACCGTCGGCGACCTCGCCGGCCCCATGCTCTTCTCCGTGCTTATGGGCGTGTCGCGTATGATATACGGCAAATTCGGCGACAAAATCGACCTCGACGGCATGATGATTTTCAGCGGCGCGCTGTGCATGGTGTCTTATCTGCTCATTGCGCTCAGCTCCTCCGCTGTGCTCGGGCTTGTCGGAGTCGCGCTGTGCGGCTTCTCGGTCGGCATCATGTGGCCGGGAACGTTCAGCAAGGCGTCCGCGGGGATAAAGGGCGGCGGAACGGCGATGTTCGCTCTTCTGGCGCTCGGCGGCGATCTCGGCTGTTCTTCCGGCCCCACTTTTGCCGGAATGATGGCGAGCGCATTCGACGACGACCTCAAAAAAGGCATACTCTGCGCCATATTTTTCCCGGCGCTTTTAACTGTGCTGACAATTTTTACAAAACGCAGAAAAGCGAAAAATTGATATCAAAAAGCGGCAGAATACGGATGATAAACCCGTGTTCCGCCGCTTTAATTTATTTTTGCGGTTTACATTTGCAAGAATAGCTGATAAGATATATATGTGAGATTTTGGCTTTCTTTGAGTCTCATAAACAGGAAATGAAAATGGACAGGAAAACTGAAATAAGGGGACTGAAATATGAGCGTAGCTAATATTTTGTCGATGGCGGGCGGACTCGGTCTGTTCCTCTTCGGCATCAGGACGATGGGCGACGGACTCGAAAACGCAGCCGGCGCCAAGCTCAAGAGAATGCTCGAAGTGCTTACCGGAAACCGCTTCCTCGCAGTGCTCGTCGGCTTTGTCGTCACGGCAATAATCCAGTCGTCAACCGCAACGACCGTCATGGTCGTCGGCTTCGTCAACGCAGGCATGATGTCGCTCGCGCAGGCGGTCGGCGTCATAATGGGCGCGAATATCGGTACTACCGTCACATCACTGCTTATCGCGCTGAACTTTTCGAGTGTCGCGGCGGCGGCAGTGCTCGTCGGCGTTATACTCATGCTCGCGTCGAAAAAGACCGTTGTCAAGAACCTCGGCGCAATATTCACAGGCTTCGGTCTGCTCTTCCTCGGCATCGATATGATGTCCGATTCCATGGCTCCGCTCAGAGATAGCGCAGGCTTCATGAACTTTATCGTCACCGTCTCGGAGTCGCCGCTGCGTCCGCTGTTCGGTATTATCCTCGGTATAGTCATGACCGCCGTACTCCAGAGCTCCTCGGCGTCTGTTGGTGTGCTCCAGACTCTCGCCATGCAGGGACTCGTGCCGCTCAAGTTCTCCGTTTTCGTCCTCTTCGGTCAGAATATCGGAACCTGCCTCACGGCACTCTTCTCGACCGTCGGCGCGAAGAAAAATTCGAAGCGCGCCGCAGTTATCCACCTGCTCTTCAATGTTATCGGCACTGGCATATTTATTCTTATCGCCCTGCTCACTCCCTATGTCGAGTGGATAGAGAAGCTGTCGCCCGACCCGATGGCGCAGATAGCCATATCGCATATCGTGTTCAATATCGTCTCGACCGTTGTTATGTTCCCGTTCGCGAAAGTTCTCGTCAAGCTCTCCTGCCTGCTCGTTCCCGGCAAGGACGACAGCGAGAGCGAGATGCACTGCAAGTTCATCGACGATCGCCTGCTCAATACGCCCCCCTTCGCTGTCATGCAGGTCAGCAAGGAGGTCGCACGCATGGCGAAGCTCGCGCGCGATAACTTTGAGACAAGTGCCCACGCGCTCATAAACCGCAGTGACAAAGATCTCGACAAGGTCATGGAAAACGAAGAGATCATAAACTACCTCAACCATCATATAACCTCGTATCTCGTCAAGCTCAACGCTCTTGATATAACCGACAGCGACTCGGATTATATCGCCCGCGTCTTCCACGCGATAAACGATATCGAGCGCGTCGGCGACCATGCGATAAACCTCGCCGAAGCGGCTCAGCACAATATCGGCGAGGGACTCAAGTTCTCCGACCCCGCGAGGGAGGAGCTCAACCAGCTCTGCGGCAGTGTTGTTACATTGCTTGAGCGTTCGATGGCGGCGTTTGATAACCAGTCGCTCAGCGACAACGAGGCAAAGGAACTCTCCGACCTTGAGGAGCATATCGACGACCTGACCCTCGAATGCCAGGATTCGCATATCTTCCGCCTCAACCGCAAGGAGTGCAACACCGAAGCGGGTATGCTCTATCTCAACACCATAACCGACTTCGAGCGTGTCGGCGACCACGCCATAAACATCGCTTTTCTTGCAAGATCAAAATAATTTTCAAAATACCCTTGCATTTTGCAGGGGTATGATGTAGAATAAGAACAGAACATTTGTACGAACAAAATTTCAGCTCCCCGAAAGGACGGAACGAACATGGCAGATAAACAGAAAGCGCTTGAAACTGCGATATCGCAGATAGAGAAAAATTTCGGCAAAGGCTCGATAATGAGACTCGGCCAGAATACGGCAATGAATGTCGAGGCTATCTCGACCGGCTCCGTTACCCTCGACGCCGCCACCGGCATCGGCGGACTTCCGCGCGGCAGAATAATCGAGATATACGGCCCCGAGTCGTCCGGTAAAACCACTCTCGCGCTCCATGTTGTCGCCGAGGCTCAGAGAATGGGCGGCGAGGCTGCGTTCATTGATGCCGAGCACGCGCTCGATCCCGTGTATGCCGCGAATCTCGGCGTTGATGTCGATTCTCTTCTCGTCTCTCAGCCGGACAACGGCGAGCAGGCGCTCGAGATAACCGAAGCCCTGACCCGTTCGGGCGCTATCGATGTTATAGTCGTCGACTCCGTTGCGGCTCTTGTTCCGCGCTCGGAGATCGAGGGCGATATGGGCGACTCCCACGTCGGTCTCCACGCGCGCCTTATGTCGCAGGCTCTCAGAAAGCTTGCGGGCGCGATTTCAAAGTCGAATACTATTATAATTTTCATAAACCAGCTGCGTGAAAAGGTCGGCGTTGTCTATGGCAACCCCGAGGTCACAACCGGCGGTCGTGCGCTGAAGTTCTATGCTTCTATACGTATTGATGTCCGCAAGATAGAACAGCTCAAAGGCCCCGGCAACGAGTTTATCGGCTCGCGCACAAGGGCGAAGATAGTCAAGAACAAGGTCGCTCCGCCCTTTAAAGAGGCTGAGTTCGATATCATGTACGGCAAGGGCATATCCAAGGTCGGCGAAATACTCGACCTCGCCGTCAAATATGATATTATCCACAAGAGCGGCGCGTGGTTCTCTTATAACGAGAACCGCCTCGGCCAGGGCAGAGACAACGTCAAGAATTATATCAGCGAGCATCCCGACTTCATGGCGGAACTCGAAGCCCAGGTTCGCGAGCGTCTTATGGCGGAGAACAACGCCGCAAGAGCTGCCGCAAAATCCGCGGAGAAGCCCGCGCCTGCCGCCGAGCCTGCACCCGCTGCGATGCCCAAGAAGCCCACGAGCCGTTCCGGCGCAAAGGCGAAGCTTGACATCGTTGTTGATGACGACGATTGATGAAGATAACGGCACAGCAGGGCAGGGGACAAAAAATACATATACTTGTCGATGGGGAGTACCGCCTGACCGTTACCCGGGATTTCTGGGCGAGTCAGAATATACGCTCCGGCGATGAAATTGACGATGCGGAGTTTGCCGCCTTTTGCGAGGCGGCAGGCTCCTGCCGTGCATTTAACGCGGCTGTCGATATTCTCTCGCGGCGCGACCATTCGTCAAAGGAGCTTCAGCGAAAGGTTGCCCGCCGCTCCGGCGCGGAGTTTGCGCGCGAAGCGGTCGAACGCCTTGAAGAGATGGGCTATGTCAACGACGAGCGCTATGCCCACACCCTCGCGCAGGAGCTGTATGAGCGGCGCGGCATGGGTAAAAAACGCATTGAACAGGAACTCAGACAGCGCGGAATATCGCGCGAGACGGCGAGCGAATGCGCCGAAGAGCTCGACGGCGACGATGTTGAGCGGATAAAAAATCTGCTGGAGACCAAATTCGCCGGCAAATTTTCCGATGAAAAGGGCAGGCGGCGCACCTTCAACGCCCTGACCCGTCTCGGCTACGGCTACTCCGATATCCGTTCGGCAATGCGCGCGATGGACGAGGAATATGAAGATACGGACGATCAATTTTCCTGTTAGAAGATAAGAAAAGGAAAAAATAGTGTATAATTTCTGTTATCAAGCGAAAGGAAGAACTGTTTGATGAAGAAAAGAAGAGTTTTATTCGTGTCGCTCGGCTGCCCGAAGAATCAGGTCGACGGTGAGCTGATGCTTGCAAAGCTTCAGAACGCCGGATTTGAAAATGCGGACAATTTCGAGCGCCTCGACGCAGTTATAGTCAACACCTGCGCGTTTATCGACTCCGCCAAGCAGGAGGCTATCGACACAATTCTGGAGATGGTCGGCCTCAAAAAAGACGGACTCGTCCGCGCGGTCATTGTCACCGGTTGCCTCGCTGAGCGCTATCGCGACGAGATACTTCAGGAGATTCCAGAGGTTGATGCGGTCGTCGGCATCGGCGCAAACGGTGATATCGACAAGATAGTCGACGAAGTTCTCGACGGCAAGCAGACCAATGTTTTTCCCGACAAAAAAGAGCTCCCCATGTGCGGCGAGCGCGTGCTCACTACTCCCGATTACTGGGCGTATCTCAAGATAGCCGAGGGCTGCTCGAACTGCTGCACCTATTGCGCCATCCCGTCCATCCGCGGACCTTTCCGCAGCCGCGACGAGGAGAGCATAGTCGAAGAGGCGAAGACCCTTGCGAATGGGGGCGTCAAAGAGCTTGTGCTTATCGCGCAGGATGTCTCGTCCTACGGCATTGATATCTACGGCGAATACAGGCTCGCTCATCTGCTTGATTTGCTCTGTGAGATCGACGGCATCGAGTGGATACGCCTGCTCTATTGTTATCCCGATAAGATAACCGACGAGCTTATCGACACCATGGCTTCCCAGCCCAAGGTGCTCCATTATATAGACCTGCCGCTCCAGCACGCGGACGATAAAATCCTCAAGGCGATGAACCGCCACAGCACCGCGGAAGAGACCAGCGAGGTCATAAGAAAACTGCGCGAGCGTATGCCGGATATCGCTATCCGCACGACGTTTATAGTCGGTTTCCCCGGCGAGGGCGACGACGAGTTTGAGACGCTCGCCGAGTTCGTCAACGAGGAGGAGTTCGAGCGCCTCGGATGCTTTGAATATTCCCCGCAGGAGGGTACTCCCGCCGCGAAGATGGAGAATCAGGTTGACGACGATGTCAAATCCCGCCGCGCCGAGGTCATCATGCAGGATCAGTATGAGATAATGACCGAAAAGAACAACAATATGATCGGCAAGACCCTGCGCGTGCTCACCGAGAGCTACGATGATTATACCGACAGCTACTCGGGTCGCTCATATATGGACGCGCCCGATATCGACGACAAGATAATCTTCACTTCGCCCGATTTCATAAAAGAAGGCGAGTTCGTCGATGTCGAGATACTCGGTGTCAACGAATATGACCTGCTCGGAAGAACAGTAAAATAAACCCGGAAAGGGGAATTGAAATGCAAAAGCTGAATCTGCCCAATAAACTGACGCTCATAAGAATGTTCCTCGCGCCCATTTATCTCGCGCTGATGCTTATTGAGTTCCCTTATCATTACATAGTCGCGCTCGCTGTTTTCTCGGTCGCGTCGCTGACCGATATGCTCGACGGCAAGATTGCACGAAAGAATAATCTTATCACCGTTTTCGGCAAGCTTCTCGATCCGCTCGCCGATAAAATGCTCACCACCGCCGCTCTGCTCGCATTCATGCGCGAGGGCTGGTGCAGCATCTGGATCGTCATGATTGTCCTCACTCGCGAGTTCGCCGTCGCAGGCGTTCGCCTTATCGCCACGGCACAGGGCATTGTCATCCCCGCAAACTATTGGGGCAAGGCGAAAACCGTCAGCCAGATGGTGTTCACTATTGTTATCATGCTCCTTGCCGAGCTTGACGCGACGTTTGATATTTTCGCAAACGCCGGCTGGTTCACTCTCGCGAGAGTGTCGAATATCATGCTCTGGATAACCGCCGTTCTGACGGTCGTTTCGGGCATCACATATTTTGTGGACAGCAAAAAACTTATTGACTTTTCCAAGTGATTTCAATATAATGATTAGTAGATATGCGAGTCATATCGGCTGACAAAAACCAAAAAATAACATGCGTTTACCGGGAGAAGTAGCCGGATATTCGCGGCAAAAGAGAGGGAGCCCGAAGCTGAGAAAGCTCCTTGCCGTATGAAGGCGAAATGCACCCGTCAGCACGCAGGGGGAACAACAGTATCCCTGCGCGGAAGGCACCGTTATCGGCCGGGCGCGTATTTGCGCGCAGAGATATAAACAGGAGTGGAACCGCGCTCAGGCGCCTCCGTTGTCCGCAAGGATAACGGAGGCTTTTTGTATGTTATTTTTATATTGAGCGGCTGTAGGGACGGATATTATCCGCCTGCGAAAAGCACAGACTTATTAACAGCGCATACGCACTCCAAACAACTAACGCCGCATCGCGGCGGCAATTTTATCCGAGCTCAAGGAGTTGATATTTATGTTTGACAGGCTCAGGGAGGATATAAGCACCTTCAAACGGCGCGACCCCGCCGCGAGAAGCGCGCTCGAAATCTTCTTCCTCTATCCGGGTCTTAAAGCTATAAGAATGCACCGCAGAGCCAATTGGTGCTATCGCCGCAGGATGTTCTTCCTCGCACGATGGATATCGCAGCGGGCGGCGCGTAAAACCGGGATAGAGATACACCCGGCGGCGACCATCGGCAGGCGCTTTTTCATCGACCACGGCACCGGCGTCGTTATCGGCGAGACCGCCGTTATCGGCGACGATGTTATGATATATCAGGGTGTGACGCTCGGCGGTACCGGCAAGGATACCGGCAAACGCCATCCGACTATCGGCAACAATGTCATGATCGGCGCGGGCGCAAAGGTGCTCGGCCCGTTCAAAGTCGGCGATAACTCGAATATCGCCGCGGGCGCGGTGGTTCTCGATGAGATTCCGCCAGACTGTACCGCCGTCGGCGTTCCGGCTCATATCGTTCGCCGCAACGGAGTCAGGGTCGACGATCTCGACCAGGTGCATATACCCGACCCGGTCGCGCAGGAGCTTTGCAGGCTCGAGCATCAGGTCTCCCAGCTGAGAAAACAGCTTGAGGAGCAGGAAAACACACAGGAAATTGACTGAAAGGAAGATATAAATGAAAGTCTATAACACTCTCACAAGAAAAAAGGAAGAACTTGTCCCGATAACTCCGGGCGAGATCAAGATGTACGCCTGCGGTCCGACCGTGTATAACTATATCCACATCGGCAACGCCCGCCCGCTGTGCATCTTCGATATCCTGCGCCGCTATCTCGAATATCGCGGCTACAATGTGAAGTTCGTCCAGAATTTTACGGATATCGACGATAAAATAATCAGACGCGCAAACGAGGAACATGTTGATTTCTCCGAGATTTCCGAGCGCTATATAAAAGAGTTCTGGACCGACGCCGACGGACTCAATGTCCGCCACGCAACGATAAATCCGAAGGCTACCGAGAATATCGACGCCATCATTCAGATAATCTCGACCCTTATCGAAAAGGGCTACGCCTATGAGGCGCAGGGCGACGTTTATTTCAGCACCGAGAAGTTCAAGGATTACGGCAAGCTCTCGCATCAGCCGCTTGAGGATCTTGAGGCGGGCGCGCGTATAATGGTCGGCGAGGTCAAGCGCGAGCCGATGGACTTCGCCGTCTGGAAAGCCGCGAAACCCGGCGAGCCCGCATGGGATTCCCCGTGGGGCAAGGGCAGACCCGGCTGGCATATCGAGTGCTCCGCGATGAACTGGCGCTATCTCGGCGACACCATTGACATTCACTGCGGCGGTCAGGATCTCATCTTCCCGCACCATGAGAATGAGATAGCCCAGAGCGAGTGCTTCACAGGCAAGCCGTTCGCCCACTATTGGATGCACAACGGCTATATCAACGTTGACAATGTGAAGATGTCGAAGTCTCTCGGCAATTTCTTCACCGTGCGCGATGTTGCCGAAAAATACGGCTATGAGCCCATACGCTATCTGCTCATCTCCGCCCAGTACAGAAGCCCGATAAACTACAGCACCGATATCATCGAGCAGTGCATCGCCGCGCTCAACAGGCTCTATACTTGCCGCGATTCGCTCGACTTCGAGCTGAAGAATGCTTCGGACGCAGAGCATGACGGCGATAAGGCGATTGTCGACGGATTTGATAAATACAGAGAGCAGTTTATCTCCTCTATGGACGACGATCTCAACACCGCCGACGCCATCGCTTCGATATTTGAGCTCGTCCGCGATATCAATACAAATGTTGTCGGCAAGACCCCATCAAAGGCGCTTGTTGAGGGTGCGATAGCCATGTTCGACGAGCTGACCGGTGTGCTCGGACTCGTCTATAACCGCAAGACCGATACTCTCGACAGCGATGTTGAAGCTCTTATTGAGGCGCGCACGAACGCTCGTAAGGAGAAAAACTGGGCAGAGGCGGACAGAATCAGAGATCAGCTCAAGGAAATGGGCATCGTCCTCGAGGATACCGCCCAGGGCGTGAAGTGGCACAGAGAATAAATCTATAGACAAAACGCATAAATTAATGTATAATACTATGTGACTTTTTAATTAAATTGCGGAGGTTGAGTAAGTGAACGATCTGAAAACCCGATTCTTTGACGATGTGGACAAAAACTGTCCTCTTCCGGAGTATCCCCGCCCACAGCTTGTGCGCGAGGATTGGATGTGTCTCAACGGCGAGTGCGATTACGAGATAACCCCGGCGGGCGACGCCTGCCCGAAAGATTTCAGCGGCAAGATAATCCTGCCTTTCGCCATCGAGAGCCAGCTCTCCGGCGTTCAGCGCGCGCTTCAGCCAGACGAGCGTCTTTGGTACAGAAAGAGGTTCACTCTCGACAGCCGCTTTGATGATAAGCGCTGCATTTTGCATTTCGGCGCTGTCGATTGGCAGTGCGAGGTGTTTGTCAACGGTGTCTCCGTCGGCACTCATACCGGCGGCTATTGCCCGTTCTCTTTTGATATAACAGACGAACTTGTCGACGGCGAAAATGAACTTATTGTCAAGGTCTATGACCCGACCGACAAGGGCTGGCAGAATCGCGGCAAGCAGGTTCTCAAATCCGTCGGATTCTGGTATACCGGAACCTCCGGAATCTGGCAGACCGTGTGGCTTGAGCCTGTGGCTCAGAGCCATATCACCTGCGTGCGCCTGACCCCCGATATCGACGCGGGCGAGATAATCGTCTCCTGCACCGGCGAGGGACTTGACGGCTGCACGATAGAGGCTGATATTTCGCTCGGCGGCGAGCAGGTATATTCCGGCGAGATGAAGCTCAACGCGCATCTTCCCGTGCCCGATGCGAAACTCTGGAGCCCCGAGAGCCCGACTCTCTATGACCTTGTGCTCACCGTGAAGAAAAACGGCGAGGCTGTTGATGCGGTCAAGAGCTATTTCGGCATGAGAAAGTTCAGCATCGGCAAGGATAAGCAGGGTCTGCCGCGCCTTATGCTCAATAACGAGCCATATTTCCAGCGCGGCCTGCTCGATCAGGGCTATTGGAGCGACGGCGGTCTGACTCCACCCAACGACGAAGCGATGATATTCGATATCGCCGAGATGAAGCGCCTCGGCTTTAATATGCTCAGAAAGCATATCAAGGTCGAGCCCCTGCGCTGGTACTATCACTGCGACAGACTTGGTATGATAGTCTGGCAGGATATGGTCAGCGGCGGCTCTACCTATCATATGCCCTGGGTATGCTATATGCCCACACTGTTCCCCCACATGTCCGCCCACACGAAGGATAATCATTATGAGCTGTTCTCCCGTGGTTCGGAAGAAGGCCGGAAAAGCTGGGAACAGGAATGTCTTGACACCATAGATCATCTGTATAATGTCCCTTCCATCGCCGTATGGGTGCCCTTCAACGAAGGCTGGGGACAGTTCGATGCTGCCCGTATTGCGAAAATGGTGGCAAAAAAAGACCCCACCCGTCCGGTAGACCATGCCAGCGGCTGGTTCGACCAGAAAGGCGGGGATTTCCGCAGTATTCATAACTACTTCCGTCCGTTACAGGTAAAATTGGATGGAAAAAGGGCTTTCGTTATCTCGGAATATGGTGGCTACGCCTGCCATATCGCTGGGCATTCCAGTGTGAACCGCGTCTATGGATATCAAAAGTACGACACCCCGGAAGAAATGGCTGCTGCCCTGAAGCAGTTATTTTCCAGACAGTTATTTCCTCTGATCTCAAAGGGCTTGAGCGGTGCGGTATATACGCAGCTCTCCGATGTGGAAGAAGAGGTAAACGGTCTGGTGACTTACGACCGGCGTATCGTCAAACTGCCTGTGGGGCATCCGTTTGCGGCACCATCCTCTTTTGCAGCACCTTACTCACATGGAAATAAGCCGGAATAAGGAAGGCATCTGCCATCAGCCATGCAATGGGGCTGCCCAGGCATACCCCGGTGAAGCCGATGATTGGCACCAGTCCAAAGCCTGCCAGGGATCTGGCGATCATTTCGAAGACACCTGCTAAAATGGCGAATTTCGGGAAACCCATACCCTGGATCAGGAAACGGACAATGTTCACCAGTGCAAGCGGAATATAGAATGCCGTATTCCATAACAGAAAAGCACACACGTTGGCAATGATCTCTGCCTCGCCGCCGTCCACGAACAGCTGCGCCAGCGGACCGCCGAAAAATACTGCAATCAAAAATGCGATCACAGAGTATCCTACTCCCAACAGTACACAGGATTTAAGTCCCTTGCCAAGACGGTCCAGTTTGCCGGCTCCCACGTTCTGTCCACCGTAGGTTGCCATAGTGGAACCCATGGCATCAAAAGGACAGGCTAAGAAGTTACCGATCTTGCCGCCTGCAGTCATGGCCGCAACTGCCGCAGAACCTAAGGTGTTGGCTGCAGTCTGTAAGATTACGCTGCCAATGGCGGTAATGGAATACTGTAGCCCCATAGGAACTCCCATGCCGCACAACACCATCATCATATGTCCGTCCACTTTCCATTCTTCCCTGTGGATTCGCAGGATCTCGAATTTTTTCACCATATAGACCAGACATGCCACACCTGAGACTCCCTGGGAGATCACCGTTGCCCAGGCTGCCCCCGCCACGCCCATGTGCAGGGAGATAATAAAATACAGATCCAGCACAATATTAATAATGGAAGACAGCACTAAGAATACCACAGGAGTCTTGCTGTCGCCGGTTGCACGGATCACGCCTGCCACGATGTTGTACAGGAATACCGTGGGAATACCGATAAATATAATGAAAATATAGTTATACGCCCCATCAATGATGTTGGCGGGCGTCTTCATCCATACCAGAATGTCCCGGCACAGGATCCCC
>OLRE01002796.1_pt1 | contig 13566 bp, 8 predicted proteins | sample 1672461 | NCBI WGS metagenome assembly OLRE01 (sample SAMEA3136688, study PRJEB25190) | human gut metagenome | biome: human gut; feature: human-associated habitat; material: faeces | place: Austria | collected 2013
AACAATGCCGTGAAATGGCTCTAAAATATAACAAGGAAATGGCTGCTGCCGATAAACAGACGGAGGCAGCCCGGCTGCTGTCTCTCAGCTATAAAGCTAACTTCTTCCCCAATTTTACAGCAAGCGGAACCGGACTGTATAGTACGGCAGACGGCAGCTTGGGCATTCAGGGAGGAAATCTGCCGGTATTCCTGCCCGATCCCGTTACTGGAGAGTTGGCAACAAGCGGTTACGCTTATTTCCCCGGATTGAATCTGGACTATAAAGTCGGGACCGTCTATACAGGCGGAGTACAAGTGGAACAACCGCTTTATATGGGCGGAAAGATTCGCACCGCCTATAAAATGTCATTGCTCGGCAAGGAAATGGCACATCTGAATGAGGAACTGACTGCATCCGGAGTGATTCTGAATACAGACAAGGCTTATGTGCAACTAGTGAAAGCCAAAGAAATGAAGAAAGTGGCGGAGAAATATCATGTGTTGCTCAATGAGCTGTTTCGGAATGTGAAGAGTGCCCACCAGCATGGCATGAAACCTCAGAATGATGTGTTGAAGGTACAAGTGAAACTTAATGAGAGTGAGCTGGCATTGCGCAAGGCGGATAATGCGCTCCGTCTTGCCGGCATGAATCTTTGCCATTATATCGGTCGGCCTCTGACAGCGGGGATTGATATCTCGGATGAATTTCCGGAAGTGGAGCAAGAGTGGAAGACACAGGTTGCCGATATCAGTGCCCGTCCCGAATATGGTATTTTGAATAAACAGATCGCCATGGCCGAGCAGCAGGTAAAGCTGAATCGGAGTGAACTGCTGCCACGTGTGGGAGTGAAGGGAAGTTATGACTATTTCCATGGATTGGAAATCAATGACGAAACTTTGATGAAAAAAGGATCATTCTCCGTCTTTCTGAATGTTTCAGTACCTCTGTTTCATTTTGGCGAACGTATGAATAAGGTGCGCTCTGCCAAGGTAAAACTGGAACAGACTCGTCTTGAACAGGAAAATGCCAATGAAAAGATGTTGCTTGAATTGACGCAGGCCACTAATAATTTGGATGAGGCCCGACTGGAATGCGAGCTTTCAGAACGTTCGCTGGAACAGGCGGAAGAGAATATGAAAGTCAGCGGCAAACAGTATGAGGTGGGATTGGAAACTCTTTCGGATTATCTGGAAGCGCAAGTTATGTGGCAACAGGCGTATCAGACGAAAGTGGATGCCCATTTTCAGTTGTATGTAAACTATGTGGCTTACTTGAAAGCGGCGGGGCAACTGCAATAAAGTTCTCAAACTATTCTCATCGCCTTGAGAAAAAATTCTCACCACAGTGAGAAAAAATACTCATTGCAATGAGAAAATATTCTCAAGCCTATGAGAATTAATTCTCACTGTGGTGAGAACTTTTTCTTATTAAAGTGAGTATAATTCTTGTTGTATTCATCATTCATAAGAAAGCTAATTCATAAAAAGTCAGCTCTCATAAGAACTCTGCCGGCCACATTACTTGTGGAATTTCACTGTGATTTCTGCCGATTGGTTTCCGTAAGTCCAGTCCGGACCTTCTTGAATTAGGCGTATGGCCTCCTTATCCAGAGACTTGCAAAGACTTTCCTTGACTTTAATGTCGAAGGGACGCCCTTCTTTGTTAACAAAGAAAGTCAAGGTAACCTTGCCTTTGACTTCTGCGCAAGCGTCATCCGCAGGGTATGCCAGATTCTTTTTCAGATACTTTTTATATTGCTTCATTCCTGTTACGGGTTCCGGAATGACAGCCCCCTGTAAACTATCGGCCTTTTGGGAGATAGCAGCATCTTTTAATGTATCTGATTTCTGTAATGCACCCGAAGCTTTTTTCAAATCTTTGATTGATACGGCAGAAATGGCTCCTGTCACAGCTACCTTTTTCTGTGTGCCATATCCTGTTACTACGACTTCATTCAGTGTTGTTTTATTTTCATGCATAGCTATCAGCATAGTCTTACTGGTGTCTGCCGGTATACTAACCGGATTATAGCCAATATAATGTGCAGTTAATATCTCATAACCTTCCTTTTTGGGCAAGGAGAATTCTCCGTTGATATCCGTTATCGTTCCATAAGTTGTTCCTTTGTAAGTGACGTTAGCTCCGATGAGTGGTTCTCCTTTGTCATCTGTCACTTTCCCTTTGATCATGTTGTTCATTTGGGTGGCTAATTGAGCTACTTTCATCTTTTTCCTGTTGGTATCCAGGAAAGAAGTATCTGTAACCGTTGTGATAGCCGCTTCTTCCAGCTCCTCTGCCGGAGCAACTATTTCTTCCATTATCGGAGTTCCGGCAGGCGTTGCTTTGGGAGCTGTTGCTTTAGAAGCCGTCGCTTTAGGAACCGTTGCGGAAGTAGCCCTCGAAGGTGTACTTTGGGATGGAGAATCCTGCCTTGTCTTGGCGATTATATCTTTTCCGACCGTTTCCTTTGTGGCAGAAGGGCGACCGGAATCCGGTTCCATCTTTGGAGCGGATAGGGAAGTGTCTTCTTTGTGAGCAGGAACAGTTGCAGTGGCAGAGGGCTGCTCCTTAGCTATAAACATATCCTCTCCAACGTTCTGTTTCAGAAACAGGAAGTAACTGCTGATTCCGATTCCTATAATCAGACAGGCGGCAATGCTCCAGGTGACGGCATACGTATTTCTTTTCTTTGCCGAATGGGCGTTTACCTTCATCCGCAATTTATTAATCTGTTCATCGTGGTCCCCTTCTACTTGGTGGTACCCATCCATAGCGTCAGCCAGAAAAGGGTCTTTCATCGACTCTTTTTCCAGTCGATGTGCCTCTTTCCCTTTGCGGAGTCCTCGTATGTAGTCCAATAGTTTCATAGGGCTTGTTTCTTAATACAAATTTTCAAGTTTCGCTTTCCGTTCTGGATATAGCTTTTCACGTTATTCAGAGTAAATCCGGTTTGTTCGATAATGTCCGCATACGACATTTCTTCCAGGAAGAAACGTGTAATGCTGGTCCTTTGTTCTTCGGGCAGCTTTTCCAGACAGTGGTGCAATGCTTTCAGCTGCTCTTCCGAACTTTCCTCTTCACTTAATAGATGCAGAAATTCATCGGATTCCATAATATTAATGGCATAATCCAGCGGAATTTCTTTGTTTTCCTTTCGTAACAGTTGCAGGCAATGGTTCTTCGCCACCCGATAGAGCCACGGCTTGAATGCTTTTATTTCATAATTGCTGATTTTAGATAACAGGTCTTCAAACATCTGCATCACCGCTTCCTGCGCTTGGTCTTCATCTTGCAGATATTTCAGGCAAAGTCCGTACGTCAGCGGGATATAACGGTTGTATAGTTCACCGAAATATTCCGTATCCTCGGACATTATATAATGGGTCAGTAGTTCCTCGTCCGATAGCTTCGATATGTTTCTTTTAAAGAACACAGCTTTTTTTTGCAGTCAAAGATAGGCATAGGAATTAAAAATAGCAACGTGTGGAAGAAAAATAAAAAAAACTTCAGTTGGTTTATGGAATCCGTGTGGAATCTGCATCTTTATAGTAAAAGCGGATTAATTGTAACATTTTAAAAAGATAAGGTTATGAAGACAAATCAACTCAGAGCAATGATGCTCACGGTGATGTTAGTGATTACTACATTGGGTGGTACGGTATGGGCGCAGCCTTTGATCGTAAAGGGAACGGTGACGGACGGATCAGACGGTTCGCCGTTGGTAGGATGTGCGGTGACGGTGAAGGGAACATCCCGTGGAGCTGTTACGAACCTACAAGGGGAGTATAGGATTGAAGCAAACAAGGGGGAAACTCTTATCTTCAGCTATATTGGTTTTGATAAAGTGGAAAAAGTCGTATTCTCTGCAAAGATGGACGTAAGCCTTATGGCTAGTTCTGATGTTTTGGAAGAATGTGTTGTCGTCGGATACGGCAGCCAGCGAAAGGTAGCTGTTACCGGCGCCATATCAACCGTCAATCTGGCAAGTCTCAGACACCCGTCCGTACGTATGGATGCAGTAAATACGGAAGAATATAAATCGATCAGTGAAAATGGTTTTAAGCAGGTAGGAGAATCTCCGCTTTCTACTTTCTCTATTGATGTGGATGCCGCTTCTTACAGTAATATGCGTCGTATGATCAACAGCGGTACCTTGCCGGTGCCTGATGCTATCCGTACAGAAGAGTTAGTGAATTATTTCTCCTACGATTATGCGAAGCCGACCGGAAGCGATCCGGTGAAGATTACAATGGAGGCTGGTGTTTGCCCCTGGAATGCTGATCATCGTCTGGTACGTATCGGACTGAAAGCAAGGGAGATTCCGACTGACAAACTTCCGGAATCTAATCTGGTATTCTTGATTGATGTATCCGGTTCTATGTGGGGACCTACCCGTCTGGATTTGGTGAAGTCATCTCTGAAGCTATTAGTTAATAATCTGCGTGATAAAGATAAGGTAGCCATCGTTGTATATGCGGGCAACGCCAGCGTAAAACTGGAATCTACTCCGGGCAGTGACAAACAGAAAATACGTGATGCGATAGACGAACTGACATCCGGTGGCTCTACGGCCGGTGGCGCAGGTATCCAACTGGCTTATAAAGTGGCTAAACAGAACTTCCTTCCTAAAGGAAACAATCGGATCATCCTTTGTTCCGATGGAGATTTCAATGTAGGTGTTTCTTCTGTGGAAGGTTTGGAACAGTTGATAGAGAAGGAACGTAAGAGCGGAGTATTCTTGAGTGTGCTAGGTTATGGAATGGGTAACTATAAAGACAATAAAGGTCAGGCTTTAGCAGAAAAAGGAAATGGAAATCATGCCTATATCGATAATTTGCAGGAAGCCAATCGTGTCCTGGTGGGTGAGTTTGGCGCTACGCTTCATACGGTAGCAAAGGACGTGAAGCTGCAAGTGGAATTTAATCCGGCTCAGGTGCAGGCATATCGTCTGGTTGGTTATGAGAGCCGTTTGCTGAAAGACGAAGACTTTAATAATGACGCCAAAGATGCCGGAGAATTGGGAGCCGGACATACGGTGACAGCTTTCTATGAAGTGATTCCCGTAGGCGTGAAGAATGACTACGTAGGAAAGGTAGATGATCTGAAATATCAGAAGAAACAAAAAGAGACGGTGCAGCCGATCGGTTCTAATGAATTGCTGACCGTGAAACTGCGCTATAAAGCTCCGGACAAGGACGTCAGCAAAAAGATGGAAGTTCCCTTTGTGGATAATAAAGGAAATAATGTTTCTTCCGATTTCCGTTTCGCTTCTGCCGTGGCTATGTTCGGTCAGCTGCTTCGGGACTCTGACTTTAAAGGAGCGGCAAGCTATGATAAAGTGATCGGCCTTGCCAAACAGGGACTGAATAATGATGAAAAAGGATACAGAAGAGAATTTATCCGTCTGGTAGAAACTGCCAAAGGGATGAAACGGGAGATAGCGGAAAAGAAGTAATAGTATAGGTTAATTAAAAGGATGATTAGCATAGATCAATGTATGGTTTCGCATTGATTAGTTCGTTCCATATACGTTTCCCTTTCGTTCGACCTAGGTGGGACTAAACGATCACCTGGGTCGAACTAAAAGATAACCTAGGTGGAACGAATTAGGATTTGCATAAATTTTAAATAGAATCTGCAATGCAATTACTAAGCTATGGACTATAAAAGAGAAACCGCAGATAATCGACGATTACCTGCGGTTTACTTCTGCACGGGAGGAGAGGCTCGAACTCCCGACAACCGGTGCTCTACCAACTGAGCTACTCCCGTGTTTGCGGCTGCAAAGGTAGTATAAACTTCCGAACCAGCAAATATTAGGGTAAATAAATTTCCAATTATTTTAATTTTTCCCATTCATCGGGCTTAAAACCTACCAGAACGAAGCTGTCTGTCACTACTAACGGGCGTTTCACCAGCTTACCGTTCGTTGCCAGCAATGCGATTTGTTCTTCCTCAGTCATGGAAGGCAGCTTCTCGCTCAGTTTCAGCTCTTTATATACCAAACCACTTGTGTTGAAGAATTTCTTTATTGGCAATCCGCTTCGTGGAATCCACGCTTTCAACTCTTCCACTGTAGGGTTATCTTCCACAATGAACCGGTTAGTATACTCAATGTTATTTTCGATTAGCCATTTCTTAGCTTTCTGGCATGTACTGCACGCCGGATATTGCAAAAATAAAGGTGTCATACTATATACTATTTATCGATTAATACCTAATACTTATTACTTAATACCTATTACCTAAATAACCATCTGCAAATCCTGATACATAATCCGATAGGCGGCGGCTTTTTTATCTAATGCAAGCGGGTACGCCCGTGAGGAAGAAGGCATCCGGTAGAGTCTCATCGCCCGTCCTTCAAACACAAATTCGGCATAGTCTCCTACTTTCGGTTCTTCCACTTCCAGTTGTGCACGGAGCGTATCCGTTGCCTTCTGTCCGGTGGTGACGATTGCTCTGCATTCGGGAAGTTGGCGGAGTAATGCGGCAATGTCCGTCGGCTGCACCACTTCCAGAAATTTGTCCGAAGCGTTATCCTGCAGACGCCGGATAGATGAGGCTGTATCGAACAGGGCGATTCCTTTTTCATTCAGGAAGTCAATAATCTGTTCCCGGCAGAATGCTTTCCGCGTATCGTTCAGAAAGTGATCTTTATCTCCGAAAAACAAGAGTCCGACAATGCGCCACATATCATTGTTCAGGTTCGGATAATAAAAATCCATCGACCACCGTTTTCTTTGTGGCGGAAAACTTCCCAGCATCAGCAGCTTTGCTTTTGGCGGGAGAAAGGGTTCTAAAGGATGTTTTTCGATTTCAATCTCCATATTGATGTAATTTCCTACAAAAATAACGAATCTATTCTTTTCCCTCAAAATAGTTACGGAAAAAAACAAATTTAAAAATATTTGGCTATTTTTGCACGGAGATGGTGAAAAACAACTTATTGAAATGCTGTTGAAAACAAGAATAATTATAAGTTGCTGTTTTATAAGCTTGTTAGCTTTCTTTGAAGAAGATTGTTATGCTTCACGGCCGGGGTCGAAAGAATGTGTGAAAGTTTCCTCTGCCAGTTTTACGGTAAGGGGGCGGGTCATCGATACCTATGGTGAACCACTTATCGGAGCGACAATCAGAGAGAAAGGCGGAGCGAATGGAACAGTGACAGATGTGGAGGGGAATTTCTTTTTATCCGTTCCGGATAGTGCTGTTCTGCAAATTTCTTTCGTAGGTTACGAGTCTCAGGAAGTCAGTGTAAAGGGTAGGTCAATGCTTGAAATATGTCTGAAAGAAAATATTCTGCTGCTTGACCACGTGATTGTAACTGCTTTGGGGCTTGAAAAGAAAGAATCCTCTTTGGCCTATGCCGTGCAAAAGGTGAGGGGAGAAGAACTGAATCGTGTGAAAGAAGTGAATATGATCACGGCTTTGGCAGGAAAGGCAGCCGGTGTGCAGGTCAGCAAGAACTCTTCCGGCATGGGCGGATCGGCGAAAGTCAGTATCCGTGGGGTACGATCGGTGGCCGGTGATAATCAGCCTCTGTACGTGATAGATGGTGTCCCCATGCTAAATTCTACTTCGGAACAGGCTTATTCGGCTATCGGCGGTACGGCAAATGCCGGTAACCGGGATGGGGGAGACGGAATCTCGAATCTGAATCCGGAGGATGTGGAAAGTATCAGCATCCTGAAAGGAGCTCCTGCCGCAGCCTTGTATGGTAGCCAGGCGGCCAACGGAGTCATTCTTATTACTACAAAGAAAGGAAATACCGTAGGACGGAGGGATATTCATTTCTCTACCGGACTGACTTTTGAAAAGGCTTTCTCTCTGCCCGAAATGCAGAACAGCTACGGAGTAAGTGATGTAACAGACAGTTGGGGAGAAAAAGAAAATCTGACGGTTTACGATAATTTGGGTGACTTTTTCCGTACCGGACTGACGTCGATCACTTCTGTATCCGTCAACTCCGGAAATGACAAGCTGCAAACATATTTCTCCTATGCCAACACCACCGGTCGCGGCATTCTGAATGAAAATAAACTCTCCAAACACAATATCAATCTGAGAGAGACTGCCGTCCTCTTCAACAGCAGGCTGAAACTGGACGGTAACGTGAATGTCATGAAGCAGACAGTGAAGAATAAACCCGTATCGGGAGGCTTTTATATGAATCCGCTGGTAGGTCTATACCGCTTTCCTCGTGGCGAGGACTTGGCTTATTATAAAGATAACTATGAGCGTTATGACGAGGACAGAAAGCTGAATACACAAAACTGGCATACTTTTACCGAAGACTTTGAACAGAATCCGTATTGGATACAAAACCGCATACAGAGTAAGGATGCACGTATCCGCCTGCTCCTTTCCCTTTCTGCCAATTTGAAAGTCACTGATTGGCTGACACTTCAGGCTCGTGGCAATCTGGATTACTCAGCCGATAAACTGCGTCAGAAATTTTATGCCTCCACCGCTACGGCACTCTGTGGGATGAACGGGCGCTATATTGAAATGGATTATCAGGAAACGCAGATGTACGGAGATGTGATGGCGATGGTCAAGAAGCAACTGAATGACTTCACATTGGATGTAGCCATTGGTGGCAGTATCAATGACAGAATCACTAACTCTACTCGCATTGATTCGAAGAATGCTTCGTTGAAATATGCCAATGTGTTTAATCTTGCCAATATCGTGATGAGCAGTTCTGCCAGTATCGATCAGAAAATAGATGCCCATTACCAACTGCAATCGGTCTTTGCGACGGCACAGATTGGCTATAAAGAAGGAGTCTTCCTTGACCTGACCGCACGTAACGACTGGTCGTCTACGCTGGCTTACACGAAGTACGAGAAGAAAGGATTCTTTTATCCTTCCGTCGGTGTCTCTTTCCTTCCGGATAAGTGGGTAAAGATGCTCGAATGGGTTTCGTTCTCGAAGTTGCGCGGTGCTTATAGTATCGTTGGCAATGGGGTGCCTCCCTTTATCACCTATCCTGTTTCGTATGTGACTGCCGGTGGAGAGATACTGGCAAGCGATGCGGCTCCTTTCGCCGAGATGAAACCGGAGATGACGCATTCCGTTGAATTGGGTATAGAGTGGAAGTTTTTGCAGCACCGCCTCGGATTAAATTTGACCTATTACCGTACCGACACGTATGAGCAGTTTTTCAAACTGCCTGCGCTTGCGGGCGATAAGTATGCCTATCGATACGTCAACGCCGGAGATATCCGGAATCAGGGATGGGAGATAACGCTGGATGCCACTCCGGTACTGACCCCCGACTTCACGTGGAAGACCTCTCTCAACTTCTCTGCCAATAAGAACAAGATTGTAGAACTCCATGAAGAACTGAAAGAATTTGTTTACGGACCTACCAGCTTCTCGTCCAGTTATGCGATGAAACTAGTGAAAGGCGGCTCTATCGGCGATATTTACGGTAAAGCCTTTATACGTGATGAAGAAGGGCACATCGTTTATGGAACGGACGGAGACTATAAAGGACTTCCGTTGGTAGAAGGCGATGGAAATACTGTAAAGGTGGGCAATGCCAATCCGGTCTTTATGTTGGGGTGGAATCATTCCTTCTCCTACAAAGGTTTCAGCCTTTACTTCCTGCTTGACTGGCGCTATGGAGGTGAAGTCCTTTCGCAGACCCAGGCGGAGATGGACCTCTATGGAGTATCGAAAGCGACGGCGCAAGCCCGTGATAAAGGATATGTTTCGCTGGAAGGCCGGCAAATAAGTGATGTCAAAGGATTCTATAAAAATGTAGTGGGCGGACGCGCCGGCGTGACGGAATACTATATGTATGACGCTACTAACCTCCGTCTGCGGGAAGTATCGCTGAGTTATAGCTTCCCCCGAAAATGGGTACAGAAAACGAATTGTCTGAAAGACCTGCAACTTTCTTTTGTAGCCCGCAACCTTTGTTTTCTGTACAAGAAAGCGCCTTTCGATCCCGATCTGGTACTTTCTACAGGCAATGACAATCAGGGAATTGAAGTGTTCGGTATGCCTACCACCCGCAGTCTGGGCTTTACTTTGACATGTGAATTTTAAGAGCAGGAGGGAAGATGATGAAGAAAAAACATATTTATATATACTTGCTGGGGATGCTGCTGCTTTCTGTTGGCTGTACAGGAAAATTCCGTGAATTTAATACCGACCAGTCGGGAATTACGGACGATGATTTGCTGATTGACGACAATGGCTTCGGTATTCGTCTGGGGATTATCCAGCAAGGCATCTACTTTAACTATGATTTCGGTAAAGGCAAGAACTGGCCTTTCCAGTTGATACAGAATCTGAACGCGGATATGTTCTCCGGTTATATGCACGACGGCAAACCCTTGAACGGAGGTACGCATAACTCGGATTATAATATGCAGGATGGCTGGAACAGCGCCATGTGGACACATATGTATTCGTATATCTTTCCACAAATCTACCAGTCGGAGAATGCCACCCGTGATACGGAACCTGCCTTGTTCGGCATTACCAAAGTGCTGAAAGTGGAAGTCATGCACCGTGTGACAGATTATTACGGCCCTGTTATTTATAAGAATTTCGCGAATGCCCAGAATCAATATCGCCCTGATACGCAGAAAGAAGTCTACTATGAGTTCTTTAATGAACTCGATTCGGCTGTTGTCTCTCTTACCGATTATATAGACAAGAAGCCCGACTCCAATGGATTCACCCGCTTTGATATCTTGCTGGATGGTCAATATTCCTCCTGGATCAAGTTTGCCAATTCGTTGCGTATGCGTCTGGCAATGCGTATTTCTGCGGTTGATCCGGATAAGGCACGCGCCGAGTTCCAGAAGGGACTGGAAAATGAATTTGGTGTCTTTGAAGCGGAAGCTGAACGGGTAGCAGTCTCTACGAAATCCGGATTCACGAACCCGTTGGGAGAGCTCAACCGGGTATGGAATGAAACTTATATGAGCGCTGCAATGGAATCTATTCTGACAGGCTACGATGATCCCCGATTGAAAGTTTACTTTGAAACCTGTACCGACAAAGCGTATGCAGGAGAGTATCGCGGCATCCGTCAGGGAACCTGCTTTGCGCACAATCATTATGCAGGCTTATCCAAATTGTCCGTCGATCAGAGTACGGATGCCCCTTTGATGAGCTCCGCCGAAGTCTGGTTTCTCCGTGCCGAAGCTGCTTTGCGCGGATGGATTCCGGAAGATGAAGAAGAATGTTATCTGAACGGAATAAAGGCGTCTCTTCATCAACACGGCATTTATCAGATGGACGATTATCTGAACAGTGAGCGGACGGCTGCCGATTTCATCGACACACAAGACTCCGAAAATAACATTCCTGCCCGTTGCCGGGTTTCTCCTAAATGGAATCCCGCAGACGACAAGGAAATAAAGCTGGAAAAGATCATTACGCAGAAATGGATTGCCTTATTCCCGGAAGGTTGCGAGGCATGGGCGGAACAGCGCCGCACGGGATATCCCCGCCTGTTTCCGGTACGCTTCAACCATAGCAAGAACGGATGTATTGACACAGAGACAATGGTACGTCGTCTCAACTTTCCCGGTACGCTGCAAACCGAAGACAGAGAGCAATACTTGGCTCTTGTGGAGGCTCTGGGCGGGCCCGATCATGGAGGTACCCGATTGTGGTGGGATACAGGAAATAATAGTCTGGATTAAAATTTTAGTGTCGGAATGTGAATATATGTATAGGTTTAACTATTTTTGCACCTTCATTTAAACACATTTGTCATGAAAAAGATCATTTCTGCTCTTTTCCTATGTATGCTGCTTTCTGCCGTACCGGAATTGCAGGCACAAAACATTCAGTTACATTATGATTTCGGACGTTCCCTGTATGATAAAGACTTGAAAGGACGCCCGCTGTTAACCTCCACTGTCGAGAAGTTCCATCCCGACAACTGGGGAAGTACCTACTTCTTTATCGATATGGACTATACGTCCGAAGGAGTCGCTTCCGCTTATTGGGAGATAGCCCGTGAACTGAAATTCTGGAAAGGTCCTTTCTCCGCCCATCTCGAATACAATGGCGGACTGGCGAAAGGATTTTCCTACAACAACGCTTACCTGGCGGGAGCCACCTATACCTATAATAACGCTTCTTTCTCCAGAGGCTTCACATTGACAGCCATGTACAAATATATACAAAAGCACCCATCCCCGAATAACTTCCAGTTGACAGGAACATGGTACATGAACTTTTGCAAGGATTTGCTCACCTTCTCCGGTTTTGCCGACTGGTGGCGTGAAGAAACCAAGTATGGAAAAACCATTTTCCTCTCCGAACCACAATTCTGGGTAAACCTGAACCGCATCAAGGGAGTGAATAAAAACTTTAACCTGAGTGTCGGTTCCGAAGTGGAACTGAGCAATAACTTCGGTGGTCGTGACGGCTTCTATGTAATTCCGACACTGGCTTTGAAGTGGACACTGAACTAAACTTCGAAGTACGAAATTCCCCAACGGATATACATCAATTATTGAATAAAAATATCGAATGAAAACAGATTTGATCTATGGCGTAGAAGACCGCCCCCCATTTAAAGATGCCCTGTTTGCTGCCTTGCAACATCTGCTGGCTATCTTTGTAGCCATCATTACACCTCCTCTTATCATTGCGAGCGCACTGAAGCTGGATGTTGAAAAAACAAGCTTTCTGGTGTCTATGTCCCTTTTTGCTTCGGGGGTATCTACGTTTATACAATGCCGTCGTATCGGCCCGATAGGAGCGAAGCTGCTCTGTATCCAAGGTACCAGTTTCTCCTTTATCGGTCCTATCATAGCGACCGGATTAGTAGGCGGACTTCCGTTGATATTCGGCTCCTGTATAGCTGCCGCACCAATTGAAATGGTCGTCAGCCGTACCTTCAAGTATCTTCGCAATATCATCACCCCGCTAGTGTCCGGCATTGTCGTACTACTGATCGGATTGAGTCTGATCAAAGTCGGTATCGTTTCCTGTGGCGGCGGATATGGCGCGATGGACGACGGCTCCTTCGGTTCGTGGGAAAATCTGTCCATTGCTGCACTCGTATTGTTGAGCGTCTTGTTTTTCAATCGCTGCAAAAACAAATACCTGCGCATGAGTTCCATCGTGTTCGGCCTTTGTCTGGGTTATGGACTGGCTTTCGCCCTGGGAAAAGTAAATATGAGCGCACTAAATGTCGAGATGCTGATGAGTTTCAACATCCCGCAACCTTTTAAATACGGTATTGATTTTAATATCTCTTCATTTATCGCCATTGGCCTGGTCTATCTGATCACTGCCATTGAAGCCACAGGTGATGTGACAGCCAACTCCATGATTTCCGGACTTCCGATTGAAGGTGATTCTTATCTGAAACGTGTTTCCGGCGGTGTGATGGCAGATGGCTTCAACTCTCTTTTAGCAGGTATATTCAACTCCTTCCCGAACTCCATCTTCGCACAGAATAACGGTATCATCCAATTAACAGGAGTTGCCAGCCGCTATGTAGGCTATTATATTGCCGCTATGCTCGTTCTGCTGGGATTATTCCCCATTGTAGGAGCTATATTCTCTCTGATGCCCGATCCGGTACTGGGAGGC
>OLRE01002801.1_pt1 | contig 13547 bp, 9 predicted proteins | sample 1672461 | NCBI WGS metagenome assembly OLRE01 (sample SAMEA3136688, study PRJEB25190) | human gut metagenome | biome: human gut; feature: human-associated habitat; material: faeces | place: Austria | collected 2013
TGTTGTTCCATTCCACCGCGCGAGACGCTATAATATTCGGTATATTTGGTGTTATCACATTGGAGGCAGACCTTTGGCCAATCTGATCGAAAAAATCAAAGACCGGCGCGCGCCCGCGCCCGAGACGCCGGAGCGGCGGGACGTGCCCGTCGCGCACCCCGACCCGCAGCAGGGCCTGACGAGCGCGCAGGTGCGTGAGCGTGCCGACGCCGGCTGGACGAACGCGCCCGTCGATCCGCCGGGCAAGACCGTCAAGCAGATCGTCCTGAGCAATATCTTTACCTATTTTAATATGCTGTTTTTCCTGCTGGCGCTGTGCGTGATCGCGGTGCAGCAGTGGCTGAACCTGACGTTCATGGGCGTCATCATCGTCAACACCGCCATCGGCATCATTCAGGAGATCCGCTCGAAGAAAACGCTCGACAAGCTGAGCATCCTCGCATCGCCCAAGGCCGTCGCCGTGCGTGACGGCAGGCGCGTGACCGTCGACACCGCGCAGCTCGTGCGCGACGACATCGTCGTCTTCGCCGCCGGCAACCAGATCTATGCCGACGCCGTCGTCGCGCAAGATAGCTGCTACGTCAACGAGGCGCTCATCACGGGTGAGTCGGACGAAATTAAGAAAAACCCCGGCGACAAGCTCCTGTCGGGCAGCTTCGTCGTCAGCGGCATGTGCCGCGCGCAGCTGACGGACGTCGGCGCGGACTCCTACGTCTCGCGTCTGACGCAGGAAGCCAAGCGCGCCAAGAAGCCGCAGCAGTCGGAGATGATGCGCTCGCTGCAGAACCTCGTCAAGTGGATCGGCATCCTCGTCATCCCGCTCGGCGTGGTGATGTTCATCAAGGAATACGTGTGGCTCGGCCGCGCCGTGCCCATCGCCGTGACGAGCACGGTCGGCTCGATCATCGGCATGATCCCCGAGGGGCTGTATCTGCTCACCAGCCTTGCGCTCGTGGCCGGCGTCGTGCGTCTGGCCCAGCGCAAGACCCTCGTGCACGAGCTCGGCTGCATCGAGACGCTCGCGCGCGTGGACACGCTGTGCGTGGACAAAACCGGCACGGTGACGGAAAACAAGATGATTGTCGAGGACGTCTGCCCCCTGTGCGACGACCGCTTCACGCTCGAGGACATCCGCATGATCATGGCCGACTACGTCTACGCCATGCAGGCCGACAACGACACGATGGCGGCGCTGCGGCGCTACTTCACGGGCGAAAAGACGCAGGACGCGACGGCGACGCTGCCGTTCTCGTCGGCGAAGAAATACGGCGGCGTGTCGTTCCACACCGAGGAGACGTACCTGCTCGGCGCGCCGGACGTGCTGCTCGCCGGGCGCGAGAACCCGTATCAGGAGCAGATCGAGGGCTACTCCGCCAAGGGCTGCCGCGTGCTGCTGCTGGGCATGTATGACGGCGCGCTCACGGACGAGACGCTCAGCGCCGGCTTTCTGCCCATCGCGCTGATCCTGCTCTCAAACAAGATCCGCGCCGAGGCGCCGGAGACGTTCGGCTACTTTGCCAGCCAGGGCGTGGCCGTGAAGGTCATCTCCGGCGACAACGCGCGCACGGTGTCCGAGGTGGCCAAGCGCGCCGGCATCGAAAACGCCGACCGCTTCGTCGACGCGCGCACGCTCACGACCGAGGAAGCCATCCGCGACGCGGCGGGCAAGTACACGGTCTTCGGCCGCGTGACCCCCGCGCAGAAGCGCAGCCTCGTGCAGGCGCTCAAGGCCGACGGCCACACCGTGGCCATGACGGGCGACGGCGTCAACGACGTGCTCGCGCTCAAGGAGGCCGACTGCTCCATCGCCATGGCCTCGGGCAGCGACGTGGCGTGCCAGGTGTCGCACATCGTGCTGCTCGACTCGAACTTTGCCTCCATGCCGTCGGTCGTGGCGGAGGGCCGCCGCGTCATCAACAACATCGAGCGCAGCGCCTCGCTGTATCTGGTCAAGAACATTTTCTCGTTCTGCCTCGCGTTTTTCACGCTCTTTGCCACACTGCCGTACCCGTTTAGCCCCGCGCAGCTCACGCTCGTGAGCGCCGTTACCATCGGCATCCCGTCGTTCATCCTCGCCATGGAGCCGAACGAGAGCCTCGTCAAGGGAAAATTCCTGCGCAACGTGCTCTTCCGCGCGCTGCCGGCCGCGATGACGGATCTGGCGATGGTCGTGGGCATTCTGCTGTTTTATATCGCCTTCCAGCTCGACGACACGGCCATGATCACGATCTGCACCGGCGTCATGGGCATTGTCGGCCTCATGATGGTGCACCGCACGTGCCAGCCGTACAACACCATCCGCAAGGTGATGATCGTCGTGCTCGGCGTGCTGTTCGTGATCGCGTATTTCGGCTTCCCGACGCTCTTCAGCCTGCAGAAGCTCAATCTGCAGAGCGCGCTCATCCTCATCGTGTTCGGCCTGCTGTCGTGGCCGGTGATGAAGGCGTTCTGCCGCCTGAACGACCATATGCGCACCCGGTTCGAGGCATGGCGCGCGGGCAAGACCGCGAAGGCCGCGTGAGAAAGGCTGCACGGTGGCCGCAGGCACATAGGAACGGCTGCGAAAAGGCAGCCGCGCAGGATAGCCAGCGAAAAGGCAGCCGCGCCTGCGCGGCTGCTGTCACAAAACTCCGCCCAGCATCGGTTCGATGCGGGGCGGAGTTTTTCGTCTCCGTTTTGCGGAGGGCAGCGCCGGTAAGGCGCGCGTCGGACGCGCAGCGCATGACCGAAGTCGCCGCGACGGATGAGTTGGACGTGGGATGCGCGCTGCATGACCGGCGGTACGGGCGATGCCGAAGTCCGTCTCCGGCCGCCGCCTGCGTGATCCCCTGTTTCCAGTTTAGTATGCTTTTGCATAATTTGTCAAGCATTTTTTCTCTCAGCAAGAAAGCCAGCCAGCGCGCCCTGCGCTGCACCCGCGTCCCGCACCGCACGGCCGCCACAACGCGCCAGCCAAAAGCGTCCACCACACCCGCACCGGCCGAAAGCACGCGCCGGACTGTGCCCGACCAAAAGCCCCTGCCGCACCCGCACCGGACCACGCCCGGCCTGAGCGCCTTGAAACAAGTTTTCCACACGTTTTCCACATTTTCGCTGGTTTCCAACAGCGGCTTTCTTTCCCCCTGGCTTTCTTTGAGAGAGACAGAGTAAGATATGCTTTGCCGTATGTTCCTGCTGTAAGGTAAGACACAGTATGGTACGGTACTGTACGGTACGGTTGGGTACGGTGCCGCGAGACGTCCGCGTGACGACACCCGCGACAGCGCCGCCCCGCCGCCCGCCATGCGCACCCCCGCGCGCCCTCTGCCGTCATGCGCGCAAGCCCTTGCGGCCGCAGGCTTTTTCGTTCGCACGTCAGGTGTTATGTAAACCACTTATCGCCGCCCGTGTCGAATCCGCGCGGATGCACGATTTCATGTCGACAAAAGGGCCTCAAAATATTTCTTAGCGGTTTCTTAGCGCACTCTTGGCACGTTCTTAGCGCGCTTTTCCCGCGCTTTCCGCGCGAAGAAAACGACATTCTGTCGTCTGCCGCGCGCGCAAAAAGGGCCGCCCTTTCGGGTGGCCCTTCGCACGTTTTTTCCCTTTTCCCGCCCGCGTCACGCCGGGTTGACGTGCACGGTGCAGTGCTTGACGTCCGGGTAGTCGCGCTCCAGCTCGTGGTGCACGGCCTCGGCGATGACGTGCGCGTCCCGCAGCGGCAGCGCGCCGTCGACCGCGATCTCGGCGTCGACATACGTCCGGCTGCCGAACAGCCGCGTCTTGATATCGTCCACGCGCACGACGCCGGGGGTGCGCTGCATCGTCTCGCGCATGGCGGCGACGGTGTCCGGGTCGCACGCCCGGTCGACGAGCCGGTCGATGCTCTCGTGGAAGATGCCGTAGGCCACCTTGAAGATGAACAGGCAGATGACGATCGACGCGATGGGGTCGAGGATGGGCACGCCGAGCCGCGCGCCGAGCACGCCCGTAAAGCTGCCGATGGACGACAGCGCGTCGGACCGGTGGTGCCACGCCTCGGCCTTGAGCGACACGGAGCGGATGCGTTTGGCCGCCGCGATCGTGTACCAGTACAGCCCCTCTTTCACGCCGATGGACACGACCGCCGCGATGAGCGCGAGCACGCCGGGGGCAGCCAGCGTCTCGCCGCGGACGATCTTCATCACGCCCGCGTAGCCGATGGCTGCGCCGACGAGCACGAGGATGTTGCCCAGCAGGATGGACGCGATGCACTCGAGCTTTTCGTGCCCGTAGGGGTGGCTGGCGTCGGCCGCCTTGTGGGAAAAGACCGCGCCGATCATCACGATCAGCGAACCGAGAATGTCGGACGCCGAGTGCACGGCATCGGCCACTATGGCCGACGAGTGCGCCACGATGCCGGCGACGAGTTTGAACACCGTCAGGGCCGCGTTGCACACGATGCCGACGGTGGACACCTGCATGGTCACGCGCTTGGCGTCATCGGGCGCGGTGGAAGTGCGTGTACGCATAAAAAGACTCCTTTCGCACAAAAAAAGCGCCTGTGGGGCATATGAGTCCCACAGACGCGGTGATATCCTGTCTGCTGCGGCGCGGACGCCGCCCGGCCTTTCGGCCTGCCATTAGGAGGGAGTATAGCACGTGCGCGGCCGGCCGTCAAGCGGTATTTTCGGTTTTTTCACCGGCGCAGCCAGTGCACGCCGGCGCGGTGGAGCTTCGTGCAGAGGATGAGCGCGATCTGCACCGGGACGCCGACAAAGAACACGGCCCAGATGTTATACTGCAGGTACTGAAAATAAAACGCCGTGATCGTGCTCCACACGAACAGGGACGAAAACACGCACTGCAGCGTCGTCTCCCCCTCCCAGTGGCGGGAGAAGAGGAACGCCACGGCGAACGACACCGGCACCGCCCACACGAACGCCATCCAGTACATCTTGCCGATGCTGAACTGCGAATACAAAAACACGACGACCGCGACGACCCACACCATCGTCACCCACATGGCGGCGATGAGCACCTTCGACATGAGGTAGGCGTCGTGCTGCTTTTCGCCGCCGGACTCCGTCGCTGCGGCGTATGCGGCCGCCACGCCGCCGTCCGTCAGCAGATCGTCCACGCGCAGACCGTAAAGGTCGGCGATGGTCTTGAGCATCACGACGTCGGGCAGGGAATCGCCCCGCTCCCACTTGGACACGGCCTTGTCGGAGTAATTGAACTGCGCGGCAAACTCGGCCTGGGTCAGGTTTTCTTCTTTTCTCAGCTCGGCAAGGTTGGCGGCGAGCGCGCCTCTCACATCATCCATGCTATGAGTATACCACGCCGGGCGTTCGGCCGCAAGAGCCACGTTCCACCTAAATCCTGTCATTCTCCCGCTGGTAGAATCGCCTTCTCCCAACGTTTCTACCGCTCGCGCGCGCGGAGGATGCATTTGAAAAGTCCCTGCCGTATAATGAAGTCACGAAGAAATGTGATTTTCCTGACGATATGCACGTCAGACATCACCTGCAAGGGAGACGGATATCATGAGCAAACAGACCTTCCATCTGCCGACCTGGCGGCGCAAGCCGACGGCGGACGAGGCCGCGCCGGACATCGCCGACAGCGAGCTGGTGCCCTCGGAGAGCGCCGCGCGCCCGACACGCCGCAAGCACGGCAAGCGCACCTATGTCATAGGCGGCGCGCTGCTGGCGCTGGCGATCGCGGCGGCGATCATCATTCCCGGCGCGGCCGGCGTCGGCGACGATGACGGCGCCGGCGGCGCGAGCACAACGCTTACCCGCCCGGACGGCGACCCCTCCGGCCAGACCGCAGAGGACAATATCTATATTACGACCGGCGTCATGGATCAGGAGACCTACCGCTCCGAGACGACCGGCCAGACGAAGGCAAAGGTCGGCTTCATCGACTACAACCAGGCCGTGCACAACGTGCGCGTCGTCACGAGCGACAGCGTCTTTACCGAGGCCATCAGCACGAGCATGTTCGTCAAGCTCGGCGAGCAGAAGTACTTCAAGGACGGGGCGATCCTCGTGCGCAAGGCCGATTCCATCAGCGGCGACACCGCCACCTGGAGCGACCAGATCGTGGCCATCTCGCAGCAGGACTACGAGGACGCCTACGGGCAGGACCCGCGCAACCTCAGCAACTACGTCATCAGCCGCGACACGGTGCTCAACCCCACCATGACCGCCAACGACGACGGCACCTACACCCTCGCCTTCGATCTCGAGCCGGCCGGCGCGAGCGCGTACTACCGCCACCAGGTGCGCACGTACAGCGGCGCGTCGAAAAGCCCCGAATTCACGGCCGTACACATGGTCTGGACCATTGATGCCAACTGGGACCTCCTGCAGATGGACACCGTGGAGAGCTACGCCGTGTCCATGTCCGGCCTCGGCAGCCTCAACTGCACGAGCACGCTCACCGAGGTGTTCACGGACTTCGGCGCCGTGACCGACGACCAGACCGAGTTCCAGCACTACCTCGAGACGGAATACGACCCCAACAACCTCGGCAAGCTCTCCGACGGCGGACAGGACACGCAGGCCATCGTGCGCGACTTCTTCCGCCGCACGCCGAACTACAGCCTCACCGTCACGGCCAACGGCCAGTCCTACGGCCTGACGGCGCACGTGGACATTGACCAGACCACCTTCCAGGTGCGCGGCAACGTCGCGGGCGTGGACCTCTTCGCCGCCTACAGCAACGAGCGCGTGTACGTCGCCTTCGGCAGCCAGAAGATCGTCCTGCGCGCGTCCGACACGATCGACGCGGCGCGCACGGTCGCGGGCTACCTCGGCGTGCAGATCCCGAACATCTCGCTCGACGCGGCCGGCATGACCGCGCTGACGAAAAACGTCGCCATGCAGCAGACCGAAACCGGCATGACCATCCGGCTCAACGACCCGATGATCTCCGGCACCGTCCTGCTCACCGACCCGGACGCCCTGCGCCTGACGCGCGCGGACGTGGCGCTCAACTTCGGCGGCGCGCGCATGCACGTCACCGCCACGCCGTACTACGGCGGCTTCCAGGTGCAGTCGCTCAGCGGCTACACCGACCTGACCGGCGCGCTGAGCCTCGTGAGCCCCCTCATGGACGCGGCGACCGCCAAAACCGCGACCTTCAACGTCGCGCTCAGCGGCCCGCTGAGCCTCTCGGGCACGGCCACCGTGACCCGCACCTCCAGCGGCTATGACGCCGCGCTCACCACCACGGTCGACGGCGTGACCGTCACGGCCGAGTACATCGGCAGCACGGTGTACGTCTCGGCCGGGAACATCCACGTCAGCGGCACGGGCAGCGAGATCAAAGACCTCGTCGCCTGGGCGGGCAAGCTCGCCGGCGCGGGTGACGCCGCTGCCGCCGGCAATGCCTACGCGCAGTTTTTCCGCGAGCTCACGCCGCAGTCCGCCGTGAACAGCATCCAGGACCTCGCGTGGTCGAATAACGCGCTGCACGCGCAGCTCAACATCGCGGGCAACGCCGTCTCCGCCGCACTCTCGGCCAACAGCGTGACCGTCACGGCCTCGGGCTGGACGGTGCGCGTGACGATCACCGGCACGTCCGGCTCCGCCACCACGCTGCATCCCACGAACGGCAATTATGTCACCCTCTCGCAGCTGCAGCCCTTCGCCCCCGTGCTCGAGCGCTATGTCGGCGCGCAGGCCATGGGCATGGACGCGACCGTGTCCGTCAACGGCTACAGCCTCGATACCGACGTCGTGCTCTCGCTCGGCAAGCCCGTCGCAGCGCGCGCCGTGTCGCAGATCCTTGGCCGCGACCTGACCGTCACGTTCTGGAACGACCGCGTCTATATCGACTACGGCTGGCACCATGTCGAGGCGTCCATGAACTCGCTCGAGCGGGCGCTCTACGCCGTGCTTACCATCACGCCGGGCGTCGACCGCCAGACCGTGCAGAATGCCATCGAGGCCTATACCTACTTCTTCGAGCACCTGTCGTTTGCGAATGTCGTCGGTGCGATCTCCGCGTTCGGCTATGCCGACGGGGCGCTGAACATCACGGCAAACATCGCGGCGTCGCCGCTGTACATCTCGCTCACGCCGAGCCAGATCACGCTGCGCACGCAGGTCGATTCGGCCACCCTCGCCGTCACGGCCACGCCTGGCAGCGCCTACGCCGCCGCGCCGGATCTGACGCCGCAGGGCGGCAGCTACCGCAATCTCGATGATTTCCTCGCCCTGTTCGGCTGAGCAGGCGCAGCGCATAAAGCTTTGCCCCCGCAAGCCTCCCCCGCAAAGTTTTCCCCCAATCGCACAGAAAGCCCTCGGACATTTCGTCCGGGGGCTTTGCTGCGCTTCATCCAAAACCTGCCGCGCAGCAGGTCACACACAGCCGCAGGGGAGCTCGAGGGGGCAAGGCCCGCCTTGAATGAGATCCATACAGAAAGCCCTCGGACATTTGGTCCGGGGGCTTTCTGCATCCTCTTTTTCTCCTGCTGCGCATTCAGCGCACGCTTGCCTGCTTCTGCCGCAGGCTCAGGCAGTCGGCGATCATGGCGATGAACTCCGAATTCGTCGGCTTGCCCTTGATGTTCGAGACCGTGTAGCCGAAAAACTTCTGCAGCGTCTCGATATCGCCGCGATCCCACGCGACCTCGATCGCGTGCCGGATGGCGCGCTCGACGCGCGAGGGCGTCGTGTTGAACTTGCGCGCGACCTCGGGATAGAGCACCTTCGTCACGGAGTTGATGATGTCCATGTCGTCGATGGTCAGCAAGATCGCCTCGCGCAGGTACTGGTAGCCCTTGATGTGCGCGGGCACGCCGATCTCGTGGATGACGTCGGTGACGACGCTCTCGAGCGAGGGCTCGGGCTCTGCCGCGGCGAGCTGCGTGCCCGCGCCGCCGGTGCACTGGCGCGGCCGGGCCGTCTGGCGGATGCGCTGCACGAGCAGCGGCGGGTCAAACGGCTTTTGCATAAAGTACGTCGTGCCGAGCTCCGCACACTCCATCAGCACCTGATCGTTGCAGATCGCGGAGGTGACGATCACGCGCGACGATGCGTTTTTCGCCCGCAGATGCGTCAGCAGGGACAGGCCGTCCAGATTCGGCAGCACGAGGTCGAGCACCACGACGTCGGGCTGAAATTTGGTGATGAGTTCTTCCGCGCGCAGCCCATTGTCCGTCTGGGCGACCAGTTCCATGTCCGTCTCCTGGCCGATGGCCTTGGAATAGGCCGCGCGGTACTGTTCGCCGGGATCAGCCAGCAGAACACTGATTTTCGTTTCCATAACATTCTCCTCCGCAAAAATTCAGGCTTGCGGTCAGCTCTCTGCCAAATCGCTCGTTTCCCCTGTCTTGCGAGGATATTTTACCATATCTGGAATGGAAGAACAATGTGATTTTTGGCGAATTGCTCTAGTTTTCTGTTGACATAATCCGATCATAACCGTCGAAAGGTACAATTTTTCGAAGCAAACCGCAATATCTCGCCTGCGTTCGACAGACAGAATGTGTCGAATGCATATATGTGTTATGTAAACCGATATTCCGACACGTGTCTTGTCACCGCGACAGCGGCCGACCCGCTGCGCACGGCAAAGCCCGAAAACCGCCGCCTGTATGCGCCCTTGGCTCCCTTGTGTAAAGGGAGCCGGCAGCCGTCAGGCTGACTGAGGGATTGACACGCTCAGTTTTGTACCAGCCGCGCATCTGCACCCCCTCCGTCGCGGCGCAAAGCGCCGTGCCGCCTTCCCCTTACACCGAAACACCCCACCCTGCGATCCGCACACACAGCAAAAACCGGAAGGAGCATCCGCCCCTTCCGGTTTCCTTCCGTATTCCGCTGCCGTGCGCTCAGTCCCGGTCGTCCTCGCGGTGGCCGCGGGCATCCGCGCGCTCGGTATGGCGCTGCGCACGCTCGTCCGCATGGTCGGCATGGCGCTGCGCTTTTTCTGCCAGATGATCGGCCTGCCGCTGCGCGCGCTCCGCCGCGTGCTGCGCGTGGCGCTGGGCCTTCTCGGCCGCGTTCTGCGCCTTGCGGGCCAGCTCCGCCGCCTGCCGCTGCTCGCGCGCCACCTGCTTCTCCGCCTGACGGCGCAGGCGCGCCTCGAGCTGCTGCTCATGGCGCAGCTGCTGCTCGGTGGCGTGCTGCTCGTGCCGCTCCTGATACGCGGCCATGTGCTGTTCGTGCCGCTCGGACAGCTCCGCCTGATGCTGGGCGCGGCGAGCGCTGCGTTCGGCGCGCTCGTGCTCGATGCGCGCGTGCAGCTGCGTCCGGCGGGCCTCGATGCGCGCCGCGCTCGTGGGATGATTTGCGCGGAAATCGTGGTCGAAGTGGTCGCGCCGCTCGCGCACGTGCTCGACGAACTCGGGGTGCTCCTGCTCGACGCGGTCGATGAGGCTGTCGCGCTCGGCCTCGAGGTCGGTAAACACATCGTCCTCGGAGTTGCCGAGCAGCGCGGCCAGCTCGTCCGTGTGGCCCTCGAGGTGCAGCAGCACCTCGTCGGTGTCGATGCTGCCGAAGTGAAAGTCCTCGTTGAGGAAATGCTCGAGCATCGTGCGGCGCGCGTCCTTGTCCTCTGTTGCGCGCATGCGCGCGAGCAGGAGCTGCACGTTGCGCTCGATCTGCACCTCGGCGTCCGCGCCGTAGAGCCACTCGAGCTCCTGCAGCTGGCGGATATCGTCCATGTTGTCGGGGATGCGCTGCTGCGCCCCGCCGATGTCGACGGCCGCGTCGGCATCGCGCAGCGCGCCCTGGATCGTGCGGCGCACCGCGCCGGATTCGATCAGCTCCCCGGCCTCGAAGTGCCGCAGCTGGTCGTTGACCTCGCCGATGTGCTCGGTCAGGTAAAAGCGCACGCCCTGCGCGCGCAGCTTGCGGTTGAGCACGACGAGCCGGTCGCACGCCGTGATGTCCACGCTCACGATGGCGCTGCCGTCGACGATGACGGCCTGCGTATCAGGCTGCACCGCGCCCTCAATATCCTCCTGAAAGCGGCGGATGTTGGCGAAAAACAGGCTGCCGCTGAAGCGGTAGAGCACGATGTGCGGCAGCGCCTGCACGCCGCTGACGCGGTCGATCGGGAAAAACCCGGCCTTGCCCGGCAGCGTGCCGAGGAAGGTGCGCTGGGGCGCGGCCGCGCGCATGAGCACGTCGATGAACGACAGTACCATGCCCACGAGCACGCCCTTGATCGCGCCGAGCAGCAGCACGCCGAAAAACGCCCCGGTGAAGATGCCGAGCTCCACGCGGTTGACGCGCCAGAGCCGCCGCGCGATGCCGAACTCCGTCGCCCCGATGAGCGCGTTGACGACGATGGCCGTCAGCACCGGCACGGGCAGAAAGCGGATGAGCGGCGTGGCGACGAGCAGAACGACGAGCATGGTCACGCTCGCCATGACGGACACGAGCTGCGTCCTGCCGCCGTTGCGCTCGTTGACGGCCGTGCGCGACACACTGCCCGACACGACGCAGCAGCCGACGAGCCCGGCGGCGACGTTGCCCACGGCATACGTCACGATCTCGCGGCGGCCGTTGAGGCGGTAGCCGTTTTTCTGCGCCGTGCCGGACGAGGCCAGCAGCGTCTCGGCCAGAATGACGGCCGCGACCGGCAGCGTCGCCACGAGCGCCTGCGTAAACGGCAGCGCGGTGAGGTCCGGCAGCACGACCTTCGGCAGGCCGCGCGGCACGGCGGCCAGCAGCGCCACGCCCCAGTCGTCCAGCGGGGCGAACGCGCCGAGCAGCCCGCCCAGCACCATCATCACGAGCACCCACGGCACCTTCGGCCACTTGCGCGGCGCGATGAGCAGGATCGCCAGCGTCCCGAAGCCGAGGGCGGCGGTGGGCCAGTTGATGACTTTCGCTGCGTCAAAAACGTGCCCCAGCAGCTCGAACAGCTCGCCCGTGCCGGTCGCGGAGCCGAGCAATTTTGGCACCTGCATGAGGATGATCTCGCAGCAGACGCCGCTGATGAACCCGCCCATGACGGGCTCGGAGATGTAATCGACGGCCTTGTCCGCGTGCACGAGTGCGAACACGGCCAGCCACAGCGCGACGTACAGCGTCAGCACCGGCACGATGCGCATGGCCTCCGCGCCGCCGGGCGTGACGCCGAGCGACGTGAGCACCGCGCCGATCATGGCGGCCGGCGCGGCGTCGACGCCGAAGATGAACTCCCGCGTCGTGCTGAGCATCGCAAACAGCAGAATCGGCACCAGCGACCCGTACAGCCCGTAGACCGGCGGCAGGCCGGCCAGCTGAGCATAGCCCATCGAGATCGGGATGGACAGCAGCGCGATGAGCGCGCCGGAGAACAGATCCGGCCCGAGCTGCGCCCGGTCGTACCCATGCAGGGAGGCGAACAGCGGCTGGGAAAGCGCTTTCATAGTATCACCTGGTTTTAATATAGAGTTCCCGCTCAGGCGAGCAGGGGGTCAAGCCCGGCGTCGAGCCGGGCGTTGCGTTTCGCCTTCGGCCGGTCGATGACCCGGCCGCGCGCGACGGGGTTTCCGAGGATGCGGCGCACGAGCTTTTCGTTGTCGCGCTGCTTTTTCTGGATCTTGCCGCTGCCGGCCAGATGCACGTGCATGTTGATGAGTCCGGGCAGCAGATAGCGCCCGCGCAGGTCGATGCGTGTGTACCCCGCCGGGGCAGTGCCGGCCGGCACGATGTCCGTGATCGTCTCGCCGTCCGTGAGCACGCACAGGCCGGGCTGTACGCGCATATCCTTCGTGCCGTCGAGAAGGTTTGCGTTGTCAAATGCGTATTTCATGTTGCGCCTCTCTTTCCGCGGCCCGGCCGCACCGGGCAAAATGAATAAAAACAGAATATCACATTTGGCAAATATGTCAAGCCGTGCGGCACGTCCGTCCCGCACCCCCTGGCTCCCTTGTGTAAAGGGAGCTGGCAGCCGTCAGGCAGACTGAGGGATTGACATGTTGATTCTTGCACTGGCTTCGTATCTGCACCCCCTCCGTCGCAGCACAAAGCGCCGCGCCGCCGGTCACGCCCCGCGCAGCAAAGCGCGCCGGGCAGTGCCCGGCGCGCCCGCACGCATCCAGAATGTGTTGTCTTACGCTGCCTTGTCCTGCGCCGCCGACGCCTCGAGCATGTCGTCGATGCTCACGCCGTAGCCCTTGGCGGGGTCTGCGAGCAGCACGTGCGTCACCGCGCCGATGAGCCTGCCGTCCTGCAAAATGGGGCTGCCGCTCATGCCCTGCACGATGCCGCCGGTCGCGGCCAGCAGGTCCGGGTCGGTGACGGTGATGAGAAAGCGCGTGCACCCGCCGTCATGATACACCCGGCTGATGTCCACCGTGTACGCCCGCACGTCCTCGCCCGCAACCGTGGACAGGATGGTCGCGCCGCCGGTTTTCACCGCGTCGGCGGATGCCGTCTCGACCGCGTCCCCGGCCGGCGGCGCGTCCAGCGTGCCGAAAATGCCAAACAGGCAGTTGCGCTCGATGCCGCCGATGCGGTCGCCGGGATCGAAGCTGCCGACGAGCTCGCCGGCCGTGCCGTGGCCGCCGGGGCGCGCGTCCGCGATGACGGCCGAGAGCACCGTTCCGCACGACATCCGACTTCTCGCTGCGGCAATCG
>OLRE01002817.1_pt1 | contig 13486 bp, 13 predicted proteins | sample 1672461 | NCBI WGS metagenome assembly OLRE01 (sample SAMEA3136688, study PRJEB25190) | human gut metagenome | biome: human gut; feature: human-associated habitat; material: faeces | place: Austria | collected 2013
GATTTTTCTACCGTTCGTGAGGCACTTGAGAAGGAAGGCTACACCTTCGCACAGGCCGAGCTGCAGATGGTTCCGCAGAACTACATCACCCTTGAGAAGGAAGAGGATATGGCGCAGATGCGTAAGCTGCTCGACAACCTCGAGGATAACGACGATGTGCAGGCCGTTTGGCACAACTGGGAGAATGAGGATGATTACGAGGGTTAATGCCCCGGTCAAAACCGCATAAAAAAGCACCGCATACCGAAGTATGCGGTGCTTTCTTCACTTTCTCACGAACTTCACCGCACTCATTGCAGCCTCGGCGCCATCCGCTACGGCCTTTGCCACCTGCAGCAGACCGCCGGTGCAGTCACCGGCCGCAAACAGGCCGGGCACAGCCGTCGAGCCGTCGGCGTTCGCCTTGATGCGCGTGCCGTCCAGCTGCGCGCCCAGCTTGCGGGCAAAATCGCCACTGCCAGCCGTACCATAGGCGATAAACACGCCGGAAACGCGCAGCGATTCTCCCTCGGCAAACGCCACGCGCGACACCAGTTCATCGCCCTCGATCGCGCTTACCTTGCGCGTTTCCACGCGCAGACCGTCCGGCAAATCCGCCGGAGCCTCGCTGCCATCGGTCAGCAGCGTAACGGACCGTGCCACCGGCAGCAGTACCCGCGCTTCCTCGAGCGCATACTCACCCTGACCGAGCACGGCAACGTCCTTGCCGCGATAGAAAAACGCGTCACAGATGGCGCAGTAGCTGACGCCGCGGCCCTCAAATGCGGCTACGCCCTCGATTTTCGGCACCGCACGCGGCGAACCGGTTGCCAGAATGACCGCATCCGCGTCAAACACGCCGTCCGCAGTCTTAACCGTGAAGCCTTGCGCCGCATACTCAATACCGGTTACCTCGGTCTGCCGCAAAACTGCACCCAGACGTTCGGCCTGCTTCTGTCCGCGCTCGAGCAGCTCTGCCCCGGAAACCGGCTCAATAAAGCCGAAATAATTCTCGATCTTGTCCGTTTTGGCCAGCGCACCGCCGTCCTTATACAGGACGGTTGCCTGCATGCCGGCGCGTACCGCGTAAATCGCAGCACTCAGTCCCGCCGGTCCGCCACCAATGATAACCATGTTGGGCATTCTTTTGTCCTTTCCAAATTGAGAATGGAGAATGGAAAATGACGGATACACGCAATGCGCGTTATTGAGTTAATTCTCAATTATCCATTTTCAATTCCCCATTATTTTGCGGTTTTCTCATTAAACCACTGCTGATACGCCTTCTGCAGCTTATCGAGCAGCGCAGGATCCTTGCCGCCGAGCGGCTTGCCGTCCAGCTCGCATGCGCCGACGCAGTGCGTGCCGGTGGACAGGATCATCACCTCATCTGCATTTTTCAGCTCATCCACAGTAAATGGTGCAATGCGGGTCGGCACACCGAGCTTGTCGCACAGTGTAAGGAAATGCTTGCGCGTAATGCTCGGCAGAATAAGATTATCCGCCGGAGGCGTGCAGAACACGCCATCCTTGAGAATCGCCAGACCGGAATGTGCACCTTCGGTCACGCGGTCACCGCGGTGGAACACGACCTCGTCACAGCCCGCCTCAACAGCCTGCTGCATCGCCATGCAGTTCGGGATAAGGTTGAGCGTTTTGATGTTGCAGTGCAGAAAACGCGTGTCCTCGACCGAAATCAGCTTGTACGGATGATCCTGGCGGTCCAGTCCGCACGGCTCGGAAAATGCCATCAGGCTGGCCTTGCCGCCCTTGGGGAACGCGTGCATGCGATGTGCCACTGCACGGGTGGACTGCCAGTACAGCATATGCGGCGCATCCGAATCCAGCTGCGACACCAGCTCGTTCAGCGTTTTTGTCAGCTCGTCACGCTGCATCGGCGGCTCAATGCGGAGCAGCTTCAGGCTGTTGTAAAAGCGGTCCAGATGATCCTCAAGCTCGAAGATTTTCTTGTTGTTGACCATCGCTGCATCGTAAACGCCGTCGCCGAAGTAAAAACCGCGGTCGGTGATAGGCGCCTGCACCTCGTCAATGCGGCCGATTTTTCCGTTATAGTATGCAATATCCTTCATGAGAATATTCCTCCTTTGATCAGAATTCTGGGGCAATCTACTCTCAGTATAACGGTTTTCGACAGGGTTTGCAAGTAGGCCGGAAACGAGGTATAATAATTAAGCCGGCAGGTTGCTGACAGGCGTTATCCGATACCGCAACCGCATGTTGCTTGTCCGTAAAAAGATCCTATGATACACTTACCTCACGGAGGTGTTCGATTATGAATACAAAGGATATTTTATATCATCTCAGAACCGAAAAAGATCTCTCACAGGACGAACTGGCTGCAAAAATTTTCGTCACCCGACAGGCGGTATCCCGCTGGGAAACCGGTGAAACCACGCCGAATGTTGAAACGCTCAAGCTGCTTTCCACGTTCTTTAACGTGTCGATCAATACGCTGCTTGGCTCTCCGCGGCAGCTGATCTGCCAATGCTGCGGCATGCCGCTTGAAGATTCCATCACCAGTAAAGAGCCGGACGGCTCCTTTAACGAGGACTACTGCATGTGGTGCTATGCCGACGGAATCTTCAAATACACCACAAAAGAGCAGCTGATTGACTTTTGCGTAACGCATATGGCAACCGAAAGCTGGCCTGCAGAGCAGGTTCGCGCCCATATGGAAGCCATTGTGCCGACCCTCAAGCACTGGAAGAAATAAAGGAGAACGCTATGCCGTTTGACTTCAAAAAAGAGTATAGAGAACTCTACATGCCGAAAAGCAAGCCGCAGCTTGTCGAAGTGCCACCAATGAACTACATTGCCGTGCGCGGCACTGGCGACCCGAACGAGGACGGCGGTGCATATCAGCAGGCCATCAGCGTACTGTATGCCGTGGCCTACACGCTGAAAATGAGCTATAAGACCGATTATAAAATCGCAGGCTTCTTTGAATATGTTGTTCCGCCGCTGGAAGGTTTCTGGCGACAGGATAATGTGGACGGTGTAAATTATTCGGATAAATCCGGTTTCCACTGGATTTCCGTCATTCGTCTGCCGGATTTTGTGACCAAGACGGATTTTGACTGGGCAGTACAGACGGCTGCAAAAAAGAAACAGCTGGATTGCTCCTCAGCCGAGTTTTTGACGATTGAGGAAGGTCTGTGCGTGCAGATCATGCACGTTGGCTCCTATGATGACGAGCCTGCGTCTGTTGCGGTGATGGACGAGTATCTCGCACAGAACGGCTATGCAAACGATCTCACCGCCGAACGGCTGCACCACGAGATTTATCTCTCCGACCCACGCAAAACCGCGCCGGAGAAACGCAAAACCGTCCTTCGCCACCCGATCAAAAAGGCGTGAAATAACACGAATACTTTTCAGAAAGGTTTGATTTTTTGTCCGGAACACTTCTTCATATCTGCTGTGCGCCCTGCTCCATTGCGTGTATCGATACGCTGCGGCAGGAGGGCATCGAGCCGGTAGGTTTTTGGTACAATCCCAACATTCATCCGATGAAAGAGTACAAAATGCGTAAGAATACGCTCGTTGAGTATGCAAAAAGCATTGATCTCAAGCTAGAGATTGAGAACGAGTACGGCCTGCGCAAGTTCATCGAAGCTGTTTATCCCAACTGGGACAACCGCTGTGCGACCTGCTATGCGCTCCGCTTTGAGGAAACCGCACGCTACGCCGCCGAGCATGGCTACGACCGGTTTACCTCTACCCTGTTTGTCAGCCCGTACCAGAATCACGAGCTGATGCGCCAAATCTGCGAACAAATGGCCGAAAAATACGGTGTCGAGTATCTGCACCGCGACTTTTCTCCGCGCTTCCGCGAGGGACAGGATAAGGCGCGTGAGCTTGGCCTGTACATGCAGAATTACTGCGGCTGTGTTTTCTCCGAGGAGGACCGCTATCGCAAGCGCAAAAAGAAGAAAAAGCCGGACGACGCGCAGGCGTAAGACGGAAATCGGGGTGTTTCGGCACAATCCGACCGAAATACCCCGCAATAACCGCTTTACAAACGCGCGAAAGACTGGTATACTATATCATGTACTCGCGCCCGTAGCTCAGCTGGATAGAGCGTTGGACTCCGACTCCAAAGGCCATGCGTTCGAATCGCACCGGGCGTACCACTGATAACCGTCTGTTCCGTTGGAATGGGCGGTTTTTTGTTACGGTTTGGGGGTCAGCTTTCATGGAGTAAAATCGAGGCTACTGCGCAGGCTACTATGTGGTAGCCGGAACGATAAAAAAGAGCGGCAATGCCTCGCCTCTTGTCATGGGGTTCACCTCCTTCAAAATCGTTTATATCTTCATTATATCTGACGTTTCGGCAAAAGCTCAGGGGAAAACGCAGATCGCGGCAAAAAGTTTGTCCCAGGGGTCATTCCAGCTCCATATCCTTCTGCCGTGCCGGCGCCTGCCGGGGCGGGGACAGGAACTCCTCCACGTTCCGGCGCACGGCGGCGTAGTCCTGCTCCTCCCGCCGCGCCTTCTGACGCTCGGCGGTCAGCGCCGCCCTCCGGGCGGTGAGCGCGTCCATTTCCGCCTGCATCCGCTCCGCGGACGGCAGGGGCACGGCGCCCAGGCGCTTGCACTCCCTGGCGGCGGCCTCAAAGAGAATGATCTCCCTCTCATAGCCCCGCAGGAACTTCTCTTTGTCCTTCGACGCCTGATAGCGGTCATAGATGGGCTTGAGCTGACGGTAGGCGGCGACGTGCTTCATTTTCAGCGTCAGCTCCTCGATCCGCGCCCCGGTCTCCCGCAGCTCCGCTTTCAGCCGGGCGGCGGAGGCGGCAGCCGCCTCGCAGCGCTCCGTCAGCTCATCCATGCTGCCGATTCCATGCTCCGTCAGGAAGTTGCTGGTCTCGGCGATGCGTTTCAGATTCTCGATGGTCGCCCAATGGCGGTAGCCCGCGCTCTGCTGGGCCTTGATGTTGTTCTGAATATCTATAAGCAGGCTGATTTTTCCGCTCTGCTGCTTCGGCTGGCGGGAGGGTCTGGCGCGTCCGGCCATCCGTGCGGTCAGGGCGTCCTCGGCATAGTCCGCGCCCAGGGTCTTTAGCCTTGTGAAGCGCTCCTGTCCCGGCGCTCTGGCGGAAATATACTTGCCCCGCTTGAGCGCATAGCCCTCCCGCTGCAACCGCACCAGCAGCTCCTCTAAATCATGGCAGCCGGGCAGCAGCCGGTCGATGGCGGCGCGCAGCTTCGCCTTATAGCTGATGCCGGTCCGCTCCGCCTGATGCTCGATGTAGCTTTTGCCCCTGTCCTGGCCGGGAACGATGACGGACAGGCCGTGTTCCTTGCAGATCCGGTCTGAGGTGCGGCGGATGAAGTGATAGCTGCGCTTGTTGGAATGGTAGTGCTTGTGATCCGCAAAGCTGACGGCATTGAAGATCAGGTGGTTATGGACGTGATCCCGGTCTATGTGGGTGGTCAGGACGAACTCATACCTGCCGCCCAGGATCTCCCGCGCCAGCTCCATGCCGATCTCATGGGCCTGCTCCGGCGTGACCTCCCCAGGCTGAAAGGCTTGGATCAGGTGACGGCCCAGGTTCGTTCCCTTGTCGATGGCATGGCGGCGGGTCCAGGCAAATTCGATATCCGCAGTTTCGGCGGCACAGCCATAGGAGGATACAAGCAGTTTTCCGTCCGTCTTTTCCGGGTTGCAGATATAGTCAATGGCCGCTTTCAGCGTTGACTTGATAGGATGCGTCTTTGTAACTGCCATATCTCATCCAGCCTCTCCTGTATCTCCCGCATATCCGCTTTGTACGCGCCGCCTCCGGCGTTGACACGCTTGGCGATCTGATTGACGTTCCGACCAATGGCGGACAGGGCAGCGTTCATCCGCTTGATATCCGTGGTGTCAAGCTGGATGATATACCCGTCTATCGCCATCTTCCGCAGATACGCGCCGTACCGCCGTGTGGGGAGCTGCGCCATCTTTTCATCTATGAGCCGTTTTTCCTCCTCCGTCACATAGAACTTCATCTGAATGTTCCGCTTTCGGTTTGCCATGGGCAGCCTCCGTTTCTTATAAGGGTCTGGGATATCCCAGCAAGCAATTTTGACTGTTCGGGCAAGGGACCTGAACAGCGCAAAATCCGCAAGCGGGTACTCGCTTGCTGTGCTTGCTGACTACTCCGTACCCCCGTATTTCCCCCTCTACCCATACTACAATCCGAACAGGGCGTTTTGGCCAGTTTCGGAGGACTTTTTCAAAAAATGTCGCTCCTATCCGTAACTTTTCTCTGAACACTTCGCCGGATGCCTTGTGTTTCTTCGGATATTCGTATATAATGTATCGTGTTGAGTATTATCCATGCGGAGGTGCGGTATGAACGGGATCAAGGGCTATATCTCCATTCGGGAGGCGTCCTACCGTTGGGGCGTGTCAGAGCGGCGGGTCAACCAATATTGCGCCGAGGGGCGGATCCCCGGCGCGTCCCGGTTCGGGCGCTCATGGGCGATCCCGGAAAATGCGGAAAAGCCGTCCGACCCGCGCTTTCAGGAACAGCACCGCGATCCCGACAGGACAAGCACCTGACGGATACCCCTCTGCATTTTAGCATCCGCAAAAAGGAAGTGAACGCTATGGCCTGCGACGAGGTTGTTTACCGCCAATATCTGAGCGGCGACGACGAAGGGCTCAATGCCCTGATGAAAAAATACGGCGACCCCCTGACCCTGTATATCGACGGCTATCTGCACGACGTTCACGAGGCGGAGGAGCTGATGCTGGATGTTTTCGCCTATCTGTTCACGAAAAAGCCGAAGATACGGGACGGCGGCTTCAAGGCGTATCTCTATAAGGCGGCACGGCACATGGCGCTGCGCCATAAGAGCAAACGAAAGCCCTTGTTCAGCCTCGATGCGCTTGCAGGCGAGCCGGACGGACGGCTGCTGGCGGAGGAGGTCATCCGGACGGAGGAGCGAAACCGCGTCCTGCATTTCTGCATGGGTGAAATGAACCCGGACTACCGTGAGGTTTTATATCTTACCTATTTTGAGGATATGAGCTACGCGCAGGCGGCGGAGGTCACGGGAAAAACGGTGAAGCAGATCACCAACATGGTGTATCGCGGAAAAGAGAGCCTGCGAAGGCTCTTGGAACAGGAGGGCATCACAAATGCGGAGTCATGAGGAACGGGTCGCGGAGACAAAGCGGCGCATCGCCAAAATGGAACGAGAAAAACAGCGGCGGCGCAATACGATCACCATGGCTTCCGCCGTGGCGGCGTGCCTTGTGCTGCTCATCGGCGCGTCCCTCGCCATGCCCGGCATTGCCGCAAGCATCCAGACCGGGGATTATTCCGGCTTTGAGACGGCGGCAAGCATCTTTCACGGCGGCGCTGCCTTGGGATACATTGTTATCGGGCTGCTGGCGTTTCTTCTGGGCGTGTGCGTGACCGTTTTGTGCTTCCGGCTGCGTCAGATGAACCGGGAGGACGATCAGAACAACGAAAGCGAGGGGATTCATGGAGCTGATTGAGAACCTGCTGCAATTACTGACCACGTTCGTCGGCGCGCTGCTTTCGGGCATCGCCTACCGGAAAAGCCGCAGGCAGGCTTACTTTCTGCTGCTGTGCTTCTACGGCTGCTTTGCCCTCGGCGCGCTCTACTGGACGCTGTATCTGCTGCTGTTCGACACCACGCCGCGGGTCTTTTATGTGTCGGAGTTCGGCTGGGTGGTCAGCGTAATTTTCCTACGCATTTTGCAGGCCACGCTGGCCGGAGCAGATGAGCGAGGCTTCCGCTGCCGCAGGGCGTGGCTCGCGCCTGCGTTCGGTGTGCCGCTACTGGCGTTCTACTGCATCTTCGGGGATATTCTCTCCAACCTGATCTGGTGCGGCATGATGATATGGCTCTCCTTCTGCGCCATTCGTGGGCTGGTCTACGCCAATGGGCAGACGGGCGCGGCGTGGAATATGCGATATTTCCATACCGGCGTGCTGTGCTTTGCGTTCGCGGAGTATCTGCTCTGGACGGTGGGCTGCTTCTGGCCGGATACCTCACCGGCAAGTCCCACCTTCTGGTGCGATATGCTGCTGACGCTTGCCATTTTCGGGCTGCTGCCCGCCACGAGGAAGGCGGTGGAAGCGTGACCTACATCGAAAACATCTTCCTGTGCATGGTGTCCCCGCTGCTGGTGGCCGCTCTGTGCATGGGCAGGCGGCAGCTCCGCTTCTTCCTTTTCTGCATTGCCGGGATGGGGGTGTGTCTGCTCTCGGCCTATATCAACACCTTCCTTGCGGCGGTGTGTCAGGCGGACGCCCTTGCCGCCACGGCGGAGATCGCGCCGGTGGTGGAGGAAATGATGAAGCTGCTGCCGCTGGTGTTCTATCTTCTGGTGTTCGAGCCGGAGGGGGATAAAATCAAGGCTGCGGCAATAACAGTCGCCCTCGCCTTCGCCACCTTCGAAAATGTGTGCTATCTGATCCAGAACGGTGCGGATCGCTTTTCCTTCATCTTCTTCCGGGGCTTCGGCACGGGAGCGATGCACGTGCTCTGCGGGCTGATCGTTGGAGGCGGGCTTGCATACACGTGGCAGCGGACGTGGCTGAAGATCGCAGGCACCTGCGGGCTGCTGGGCGCGGCCATCACCCTCCACGCCATCTACAATCTGCTCATCGCCTACGGCGGCGCGGCGCAGTACATCGCCTACGCCCTGCCGGTGCTGCTGGTGGCGGCGGGAAGATGGTCCGCTTTCCACTTATCGCGGATGAAATAACCGAATATCTACTCCCTGAGAGCTGCTTTTTGGCGGCTCTCAAATTTTTTTGAAAAATTTTGCGTTTTGGGTGAGAGTTTTTTCGATTTTTTGTACCTATATAAGTGAAAGGGTTTTTAGGCCACAGTTTCAGACAAACCAGAAAGGGGGTTCAAACGAAATGTACGATACCGCAAGACGGGTCGCACTCGTCAAGCAGCGGGTGCGGGAAAACACCCGCCGGAGGCAGCGGCGCGAGGCAATAAGCCTCTCCGCAGCGTGTATGCTGCTGTTCGCGGCGCTGACGCAGGCGGCGGGCACGGTCGTCGGGCCGGGGCAACCTGAAGCATGGGGCGTGTTCGGCGCGATGCTGCTGCGGCAGGACGCGGGTGGCTATGTGCTGGTAGCCGTCGTCTCCTTTGCCGCGGCAGCGGCGATCACCGCGCTGTGCTTCCGGCTCAGAATCAGGGAAAACCAGAAAAAAGACGGGATGGACAAGCCCGACCCGCAAGAACAGGAGGAGAAAAGCCAATGAAGAAACGAATACTTAGCATCCTGCTTCTATGCTGCATGGTGCTGACACTATTGCCGACAACTGCGTTTGCGGCAGATGAGTCTCCTGCCGTTACAAATGTGACGGTGACCTTTGATTCCAATGGAGGCGGCGAGGTAGAGTCCCAGACTATTCAGCAGGGGCAGCAAGTACAAAGGCCCGCTGACCCTGTCAAGGAAGGTTATACCTTTATCGGCTGGTATGACAAAAACGATTTGGACAACAAATACTACAATATGCCGGAGTGGAATTTCAGTTATCCTGTGACCAAGGATCTGGAGCTGGTGGCGCAGTGGATGGAGACAAGGCCGATTTCCACCGAACCGATCACCTATCTGGACAAAGATGGTAATCGGCAGGTCTGCAACAAATACACCGTGCTGACGAGCAATACCGCAGACAGCATTCTTGACCTTGATGACAAGTGGTACGATCTGCCCGCCGGCTGGTATGTGGTGAAGGGCGGTGTGACCATCACGCCCCGCCTGGACACCCACGGTGCGGTCAATCTGATATTAACGGACGGCAGCCACCTCACGGCGGAGTGGGGCATCAATGTGAAGGAGGGTGATACCTTCACCGTCTACGCCCAAAGCACCGGCGAGGACACCATGGGCAGGCTGACGGCGTGCCTCTCAGAAGATCTTCTCGCGGTTGAATACTATGTATGGCCGGATTATGGGCTGTCCGGCATCGGCAGCAGTAGGCGATGGAGAAAAGCCAACAGTGGTATCAATGAAAATGGGGGCACGATCATCATCAACGGTGGTAATATCCATGCCAAGGGGCAGGATAGTGCCTCCGCCATCGGCGAATGCGGTTACGATACCGTTACCCAGTCACCGTCTTCCGAAGGCAGGCAATGCGGCAGCATTACCATCAATGGCGGCATTGTCCGCACCGAAGCGTTAACAAGAGAAACTACTGGCACCAGTATTGGAATCGGGTCCTGCCGATCCGGTTATGGCGGCAGTGTTACCATCAATGGCGGCACGGTCATGGCTAATGCTTTCAATGATGCGATTTGTACGGGGCGCGGCGGCAGCATCACCATCAACGGCGGCGATATAACGGCACGAGGAGGCCTTGGCCGATATGGCAGGGGAAATGGGATTGGACCTTCCTGGATTACCTATGCCGACATCACCATCAACGGCGGTAACATAGATGCGTCCGCCAACGGAGCCGGCGCAGCCATCGGCGGTGTTCTTTCAACAACGGTAAAAATCACCGACGGCACCATAAAAGCTGTCGGGGATTATGCGACTGTCGCCATTGGCAGCAATGAAGGAAGAGGAGGCAGCGTCAGCATCACCGGCGGCAAGGTCACCGCAATCGGAAAAGGCGATGCGGATGGCATCGGCGGCTATGCCGATGTCAGTATCACCGGCGGCGAGATCGATGTTTCTGTTGAAGGATCTGGCGTAGCTATCGGCGGCAATGCTGGCGGAAGCATCAACATTCAGGGCAATGCAATCAAATCCATTTCCAGCAGGAGCGGCGCCTGCATTGGCGGCAGCGCAAAAAATATCACCATTCTTGACGCCGAGCTTCCGTTACTTGGCGGTGAGGGCCTTCTGATTGGCAATGAGGTCGGCGATAACACGGGAGGCGATCTCACCATCCGAAACTGCCGCATCCTATCAACAGACATTGCGGCAAATAGAGGAATACAGGTAGGCAATAACGGAAATATACAGATTGAAAACAGCGAGATCATGCTGTCCAGAGCAAAGGGCATCCGCACCGGCGATGGCGGGAGCATCGCCATCCGGGATTCCCAGCTCGTCACAAACGGCATTTATATGGTCGAAGGAGGAACGACCCAGCGGAAGCTGAAACGGCTGGAGATCACGAACAGCACCGTGGTAACGAGCGATGCCATCGGCTCCAAAGGCAATTTCACTTCTGTCGGCGAGATCGTGATACACGGCAGCAGCATCCGTCAGAGCGAGGATTATGGAAATGGCTACAGCATTGGCTGCGGAGATTATGGCTCCTTTGACCGTATTGACATTCAGGACAGTCAGATTGATATTCCGGGTGCCAACTATGGCGCAGCCATCGGCGGCGGTAAGTATACGACAGATCCCGGCAATAGCGTCATTCGCATTGCGAACAGCCGGGTGTTTGCCCGCACCCGTGACAGATGGAGTACCGCCATCGGTCGCGACATAGGTTCCAGCGGAGATGGAGCGCTGCGGATCTTTATTGAAAACAGCACCGTGACCGCAAAAGGCGGCTGGCTGTTTGGGGATGGTACCGAATATGTTCCCGGCATCGGAATCAGCTACAAGTCTTCCCTGAATGCCTATATTCAGGTCATGGACAGCACGGTGGAATCCTTCCGGCATACGAAAAGTAGGAACATGGACGACTCCGATTATGTCTATGACGACCTGCACACAAAGAAGCTGCCGGGTAATCCAGCGGAAAACATCTCCATCTGCGGCAGCACCGTCAACGGAACGCGCATTGACCATAGCCTTGACGCATACGGCAAATGCACGCTCTGCGGCAAGTATGATATTGGATATTGCTATAAGAACGGGCTTCTGACGATGGAGGGGCTGACGGACTGCGCCTATGACGGCAGCGAAAAGAAGCTGACGGGGCTTTCCCATAAGACGGGTGAGAACGAAACGAAGCAGCTAACGGAGAACACAGACTACACTGCCACCTATTCCAACAATGTATATCCCTACACCCTCAACCCGAACGATGCGGGCTTTGACCCGGAAAAAGCCCCCAAGGTGACGCTGTACGGCACGGGGAACTACTGCGGCAAGGCCGAGCACTATTTCACCATCAGCGGAGACGAGCAGCCCTCGTACACCGTAAAGTTTGATACTGCCGGCGGCACGAGTATCAGCAATAAAACCGGCGTCAGGTGGGAGCAGCGCGTGCTGGACGGTGTGGAGCCTCCCACCAGAACCGACTATGAGTTCCGCGGCTGGAGCTGTTCCGGCAAACCCGTGTTTTCCGGAACCACCTATGCGGAGCTTGCGGGAGATAAAAGCGTACAGAGCATCACGCTGACGGCGCAGTGGGCGGCGGCCTGGTATCCGGAGGGTGAAATTAAGATTGAAGGTGAGGACACCGTATGGAATGGCTTCGAAAGCGACTATTCCGCACGGTTTTACAACAAGGAGCAAACTGTAACCATCTCCGCTGCGGAATCCGGCGGTAAGCCGGTGGAGATTGGCTATCTGATCACCGATGAGGACCTCACGAAGGCCAGATGCACAAAACGAGACTTTACCCCTTACACCGAGCCTCTCAAGCTGAACACGGACGGTCAGCACATCGTTTATGCGAAGCTCACCAACGCAGAGGGCAATGTCACCTATCTCAGGACAACAGGCCGCATTGTGATTGACACCACGGCCCCTGCAATCAATGGCGTTGAGGATGGTGAAGTGTATTATACCACGAAAAATGTGCAAATCACCGATGATAACCTTGCTTCCGTCACGGTAAACGGATCTCCCGAGACAGTAGGCGGCTACAACACAATTTGGATTGCACTCTTTTCGGATGCCAACCGCACATATAAGATCGTCGCGACCGACAAGGCCGGAAACAGGACGGAGAAAACCATCACGGTTTATGACGGCACCTATGTGATCCCTGTTACCGGCGTATCGCTGGACGAGAGCAGCATCACCCTCGATGTGGGCGGGAACAAGACCCTGACCGCCACCGTGACGCCTGATAACGCCACCAACAAAAAGGTACGCTGGACCTCCGACAAGGAGGCTGTCGCCACGGTTTCCGAGGACGGCGTTGTCACCGCCGTGGCAGGCGGGACGGCTGTCATTACCGTAACCACACTTGACGGTTTGTTCACTGCTTCCTGCACGGTGACGGTCAATGCCCCCGATGCTGCGCCCAGCATCACCACGGACACCCTGCCGGACGGCAAGGTGGGCGAGGCATACAGCCATACCCTGACCGCCACCGGCACAGCACCTATCACATGGAGCATTGACGGCGGTCTGCCTGCCGGTCTGAGCCTGAACGCGGATACCGGTGAGATCAGCGGCACGCCTACTGCGGACGGCACAGCCAAATTTACCGTCAAGGCGGAAAACAGCGCGGGCAGCGATACGAAGGAGCTGTCTATTACGATAACCAAAGCCGCGCCTGCCGAGTATACCGTCACCGTGACCAGCGGCGGCAACGGAACGGCTTCCGCCTCTCATGCAAAAGCTGTGGTC
>OLRE01002818.1_pt1 | contig 13482 bp, 9 predicted proteins | sample 1672461 | NCBI WGS metagenome assembly OLRE01 (sample SAMEA3136688, study PRJEB25190) | human gut metagenome | biome: human gut; feature: human-associated habitat; material: faeces | place: Austria | collected 2013
AGAGAACAGAAAAAGTATGTCTTTGCTTTGCCGGCTTCTCTGCCCATTGTGCCGGACGAATCAATCTGATGAAGAATATCGGTAATGCATATCCCAAACTGATAGAGCAACCGGTGGTTCCTCTTAATGAAGAAGTAGCCAGTTATCTGAAAGACTATTTTGCTCTATTATCACGGGCCAGTTGCAATGAGAACTTCGAAATGGATTCCGAATTGGTTGAGTTATCCCTTCAGACTATCCTGACAAGCATACGACTGATATATCATAAATTTCCGGGTGAGAACAGCAGTTCAAACCGCAAAAAGGAAATCTGCCGGGAATTGATTCAAGCCATCACCGAGAATTATAAGAATGAACGTCGTGCACAATTCTACGCCGATAAACTCGGAATATCTCTTCAGCATCTAAGCACAACTGTGAGACAAGTGACAGGTAAAAGTGTATTGGACACCATTGCTTATATTGTAATCATGGATGCCAAAGCGAAACTGAAAGGCACTAATATGACTATCCAAGAAATAGCTTATTCTCTAAACTTCCCCAGTGCCTCATTCTTTGGTAAATATTTTAGGCGGTATGTAGGAATGACGCCATTGGAATTCAGAAACAGATAATTCCTATGAAGAGCGATAGAGGATAAAATAATGAACAACGAATTGCAAAAAAACGAACGGTGAACAAATTGCGCATGATCCGCAAAGTATTCACCGTTTATTATTTACTTACAGTTTGTTTTCTTTTACAGTCGCTTACTTATTTTCTTCCCAAGCTCAATGAATTGAGCACTACACTCACACTGGAGAAGGCCATTGCAGCACTTGCCAACATCGGATTCAATAACAAACCGTTTAATGGGAACAAGATACCGGCAGCAATAGGAATGCCGATCAGATTATAAATAAACGCCCAGAAAAGATTCTGATGAATCAGTTTGACTGTCTGCTTTGACAGCTGAAAAGCTTTAGGAAGCAGCAATAAATCCGATGTCATCAAGGTTACCATAGCTACGTCCATAGCAATATCAGTTCCTTTCCCCATGGCAATGCTCACGTCAGCCAGTGCTAGAGCCTGCGAATCATTGATACCATCTCCTACCATAGCGACTTTCTTTCCCTGCATTTGAAGCTCACGCACAAATTCGGCCTTATCGTCCGGCAGAGCGTCAGCGACAAAACGTTCAATCCCTAAACGGGAAGAAACAGCTAATGCCGTCCGCTGCCCGTCACCCGTCAACATACAAATGTCAATACCTTGACGTTTCAGTTCTTTTACTGCTTCGGCAGAAGTAGCCTTTATCGGGTCAGAAACAGCAATGATAGCCAATAATTCGTTTTCGCGTCCAAAGTAGATGATGCCATTACCATCCGATTCATAGCGAACCAGCATTTCAGCCATCACATCATTTACTGTCGCACTGAAATCTTTTAGGAGTTTATGACTACCTACCCAGTAGGTATGTCCTTCATAAGAAACTTTGATTCCTTTTCCCGTAATACTTTCGAAACTGTCCAATACAGCAGGTTTTATCTTCTCCTCATCCTGAAGTGCAGAAACGATAGCACCGGCAAGCGGATGCTCCGATTTCATTTCCGCAGCTAAAAGCACATCTTTGAAATGAGGTTCCTGCGATTGTGCCCATAACCATCCGGTAGCAGTAGGGTGTCCTTCAGTCAATGTCCCGGTTTTATCCAGTACAACGACATCCACTTTACGCATTTGTTCCAAAGCTACTGCATCTTTAATCAAAATATGCTGGCTGGCAGCTTTGCCTATTCCCACCATCAATGCAGTAGGCGTAGCAAGTCCCAAAGCACACGGACAAGCAATGACAAGGACAGAAACAGCCGACAGAATACCATAAGAGATATATTCACTACCACCGATGGCAACCCATAAAACAAATGTCAGGATGGCAATACCCAATACGACAGGTACGAAAATTCCAGTAATACGGTCGACGATACGTTGCACGGGAGCTTTGCTACCCTGTGCTTCCTGCACCATGGAAATGATGCGGGCAAGCACCGTTTCACTACCTACCTGTGTGGCGTGTATGATAAATGAGCCACGCTGGTTGATCGTTCCTGCCAAAACTTTATCGCCTTTCTTCTTTTCTACCGGAACCGGTTCACCACTAATCATGCTTTCGTCAACATACGAATCGCCTTCGGAGAGTTGACCGTCCACAGGTATCTGTTCTCCCGGACGTACAACAACCATATCACCTATCTGGAGGTTCTCGATCAAAATCTCCTCTTCCACTCCATTACGCAGAACCCGGGCAACTTTAGGCTGCATTCCCATCAACTTGCGAATAGCAGTCGAGGTATTGCCTTTAGCACGCTCCTCCATCAATTTTCCGGTAAGAACGAAAGCGATAATCACCGCAGAAGCCTCATAATAGACGTGCGGTTCCAATCCACGATCATACCAAAATTCGGGGAAGAAGGTATTGAACAGACTGAACAGAAAAGCGATGGAAGTACTAAGTGCAACCAGAGTATCCATATTGCTCCGTCCCAGTTTAGCCTGTTTCCAAGCTCCGGTAAAGAAACCACCTCCAAAAAAGACCATGACAGGGATAGCAAGTACCATTTGAATCTCATTAGAGTATGGTACATGCATCAGTATCATGGAAAATACCAGCAACGGTACTACGAAAATCCAAGCCCCAATCACCTTCCACTTCAAACGAGTGTAACGCTTATGCTGCTCCTCTTCCCGGCGTTCTTCCTTGTGGGCTTCTTCCACAATCAGATCATAACCTGCCGCAAGCACAGCCGCACGGATTTCTCCGGGAGTCAGCTGGTCTTTCTCATAAGAAACGGTCAATGTATTGGTAGCAAAATTAACGGAAGCCTCAATGACTCCCGGCAATTTTTTCACTGTTTTTTCTACATTATTGGCACATCCTGCACAATGCATATTAAGTACAGGAAATGCCTTTTTTATTGTGTTACCCATATAATTATTATTTATGGTCTTCCCTTCCTCCCGGAAAGAAGTCGGGGAAGAACCATTGTTTGTTTATAGAAACAAGCTAATACAGGTATTTGTTCAATTACTTCTTATCAGTCTTCTGATCGTCTTTCTTTGTTTCTTTTACAAATTCAGCTTCATAATTGAACTTATTAAATCCAGCTTGCAAGTTCTTTACATTCGTTTTTTCAGCATCATACGTGATAGTCACCATTCTAGTTTTTACTTCGGTCGCAATATCCTTCAATCCTTTTTCAAAACGCATATTGTCCTTTACTTTCTTTTCGCATTTCTCACAATGCATCTGGGACACTTTAAATACGACTACACGAATATCTTTTGCCAATACAGCTGCTACACTCAAAAGAGCCACCACGCAAGTGGCCATCCATCTTTTTGTTTTCATTTTTCCTATCAGTTTAAAATTAGTATTCTTTATTTTCTATGCGATCGTTTCGCTACTCACTATTCCTAGTTTTTACTCACTATTCCTAGCTAAATTAAAACGTATTCCGATATATCCTTTTGCCCCGTGTACCGGTCCCCATATCATCGTGGAATCAAAGTTGCTTCCCCAAGGATTTGCCGCATCGATAATCGGATTCTTTTGTTTGAAATTGGTCAGGTTCTCGCCTCCTACATAGATAGACCAGCGGCGGAAGTAACGTGTCACCTGTAAGCTCAACTGCTCAAAACTACCATAACGGCGTTCCCAAGACAACTGTCCATCTCCCAATTCATAAGGAGTAGGCATCCTACCTCCACCATTCAGTTGCAGTGTTGCATCAAACTGCCAAATTCCCAGCGGAGTCTGGTAGGAAGCAGTGAGCAAGCCTTTGTATTTGCTAGTTAGAGGTTTCTCCATTCGCACTCCCTTGTAAGTCGTTTTTGCATCCGTGAGTCGGTAAGCTCCTGTCAAGGTAAATCCTTTAAAGAAAGGATAACTTGCTTCCACCTGGAATACATGCGAGTAAGAACGTCCATTCAAATTATAGAAAGCCACTTCATGAGGGTTGCTATCCATATCCACTATTACTTGTTTCAAGAAATCTGTGTAATAGTATTCTGCATTTACATTCAGCGTTTTGCCGAATATGGGAATATAAGTAGATACACTGGCACCATAATTCCATGCTTCTTCCATATCCAGATTCTTAGCTATTTCTACCCTACGACTACTGGAAAGCAGATAATTGTTTTCTGCCAGCACATGATTGGTACGATATCCTTTTCCGGCAGAAAGACGGAAGTTCACATAATCATTCGGATTGTATTTAAGATGTGCACGCGGAGTCACAAAGAAACCATGTTCGTTACTGTAGTCTCCACGCAAACCCGCCATCACCATCCATTTATCATTCAGGTTCAACGTATATTGCACGTATGCACCGGGAACAGCTTCCTTTTCAAAAGCTTTGAGAGGATTATCCGTATTATTCTCCAAACGATAATGCTGGTCGTAAGCGTCATAATTGAAGCTTAATCCTGCGGAAAAACTGTTCTGCGGATTAAATTCCGTTTCAAACATCAGCGAAGCATAAACGTTGGTTTGATCCACATTATACAGTTTGCGTCCATACGTAGCATCCTGATTGTGCAAAGTAGCGGAAAGAATCAAAGCCAGATTCGTATTCTTCTCCTTATTAAATATGTACGCATTCTTGGTGAAGAATTCATAACGTTCCGTATCAATCCCCACTTTATATAAATCACCGGAGTGTATTGCCCCTCCATGATTGGCTTGTCCGCTGGTACGTGTTTCGGAAAGAGCTTTGATACCTGCCTGAAAAACATAATGGTCGCCCATATATGCCCATCGGTTCCACACATTATACTGTTCTACTTGAGGAATATCCACAAATCCGTCATCATTACCATCATGTGCCTTAGTCTCATTTTCATAATGCGCCAGCAGAGAAGTGCTCCACCGTTTGGAAAGTTTCAATGTAGCATCTGCATTGGCTTCATACCGGTTGGTAGTGCTTGCAAAAAGATTGGCAGATACCCAGTCGGCTTCCGGCAACTGCGGCTTCTTAAATTCCACGTTAATCTGTCCCGTGATGGCTTCATAACCATTCTTTACTGAAGATGTTCCTTTGGAAACTTGTATACTCTGCATCCACGGACCCGGGACATACCCTAGTCCATAAGGAGAAGCCGCTCCACGATAATTCGGAATATTTTCCGTCAACATCTGCACATAAGTGCCGGACAGTCCCAACAATTTAATCTGCTTGGCCCCTGTTGCTGCATCAGAATAGCTCACATCTACCGAAGGATTGGTCACAAAACTTTCACCCAGATTACAACAAGCAGCTCTACTCAGTTCAGCACTGCTTATCATATCTTCGTTCATCACGCTACTGCGTAATTTCATCGTTCCTAATTTGCGAGTGACAACATTCACCTCATTCAATTCCACTCCATCACGAAGCACAATATCCAACTGCTGATTTTTACTGCTCACATGAATGGTATCATTCTGGAAACCAATAAAACTGATTATTAACATGTGGCTTTTGGAAGGTTTTACAATAGAAAAACTACCATCTTCCTTAGTTGTCACTCCTTGTCCTGTATTCATCCAGAACACATTTGCACCCGGAATAGCCTCCCCGGTACTATCTTTCACTGTTCCCCGTACTTGCGCATATATATTACCGGCAAATAACAGGAACAGCCCTATTATCATATATTTCATTCTTTCTAAAGTTACTTTCGAGATACAAAATTAATTCATTTCTCATGCAACTTAGTTGCATTCAGTTTTGCTTTACTTTCATATTCAATAGAAAGCAAAGGAATAAATAAGAAAGAAATAGTGGCTAAATAATATAAGTGGAATATAACGCCAGCTTCTGCCTCGAACAGAGAGGTGGCGGAGAGGTCAGACTATCATATTCTACCGGTTTATCCGCATAGGTCGGAGTCAACAGATAGCAAAAATGCTCACACAAAAGATCGACTACTAAAGCAGATGTTGTCAGTTCAGTAGCATGTTTCATCAAATCGAGCTTATAGATAGTAGCCGTACAACCTTTATCTTTACAACCTTTTTTTGAATCACAAGTATGAGTCTTTTTACACTTCGGACAGCCTGTATCACAACAGCTCTGCACCGTTTCACAACGGGCACAGCAATAACGCACAATAGAGACTCCACCTCCTGAATAGATAATCAGGAGAGAAAGGATCAGTTCTGTTATGTAGGCTAGTCTTTTCATTTCAGAGGACAAAGATAAGAATAAAAACAGATTTTCCTATAATTTTTCGTAATTAAGATTCAATCGATCCGATACAGACACATTCTCTTTCCTTTATTTGGCTATTTTAGAGTCATATCAGCACTATTAACTCTTTTTACTCAACAATAAAACCTATCTTTGCCCCAATAATTCCTCTGATTTTTAAGTAAACACTATGCTTACATATTTACTGATTATTATCACTCTTTATCTGGCAGGTAATGCCTACATATTTATCAGAGCAAAACAAGCTCTGAAGGCTAAATCTCTCGGAGTAAAAATATTCCTGACCGTTTTATTCTGGATATGTGCTTTATCCTTTTTCGGCACGATGCTGGCTCGTAACCTTGAGATTCCTGTCTTTATCTCCCATTCGATGTATACCATTGGAACAAGTTGGTTGATATTTACTCTATACATGGCATTATTCCTGCTTTTGTTTGATCTCTTGAAATTATTCAAAGTTGTCTGCAAATATAGGTTCTATCTGTCTTTAGTGTTCACGTTGGGATTACTGGGATATGGGGTATATAACTATCATCATCCGGAAACCAATGTAGTCAGCATTTTAACCAACAAACAATATGGAGATACTCCCCAAGCAATTAAAATCGTCGCAATCAGCGATGTTCACTTGGGAAACGGTACAGGGAAAGCCGCATTAAAAAAATATGTGGAAATGATAAATGCGCAGCATCCCGACTTGATTCTGATTAGTGGCGACTTGATTGATAATAGCGTCGTACCTCTTTATACAGAGAATATGGCGGAAGAATTGGGCGACTTGAAAGCTCCTATGGGTATCTATATGGTTCTCGGCAATCACGAATACATTAGTGGTATCGATGAAAGTATCCGATATATAAAAAGCACTCCAATACAATTATTGCGCGATTCAGTAGTCACACTTCCTAATGGCATCCAACTGATAGGACGTGATGACCGCCATAACCGAAAGCGTCGTTCCCTGCAAGAGTTAATGGTGAATGTCGATAAAAGCAAACCTATCATTTTATTGGATCACCAACCCTTTGATTTGGAAAAAACGAAAGCTGCCGGCATCGACCTGCAATTCAGCGGGCATACACACCACGGACAAATATGGCCTATTAATTGGGTGACCGACTATATCTTCGAGCAAAGCCACGGTTATCGCCAATGGGGAAACAGTCACGTGTATGTATCTTCCGGATTATCTCTTTGGGGACCACCTTTCAGAATAGGAACGCATAGTGAAATGGTTATTTTCAATTTTCAATGAATATTATGCAGTTTTGTCACATATGTTACAGTTTCTAAGCAATCTCTGCCCTATCTTTGCAGAAAAAAAAGATTATGGAACAATTACATGCTCATGAAGTCCTCCACATGATGGAAGGAAATAGCTACTCGGAATCATCATTGCGGGAAGCAATCATTAAGAAGTTTGGCTCACAGCAACGTTTTTATGCTTGCTCGGCAGAAAACATGGATGTAGATACCCTTATCGAATTCCTGAAAATGAAAGGGAAATTTATGCCAGCTGAAGATGGATTCACAGTAGATATCACTAAAGTTTGCAAGCATTGATTGGCGGATAATATCCGCCAATCCCATTTTAGGGGATAAATAGCTGCAAATTTTTCTGTTTTTATTAGCCCGATTCACGAATTTCATCTATATTTGTCAATAGTGAATGATAAAACAAATGTTGAATTTACAGAAAAAACGGGTATGAAAAAACAATATGTCAGTCTGCTTGCAATTATACTTTCGGTAAGCGGCTTTTTGTTTTCTTGTCATGACAAGATGAACAAAAACACAGGTGCGTTACAGTTTGATAGCATTCAAGTGAATGAGACAGCACACCTCTTCAGTGATACAGCCAAACCGGCCTGCAATATTATTATTAATTTTGCCTATCCGATAAAATCATCGGATGATATGCTGAAAGACAGTCTGAATACTTATTTCATTTCGGCCTGTTTCGGTGATAAATACATCGGTGAAAAACCGGAAGAAGTTGTAAAGCAATATACCGAGAATTATATCAGCGAATACCGTCGCGATCTCGAGCCTATGTATACCGAAGATGAGAAAGACAAGGAAGACGAATCTTCCATCGGTGCCTGGTATTCTTATTATAAAGGTATAGAAAGCCATGTGCAACTGTATGATAAAGACCTGCTTGTATACCGCATCGACTATAACGAATATACCGGAGGTGCACACGGCATTTACATGACCACTTACCTGAATATGGACCTTACCCTGATGCGTCCCCTCCGCCTGGATGATATTTTTGTAGGAGATTATAAAGAGCCACTGACCGACCTGATCTGGAACCAGCTCATGGCTGACAACAAAGTGACCACTCACGAAGCATTGGAAGACATGGGATATGCTTCAACCGGTGACATCACTCCGACAGAGAATTTCTACCTAAGCAAAGAAGGAGTCACCTTCTATTATAATGTATATGATATCACTCCTTATTCTATGGGACCTGTAAAGGTAACAATCCCATTTGCTATGATGGAACATCTATTAGGCAGTAACCCGATTCTGGGAGAGCTAAAAAATTAAAAATCATAAAAAGCTGAACACCAATGAATATCCTGTTGTTATCACTTCCATGTGACAGAATAGGATATTCATCCACATCTATCATTCAAAACTTATAATTCAAAATTCAAAAGTGGAAATCATACTGAAATATTTTCCTGATCTGACGGAAGAGCAGCGCAAACAATTCGCAGCTCTATACGCCCTCTACACTGACTGGAATTCAAAAATCAACGTTATCTCCCGCAAAGACATTGAGAATCTATATGAGCATCACGTGCTCCATTCATTAGGCATTGCCAAAGTCATCCAATTCCGCCCCGTAACCAGCATCATGGACTTGGGTACAGGAGGAGGTTTTCCCGGCATTCCTTTAGCAATCCTGTTTCCCGAGGTAAAATTCCACCTCGTAGACAGTATCGGCAAAAAAGTACGTGTAGCAACCGAAGTGGCAAATGCCATCGGACTGAAAAATGTGACTTTCCGCCATGCCCGTGCAGAAGAGGAGAAACGAACGTTCGACTTTGTTGTCAGCCGTGCCGTAATGCCTTTGGCGGATTTGATTAAGATTATCAAAAAGAATATCTCTTCGAAACAACAGAATGCATTGCCCAACGGACTTATCTGTCTCAAAGGCGGTGAACTGGAGCACGAAACAATGCCGTTCAAACATAAAACGGTCATTCATAGCTTGAGCGACAACTTCGAGGAAGAGTTCTTTAAAACAAAAAAAGTGGTATATGTTCCGATTTAAACAAGACTATATGTTCTGATAGATGATAAATCATAGAGAAACCATGAAAATAAAAAGATTTGAATTTAATATGTTTCCCGTAAATTGCTACGTATTATGGGATGACACTAAAGAAGCAGTCGTAATTGATCCGGGCTGTTTCTATGAAGAAGAAAAGCAGGCACTGAAAAAGTTCATTCTTACCAATGAACTGAATGTAAAGCATCTGCTGAATACTCATTTACACCTGGATCATATCTTCGGAAATCCGTTCATGCTAAAAGAATTCGGATTATCGGCAGAAGCAAACAAAGCAGACGAGTACTGGATTGACGAAGCACCGAAACAAAGCAGAATGTTTGGTTTTCAGTTGCAGGAAGAACCTGTACCACTGGGCAAATACCTGCATGACGGAGATATCATCACTTTCGGACATACCAAACTGGAAGCGATACACGTGCCCGGACATTCACCCGGCAGCTTGGTGTACTATTGCAAAGAAGACAACTGCATGTTCTCCGGCGACGTCCTGTTCCAAGGCAGCATCGGCCGCGCTGATCTCACAGGAGGTAACTTCGATGAACTGATAGAGCATATTTGCAGCCGTTTATTTGTTCTCCCCAACGAAACAGTCGTTTATCCGGGGCACGGTGCTCCCACGACTATCGGAATGGAGAAAGCTGAAAACCCATTTTTTAGATAATAAAAAAAGAATAAGTATCAAGTATTAGGTATTAACAAGGTGAATCGCCCATTAACTGCGGTAATACTTAATACTTGATACTTAACACTTAATTTAATACTTGATTATTATGAAAACCGATTTGTTAGCTAGCCGTCACATCGGCATCAATGAACAAGATACAGCCATAATGCTCCGCAAAATTGGCGTGAACTCACTGGACGAACTGATTAATCAGACAATTCCCGCCAATATACGGCTGAAAGAGCCACTAGCATTGACTAGTCCGCTGACGGAATACGAATTTGGAAAACACATCGCTGAACTGGCAGCTAAAAACAAACTATATACCACATATATCGGTTTGGGATGGTACAACACGATCACTCCGGCCGTTATCCAGCGGAATGTATTCGAAAACCCAGTATGGTATACTTCTTACACTCCGTACCAGACAGAGGTATCGCAAGGACGTCTGGAAGCATTGATGAATTTCCAGACAGCCGTATGTGATCTTACTGCCATGCCACTCGCCAACTGCTCACTTCTGGACGAAGCAACTGCCGCCGCCGAAGCCGTAAGCATGATGTATGCCTTACGCTCTCGCGCACAACAGAAAGCCAATGCGAACGTAGTCTTCGTAGACGAGAATATTTTTCCGCAGACATTAGCTGTCATGACTACACGTGCCGTACCTCAAGGCATCGAACTACGTGTAGGTAAATATAAAGATTTTGAACCTTCACCGGAAGTGTTTGCCTGTATTCTGCAATATCCGAACTCACATGGAAACGTAGAGGACTATTCCGAATTTACCGAAAAGGCACATGCTGCAGACTGCAAAGTAGCTGTTGCCGCTGATATTTTAAGTCTCGCCCTGCTAACTCCTCCGGGAGAATGGGGAGCAGATATTGTATTCGGAACCACACAACGCTTGGGTACCCCAATGTTCTATGGCGGTCCATCGGCTGCTTTCTTTGCTACCAAAGACGAATACAAACGGAATATGCCGGGACGAATCATCGGATGGTCCAAAGACAAATATGGCAAGCTCTGCTACCGAATGGCTTTACAGACACGTGAACAACATATCAAACGGGAAAAAGCAACTTCAAATATCTGTACCGCACAAGCATTATTAGCTACTATGGCAGGCTTTTACGCCGTTTATCACGGTCAGGAGGGTATCACTACAATTGCATCACGTATACACAGCATTACTGTATTTCTTGAAAAGCAATTAAAGAAATGCGGATATACACAAGTCAACGCTCAATACTTTGACACCTTACGTTTCGAATTGCCCGAACACGTTTCGGCACAGCAAATCCGTACGATAGCACTTACCAAAGAAGTTAATCTGCGCTATTATGAAAATGGCAATGTTGGTTTCAGCATTGACGAAACAACAGATGTGGCAGCTGCCAATGTGTTGCTCTCGATTTTTGCCATTGCCGCCGGAAAAGATTATCAGAAAGTGGACGATATTCCGGAAAGAAGCAATATCGACAAGGCTTTGAAACGTACAACGCCTTTCCTGACACACGAAGTATTCAGCAAGTATCACACGGAAACAGAGATGATGCGTTACATCAAACGTCTGAACCGCAAAGATATTTCTCTTGCACAATCTATGATTTCCCTCGGTTCATGTACAATGAAGCTGAATGCAGCCGCGGAAATGTTGCCTTTAAGCCGTCCCGAGTTTATGGGTATGCACCCGCTGGTCCCGGAAGACCAGGCAGAAGGTTATCGTGAATTAATCAAGAACCTAAGTGAAGATTTGAAAGTTATCACCGGATTTGCAGGAGTCAGCCTACAACCCAATTCGGGTGCCGCGGGAGAATATGCAGGCCTTCGTGTGATTCGCGCCTATCTCGAAAGTATCGGTCAGGGACACCGTAACAAAGTCTTGATTCCAGCTTCGGCTCACGGAACAAATCCTGCGTCTGCTATACAGGCAGGCTTCGTAACTGTTACCTGTGCATGCGACGAGCAGGGGAATGTAGAAATGGCTGACCTACGTGTAAAAGCTGAAGAAAATAAAGATGAATTGGCTGCACTGATGATTACTTATCCTTCTACACATGGTATCTTCGAGACCGAGATAAAAGAGATTTGCGACATCATTCACGCCTGTGGTGCACAAGTATATATGGACGGAGCCAACATGAATGCACAGGTAGGATTAACCAATCCGGGATTCATCGGTGCGGATGTCTGCCACTTGAATCTTCATAAAACATTCGCTTCCCCTCATGGTGGCGGAGGTCCGGGAGTCGGTCCTATCTGCGTAGCCGAACATCTGGTTTCTTTCCTTCCCGGACACGGAATCTTCGGCAACTCACAAAATCAAGTATCAGCAGCTCCATTCGGCAGTGCAGGTATTCTGCCTATCACATACGGATATATCCGCATGATGGGTGCAGAAGGACTGACACAGGCAACTAAAATTGCGATCCTGAACGCTAATTATCTGGCTACTTGTCTGAAAGATACGTATGGAGTTGTTTATCGGGGAGCCAACGGTTTCGTAGGGCACGAAATGATTCTGGAATGCCGGAAAGTACATGAAGAAGCAGGAATCTCGGAGAATGATATTGCCAAACGCCTGATGGATTACGGTTATCATGCTCCTACCCTCTCCTTCCCCGTCCACGGTACGTTGATGATTGAACCAACAGAAAGTGAAAGTCTGGCAGAACTAGACAATTTCGTAGATGTCATGCTGAATATCTGGAAAGAAATTCAAGAAGTGAAGAATGGCGAAGCGGATAAAGATGATAATGTATTGATTAATGCTCCTCATCCAGAATATGAAATTGTAAGTGATCGTTGGGAGCACTCATATACACGCGAGAAAGCAGCTTATCCTATAGAAAGTGTACGTGATAATAAATTCTGGATAAATGTAGCTCGCGTAGATAACACCTTGGGAGACCGCAAACTGTTGCCAACCCGATATGGATCTTTTGACTGATATGTCCTTTTGAAACAGGGCAGACAGTCTACCTAAATCAGGAAAAGATAGTATAAAAATAAAGCGGCGTTTTAGGAGTCCTAAAGTGCCGCTTTACAATGTGTAAAGCACCGCTTTAAGTATCGTAAGACACCGCTTTAAGCGTATTGAGGTGTCGGACCAAGAACATCAAGGTACCGCTTCAAGAATAATGAAATGTCGTTTCACAAATAGAGTGCCGGGTATTTCTATTCCACGATGGTTATCGCACCGGCTTTTATCTTTTTCTCTTTCATCGGAATCTTAGGATCGGCATATCCCAGAGCTACACAACCGTAGA
>OLRE01002837.1_pt1 | contig 13379 bp, 9 predicted proteins | sample 1672461 | NCBI WGS metagenome assembly OLRE01 (sample SAMEA3136688, study PRJEB25190) | human gut metagenome | biome: human gut; feature: human-associated habitat; material: faeces | place: Austria | collected 2013
AAATAGTCTAATAATGCTTTAAAAGGCTTTAATCTAGCATAACCACACGGAACAAGAAAGAAAACCTTTTTTGGCTGTTTAAATTCGACAACTGCCTTTACCGCATTTCTAAAATGATATGTTTTCCCCATACCTGCACTCGTAAAAGAAAATCCTCTACGAAAATCACATGCTAAGATATCCATATCAGGTATTTCTTCAAAATTATTATAATCAAGCTCCCCTATTTTATATGTTTTATCCTTTGCATTGTTTTCATAAAGATCTCTAGCTCTTTCATCATGTTCATAAGCAGCCACAACTTTACAACTGGCATTTTCAAATCCCATTGCCATTGCACCAATTCCTGCCCCCAATATTACAACCCTGTTTTCCCTAATTTCCATAAATTCATCCTTCTGTACAATACTATAAATTTGAAAAACCGATTGATTTTTCACGACCAATCGGCTATGTATCATTGTGCAACTAAACTAACTTCAATGCAATTTCTTTTATTTTCGCTTCGATATTCTTCATATTATCTGACCACTGATTTTCTTTTATAAAATAGTCTTTTATTTGAAGATAACTTGATTATATCTTACAAACTCCTTCTCCGCAAGGTTTACTATAGGTTGCATTACAGGTTATCAGTTAGATTGCGATCAATAACTTTACTTTCAAAAAAACTCCCCACCGATCATTCAGTGGGGAGTTTCTCTATTCCAGTAATCTTTATTTCGCAACAAAGTTTACGATCTTATTCGGTACATAAATCTCTTTTACTAGAGTCTTGCCTTCCAGGAAGGAAGCTACTCTCTCGTCTTTCTTAGCCAGTTCAAGAGCTTCCTCTTTCGCACAGCCGTTCGGGATTACGATGGTTCCGCGAACCTTACCGTTGACCTGGACACCGATTTCTATGGAGTCCTCTACAGTCTTGCTCTCTTCATATTCCGGCCACTGGGAAAGGGAAAGTAAGCCTTCTCCACCGATGGTCTCCCAGATTTCCTCGCAAAGATGAGGTGCAAACGGGCAAAGGAGCTTGATGAAGATTACAAGGTCATTCTTGCTGATCTTGCCAACTGCATAAATCTCATTGATCAGAGTCATCAGGCAGGCAATTGCAGTGTTGAACTTCATAGCCTCAATATCGGAGGATACCTTCTTGATTGCCTTATGGATCTTAACCTCCATATCCTTGGCTGCCGGCTCCTCTGTCATGATATCGGTCAGTCCTGCAACTCTCTCAAGGAAACGCTTGCAGCCTCTTACGGAGCTGTCGTTCCACGGAGCAGCTGCGCCGTAGTCACCCATGAAGAGAACGTAAGTACGAAGTGCATCTGCACCATACTCATTTACAATGTCAAGCGGGTCAACAACGTTGCCCTTGGATTTACTCATCTTGTCGCCGTCTGAACCAAGGATCATACCCTGTGCAGAACGTTTCGCATATGGCTCCGGAGTATTGACAATTCCCATGTCATACAGGAAATGATGCCAGAATCTGGAGTAGATCATATGTCTGGTTACATGCTCCATACCGCCGTTGTACCAGTCAACCGGCATCCAGTATTCCATCTTCTTGCGGTCTGCAAGAGCTTCTGTATTGTGTGGATCCACATAACGAAGGAAATACCAGGAAGATCCAGCCCACTGTGGCATGGTATCAGTCTCTCTCTTGGCATCGCCGCCGCATTTCGGGCATTTGCAGTTTACGAAGGAATCGATCTTTGCAAGTGGAGACTGTCCGTCCTCACCTGGCTGGAAATCCTTGATCTTCGGCAGACGAAGCGGAAGCTCCTCATATGGAACTGCTACATCACCGCACTGCGGACAATGAACGATCGGGATTGGCTCGCCCCAGTATCTCTGACGGTTAAATGCCCAGTCTTTCATCTTGTACTGAACGCCAGCTTTACCAATGCCCTTCTTCTCAAGCTCTTCCAGCATGCGCTTGATGGAATCCTTCTTATTTGTATAGCCATTCAGGAAATCGGAGTTGATCATCTCGCCGTCACCTGTGTAGGCTTCTTTCTCAATATCGCCGCCCTTGATAACCTGGATAATGTCAATACCAAATTTCTTGGCGAAATCATAGTCTCTCTGGTCATGTGCCGGTACCGCCATAATCGCGCCGGTACCATATCCCATCATTACATAGTCTGCAATGTAGATCGGGATCTTCTTGCCATTTACAGGATTTACGCCCTCAAGTCCCTGGATGCATACACCTGTTTTCTCTTTTACAAGCTGGGTTCTCTCGAACTCAGTCTTCTTCGCACACTCTTCACGGTAAGCCTTGATCGCATCCATGTTTGTGATGCGGTCAGCATACTTGTCGATCAGCGGATGCTCCGGTGCGATAACCATGAAGGTTACACCGAACAGGGTATCTGGTCTGGTGGTGTAAATCTGCAGGGTCTCATCAATTCCGTCAACTGAGAAGTTTACGAAAGCACCTGTGGATTTACCGATCCAGTTTACCTGCTGCTGCTTGATGTTCGCCGGATAGTCCACATCCTCCAGTCCCTCAAGAAGCTTGTCTGCATACTGGGTGATTCTTAAATACCAGACATCCTTGGACTTCTGGATAACGTCGCTGTGGCAGATATCGCATTTGCCGCCCTGACTGTCCTCATTGGAAAGAACAACCTTACAGGATGGGCAATAGTTAACTAATGTCTTATCACGGAAAACAAGTCCGTTCTCAAACATTTTCAGGAAAATCCACTGGGTCCATTTATAGAAATCTTCCTGCGTGGTATCGATCACACGGCTCCAGTCAAAGGAGAATCCAACACTCTTCAGCTGATTGGTGAATTTCGCAATGTTCTGGTCTGTGATCTCACGAGGATGTGTATTCGTCTTAATCGCATAATTCTCAGTAGGAAGTCCGAATGCATCGAATCCGATGGGGAACAGTACATTGTATCCCTGCATTCTTCTCTTTCTGGAAAGTACCTCGATACTGGAATATGCCTTAATATGTCCAACGTGCATTCCCGCACCACTTGGGTATGGGAACTCTACAAGGCCGTAGAATTTCGGTTTATCACTTCCGTCAACAGCTTTAAATGCCTGCTGCTCTTCCCACTTTTTCTGCCATTTCGGCTCAATTTTCTTAAAATTGTGTTTCATTGATGGTTCCTCCACATTTATTGTGCCTGTCATAGCTGTTCAATGTCTTCACAGCTATTGCCTGTCAACAAAATAACTGTCGGCTGATCCGCCTGTTTATCGCGCAGATCAGGCGCGTTATTTTGCAAAAATCCTTTTACCATTCTAATCCAACATAGTGGTTTTGTCAACGAGAAACCGCCTCTATTGCGGCCTGAAGCTGATTATCCTCGTCATGGGTATAATCCGTCCGGTTCAAAAGGCTGGCATCCAGTTTTACCTCCACATCCGGTGTGATTCCCACCTTGTGGATATCATTGCCCTTGGGGGTAAAATATTTCGCCGTAGTCAGCTTCACCGCACTTCCATCAGAGAGCTGGCGGATGCTCTGAACGATTCCCTTTCCATAAGTGGTGGTTCCCACAATCGTTCCAATCTCATAATCCTTCACAGCTCCGGCAAAAATCTCCGATGCACTGGCGCTGTTCTCATTTACCAGCACTGCCAGCGGAATGTCGATCGGGGTGTCTCCGTCACACTTCATCTCCTGTTTTTCCCCATATTTGTCCTCTGTATACACGATCAGTCCTTCGGGCAGAATCTGGCGCAGCACATCGCACACAGAAGAAAGCACCCCACCTGGATTGTCACGAAGATCCACGATCAGCTTCTCCATGCCTTTTGCCTGAAGATCTTTGTAAGCATCCTCAAACTGCTGGGGTGTCACCATGGTAAACTCTGTAATTCGCAAATACCCTATAGAATCCTCCAGCATTTCATAAGAAACAGTGGGCAGCTCCACATCGCTCAAAGTCACTGTTATTTCTTCCGGTTCATCTGCCTCCTGGTGATAAACGGTCAGAATAGAAGTACCGTCCTCCTTTTCCCGTATCATCTTTGAGACCTCAGCAGGCGTCATTTCCGTTACATCCGTTCCGTTCACAGCCGTGATCACATCATTCGCCTTCAGCCCGGCCTCATCTGCCGGACTGCCCTCATAACAATCCACCACCAGAATACCACCCTCCGTATTCTGGGTAATGCTCACACCGATTCCAGAGTAAGAGCCCTCGGTGTCTCTCATCTCCTCCTCGTATTCTTCCTCCGTATAATATCTGGAATACGGATCCCCCAGCCCATACAGAAGCCCGGTATAAATCCCCTCCTTCAGCGAATCCTCATCCACATCTTCCAGATAATTCTGATCTATAATATCTTCCAGATACTTAATCTTCTGGGTAACTGCCACATCCGACAGTACATTACTTCCCGCACGTCCCGCTTTCTGAAGCCCCACATATCCCCCGCCCAGCACCAGGGATACGCAAAGCACACCAGTTACAGCTCCCTTTATAAATTGTTTATCTGCCATATATTATCACTCCTCACCATACAAGTTTCATCCAGTTTCCAGCTAGCTCACCGGAGCGTTGCACCGACTTGCGTGGAATATCATTTGCCCCAATGCGTCCGCCTTGAAACACCTTACTTGTTTTTATACAAAAGGACTGCCAGATCTCTCCAGCAGCCCCCATATCCTCTTCTCATATTCTGGCGGAATGCGAACAACCGCCCTTATTGTAAAACAGAACTCTCACACCTTCAAGTGTTTTCTTGTAGTAATAAAGCTTCCCACAAGACCAATTCCAATTCCCAGAGCCAGCGCCACCGGAACCAGGGTCTGGTAGATCTGTCCAACCGGAATGAAATCTACAACACCCAGAAGTACGCTGAACTTGGTATATACATAGGTTACCACATTATTGTAACAGAAATACAAAATGATTAGTGGGATTCCTGCACCGATCAGTCCCAGGATCATACCCTCCAGAAGGAACGGTGCACGTACAAAACTATCGGTAGCACCAATATATTTCATAATTCCGATTTCGTCCTTACGAACTGTAATACCAACGGAAATGGTATTACTGATCAGGAAAATAGCGATCAGCAGCAGGATCACGATCACAGCCACAGATACATAGGAAACAATACGGTTAATGGAACCAAGAGTCTTGGCAGCCTGTTCAGACTGATTGACCTCTCGTACATTATCCAGTGTCTTGATGTAGGCAACCAGCTCAGACTGTTTCTCAATGTTGTTCATGTACACACGGTAGTTGGATGAGTTTGCCAGCGGGTTATCATCCTTGAAACCGTCTGCTGCCTCAGAGTCATCACCGAAATATTCCTGCTTCATCTTCTCCCAGGCTTCATCACCGGACTCAAATTCAATCTTGGAAACCTCCGGGCGCTGCCTGATCAGTTCTCCAACTGCATCCATCTGCTCCTGTGTGGTTCCTTCATTAAAAAGCACTGTGATCGGCACATCTTCCTCAACCTTATGCGCCAGCGTATTCACATTATTTACAATGGAAAAGAAAATTCCGAAAAGAAAAATACATGCTGCCATCGTAATAATAGAAGCAATGGAAAACATGAAATTTCTCTTGATGTTCTTGATACCCTGCTTCAGAGTATACCAGATGGTACTAGGCCTCATAATATTCTCCCTCTTTCTCGTCGCTGATGATCACTCCATTATGCATGGTCAGTACACGCTTCTTCATGGAATTGACAATCTCTTTATTGTGAGTTACTACCAGAACGGTGGTTCCACGCTGGTTGATCTCCTCAAGGAGCTTCATAATCTCCTCGGATGTCTTCGGGTCAAGATTACCAGTTGGCTCGTCTGCAAGAAGGATGTCCGGACGGTTTACAATCGCCCTGGCAAGGGCAACTCTCTGCTGCTCTCCACCTGACAGCTCGTCCGGGTATGCCTTGTATTTCCCTGCAAGTCCAACCTCCTGAAGTACCTCCGGAACTCTCTTGCGGATAACTCTGGTAGGACGGTTCACAACACGCTGGGCAAAAGCTACATTCTCATACACATCCCTGTCCTTCAGAAGACGGAAGTCCTGGAATACAACACCAAGCTTACGGCGGTATTTGGCCACACGGCGGTGCTTCATCCCCTCAAGCTTCTCTCCGCTTACGATAATCGTACCGGATGTGGAATCCAGTTCCTTCAAAAGCAGCTTGATCAACGTGGATTTACCGGAACCACTGTTTCCTACTATAAATACGAATTCACCTTTATCTACATGGAGATTGGCGTGATTCACTGCCGGCAGTCCCGGTCCATAGGACTTGCTTACATCTATCAGATCAATCATGATATCCTCCTACATTTTTCATATAAAAATTCAATTCAGCAGTTTGCTTAATTTTTATGTAACATTATTGTAATATATGTCTGATGAAAATGCAACCTTATTTTTCCCGAAAGCATAAGCATTACCGGTTACTGGTTACTGTGAACTTCGTTCACAAAAAACGCCTCGCGGAATGTTACCAGTGAACAGTAACCATTACCGTTCTATCGTTATCATATCTTCTTCCATACACAGTAACATGCCATCTTTCCAGCTTCATTTTCAGGCAGTACTTTATTATAACAGAGAAAACTAAGAACGCAATAGATTTCACAAAGGAAACACAAAGCAGATCCAGAAATATTTCCAAATACCACGTTCAGAGTTCTCATACTGATAAATCACAAGAAATAAAATATGCCTGCCACAAACAAATGCAGCAGGCACAGAAATTACAAATATGAAAATTAATACTCCAGAGTCTCCATATACTTCATGTATCTTACAACCATCAACGCGATCTTGAATGTGATCGCATCCTCGAATACACGAAGGTCAAGTCCGGTGCTCTTCTGAAGCTTGTCCAGACGATAAACCAGAGTATTACGGTGAATGTAAAGCTGTCTGGAGGTCTCGGATACATTCAGGCTGTTCTCGAAGAACTTGTCGATGGTGACCAGAGTCTCCTCGTCAAAATCATCCGGGGACTTGCCGCCGAAGATCTCCTTAATAAACATCTTGCACAGCGGGATCGGAAGCTGATAGATCAGACGACCAATTCCAAGAGAGCTGTAAGCAATAACATCCTTCTCAGGTGAGAAAATCTTGCCTACATCAAGAGCCATTCTGGCTTCCTTGTAGGAACGGGAAACTTCCTTCAGCTCGCTTACGATCGTTCCGTATGCAATATGTGTAGTATTCTCTTTCTCAAGTCCTAAGGTATCAAGGATGGTCTGGGCAAGCTTGTCCATCTCCTCGTATCCTTCGTTCTCCTCAAGTTCCTTGACAATGATAATGCTCTTCTCATCAACAGCTGTGATAAAGTCCTTGCTCTTGCCGCCGAACAGACTCTTCACGCTCTCCATGGAGCTGTGCTCTCTCTCCTGCTCAAGCTCCAGGATCATAACCACCCGTCGAACGTCAGCATCAATATGAAGCTTCTTCGCACGATTATAAATATCTACCAGAAGCAGGTTATCAAGAAGCAGGTTCTTAATGAAGCTGTCCTTGTCAAAACGCTCCTTATATGCAACGATCAGGCTCTGGATCTGGAAAGCGGCAAGCTTTCCTACCATATAAGTATCTTCATCTTCTCCGTGGGCGACCAGAATGTATTCCAGCTGGTAATCATCACAGACCTTGAAATACTGATAACCTTTCACAAGCTGGCTGGCAGCCTGGGATTCCACAAATGCCTGAATATCCTGTGGCTGAATCTCAAATTCACTGTAGGTGGACGCCAGTGTCTTGCCATCTGTGTCAATAATGCAAAACTCCGTCCTGGATATCTCCCTGAGCCCCTCAAGTGTATTCTGCAGTACCTGATTTGATATCATTACCCTTCCGTCCCTTCTTGTAAATTATAGGGCTACTGGTCTCACAGCTGTCAATGTATTCCAGGATAGTGAAAACATTGTCAAAGAGAGCAGTAACATTATATGTTCGCCGGTATACCCGGCATGAATCGCTGTCCATTAGTGCCAAAATTCGCGGTCTCAAATCTGTAATATTGCACAAAACCTCAGACAGTCTTAGGAAAATCTACTGATTCCAAAAATTCATGAACCTATTTTAATACAAAATCACCAAAAAAGGAAGAGGAAAGTAGAAAAAATTTACAAATTTCCAGCAAATTTTTTTAACTTTTTCTATATCACTCCAATTTCAAGCCCTATTTTCCCCTTTTTTTGCGGTGCGCAGAAGGCTTTGGTAAAGTTTTTCTTTTTACTTACGTTCAATAAATCCCTCACCATGGACTTCACGCACGTCAGACACGATCACAAAAGCATCCGGGTCAATATGGTCTACCAGCTCTTTCAATGCCACGATCTCCTTGCGTCCCACAACGCAGTAAAGAAGCAGCTTGTCCTGGCCGGAGTACATTCCCTTTCCGTGGACTCCGGTCACGCCGCGATCCAGTTTGTCCATGATTTCTCTGGAAATCTCGTCAGGCTTGCTGGTAATGATATACGCCTGTTTGGAAAATTTCAAACCTTCGATCATGCTGTCAGATACCTTTGTCACAAGGTAAACGGCGATGATGGCATAAAGTGCTTTCTGCACACCGAACACATACATACCTACAAGTACAATGGCTCCGTCAATAAACTGCATAATCTGGGCAATGGAGTAATGGCGGAGCTTCCGCTGCAGCAGTGCCGCCATCATGTCTGTGCCCCCGGTAGTTCCTCTTCCCAGAAACACAAGTCCGATTCCAATCCCCTGGATTACACCACCATAAACGGCTGCCAGCAAAAGATCATTTCCTGCAATATCAAATGCCGGAAGAACCGCCAGCCAGAATGACAGGCAGATTTCTCCCACCAGTGCCCTTTTCACAAACTGGAATCCACTGAGCTTCATTCCGATCAGAAACAGCGGGATATTCAGACTTAAGTTTGTGATCCACAGTGGGATGCCTCCCGGCACGACTCCCTCCGTCCACTCTTTTACCAGGATCGCAATACCGGAAAAGCCTCCGGTTACCATACCGGACATATCGAAAACACTGTTTATGGCAGTTGCCATAAGGGCTGTACCCACAATGATCATCAGGTAGTCCAGGAAGGCAGCTTTTTTGTTATTTTGGAACATGGCGTTACCTCCGTATTCTGCTTTCTTATTCATCATCCTCCAATTGCTTTGTAAGATATCTTCCAACGATTTTGGAAAATCCGGTAATATTTCGGATATATGCAAAATCCTTTCCAAAAATCTTCTTCTCCGTCGCCAGATCTTTCTCTTCCCCGGCGAAAACACCCAGCACGCTCACTCCCTGGCTGCGCAGCTTACGGATCTGGGCTGCAGTGTCAGTAATTGCGTACTTCCCATGATACGGTGCCGGATTCTTCGCATTGGGACGATTGACAATAACATCGTAAGGACGTCCATCACTGAGAATGATCAGAATCTTTTTCTCTTCCTCCCGGTTCAGCAGGCCGTATCCTGCTGCCCGGATGGCAAGTCCGTCACGGTTGTTGGATGATGTTACATAGTTAAATATATTTTCATTTGCACTTCTTGGGTCGTCATATTCTCTGAAGCGGTGGAGAATGGTATAATCCCAGAAAGTGCAGTAGCTCATCACTCTGTGGGGCAGCTCTGCATTGCTAAGTGCCTCGCTGATAATGTAGGCCTGCAGCGCTACCTCGCCCTGGCGGCTCATCTGGGAACCACTGGCATCGATCAGCACATCTACCACAAAATCAGAAGAATCTCCCTTCAATTCCCGCCTAAAAACCTGTGCATCACTGCTTCTTCCAAGCCGCCACAGCCTTGATGGAACAATCATTCCTCTGTCTGAAAGAATCTCCTGATTTTCACTTTTGATGACCAGTGACTTTTTCAGCATTTCTGTGAGAAGGGAGATATTCCGCTTCACAATGCGGTGTTTGTCATGATAAAGCCAGATATTCTTATTTTTCAACCTTTTTGCATATTCATACTGGTAATTTCGTTTTACCGGACTTTTCAGAATTCCCTCAGTAAAATACAGGCTGCAGTCGCTGTGGATGTCACGGCACATCAGCTGGTTTATCCGCTTCTCTTCCAGCTCGCTCAGATAAGTTTTTCCAAAATTCAGTTCTACATAGGTGTGGGCTTTTTCCAAAGCCTCCGGAGGCAGAACTGTAATTTTCTGCTTCGACTGCCGTTCCTCTTCCATCTCCCGGGTGACATCCGCATTCTCCATACCCGCCACATTGGAGGTAAGCTGCTCCATATAGCTTTCCAGTGCGTCCTCATACATTTCTTCGGAAAGATAGTCATGCCAGTCGAACTCCGTCAGATCCTCCATAGTGACAGCAAGCACCTGCTCAAGGGTTGCCTTTTTGGAAAAATCGGGGTCAGCGACTTCATTGTATACAGTGTCTATAATGCGGATTAAAGACATTGTATCCGCAGTCTCTGCTGCACTGGAAATCAGATCAATATAGTGATAGATTCCTTTATGTTTTCTATCTTTTTGTTCTTTTTCTGTTATATTTGTTATGGTTTTGTTTGATGCATCCGCATTTTTCCCTCTGTCAATCCGCCTTCTCAGCAGATTCACTCTCAGATAGCCCAGTTTATCTGCTGCCGACGGCATAGTCTCATATTCCTGATCCAGTATGTCCTCGCAGGCTTTCCTCTGCATCTCCCAGATCCCAGGGCGCTGTTCACAAATCCGTTCTCCGATGGCTTCTTCAATACAGAGCTGCGAAACAAAGGTAAGCGCAGCTTCATCCGCGCCCATGAAGATTTTCTTCACCAGATACATTCCCAGAAAATCTTTATCGAAGAATTTCGCCAATGCGCCCTGCTTAATTCCATCATACAATGCAATATCCTTTGACCTGAGGAACAGGGAAACATCCGGCTTCATCTGCTGGGTGTAGTCCCCACTGATGGTCCAGAGCAGATTTCGGATACGGTTTTCCAGCTCTAATTGATAATCCTGGAGATTCAGTTCTTCACAGTTATCCTCTCTTGCCTGAAAATTTTCGCTTTTCTCCGCTACAGGTACTTCCATTGAAACTTTTTCTGATTTCTTATCCCCAGCTGCAATTTTAATTTTTTCTTTCCCAATAGCTGATTTCTTCAAAAATTCCTCTGCATCTTCAAGATCAACCAATTTGGCAGAAATTTTTAAAGATTCGTTTTCTTTATTCTCCATAAACATCTTCCCGTGTCCAGCCCTGTGGAATTCTGGTTCGCACCACATCCTCCACGATTTCCTTCTCAAACACATCAAATGTTTTATTCACAATGCCCATGCGTACCGCCTGCCATGGGGAAAGCCCGGTACGCACGATCTTCATGGCAGCAAGCAGGCCGCGAAGATCCAGCGGCTTTGTGGAAATCTCACTGTTCATGGATTTCTGCTGCAGATCCAGAAATACTCCCATAAACTGCTCCACAGCCTCTTTCTTTGCATCCGGGAACATCCTGTTGAAAATAAAACCAAGCGTTTCCTCATTCTGCGCCGGCATGTCGATCACCAGGAAACGGGAAACCAGAGCCTCATTCAGCTCCTTGGTTCCGGCATACCCGTAATTCATGGTTCCAATAAATCTTGCCGCCGGGTGAAGGTCTATTTTGTCATATCCTGGCACATCAATGGACCGGCGGTAATCCAATGTGGCGTGAAGTACAGAAACCGCATCATTCTTCGCCATATTGATCTCATCCAGAATACCGAATCCGCCTTCCTCTGCGCACTGGTAAATGCTTCCCTTACGCAGCTTCACCTGATTATCCACGAAAGTATCTGTTCCAATCAGGTCACCGCTGTTTGTATTCACATGGAAGGACACGTTATACACCGGTCTCCCGAAAATATATGCCAGATTCTCTGCCAGCACATTCTTTCCCGTAGCCTTCGGTCCTGCCAGAAGCAGATTCTCCTGCTCCAGCACCGCTGCCATGGCCATCTCCAATGTTTCCTTCCCATAAAATGGCAGCGCCGGCTTTATCCGTCTGTGCTTCGCTTCCTCTGAAACACCATATTCCTGTCGAAACTCTTCCGCCGCCTTAATAAGCGCCGCACTGACACCCTGTTCCTCTAAAAAATCAAATTCACTCATCTTATTCCTGCTTTCACTTTACCTCTTTAATAGAAAAGAGGACTGCGGCTGCAGTCCTCCTGATCTCTTTATGGCTCAAACACCAGATCTCCATAAGATGGCATCGGCCACATATCTTTATCCACTAACATTTCCAGTTCGTCAACCGGCTCTCTTAATTTCTCCATTGCCGGAACCAGTTTCTCTCTGCAGAACACTGCTCTGTCACGACCTTCTGGATGCGTTTCGATCTGATCTACCAGCTTGCTCAGCTTATTCATGGTACTGTTCACTTCTTTCAGAAGCTTGCTTGCTTTCTTCAGAAGATCCATCTGAACACTCACGTCAATTGGTCCAACTGCTTTCACCTGATTGATGGACTCTGCCAGCACAGTCGTATACTTGATAACTGCCGGAATGATCTGCTTGGTTGCCATGTCCACCATGGTTTTCGCTTCGATGTTAATTGCTTTCGCATAAATCTCATACTGGATCTCCGCTCTGGACTCCAGCTCAGTCTTTGTAAATACTCCAAATTCTCCAAACAGTTCTACAGCCTTATCTGTAGTAAGTGCCGGAATGGCATCTACCATAGATGGCAGAACAGGAAGTCCGCGGCGGCGTGCCTCTTTTTCCCATTCAGGAGCATAGCCATTGCCGTTAAATACGATTCTCTGATGCTTGGTAGCATATTCCTTGATCAGATCATGGACTGCCAGATCAAAGTCTTCTGCGCTCTCCAGAACATCGCAGGCTTCCTTAAACGCCTCAGCAGTAATGGTATTCAGCACCACATTGCATGCGGAAATGGAATCCTTGGAACCAACCATACGAAACTCGAATTTATTGCCGGTAAAAGCAAAGGGTGAAGTACGGTTACGGTCTGTAGCATCCTTCATGAAATCCGGAAGCGTCTTAACGCCTGTATCCATTTTCTCCCCGGTCTTACTTCTTGTAGCAGTACCAGTGCTGATCAGCTGCTCCAGCACATCCTCAAGCTGCTCTCCAAGGAAAACCGAAATAACAGCTGGCGGAGCCTCATGACCGCCAAGGCGCTGGTCATTTCCAACATCTGCTGCGGACTCACGAAGAAGATCTGCATGCTTGTCAACGGCTTTCAGGATACAGGTCAGAACCAGAAGGAACTGAATGTTCTCATGTGGTGTCTTCCCCGGCTCCAGAAGATTAATTCCGTCATCAGTAGTCAGGGACCAGTTATTGTGCTTACCAGAACCATTCAATCCTGCAAAAGGTTTCTCGTGAAGCAGACAGCGCATGCCATGACGGCTTGCCACCTTTTTCAGGATACGCATCATGATCTGGTTGTGATCTGCTGCAATATTAACAGGTGCATAGATCGGCG
>OLRE01002839.1_pt1 | contig 13357 bp, 9 predicted proteins | sample 1672461 | NCBI WGS metagenome assembly OLRE01 (sample SAMEA3136688, study PRJEB25190) | human gut metagenome | biome: human gut; feature: human-associated habitat; material: faeces | place: Austria | collected 2013
TTCATCGGATTTAAAGCTGGCTCAATGTGGGAGAAATTGGTGTAAGACCAAGGACCGGTTTTGAAAGCTGCCGCGAGGCTGCGGTGCAGGCGGTAGAAGCCCGCTGCCGTTACCTGGGGCAGATGGATCTCAACCTGAAATCGCCCCTGGTGTGGGAGTATTATCGTGAAACACTGAAAAAGCTGGCTGGCTATGGCGCGGCCATCGTCCGGCTGGATGCCTTCGCCTACGCTCCCAAGGAGCCGGGACGGCGCAACTTCATGAACGAGCCGGAAACCTGGGACCTGCTGGAGGAGATTCACCGCATGGCTGAGCCTCTGGGGCTGACCCTCCTGCCGGAAATCCACGCCAGCTATGCCGAAGGCGCATACCGCACCCTGACCCGGAAGGGCTACATGACCTATGACTTCTTCCTGCCGGGGCTGGTCATTGATGCCATCGAAAACCATACCGGCGAATATCTGGCCAGGTGGGCCAAGGAAGAACGGGACGAGGGCATCCGCACGGTAAACATGCTGGGCTGCCACGACGGCATCCCCGTGCTTTCGCCAGATGTCAACGAGTCCGGTACCGAGTTCACGGCTACCAAGGAAGGCGTGCGCTTTGGTTTGGCTGGCATCCGCGGCGTGGGCACCGGCGTGGCGCAGGCGATTATCGCCGAGCGCGAGGCGGGCGGTCCGTTTAAGACGCTGCACGACTTTGTCGAGCGCGTGGACTCGAGCCAGGCCAACCGTCGCGTGATCGAATCGCTCATCAAGGCAGGCGCCTTCGACTCCACGGGGTATCCGCGTCGCCAGATGATGCACTTTGTGGATAAGAACAACCCCGAGAACATCATCGATGCCGCGGTAAAGCGCCAGAAAGATCGCGCGAGCGGCCAGACGTCGTTCTTCGATATGTTTGGTGATGTTGAGGGCTCGGGCTTTGAGGTGAGCGTGCCCGATCCGGATGGCCAGGAGTGGGACCGTCACCTTAAGCTGAGCCAGGAGAAGGAGGTTCTGGGCATCTATGTCTCGGACCACCCACTGCGCCCGTTTGAGTATGCGCTAGCCAAGGCGCGCGACTTCTCGTTCTCGCAGATCGATACCGGCTACGAGGTGCAAAACCCCACGGGCGGTACCATCAACCAGGAGATTCCCGAGGGCAAGGCGCTGTGGTGGGCCGGCATGGTCTCGAGCGTGTCCAAGCGCGTGACCAAAAACGGCGACCCCATGGGTATTGTGCAGCTCGAGGACATGGAAGGCGAGGCCACGGTCGTGGTGTTCCCCAAGACCTATAAAGAGGCTGAGGGGTACCTGTACGGCGAGGTCGATCCCGAGACCGGCGCGCAGCTGTCCGATGCGTTTGTTCGCATTAAGGGCAAGCTCGAGCGCTCGGACCGCGGCGACCAGATCATCGCGCAGGAGATCGTGCCGCTTGAGCTCAACGAGGAGAACAACAAGCCCAAGGTGTTTGAGGTCATGGTGCCCAACAGCCGCTTTAGCCAGGGCAATATGGCGCGTCTTGCCACGGTGCTTACCGCCAACCCGGGCGGCGACCGCGTGGAGATCTTTATCGAGCAGGTGGACGGGCGCGTACTGCGTGCCGAGGTGCCGGCCAAGGTCAACGCACGCTCGATTCCGCTGTTGGCAGAGGCAAAGGCCATCGTCGGCAACCAAGGCCGTGTGACGGTTATCTAAGCTACCCCGGGTGAGATTGGAGGAAGTGATGGCGCAGGGGACGTTTGTGCAGGCGCTTCGCAAAGAGGCGGCGTTGAGCGGCACCTTTATGAAGGGGCGTTCGCTCATGCTCAACGGCGCCGTGCTGTCGATCGAGGACAGCGGCTCGCGCTTCTCCAAAAACGTGACGGTTGAGGGCTCGGTGCGCGGTTCGCGCGGCGACCTGTACAAGACGCACGTGGCGCTCGACATGGACGAGCACGAGGTGATCGACTACGACTGCGATTGCCCCGCCGCCTATCGTTACCCCGGTATGTGCAAGCACGCTATTGCCACGGCTCTGGCGTATTTGGATGCCAGCGGCGCCGAGCCCGTCGAAGGTTTGCGCACGCCGGTCCGCACGTTTACGGCGCAGCCGAAACAGCCCGCGCGCACCGCGCTCAAAGCGCCGGCCGTCAATCCCAACTTTCCCTTTCCGGCGCCCGTCCCCACGAGTCCCAGCCTCATGGCGGCGCTCTCCGATCTTTCGGACGCACGCATGGATGAGCTGGCGAGCATGCGCCGCAAGCTCGCTGGCAGTGTGGATCCCGATGCCCCCAAGGCGGTGTTGGAGCCCTCGTTGGTGCCGTACAACAATCCACTGTTTGCCGACCGCTTTAGCTGGGCGCTCGAGCTTCGCATTCGTTGTGGATCGGTCTCCTACGTGGTCAAGGATATCGACGGCATGGCCGACGCCTATGTCCGAGGCGGCACCTTCTCGTACGGCAAGAAGCTCACGTTTGTCCATACGCCCGAAGCCTTCGAGGACGTGTCGACAAAGCTGCTCAACCTTGTTGTGACGACAGTTGCCTATCTCGATGACATCACAAGCTCGCGTTCGGCGTCGTACGACTTTGCCCGCAGCGGTTTTGTCGCCGAGCGTCAGTTGCCGCTGTCCGAGCATAGCATCGTATATGTGCTGGACCTGCTGCGTGGCCAGACCATCTCCTTTGAGCCCGCCTGGTCGCGGGGGACGACGACGCATCGCACCTATGACGTGGCGGTTGAGATGCCTCCGGAAGGGGAGGACGAGGCTCTGTCTAAGCGCCCACCGCTCCTTGCCGCCAAAATCGCGCCGGCGGCTGGCGGCAGCTACGATCTACGCCTGCCGGCCGATGCATGCTGCTTTGCTTCGGGCGACGTTGCCTATCTGGTCGACACCCGCCGTGCGCGCCGCGCCGATGTAGCGTTTGCCCAGCATGCGGCGCCGTTCCTATCGCGCTTACTGCCCTGTCGCACGCCGATCCATATCGCTGTCGACCAGGTGGGGGAGTTCTGTCGTATGGCGCTGCCCATTTTGCGCGACTACACCGACCTTACCGCGCCCGCCGTGCTCGACACCGTGGCGCCCGAGCCGAGCTTTGCCATGGCAATCGGTGTCGACGACGGGCTCGTGACCTGCAAGATTACGGTTTCCTACGGCGACTGGTCGGCAGATCTCTTTAGCCTGGGTGCTCCGGGAAGCCCCTTCGAAGAACAGCGCCCGGGCGTGCCGCCGCGCGACGAGATAGCAGAGTTTCGCGTTATGGACACGGCGGCCCTGTATTTCGACTTTTACGAGGGCGGCCTGGCGTTTGAGGAGCGCGACGACGAGAGCCTGTTCTGCTTGCTGACCGAGGGCCTGTCTGCCCTGTCCGAGCTGGGCGAGGTCATGCTCAGCGACCGCCTACGCCAGATCTCGGTGCGCCCTGCGCCCAAGCTTTCGGTGCGTGCCACCGTCAAGAGCAACCTGCTCGATGTTGAACTGGGCGCGAGCGGTCTTTCGGCGGCAGATCTTGCCATCTACCTCGACTCCTACAAGCGCCATCAAACGTTTGCGCGCCTTACGTCCGGCGACATCATTCGCCTGGACGAGGGCGCTCGAGCCGCGTTTGGCCTCGCCGAGGACCTGGGCGTCGATGCTGTCGACCTGCTCGACGGCGTGTCGCTTTCCGCATCGAGCACCCTGTTCGTCGATAGCATGCTCGCGCGCACGTCCGCGCTCGAGGCCGATCGCGACGCTGCATTCCGCCGTACCGTCGAGCGTCTGGACACGCTCGGCAAGATGGACTTTACGGTGCCGGTCTCGCTCAAGGCAACGATGCGCGGCTACCAGGTCGACGGCTACCAGTGGCTTGGCTCGCTCGAACACCTGGGCCTTGGCGGCATCTTGGCCGACGATATGGGCCTGGGCAAAACGCTCCAGATGATCGCGCATATCCTGGCGCGCGTGGAAGCGGGGGACACTAAACCCACGCTTGTGGTGTGTCCCGCGTCGCTTGTGTACAACTGGACCGCCGAGCTGGAGCGCTTCGCCCCGTCGCTCGATGTGTGCGCCATTGTGGGCGCCAAGGCGCAGCGCCGCGTGCAGATCGCCGGCGTGGCCGAGCATAACGTGGTTGTAACATCGTATGACCTCATGCGCCGCGATATCGACGAGTACGTCGAGCAGGACTTTGCCCGTGTGGTGCTCGATGAGGCCCAGTACATTAAAAACCCGCTCACCCAGGTGGCGCGCGCCGCAAAGCGCCTGCCTGCCGGCGTGCGCTTTGCCCTGACGGGCACGCCCATCGAAAACCGCCTATCCGAGCTCTGGAGCATCTTCGACTTTTTGATGCCGGGCCTGCTCGGCACGCGTGAATCGTTTGCAAAGCGCTTCGAAAGCCCGGTCGAGCACGCCGAGGGCGACAGCGCCGCTCGCCTGCAGGTACTCGTGTCGCCGTTTGTACTGCGCCGTGTCAAGGAGGACGTGGTGGCCGATCTGCCCGAAAAGATTGAGGACACGGTCGTGGCTCAGCTCACCGGCGAGCAGCGCAAGCTTTACCTGGCAAACCAGGACCGCATCGCCCAGCAGGTGCAGCACCGCGAGGCATCCGAGTTTAAGAAAGACAAGCTCAAGGTGCTCGCCGAGCTCACCAAGCTGCGCCAGATCTGCTGCGACCCGCGTCTGCACTACGAGGATTACAAGGCGGGGAGCGCCAAACTCGATACGTGCATGGAGCTCGTGCACGGCGCACTCGACGGCGGGCATCGCATCCTGTTGTTCAGCCAGTTTACGGGTATGCTCGATATTATCGGTAAGCGCCTGGCCAAGGAGGACATCGCCTTCCTTAAGCTCACGGGCGCTTCGTCTAAGGAGAGCCGCGCCAAGATGGTCGCGCAGTTCCAAGCGGGCGAGGTTCCGGTCTTTTTGATTTCGCTCAAGGCGGGCGGCGTGGGCCTTAACCTGACGGCTGCCGACGTGGTCATCCACTACGACCCGTGGTGGAACGTGGCGGCGCAGGACCAAGCGACTGACCGCGCGCATCGTATTGGCCAGCAACATACCGTGACCGTGTACAAGCTCATCGCCAAGGACACGATCGAGGAGCGCATTATGCAGATGCAGGAGTCCAAGCGCGACCTGGTCAACAGCGTGCTCGGCGGCGACGGCATCTCGTCGGCACTGTTCACGCGCGAGGATGTTCTGGCGCTGCTCGGCGGCGACGGGCGCTAGCCGCGCGCGGGGTGGGACTGCTGGAGTGGGCAGGACGGTCGACGCATTTTGGCCCGACCGCTTGCCTGATCCGTTATGTGTTCATTTGCAATGCCGTGGATGGTTTGTCTGCCTTTGGGCATAAGAACCATCAAGAACATTGGCACATCAGCAAAGGAGAACATCATGGCGAAATTCTTTAAGGACCCCGACGGTAAGCTCATCGCTGCCCTTGGCGACGACGTTGCGACCCCTGCCGGTTGCACGGAACTGACCGCAAACACTGAGGACGCGGCGCACGAGAAGCACGTGCCTGTTGTCGAGACCGAGCGCGACGGTCACGTGATTCGTGCACGCGTTGGCTCGGTCGAGCACCCCAGCCTGCCCGAACACTACATTGAGTGGATTGCGCTTGAGGCCGAGGGCCGCTTAGAGGTCCATTACCTTGAGCCCGGCATGAAACCCGCGACGTTTTTTGCGGGCGGCTCCAAGACCGGTACCGTCTATGCCTACTGCAACCTGCACGGGCTGTGGTCCGCGACATTCTAGGAGCGCGCCCCCGCTCGGGGTATCATAGCTAGCATATGCACATGCAAGCGCCGGCTGCATTATGCGGCCGGCGCTTTTACTACGATTTCGATGGTTTACGACGGAAAGGGCTGGGCCATGAAGCTCGCACTTGCACAGATCGATATGCGCCTGGGTGATATTGAGGGCATTTGCGGTCGCATCGAGGACCAGGCGCGCCTGGCCCATGAGCGCGGTGCGCGCGTGTTGTGCGTGCCGGCTCCGCTCTTTATGGGAGCCCTGCCCGGCGGCCTGGTGGGCGCTGCCGACTTTGAGCACGACATACTTGCCGGCTTGACCGGCGTCGCCGAGCGTATCCAAGAGCTCGATATGATCTGCATCGTGCCCGCGGCAGTTTCGTTTGAGGGCCAGCCGCTGCTCGACTACATGATGCTCAAGGACGGCCATGTGGTGCCGGCCCGTTCGAGCATTGCCCTGCAGCGCGGTGGGAACGGCGATGCCCGTTGGGCACCGCCGGTGTTTGACGTGGACGGCGTGCGTATCGCCGTGATCTTCGACTTGGACCGCGAGCTCGAGATGCTGCCGACCGGCGTCGACCTCATTGCCTATTTCCAGTTCAACGCGTTTGATATGACCGACCGCGAGACGGCCGCCATTGCCGCCGTTCGCAGCGGCGCCTACCGCAAGATCGCGTCCAAGCGCAGCGTATGGTTTGCCTGCATGGCGCCGGTCGGTGCCTATGACGAGTCGGTGTATACCGGCGGGTCGTTTGTGCTCGACGATTGCGGGCGCGTGGTGGCCCAGGCGCCGTGCTTTGAGGAGAGCCTGCTGGTTCAGGAGATCCAGCGCGGTGTGATGCTCGATGCCTTGGAGGACCACGAGCTGCCCGAGTTTCGTTCCGAGGAATGGCTGTGGCAGGCACTGGTGCTCGCTGTTCGCGATAACGCCCGCGCCCGCGGTACGTCGCGCGCCGTGGTGGCGCTTGAGGGCGACTTGCCGTCGTCCCTGCTGGCGGCGCTTGCCGTCGACGCTCTGGGTCCGCGCAATGTGGTCGGCCTGGTGCTGGGACGCAACCGCATCTTTACGCCGGCGCAGGAGGAGGCCGAGGCTGCTCGCTGTGCCGCCGTTCGCGCCATTGCCGAGCGCCTGCACATTCGCACCGTCGAGCGCGATGCGCCGGATGCCGCGCGTGTGCTCGACCGCGATGTGTCGGCGGGCGACGCCGAGCGCCTGCGCTCTCGCACGCTGGGCCTCATGTTGGAGGACACGGCGCTCGAGCTGGGCGCGATGGCTCTGAGCCCGCTTTCCAAGACCGAGTACGCATTGGCGGCACCGGCGCTTTGCGGTGGCTACCAGGGCGATTACGCGCCCTTTGGCGATGTGTATCTGTCGACCCTCGAGTTTGTGGCGCGCGTGCGCAACCGCACGTCTGCCGTGGTGCCGCAGGAGCTCGTGACGCTCAACGCGGTGGAGGATTGCATGGAGCGCGTGCTGGCGCAAGCGCTCTCGACGCTTGACGGTCCGGTCGACATGCTCGACCGCGCGGCGCAGCTGCTCGGCGGGCTTGAGCCGGGCGAGGTCGATGGCGCGCTCGAGGCGCACGTGGACCGCAATCGATCTTTCGACGACATCCCAATGGCCGCCGGCAAGCCCGAGGCTTGTTCGCTGCTGCTGATGCTCGTGCGCCAGGGAGAAGCGGCTCGCCGCCAGCTGCCGATGGCGCCGATCGTCTCGGCCCGTTCGTTTGTCGAGCGTGCCTGGCCGTACATGCTCGCGTGGTCCGACCTGGGGCTGAGCGGCAAGGAACGCATGACGGTCGATGCGCTGGCGCGCGCCGAGGTGAACCGCTTTGCCGACGAGGATACAAGCGAGCGCATGCGTGGCGAGATGATGGGCATACTGGGTGACCTGTTGGGTATTTCGCCCGAGCAGATGGAGGAGCTGCGCTCCGAGGACGGCCAGCGTCGCTTGCATGAGGGCATGAAGAAGTTTGAGGGCGAGGTCCAGGACGCCATCGAAAAGATGATGGGCGGCCAGGGTGGCCCGCAGGGTGGGCCCCAGGGCACGCCGATGCCGCAACCGCCGATGGATCCGAGACAGTTCCCGTTCTTTAGCCAAAACTAACTATGGGATGGGATTCGCTCCCAACCCCGATACTTCAACTAAGCACCTCGGCCCTGTTGTGTTATTCTAGAACAGACGTTCGTGAATAGTGCGCGGGGCCTTGTCTTGCGCTGTACTTGTGGCGAGGGGAGGTTGGCTTGGTCATTTTGGGCATCGACCCCGGTTTGGCCCATACGGGTTGGGGGATTATCGAGGAGCGGCGCGGCGAGGTTCGCTGCCGCGCTTACGGTTGTATCGAGACCAGCGCGGGCAGTCCGCTCGCGGTGCGCCTGTCGCATATCGCCCGCGACCTCAAGGGTGTCGTGGAGCGCTACCGCCCCGACACCGCCGCCATCGAGAGCATCTACTTTGGCGCTAACGTTCGCTCGGCCATCCCTACGGCGCATGCCCGCGGTGCTGCACTCGTGGCGCTTTCGGAATGCGCGCTCGAGATTGGCGAGTATACGCCTATGCAGATTAAGCAGGCTGTTGTGGGCACCGGCGCCGCGGACAAACGGCAGGTCGCGTATATGGTTCGTACACTCACGCAGCTCGATCACGACCCGCATCCCGACCATGCCGCCGATGCCCTGGCCTGCGCCATCTGCCACGTTAACCTCAGCCGCACCCGTGAACTCACCGGTGGCGAGTTCTACCAACAGAGAGGAACCGGATACTGATGATTTCCCAGCTCCATGGAACGCTTGTCGAGGCCACGATGAGCTCGGCCGTCGTCGATGTGTCGGGCGTGGGCTTTGAGCTCGGCATCTCGGGCAGCACCGCCGCTACGCTGCCTACGCCCGGCGGTGAGGTTCGCCTCTACACGCGTATGCAGGTGCGTGAGGACGCCATGACGCTCTTTGGTTTTGCCTCCAAGGACGAGCGCACGATGTTTGACCGGCTCGTGTCCGTCTCAGGTGTCGGTCCGCGCCTGGCGCTCGCCGTGCTCTCTACCTATACCGTGGGACAGCTGTATTCCCTGGTAATGGCCGAGGACGACAAGGGTATGGCCAAGGTTCCCGGTGTGGGCAAAAAGACAGCGCAGCGTCTGATTCTGGAGCTCAAGAGCACCTTTGCCAAGGACAAGGGCTTTGTGCCGGTCGACGTGATTCCCGGACAGGTTGCGATGCCCGTGCCCACTGCCGCCCCCTCGGCCATCGACGATGCCCGCGCGGCGCTCCTTTCCATGGGCTTTAGCCCGCAGGAGACCGATGTTGCCCTGAGCGGGTATGATGGGCAGGATATGCGTGTCGAGGATCTGCTCGGCGCGGCGCTTAAGCGACTTGGAATGGATGCGTGATGTGGGAAGCCGATGACTCTCAGGACCTGTGGGCGACGCCCGGCAACTCGCCGGCGGCATCCATGGTGCATGGCGAGCGTATGGTGGGTTCGGAGCTGACGCCCGAGGACCTCGATGTCGACCGCACTTTGCGCCCCCAGCGCCTGGACGACTACTGTGGCCAGGAGCACATCAAGCAGAGCCTGCGCGTGTTGATCGAAGCGGCGCAGAGCCGCGGCGAGACGCTCGACCACGTGATCTTCTCGGGCCCTCCGGGTTTGGGCAAGACCACGCTGGCTACGGTTATCGCCAACGAGCTGGGCGCTCAGATCAAGACGACGAGCGGCCCCGCTATTGCGCGTACCGGTGACCTGGCGGCTATCCTGACTAACTTGCAGCCGGGCGACGTGCTGTTTATCGACGAGATCCACCGCCTCAACCGTTCGGTCGAGGAAGTCCTGTATCCTGCGATGGAGGACTTTGCGCTCGATATCGTGATCGGTAAAGGCCCCGCCGCACGTTCGATTCGCCTGGATATCCCCAAGTTCACACTGGTGGCGGCCACGACCCGTTCGGGCATGCTCACGGGCCCGCTGCGCGACCGTTTTGGCATTTCGTATCGCCTGGATTACTACACCGTCGAGGAACTCGCCCAGATTGTGACACGCTCGGCGACCATTCTGGGTGTGACGATCGATCATCCCAGCGCGCTCGAGATCGGCTCGCGTTCGCGCGGTACGCCGCGCCTCGCCAACCGTCTGCTCAAACGCGTGCGCGACTATGCGCAGGTGCGCGGCAACGGTCCTATTGAGCTTGATATTTGCCGTCAGGCGCTCGAGTTCTTCGAGATCGACGAGCTCGGCCTGGACTGGATGGATATTCGCATCTTGGAGACGCTTGCCAAGACGTTCTCCGGACGTGCCGTGGGCCTGACCACGCTTGCCAGTGCGGTGGGCGAGGACCCGGGAACGCTCGAGGATGTCTACGAGCCCTATCTGCTGCAGTGCGGATTGATGATTCGCACACCGCAGGGCCGCCAGGCAACGCTTCGCACATTCGAGCATTTGGGTATTGAACCGACCGTTTAGGATGGGTTTGTAGGCTATCGCTGGGCATCGGGTAAACATATCGCCGTTCGTCGGTTACGGGCGTTTTACTCTTGCGCGCGCGTGCTATGCTGGATTGGTCTTTTTCTCATCCGGTAACGAAAGGACCGCCCATGCCTACTGACATCGAAATCGCACGTTCTGTTACGCCGCTGCCTATTACCGAGGTGGCCAAGAACGCCGGCGTCGACGTTAAGCATCTGATTCCGTACGGCTTCGACAAGGCTAAGGTCGATTATTCCCTGCTCAACGAGCCGACCGACCACCAGGCCAAGCTTGTCCTCGTGACCGCTATCAATCCCACGCCCGCAGGCGAGGGCAAGACCACCACGACCATCGGCCTGGCCGATGGCCTGCGTCGTCGCGGCGTCAAGAGCGCCGTGGCCCTGCGCGAGCCTTCGCTCGGTCCCGTGTTTGGCGTGAAGGGCGGTGCCGCCGGTGGCGGTTGGGCCCAGGTCATCCCCATGGAGGACATCAACCTGCACTTTACCGGTGACTTCCATGCTATCGGTGCCGCCAACAACCTGCTGGCAGCCATGCTCGACAACCATATTCAGCAGGGCAACCAGCTCGGTATCGATGTTAAGCGCATCACCTGGAAGCGCGTTGTCGACATGAACGACCGTCAGCTGCGCCATGTTATCGACGGCATTGGCGGCAAGGCCCAGGGAGTGCCGCGCGAGGATGGCTTCGACATCACTGTTGCCTCCGAGGTCATGGCAATCCTGTGCCTGTCCACGAGCATCAACGATCTTAAGGAGCGCCTGGGCGAGATTGTTGTCGGCTACAGCTATGCCGGCGAGCCCGTCCGCGCACGCGACCTTAAGGCCCAGGGTGCCATGGCGGCTCTGCTCAAGGACGCGCTCAAACCCAACCTGGTTCAGACACTCGAGGGCACGCCTGCGTTTGTCCACGGCGGTCCCTTCGCCAATATCGCCCACGGCTGCAACTCTATCATGGCTACGCGTATGGCCATGCGTTTTGGCGATGTCGCCATTACCGAGGCCGGTTTCGGCGCCGACCTGGGTGCCGAGAAGTTCCTCGACATCAAGTGCCGCATGACGGGCGTTCGCCCCAGCGCTGTCGTGGTCGTCGCCACTGCCCGTGCGCTTAAGTACAACGGCGGTGTTGCCAAGGCCGACCTCAACGAGGAAAACCTCGAGGCCCTCAAGGCCGGCATGCCCAATCTGCTGCGCCACGTTGACAACATTCAGAATGTCTACGGTCTGCCCTGCGTGGTCGCCATCAACCGCTTCCCGACGGACACCGAGGCCGAGCTCGAGCTCATCGAGTCCGAGTGCCAGAAGCTCGGTGTCAACGTTAAGCTGTCCGAGGTTTGGGCTAAGGGCGGCGAGGGCGCGCTCGACCTGGCCGATGAGGTCATGCGCCTGATCGAGCAGCCGAGCGAGCTCAAGTTTGCCTACGAGGACGGTGCCGATGTGGCCGACGCCCTGGAGGCTGTTGCCACCAAGGTCTACCGCGCCGACGGTGTCGACTTTACGCCGGCTGCCAAGCGCCAGCTCGCTGAGCTGCGCGAGAACGGCTTTGGCAACCTGCCGGTGTGCGTGGCCAAGACGCAGTACAGCTTTAGCGACAACGCCAAGGCGCTGGGCGCTCCCGAGGGCTTCCGCATCACCGTGCGCGAGCTCAAGGTTTCCGCCGGTGCCCACTTTGTGGTCGCGCTGACCGGCAGCGTTCTGACCATGCCGGGCCTGCCCAAGGTTCCCGCGGCCGAGAATATCGACGTCGACAACGACGGCAACATCACCGGCCTGTTCTAAGTCTGCTGTCCATAGCTGCTTGTCCGCCCCGCCGTGCCCACAAGGCCCGGCGGGGCTTTTTGATCCTTAGGACCGCGCATGTCTTGTAGATACCGACGGGCTCTGCCCATCATAGGCTTTTGCGCGGGTAGAATGCATGGATAACTTGAGGCTCACGCGCGACGGAAAGGAATCGTTGCATGGATCAGGACAAGACAACCGTGATGGGCGGCTACGGTTCCGCGCAGGCTGGCGATAGCGCCGATGCGACCCGCGTTGTTCCCAACCCCGGTTATGCCGACCCCGCCGCGACGCAGCCTTCTGCCGAGCCCACCCGGGTTATGGGCTATGGCGACACGGCGCAGGATTCTTACGCTGCATCTTCGCAAGGCCCCTATGGCAACGCAGCTCCGGATCCGTTTGATTACGCGCCGCAGGATTCTTATGCTGCCTCGACGCCGAATCCCTATGATGACCTGCCGCAGAATCCCATTCCGCAGCCTCAGCAGACGACGTATATGCCGCGCACGGCTCAGCCTCGTTACGAGTCGCGCGAGCCGTATCGCGAGTACCCCAAGTCGATTCCGCAATATGGCGAGGACGAGGAGAAGAAGCCTTCGCGTTCGTCGGGCGTAATCAAGAAGATCCTCATCGTGCTGGCGGTCTTCTTTGCCCTGTCGGTTGTGTTCGCCATCGTGTCTGGCATGCTCAACAAGCGGGGCGCCACGACTGATACCACAGCCGAGCAGACCGAGACTACCCAGTCCGGCACTGTCGACCTGAGCGATATCCCGGGTCAGTACTGGTCCAACGCCAAGAAGCTCCTCAAGTCGCGCGGGGCCGATCTTTCGAATGCCGTGATTCTGACCGACGACGGCTCGACGCCCGTTGTCGATGCCAATTGGGTCGTGACGTCTGCCTACTATAACGACAACGGTAACCTCGAGATTCAGCTCACGCGCAAGGGCAGCTCGTCGGGTAATGCGTCCGGCGACCAGGGCGGCGCGGACAGCTCGAGCTCCAACACGCTGGAGGACCTGAGCAACAAGGCGCAGGAGCTGGGGGATAAGGTCCAAGAGCTGGGCGGCACGGCTCAGAACCTCGGCGATACCGCACAGAACCTGGGCGATATGGCAACGAACGCCTGGGATGCCCTGCAAAACGGCATTTCGGGCGCGCAGGGGAACTAGCGGCCGAGCGGCTAGAGCCTTAGCAGTTCAAACAAAAACGGGGCGCAGGATCGCGTGACCGGGCGCGTAGGCGCGTTGGTCGGCGGTCCTGCGTCCCGTTTTGCTGTCGATCACAGCTGCTCGGCCGGACGGTCGGGCGAGCTGAAGCCCGAGTCAAATGTGACGACGCACGAGGCGTCGGGCCTGCGCTCGTGCACGATGCGCGTGACGAGCTCCAGCAGCTCCTCGTCGGATATGTCA
>OLRE01002851.1_pt1 | contig 13308 bp, 13 predicted proteins | sample 1672461 | NCBI WGS metagenome assembly OLRE01 (sample SAMEA3136688, study PRJEB25190) | human gut metagenome | biome: human gut; feature: human-associated habitat; material: faeces | place: Austria | collected 2013
GGTCAAGCCGAAATTTTACGTTATCAATTTTGACGACCCCCGCAAGAGCCACCGATGCAACCCGATAAACGCCAGCTTCATGTCGGACATTGCGGATGCCTATGAAGCCAGCTACACGATAATGCTTAACCTCAATCGCTCTTGGATAAGCAAGCAGGGCGACTTCTTCGTGGAAAGCCCGATTATTCTTTTGGCGGCTATAATTTGGTATCTCCGTATCTATCAGGACGGTAAGTATTGCACGTTCCCCCATGCCATTGAATTATTGAACAAGAAATACGCCGATGTATTCACCATTTTGCGCAGCTATCCCGAACTGGAAAACTACCTTTCCCCGTTCGTAGATGCTTGGGAATCAGACGCTCAAGAGCAGTTGCAGGGTCAAATAGCCAGTGCGAAAATCCCGCTTTCAAGGATGATTTCACCCGCCCTTTACTGGGTAATGACAGGCGATGATTTTTCACTCGACATCAACAACCCGAAAGAGCCTAAAATCTTGGTTGTCGGTAATAACCCTGACCGTCAGAATATCTATTCGGCGGCACTGGGATTATATAATTCCCGTATCGTGAAGCTGATAAACAAGAAAGGTCAGCTTAAAAGTTCGGTGATAATAGATGAATTACCGACCATATACTTTCGTGGGCTTGATAATCTGATAGCGACCGCCCGAAGCAACAAGGTGGCTGTTCTGCTGGGCTTTCAGGATTACAGCCAGCTAACCCGTGACTACGGGGACAAGGAGAGCAAAGTAATCCAAAATACTGTGGGTAACGTATTCAGCGGTCAGGTAGTCGGTGAAACGGCAAAAATCCTGTCCGAGCGTTTCGGAAAGGTGTTGCAGAAACGGCAGAGCATGACGATAAACCAGCGGGAGAAGTCCACCTCGATAAGCACCCAAATGGACAGCCTGATACCTGCCAGCAAAATATCCAACCTCACGCAAGGCATGTTCGTGGGGGCGGTAGCGGACAACTTCGATGAACGGATAGAGCAGAAGATTTTCCACTGTGAAATTGTGGTGGACAATGAAAAAGTGAAGCGGGAAACCGCCCGTTACGTAAAACTTCCGCAAATAATCGACTTCACCGACAAGGACGGCAACGACCGGATGCAGGAAGAGATACAAGCTAACTACGATCGCATCCGTCAGGAAGTCTGGCAGATTGTCGAGGACGAGATAACCCGGATTAAGAACGACCCGGAGTTATGCCACCTGATAAGGGAGGAAGAATAGCTATATATAATAATGTATAGGAATTCAAAAGCCGTAGCATAAATCTACGGCTTTTGTTGTTCTTATTGTTCTATCAGCAATTCTATCTTTTTGGCTATTTCTTCCGATGTCGGTAATAGTTTTTTGTAGGCTTCGGGTAATTCGGAAGAAAGGCTGTATGTTGCCACCCCGATAGGCATATTGGAACTTTTCAAAGCGTACTCCACTATCATGCGGCTTTTGGACTTACAGATGATTATACCGATAGCCGGATTTTCATGTGGTAATTTCACCGTATCATTCAGTATATTCAGATAGAACTCCATTTTACCTTTATACTCCGGTTGGAACTCTCCGATTTTCAGTTCTATGGCAATCATGGCTTGCAAACGTCTGTTGTATAACAGTAAATCTATGAAGTATTCTTTTCCGTCCACTTCCAGCCGATATTGGTTGCCTATAAATGAAAAATCCGTACCGAACTCCATAAGGAACGCACGGATATTCTTAATAATAGCCTGTTCCAATTCATATTCCGAATGTTCCTCTGCAAGCCCTACAAGGTCAAATGTATATTCGTCCTTTAATGCAAGTATGGCTTGATTTTTTATGCTATCGGGCAAGGTTATATCGAAATTACTTTGTCCGAGCAAATAGTTTTCGTAAGTTTTGGCTTCTATCTTATTGATAAGGACATCTTTCGTCCAACCGTATTTCTTGGTAGCCAATATATAAAATTGCCGTTGTCGTGTTTCCTTGCACTTCGTCAGAATGACGATATGTTTCGACCAGCTAATTTCTCCAACTAATGGTTGGAGAATTTCATTGGACTGGTATTCTGTATAAAAACGTGCCATGTCCCACATATTGGAAACTCCAAATCCTTTTATTCCCGGAAACTCTTTCTGTATGTCCCGTGAAAGGTTTTCCACAACGGATTTTCCCCAACCTAATGCCGTCTGTTGCTCGGTAATCCGTTTACCGACTTCCCAATATAAGGCTATCATTTCTTTGTTTACTGCCTTTAATGCTTCATACTGGGCAGACCTGATACGGGCGGTTATCTCATTTTTGAAGTTGAGATATTCGGGGGATAATATAGAACTGTTTTTCTCTGCCATATTCTGTATATATAATAACCAGTTACAAAGTTATGTTTTTATTTGGATTAAGTAATGGATTGCTCCTGCTTTATTACCTCTTTTTTAATCCCGACCGGACAATTTCAGACAGCGCAGGACAAATTCGGACAGTCCTTGCCGCCCGTCCAAATATAGCATATTTAGTCGCTACCTTTGGGTGGGACTATTCCCGTAACCACTAAAATTCCAATTATTTATGGCAAACAGAATGACCCAGCCCGCAGAGGGGCAGGAAAAAGACGTGCTGCTGGTCTTGGATAAACAGCAGGGAAAGGTAAGTGCCGTTAAGGGCATCGACAAGGAGGGCAATTTGCAGACCGTGCCACCGACACGGGGCGGCGAGTTCATGCAGGTGGACAAGAACAGCGATGTGTTCAGCAACTTCATTTCCAATTTCTTCCGCAAGTTTCAAGACACTTCCGGGCTGGAACTGTTCAGCGTCAAGGCTTCCGAAACGGAACAGCAGGCAAAGGCAATCGAGGACAACCACCGCAACCCGACACCAGAGGGCGACAAGCGGGCTGAAATGTTACGAGTTCCGAAGCCCGACTTCCACGAGTTCAAGCAGGGCTACCGCTTCGACCCGTCAAAAATCGACTGGGAAAACTTGAAGAAAGTCGGCATCACCGCTGATACATTGAAAAACACAAAAGACTTCGACCGGGTGATGTGTGGCTACAAGTCCCGCAATACCTACACCGTTTCGGGAACGGTGGGCGGCTTCTACCTCAAACCTACCGATGTCAAACTCTCTTTCTATCAGGCAAAGGACGGCACGGTAGTACCCAAGCTGCACGGCGTACAGCAGGACGAAAAACTGTTGCAACGTCCGTACAACGGACACGAGTTCACCAAGCAGGAACAGGGCAACTTGCAGGGTACTGGCAACTTGGGCGGCATCGTGCAAATCAAAGACCCGAAAAGCGGCGAACAAATCCCCGTGTTCGTCAGCCGGGACAGGTACACGCACGAACTGGAGTACATGCGGGCTGACAAATGGAAATGCCCTGATACAATCTGCAACGTGAAAGTCAGCCCGGAGCAGAAAGCCGCCTTTGAAGCCGGGCAAGCGGTCAAAATGGAGAACCTGCAATTCAGAGACGGCACGAAGCACAGTGCCTATTTGCAGGTCAGTGCGGTGGAGCGTGGCTTGGAGTTCCTGCCCCGTGCCGCTGTCCAGTTCTTGCAGCAGGGACAGCAGCAGGTAGCCGGGCTAAAGGACGGCAAGGGCGTGGAGTTCAACGGCCATGTGCAGCCCGGCACACAGGGCAAATCCCCCGACAAGGTGCAGCCGAAAGACGTTACCCCCGCTGCCGAGAGCCGGACACAGGTAGCGGTCAATACAGGGGGCAAGACCAACGAAGCCACCAAGCAGGGCAAAGAGCCGCTGAAACAGGGACAGCAGAAGCCTACCGCCAAGCAGAAAGAGAAGCAGGACAAGGCGCAAGACAAGAGCCTGAAAGCGGACAAGCCCAAGAAGTCCAAAGGAATGAAAATGTAGTACCCACCCTTGAAAAGTAAAGAATTATGATTGCATTGATAGCAGAGAAGCCCAGCGTGGCAAAAGACATCGCCCGTATCATCGGGGCGACACAGAAGAATGACGGTTATCTTTCCGGCAACGGGTACATGGTGACATGGGCGTTCGGTCACTTAATCCAGCTTGCCATGCCGGAAGCCTACGGCGTGGCGAACTTCCGCAGGGAGAGTTTGCCCATACTTCCGTCTGATTTCCGGCTAATCCCCCGTCAGGTAAAAGCCGAGAAAGGCTACAAGGCAGACCCCGGTGCGCTGAAACAGTTAAAAGTGATTAAGGAAGTGTTCGACCAATGTGACAAAATTATTGTCGCCACCGATGCCGGACGTGAGGGCGAGTTAATCTTCCGTTATATCTTCCATTACCTGAATTGTACCAAGCCCTTTGTACGTCTGTGGATAAGCAGCCTTACCGACAAGGCAATCCGTGAGGGGCTGGACAACTTGCAGCCGGGAGAATGTTACGATAACCTCTACCTTTCCGCCAAATCCCGCAGCGAAGCCGACTGGCTGATAGGAATAAACGCCACCCAAGCGTTGAGCGTGGCAGCCAGGCAGGGCGTGTTCTCGCTGGGCAGGGTGCAGACACCCACGCTCGTGATGATATGCAGCCGCTATTTGGAAAACAAGAACTTTGTCCCGACCAAGTTTTGGCAACTCAAAGCGGCAGCAGCCAGCGGTGGAATCAGTTTCACCGTCCAATCTACCGCCAAGTGGGAGCAGCAGCCCGAAGCCATAGCCGCCCTGCAACGGGTAAAGGATACCGGACAGTTTGCGGTGAAGTCCGTTGAAAGGAAAGAAACCAGCCAAGAACCGCCCCTTTTGTACGACCTTACCACGCTGCAAAAGGAAGCGAACACGAAGCTGAACTTTTCGGCGGACAAGACCCTTTCCATAGCGCAAAGCCTGTATGAAAAGAAAGTGATGTCATACCCCCGAACAGGAAGCCGCTATATCCCGGAGGACGTTTTCGATGAAATGCCGGAGCGTGTCGCCCTACTGGGGCAATACCCCCGCTTTGCCGGGTATGCCGCCGGATTGAACGGTGTAACGCTGAACCGCCGCAGCGTGAATGACGGCAAAGTGACCGACCACCACGCCTTAATAGTCACTGAAAACCTGCCCGGTGAACTCTCCAAAGACGAACGGGCGGTTTATGAACTGGTAGCCGGGCGTATGTTGGAAGCCTTTTCGGGCAAGTGCGTGAAAGACGTAACCACCGCCGTGCTGTCTGCCGGAGATGCCGACTTCACGGTGAAAGGGTCAGTAATGAAAGAAGCCGGGTGGCGGGCAGTGTTCTGCGAGCAGGAAACGGGAGAGGATGAAGAAGCCGCCAGCCTGCCACCGCTCCGGGAGGGAGAATGTCTGCCACTCTCCGGCGTGGATCTGCTCGAAAAGCAGACCAAGCCGAAACCGTTGCACACGGAAAGCAGCCTGCTTGCCGCAATGGAGAACGCAGGCAAGGAACTGGAAGATGCCGAACTGAAAGCCAGTCTGAAAGATGCCGGGATAGGTACGCCCGCCACCCGTGCGGCGATTATAGAAACGCTGTTCGCCCGCCAGTACATCGTGCGTGAGAAGAAGAACCTTGTACCCACCGACAAGGGGCTTGCCGTTTATAGGATTGTCAAGGACAAGAAGATTGCCGATGTCGAAATGACGGGCATGTGGGAAACCGCCCTTGCCAAGATAGAAGCGGGCGACATGGATGCCGACACGTTCCGAAAGGGCATCGAGGTGTACGCCGCCCAAATCACGGCGGAACTGCTGTCGGTGCAACTGTCCCTTGCGGGCGGTGAAACCTGCCCCTGCCCGAAGTGCGGCAGCGGGCGCATCCTGTTCTACCCGAAAGTGGCGAAGTGTTCCAACGTGGACTGTACGCTTACCATATTCCGCAACAAGTGCGACAAGCAACTGACCGACAAGCAGGTTGTCGAACTGGTGACGAAACGCAAGACCGGGCTAATCAAGGGCTTCAAGGGTAAGAACGGCAAGGTTTTCGATGCTTCGCTGGTACTGGACGAGCAGTTCAATGTCGGTTTTTCATTCCCCGAAAAGAAAGGAAAACCGAAGAAATAGCCTATCTTTACCGCTGAAATTTCATTGTGATAAGTTTGCCACTTATGATAATTGAAATTTTAGTGGTTGCGCCCGGAGGGAAACCGGGCGCATTTTTTACAGATGCCCGTCAAACAGGTAGGTCGAGCGTACAATCCCGCCGTCCAGCACCTTGCAGTCCGACAGTTTCCATTCCGAGCCTAATGTTTCCCCGATGAAACCGATGCCTTTGCCCACTATGACGGGGACGGTGTAGATAGTCAGGCTATCCAACAGCCCTGCTTTTATCAGCGAGGTAAGCAACTTGCCACCACCCACCACCAGCATGTCGGTTTCCTGTTTCAGTTCATAGACCCTTTGCAGCGGTTCTTCGGTCAGGAACTCCACGTCACAGTCCGGCGTAACATTGGTGTCGTAGTGTGACACCACAAAAGACTGCTTGCCTTTGTGCGGCCACCCGCCCCAGTGTTCAAAGATGTAATTGTAGGTGTTCGCCCCCATAAGCAGGCAATCCGCTTCCAAGTATTGCTTGCCAACGATATTTTTTATTTCACGGGGTAGCCAGTCCAGTTCATAATCCGGCGTGGCGGTATGTCCGTCAAGAGATACGGCGATGTGCGCTTTAATTTGTTTCATCCTATCAGGTGTTAAACAGTTGATAATCTATTTCAAACCGTCCGCTAATACCTCAAAAAAGAAGCGTGAACTTACACTGCTCCACTACGAGGTACTGGCATACCTAAATGACGAAACAGGCAAGCCCACGCTATGACGAAGCATAGCATAGACATTGCGCTGAAATCTCGTCATTTTTGAAAAGTGCCAGTTTTCGTAGTGAGATATTCGGCGAACGAATATGTTATATATAAAGACGAAATCGCAACCGTAGTTGTTCAATCGCCATTATTTTCTTATGTTACTTTTGCAAAGGTAGCGAAAATCACTGGAATAACCTTGCAAATAAAAGAAATCCTGCCGTTTCGTTACAACAAGGCAGGACGAAAATTAAAAATGGAATTGATAACCATTCAATCCGTTCGTTCACGGATTAACTTATGTATGTCACTTGCACGGTAGAAATATTTTCCGTCTAACGTCAAGTAAGGCAGTATTCCTTTCTTGCGGTAACGCTGCAAGGTTTTGGCACTTACTTTCAGCATAAAGCACAAATCCTGATTGTCAAGGAGTTTTTCACCGTTCAGGTAATTGTGACCGCTTAGCAGACGGTCTATCTTTTTGTCCTGCATATCGAGCCTGTCCATAATACGCTCCATCCACGCCACGAAATTTTCTTTATCCATATACATAAGGCTATCGGATTAAATAAGACCTATCATAAAATAGCTTTGGTTCACCGGGTCTTTAATGATAATCTCCCGTTCACGCATAAAGCGGATATAACTCTTTGCGGTACGCTCCTTTACGTCCAAGACCTGCTGCAACTGTTCGCAAAGGTCTATATAGGTGATATGTGTCTGCCGCCCGAAGATGTCACGGGCTACGTTCACCAGTTCCCTTTCCTTGCGCTTCTCCTTTTCCTCACGGGGCTTTTCCCCCTTGTACACGTGCATCCCGGCTTTCTTGTCCCACGCAAAGAGCATCAGCGGAACGTCCAGCGGACTACCGTCACGCACTTTCAGGGCTTTCACCACCGACTGCGTGGGTTCTTCGTCTTTCTCTATTGAAAGGATAGTAGCCGCCTTGCGTTGCAGTTCACTACCCAAATGCCCACGCAACTTTAATCCGTTCGGGACGAAGTGCAGTACACAAAGAATACAGGTGTTGTAGATGCCTGCCAGTCGATAGAGTTCATCTATCACCGCCACGCTTTCCGCTTCATCGTTGGCACTCTTTACAAGGTCGGCGATGCCGTCAATGACAACCAACTGGATGCCACCGTACTGGTAGTAGAACTTATCCATGCTCTGCACAATGGCGTGTAAACGCTCCTTGCGGGACATACCCGTCAGGCAGAACGCTTTCAGTTCTTCCGGTTTGTCCTGCTGTTTGGCTCTTGCCAGCAGGTTGCTTACATTCTTGAACAGTTGCACTTCCGACTGTTCGGTATCATAAAGTAAAACCGCCTTATGTCTGCCGTTGGCAGTTATCTGTACGCCCAATGTATCTACTTCCGTACCAGCCGGGCAGATGCAGCCCGCCACTATTGCGGCTACATAGTTGCTCTTGCCCGTTCCCTCGCCCCCAGTGATGCCGAACAGGTTGCCTTGCGTTCCCAATGGAACATCGCCCGCCGAAATGATAACCTGCGCTTTGGCGGGTGGGTTATTGAAATCTATCTCGCATGATTTTAGCATAATCAATGTGTCGCTATACAGGTTGTCTAAAAATTCGATAAACAGTTTCAGGAAATCTTCACGGGTGTTCCCGGCTTTGAAGTAGTCGGAGATGTCCTTTTCCTCTTTCGTTCCCGGAAGCGGTAGGAACAGATGTTTCACGCCAAATTCTTCCAATAGTTTTTCCTGCTTGCGTGCGCTTTCCTTGCCCGTTTTATCCATATCGAAAAGTAAGACGATATGCTTGAAACGGAATGTCAGCCGATAAACCAGCGTGGGCGGGATAGTTACCGTTTCACTGTTGAAACAGATTGCGTGAAAGCCGTGTGCCGCCAGCGAAAGAACGTCTTTTTCTCCGCCTGTAATAAACAGTGTATCGCCTTTGGCGGGCAGTTGCTCCAGCCCGAAACAGTAGTTTTCGCCGAAGCTGCCGCCGTAGAGGAAGCGGGGCGTGGAGAACGGGCGGTACAGTTTGATATACTGTTTGCCCTTGTAGCCATACATAGGTTCTGCTACCGATGAAGTATAGATGTACGGTTTTCCCTCTGCCGTTTCGCTGTTATACTCCCGGAGGGAACAGACTTTGTAATGTTCCAGCAGTTCGGGCGGGATGCCGTACTGTTGCCAGTACATCAGTTCTGCAAGCGAAAACTTCTGTTCCCGGAACTGATAGGGTTTTACTGGCTTTTCGGGCGTTTCTTCGAGTTTGTCCGGCATTGCCCGGCGGACGGTTGCCGGGGGAACGGAAACCGGAGTGCCGGAAGCCAGCCCCAAACCCAAATCCCGGTCGATAGTCTCCAGTATCTCCACGAAGTCAGCCGCCCGGTTGCAGTCCAACCCATTTAATTGCCCCACGAAGAAAAAACAATCGCCACTATAATTATCGTTACCAAAGTCTTTCATCTTGTAGATGCTGCTCCGACGGTCGAAGTAGATGTTGCAGGAAGCCTTGCTGTCCTCGTACAGTGGGTTAAGGAAGTTGCGACCTATACGCCAGTTGCCGGGCAGGTAGTGTTTGAACACCGCCAGTCCGTTACTTGTTCTTTCTAAGATTTCCTCTTTCTTTAGCATACAGTTGGTGGTTGGTTATCAGATTGTCGATGTTCTCCTTGTTACTCCTAATCAGTCGTTCTTCCAGCATCCGGCGTATTTCGCTGACCTTGTAGAAGTAGCGTCCCCTGATGTTGGAATAGGCGATAGTTCCCGACACCCGCAGGCGTTGCAGGGTCTTTTCGCTTATTTTCAAGAACGTGCAGACCTCGTAGCTGTCTACCCACATATCTTCCTCGCTTTGCTTCGCCGTTTCCGCATGATTGAAGATGTAATCGGCAATGGCGGTAATCTTGTTGTCAAGTTCCTTGTAGGCTTTTGACTCAAATGTTATAATCTCCATAATGCTAACTTATTGATTTGCCGCAAAGTTCGGTAGAAAAAATAACCTAAAAGTCATGGTTGTACCTATCATGGTATTACTTTTTTCAGGCTATTTTAGGGGAATATTGGCGTAAAAGCTCCCCAAAATGCCATTTTCCAAAACATATTTCACCATAAAAAGAAAGTACCATGTTGGGGTGAACATGGTACTTCTATATACTGAAATACAGAAGATTATCTCATATCATCTTCATTCATCCGTTTAATCAGACTATCTATCAGATGATGAAGATATGCCGTCCGATCTTTTCTCTCTTTCATGGCTATATATGAAGCGTAATAATCCCCTAAATCAATGTGGAATACCGTGCTAAGGAAATTCATCACTTCTTTTATCTCTACGTTGCCATTATTGATGTCTCCCGAAGACACAAGCGAATACCCCAGTTCGATAAGAAAAACCTTTTTACCTGTAAAACGAAATGGATATTTAAGGTATCTTTGAAGATTATTTTCTATCTGATTGTTGCTTTCCAACTTTACTAATCTTTTATTCAGATAGATGCGTAGCATTTCATTGGCGATAATCTTAGCAACTTTATAATCATATCCTGTCGAAAAATTTGGGTCTTTGTCAAATTGTGTGCTATCAGTACATAATCGTAAATCTGCTTTTCCACGTACAAAGTAGTATTCATCGTACACTGTTGAGTGTGAACGATAGTATTGATAAAAGTCTAAATTGCGATTGAAGAAATAAGTCAGATTATCCAGTTCCCGATTTATGTAGCCTTTGATTACCTCATCGCTACCATTAGGACATTGTGTTTCAATGCGATATATTTTATAGAAGAACAATAGCCGACCAAGTATTTCCGGTTTCTGTGTCTTGAAAAATAGTATTTCGTCCTCTTTAGTGGGAAATACGTAGGTCTGTATTTTCGTCCTCAAATCGTTAAGAATTGTTTGTAGTTTACGTACCATTGAAAGAGAAGTTTCGATAATATCATAGCCGTAAAGGTCGATTTCGTCAATCTCTATCTCTATTTCCTGTAGTATATTATCGACTAATGTTTTTATCATTATTCTCAATCCCTTTTCTAAAATATCCATTGAAAACAAATGTCTGCTTTCAATGGATATTTATCGTTATTATTTACATTATTAAATTGAATATATAACCAGATATAACTGCCGTTAAGAAAATGGCGGCAACAATGATTGCAACAAGTTTTTTACGGAAAATACTGGCGAGCATTGTCATTTCGGGAATAGCCATACCAGCACCGCCGATAATTAGGGCTATGACCGTACCGATACTCATACCTTTAGACATCAAAGCCACACCAATAGGAATAGCCGTTTCTGCTCGTATATAAAGCGGAATACCAAGTACGGCGGCAACGGGAATGGCAAAGAAATTATCCGGTCCGGCGATTTTCATTACGAAATCCTGCGGCATATATCCATAAATGCCAGCACCGAGTGCGACACCAATCAGCAAGTATCCCATGATAGGACGCAGGCTGCCCCAAGCACTGGCAAACGCTTCTTTCAGTTTTCGTTTCAACGACCATGCCCGTTTATTTTCACTTGTTTCATCACTTTCAGCTTTCAACCGGACATTCTTGACAAATTTCTGCATCCCCGCTTTTTCAAGTACGAAACCGAACAATACGGATGCAATAAATGCAAGTACGAAGTAGGTTATCATTGCCTTAATACCGACCATTGCACCGAGCATTCCTATTATGATAGGATTGAGTAATGGTGAAGCTATCAAGAACGACATTGTACTGCCGAAAGGTACTCCGGCATTAAGAAATCCGACAGTCATCGGTATGGTGGAGCAAGCACAGAACGGTGTCAGCGCACCGAATCCGGATGCCATTACATTACCTAATATACCATGTCCCGAAAGCCATTTTTTGATTTTCTCCTGCGGGATATACATCAGGATGATTTCCACTGCCGCACTGATAAGCATGAACAGGGCGACCAGTTCAAACGTAATGAATACGAAGTATTCCAATGTTACAATTAAAGAGTTCATGTTGAATGTTTTTTATGAATTAAAAACTGTAGAAAAATCCTAAACTAAGGCTGTTGCCGCTCAAATCAAGACCCCAACCCTCGTCTCCGAGAGCGGAATTTCCGTTGTTCGTTTTGCGATACCCTAAAAATCCAAATCCGGCAGCCAAACTGAAACTGTCTGTCAAACCCAAAATAACACCGGGTTTGAAGCCTGCCTGCCAAGCAAAAGTCGTATTTTCGCTTTCATTTTTACTGATACCGAAACCGACAGTGGAATCCACATACAAACGTACTTGTCCGTTCGAGTAATAAAAATATCGGGCATACGGGTTCAGTGTTGCCGTATGGTTTTTCGTCCCTTTGGAGTTGCGGAATGTATAACCGATACCAGCTCCCAAATAACATTGTGAGGACAATATGTACCCGATATCTGGAGTTATGAATATTGTCGTTGAGTTCTCTTGTCCATTGTGCCATACACTGAACTGTCCTCCGACAGCAACTTTCCCTTGGGCAAAACCTGTCATGGACACACTCGTCAAAAAGAACAGCATGACAACAATAGTTCTATTTTGAGCATCTAATTTCATATTATCGTTTATTTACGATGATTATTCCTAAAAAAATAATACCTCTCTATCCACAGCACGGATTGAACGTACAATGCTCCCTATGTTTTATATTGTCAGTATAAAACTTCTGTATAAGCAGTTGTAATTCGGAATAAATGCTTACTTTACACTCCATATCTTCACTAATTGACAGTCCGCAGGATGATAATTTAAGTTGCAACTTATATCTTGCCATTCCTGTGAAGCTCTGAAAATCGGGATGTCTGGAAGAAGAAATATACAATACATAATCCCATGTCACTTTTAAGTACTCCACTTCAGGCAATTCATAGGAAGAATAGACAGCCAAACGGCCGTCTATCTTCCTTAACATTTCGGTTGCGGTTTGCGCCCAACTGTTCCGATATGCCAGAATAAGAACATTCATGTCTGGTTATTTTTTTCGCAGCAGGAACAGTGATTTTCTTCCTCGCTTCTGTTTTCGTTCTCGTTTTTGGCAGGCACTTTCGGCAGCTGTTCCTTCTCATCATCTTCCAATTCCTCGATGATATTGTTTCCACAAGAGCAGGAGCACGTTTTAGGTGTGAACAATGAAGCCCAGAAACTTCTCTTTTCTTCTTTCTTTTCCATAAATTAAAGTGTTTTTATTGTTATTGAATCATTTTACAATTCCAAAGGTTAATTTCCACAACAGCTATTAGGGGCATTACGTTGAGTTTCTGATGGACAGCACGCCGCAGGTTGTGATGAACCGCAGCAAGAGACCGGTTCTTCCGCTTTATCGCTGTTTTCTCCGTTCCCGCAGCATTCCGCAGGTGTAGTTTCTATATGTGACTGCACAGGACAGCACTCTGTGGAAGTAGTTTCTGCTTTTCTACTGACAAAAAGCAGTGCGACCACTATAATTGCCCCAATCCATAGGAATACTCGTTGAATAGCTATGGAACGCAACTTCTTTTGTTTGGCTTCTTCCGAATCATTCCCACAACAGCTACACGACCTAAAATAACTTTGGTAAAAACCGAACATAACCAAACAATAGTCATGTCTCTTTTAAGGAAAACAACACAGAACCCACTTCC
>OLRE01002856.1_pt1 | contig 13278 bp, 6 predicted proteins | sample 1672461 | NCBI WGS metagenome assembly OLRE01 (sample SAMEA3136688, study PRJEB25190) | human gut metagenome | biome: human gut; feature: human-associated habitat; material: faeces | place: Austria | collected 2013
GGTGTAGGATGTCAACCAAAAGGCCGAAGCCGGAACTGTCGGCTCACTTTATCCGTGAGAAGCGGATTCTTAAAGCAGCTGATACCGCTAAATACAATGCAAGGTTGAAGGAAATCGACCTGCCGGATGATTATGCTATTTACGGTTATGAACCATCCAGTGGGAGAAAACCCGCTGCTTACTGGGTGTGTAAGCAAAGTGTTGGCGAATGCCCGGAATGTGGTACACCCTATCTGGAGGATGCGATTGCCAGCGTGTCGGAATCCAAGCTGACGCATTATTGCAGAGTGGAAATCCCGCACGAGGGAAGGAAACCTACCTACGAAATTCACCCGGCAACGCTTTATTTGCGCCGCATACGCTGGCTTTGCTATAACTGCTATTCTGAGCAGAAAACATACAATGCTAGAATGCAGGATGATTCCAAACTTGTGGATAAAGAAGACAAAAAGCTGACCTTGCAAGTGAAAGAACATCTTGGGCAGCAGGCTATGCATATGGAGATAAATACGCTTGCTGAAATATTTGATATTTCCCCACATACAGTCGATAAATGCTTTGACAAGGCAGTGGATAAATATGACAAAGAGCGCGATTGGGATAATATTTCTACGCTCGGCTTGTACACTATCACATTGAATGTGCAGGGGCAACAAGCTGATTGCTGCCTATGTGCGAACGTGGATACTGAAAAACTGATTGAATTTTTCCCCTACGAGGATACAAAAGCCGCAGAAGCCTTTTTGAGCAAGCTAAAGAACAAGCAGAATATCCAACGCGTTTTTACCAGCATAGACAGCGCGGCATTTGATTTTGCCAAGATAAATTTTCCTATCGAAACAATTATGGTAGACCGGCTGGATGTGCGTAAGCGTTTGCTGAACGGATTGGAAACGGTCAAAAAAGGCAACGATGATAGCAAGAATTATCCTTTACTGCGGCGGAATTGGACACTGCTTGATAATGATGACGAGGCAATTCCGACCAACAGCAAAGACTACATCCTTCTCAAAAAAGTGCTGGATGCATTCCCTCGAATTGGCGTTGCATATTGGCTAAAAGAAGCCGGTATGGATATTTATCGCAAACTTGCGGGTCAGTGCAAGCTGGTAAATGATTGGATTCTCAGTGACAAGCACAACATCCTGCCGTATGAGCAATTACAGCAATGCATGACTCAGGCGAAAGAGCCTGTTGTGCGCTTTGCAGAGCAGTACAACGGCGTTGACCGCAGCAGATATGAAAAAGCCATATTAGCTGCGGAGAAACCTTTGATGAATTGTGCCAAGTCAAATGAAAAAAGTAAATCTGCACGGTGGTCACGCGCAGCATCTTTTAAGATGATTCGTGCCCGTGTTTTGTACGGTGCTGCGATGATGGCGAACTATTTTTCGGCGCAAGAGCCAAACGAAAAATCTCACGAAGAATACGCGATACATAAGGGAATGTATTTTACAACGGTTGGCCGCATAACAACTGCAAATATTAACACACCTGCGGTTAAAACTGATGTCGTGCCTGAAATCTATCTCCATAATTTTGGAATTCCCTTATCCATATATCCAAACCTGTTAGGCTACGGGCTGGAAGAATACAGCCATGTCTTGCTGGATTTGAAGCCGTTGAAAAAAGACAGGCAGTATCTTTCGAGAGAGGAACAAACGGAGGAAACAATGTCGGACAAAATTGCCTTTGACGCTTTGTGGGATGAATCCCCAATTGATGTCACCCCGGAAGTAAACTTTATTTGGAGCATCGCCAACAAACTGCGCGGCTCCTATATGCCGGATAAGTACGGCGATGTCATTATTCCTATGACAATTCTGCGCCGCTTGGAGTGTGCCTTGGAGCCGCACAAGGAAGCAGTTTTGGCCAAATTTGCAGAAAATCCGAACTATCCGCCGAAGGCAATGTACCGCATTTCCGGCTATCAGTTCTATAACACCTCGCCCTACACGCTGAAAGAACTGTGCAACGAGCCGGACAACATTAAATCCAATTTCAAAGTGTACATTCAAGGCTTCTCCGCCGAAGTACAGGAAATCTTCAATGGCCTTGAAATGTTCAGTCACATCGACAAGATGGATAAGGACGGATGTCTGTTCAGCGTGGTGCAGGCATTTGCCGACTTGGATTTGGACCCTAAGACCTACGACAGTATCAAGATGGGCTATATCTTTGAGCATCTGATTGGCAAGTTCTATCAGAATGTAGATGCCGGTCAGTTTTACACAGGTCGTGACATTATCAAGTGCCTTGTCGCTGTGCTTATCAGCGAAGGCTGTGACGACATTTTCGATGATGGCAAGGTTGTCACTGTCTGCGACCAAGCCTGCGGAACAGGCGGTATGCTCAGCACGGCGTACAGCTTTATCAAACACTACAATCCCAGTGCCGATGTGCGTCTGTTCGGGCAGGAATTTATGCCCCAGTCCTACGCTGTCGGTCTGGCAGAGATGATGATTAAAGGGCAGAACATTGAAAACTTCCGCAATGCCGATACTTTCAAAGAGGATTGCTTCCCCAACATCAAGATGCGCTTCGTGCTGGAAAATCCGCCCTTCGGCACGCCGTGGGCAGGAAAAGACGCCAAGGCCGGGCAGGAGGATGCTGTCCGCAATGAGTTTAAGCGCGGCAAGAAGGGTCGCTGGGGTGCAGGTCTGCCGAGCGGCGGCGACTCCCAGCTGATTTTCATGCAGTCGGCTATTGATAAGATGGATGACAAGGTTGGCCGCGCTGCGATTATCGAGAATAACAGCCCGCTGTTTACAGGCGGTACGGCATCCGGCGAAAGCCAAATTCGCCGCTGGATTCTGGAACAGGATTTGCTGGAGGCCATTATCGCACTGCCCACCGACCTGTTTTACAACACGGGTATCGCTACCTATGTCTGGATTTTGTCCAAGAACAAGCGCCCGGAACGCAAGGGCTATGTGCAGTTGATTGATGCCACCAGCATCTTCCACAAGCTGCGCAAGGCGGCAGGCAACAAGAAAAACGAACTTCTGCCGGAGGACCGCAGCAAAATCGTTAAACTGTACACGGCGTTTGAAAAGAACGAATACTGCAAAATCTTCAAGAAAGAAGAATTTTTGTACCGTGAGTACACGGTCATGCAGCCGCTGCAGCGCAGCTATGCCATTACGGAGGAGCGCATTGACCAGATGCTGGCGGACGGTACACTGAATTCCGTATATGACCCCGCCAAGGTCGATGAACTGGAAGAACAGGGCGCACAGATTTCCGTCAAGGACAAAATGAAGCTGGACAAGCTGTATGAGCAAAAGCCTATCTACGAGGCTGTTATCTCTGTTTTGCAGGACGCGGTTTCGGATGAAATCTATCTTTCCCCGGAAGTCTTTATGCCGGTGTTGCGCAAGGCACTGGCAAAAGTGACCGATGATAAAAAGCTGCTGGACAAAATTGCGGATGGCTTGTCCGTGATGGATAAAAATGCTGAAATCCAGAGAGACAAGCACGGCGCAATTCTCTATGATAAGGATTCCAAAGATACCGAGCGTGTGCCTTATGAGGAATCCATCGAGGATTATATGGCGCGGGAGGTTCTGCCCCATGTGCCGGATGCAAAGGCATTATGGGAAGAAAAAGCAGACGCCAAGAAACCTGTTATCAAAACGGGTGCGGAGATTCCCTTCACGCAGTATTTCTACAAGTACGAGCAGCCTGTACCCAGCGAGGAATTGGCAAAGCAATTCACGGAATTGGAACAGTCTGTCAGCCAGCGCATTGCGAAGCTGTTCGGGTAAGGTGGTGGAACTATGCGTGAAATGAAAGATAGCGGGATTGAATGGGTTGGGACTATCCCTGCTCACTGGTCCACTATGCCAAACAAGTATGTGATGCGGAAAATCAAGGTCATCAATCCGACTTATAATGGAGAAAATATACTTTCGCTAACGGTAAACGGTGTAATTGTACGAGACCTTGAAGCTGGTGGCAAGATGCCGTCTTCTTTTGATGGTTATCAAATCTTGTATAAAGGCAATCTGTTAATGTGCCTATTCGATTATGATGTCACGCCCAGATGTATCGGCCTAATAAAAGATTCTGGTGTTTCAAGTCCTGCTTACAGCCAATTTGTTTTGCAAAGAGGAAATGGTGCGGCGTATTTTTATTATTACTATTTGATGATTGACCATACGAAAGCGTTGCTTCATAGAGCTAAGAACTTGCGGCACTCCTTTACAGAAGAACAGCTTGGGGCAATCAAAGTCCCGGTTCCGCCGATTGCAGAGCAAGAAAGAATTGCCGATTTTCTCGATTCCCAATGTTCCCAAATTGATGCTATTTCTGCTGACATTCAGAAAGAAATCGAAATATTAGAGCAGTGCAAGCGTTCCGTCATTACCGAGGCTGTCACCAAGGGGTTGAACCCGGAGGCGGAAATGAAGGATAGCGGAATTGGATATATTGGTATGATTCCTGCAAATTGGAAGGTCGAAAAAATAAAATACCATCTTAGATATAGAGGAACAAGAAACCCAGGCAATGCGCAAGTGCTTTCTGTCTACAGAGAGTATGGCGTTATTCCAAAAGACAGTCGTAGCGATAACCATAATGTGACATCAGAGGACACTTCAAATTACCGTTATGTTCGGATGGGTGACTTTGTTATAAACAAGATGAAAGCATGGCAAGGTTCAATGGCTATATCTGAATACGATGGTGTTGTAAGTCCGGCATATTATGTCTACGAGTTTTATGACGGTGTATTTGAAAAGAAGTATTTTCACTATCTTCTACGGAATCAAATGTATGCTGCTGAATTTTTGCGTGTTTCTGGAGGCATTCGTGTTGGACAATGGGATTTGTCCTCAACCGATTTCGAAAACACAAAAGTTTCCATTCCAACTATCAAAGAACAAAAAGAAATTGCAGCTTATCTGGATACAAAGTGCAAGGAAATCGAATCTGTAATTGCAGATAAAAAACGCCAGCTTGAAGTTCTCGATTCCTACAAAAAATCCCTTATCTATGAATATGTGACAGGCAAAAAGGAGGTTGTGTGATGGCTGATTTTGAAGAACAACTCAATTTACTCTTGCAGGAGGCTGCTGACATTTACTCTCCGCTTGGCATTGGCTTTTTAGAAAATGACAACGCAGCTTCTAAATGGATGAATGACGTGCAAATATTTAACGATAAGTATCTAAAAGAACATCCTTTGGGGCAACGAATGAAAACATTGCTTTTCCACCGCCCTAACAATGCTGTTGGAGAGTTAATGACTTGCTTACAAAGTATACAAGGTGACCGGGAATTTATTGATAAAATGAACGGAATCCAATCTGTGAATGTTCCCAAATATCAAGCAAGGACGCTTCCGGAGTATGATGTTTTTATTTCGCACGCGAACAAAGATAAAGAAGATTTGGTCGAGGAACTGTATCAATCTCTGAAAGCGCTGGGAATTTCTATCTTCTATGATAAGGAATCGCTTGAGTGGGGCGACAAGTGGAAAGACAAAATCCTTGATGGAACAAAAAAAGCAGAATTTGCAATTATTGTCATCTCCGAAAACTTCTTTGACCGAGAATGGACAGAGAAAGAGTTGAATGAATTTCTTAATCGGCAAAATCGTAATGGGCAAAAACTGATTTTGCCGATTCTGCACAACATCACGGCAGAACAACTAAAGGAAAAGTATCCTTCTGTCGCAGATATACAGGGAATTCCTTCCGATAAGTATAGCTGTGACCAAATAGCGTTGCTTTTTGCAAAGCAGCTAATCAAGCGTCTAAAATCTGCTTGAGGAAAAAGAAAGAAGGTGGTTCCGTGAAAATTATCGGAACTGAGCGCGACTATCAGCGTTATATCATCGACTACTTAATTGATAATAACGGCTACATAGAGCGCAAATGCAAAACGAATTATGACCGCACCACGGCCATGGACCGCGAACTGCTGTTTCGCTTTCTGGACACGACACAGCCGGACACAATGGCGGCACTGCGGAAAATCTACAACGGACAGACCGAGGAAACCATCGTTAAATTTATACTCCAGAGCATCGATAACAAGGGCAGCAGCCTTATCGAAACGCTGAAATCCGGCATTGAAATTTCCAATATGCATCTGGACCTGCTGTACGGTAAGCCAGCCACCGATTACAACATTGACCTTGTTGCCAAGTACAATGCCAATATTTTCTCCATCATGGAGGAAGTCTGGATTAACGATGACCAGCGCATCGACCTTGTTGTGTTCCTCAACGGCTTTGCCATTGCGACCTTTGAGCTGAAATGCCAGAACGCAGGTCAGAACTACCGCATGGCAATCAAGCAGTATTCTGAGGACCGTGACCCGAAGAACCGTCTGTTTCTGTTCAAAGCGGGTGCTTTGGTCAACTTTGCTATGGACCTCGACACCTGCTATATGACCACCAAGCTGGACGGTCTTGGCACACGCTTTATTCCGTTCAACCGTGGGCGCGGCGAGGGTGTAAACACCGGGGAAGGCAACCCCTTGGATGACGGCGTGGACGATTATCCGATGCATTATATGTGGGATGATATTCTGCGCCGTGACAGCCTGATTGAACTGATTACCAAGTTCGTCTTTATCCAGCGTGAGCAGGTCGTGGACGAACTGACAGGGAAAAAGTCCGTCAAAGAAAAGCTGATTTTCCCGCGCTACCATCAGCGCGATGCCGTCCGTCAGCTTTTGGCAGATGCCGAGTACAACGGCACACAGCTTAATTACCTGATTGAGCATTCCGCAGGTTCCGGCAAGACCAACACCATTGCGTGGCTGGCCCATCGGCTGGTATCCCTGCACGATACCCAAAACCATATTGTCTATGACAGCGTTCTGGTCATTACAGACCGTGTGGTGGTAGACCGCCAGCTGCAGGACGCAATCAAGGGTATCGACCATAAGAGTGGACTTGTCTGCACCATTGATGACAAAAAGACCTCTGCCGACCTTGCCGATGCACTGAAAGGCAACTACAAAATCATTGTCACCACGATTCAGAAATTCCTCTATGTGGATTTCTGGAAGCTGGCGCAGAATCAGAACAACAAGACCTTTGCCATTATCATTGACGAAGCCCATTCGTCTACGTCCGGCAAGGATATGATTGCGGTCAAAAACACGCTGGGGCAGAACGAGGGTTCCGAAGAAGCCGATGCGCAGGATGCTATCGAAAATGAAATCCAGCGCCACGGCAAGGCACCCAATGTATCTGTCTTTGCCTTTACTGCTACGCCCAAGCCGATGACACTGCGCCTGTTTGGTCGTGAAAGCATTGATGCAGACGGACATCCCGTGTATCAGCCGTTCCACCTGTACAGCATGAAGCAGGCCATCGAAGAGGGGTATATCCTTGATGTGCTGCAAAATTATATCGAATACAAGACCTACTACAAGCTGAACAAGACCATCGAAGACGACCCGGAGATGAAGACAATTGCCGCCAAGCGGCAGATTGCACGCTATATTGATTTGTTTGACGATAACATCAATCAGCGCGTCAATATCATTGTCGAGCATTTCCGTTCCACTGTTATGCAGGAACTTGGCGGGCAGGCAAAAGCAATGGTTATCACGGCATCCCGCGAGGCGGCAGTGAAGTATCGTCAGGCATTTGAGGACTATGTCACCCGGCATAATTACAAGGATGTAAAGGCGCTGGTGGCGTTCTCCGGCAAAGTGAAAATTGAAAATACCGAATACACCGAGCCGAGTATGAACGGCTTTGCTGAGGATAAGCTGCCGAAGGTGTTTGACGGAGACGAGTATAACGTCCTGCTGGTGGCAAATAAGTATCAGGTCGGTTTCGACCAGCCAAAACTCTGCGCCATGTATGTGCTGAAAAAGCTGCGCGGTGTAAATGCAGTGCAGACGCTTTCCCGCTTGAACCGTGTATGCCCGCCTTTTGATAAAAAGGTCGTGGTCGTGGACTTTGTGAACCACGCGGAGGAAATGGAAGAAGCCTTTGCGCCATTCTACACCACAACGGTGCTGTCCAACACCGCCACGGTTGCCCAACTCCGCGAACTGGAAAATAAGATTGATGGTTACAATGTTCTGGATGACCGCGATGTGGATACGGTTGCGAGCATCGTCTACAATCCGAAAGGGAAGCGCACCACAGCCAAAGAGGACCGTCTGGTTTACCAGTGCATCCAGCGTGCTGTGAATGTGCTGAAAAATCAGTTCAACGAGGACCACCAGCGTGCTTTTACCAAAAACTGTCGTGGGTTTGTACGCCTGTATGAGTTCCTGTCGATGGCTTCCAGCTTTGGCGACCCGGAACTACACAAGAAGTATGTATTCGTTAATTTGTTGCTGACTTATTTGGTCGTTGGCAACAGCGGCGGCATCAGCTTGAAAGATAAGATTCAAGCAACGAATTTTGTGCAGGAAAGTCAGGGCGATAAGGGCAACAAGCAGCGCCACGCCAGCGCCCCGAACGTAAAGTTGAGCGGGGCCGATGTTGGTCTGACCGTGGATGAGGTAAAGCACCTGTCGGAAATTATTGACGAGGTGAACTCCCGCGCAGGCAAGGGCTACGATAGCAGCGCCATGACGAAAGTTATGCTGCAAATCAAGGACTTGCTGCTGCATTCGGATAAGCTGAAGACCGCTGCCAAAAACAACACCGAGCAAGACTTCGAGTTCAGCTTCTACGACAATACAGATGACGCGCTGATTGAGGGACTTTCCCAGAATCAGGATTTCTTCAGCCTGCTGCTGAGCAATGACGACATCAAGCACCGTGTGCTGGGCGTGTTCCTGCATGAGGTTTATAAGGAACTGCGGGAGCAGCCATAAACGGCGTGTAGGGCAATCAATTACAAAAGTGACCGCCTGAGCATCATTCAAATATATCTGTAAAACTGAAAATACACTTTTAAGGAGTGGCTGTGAAAGCAGCTGCTCCTTATTTTTTGCAACTTTAACAGCATACTGCACTATACGGGTAAAGTTACAGCATACTGCTGTTATACGCTAATAGTGTCTGCCATATAGAACAGGTATACTGTAGGCGAGCTCAAAAAAAAGAAAAGGAGCGTAGCGCGCTATGAAATTGAATTATGAAAATCGTATATGAAACCGTAGATGACCGCCTCTGGACCATCCTCTCCCGCCTGAAAGGCGTGAAGGAGGTTGGCGAGAACACCTATCGGGCTTACAGCCCTCTCCGTGACGAGAAGGAACCCAGCCTGTGCATTACCAAGAAAGATAATGGATACATCCTTATGAATGACCGTGGTGGTGGTGACACCAAAGCAACCCTTACGAAAATCGGGCTGACGATGCGTATCCTGTTCCCGGATGGTGGAAGTTCCGGATCAGAGCCTAAAGGCTCTGACCCGGAACGGAAGGTTGCTGCCATCTACCAGTACCTTGACAAAAACGGAGAACTCGTCGCAGAGAAAGTCCGTTATACGAACAAAACCTTCTTTTGGCGCAGCAAAAAGCCTGACGGCAGCTACGACTACCATAAACCGGAGAATGTTCCCTTGTATAATGGGATGGTACTGGAAAAGGCGGAAGCAATCTTTTTGGTTGAAGGCGAGAAAGACGTAGACACGCTCACGAAACATGGCCTCCCGGCGGTCAGCCTGCCGAATGGCGCCCATTGGGAAAATGAGTATGCCGCATACTTTTCCGACAAGGTGATTATCATTCTGCCGGACAACGATGGTGCGGGGCGCGGTTACGCAAAAGCAGCACTCAAGGCACTTAAGCCCACGAATTACAACACGGGCATTATGCAGCTGAATAACTGGTGGCCGGAAATCCCCGAAAAGGGCGATGTCTCCGATTATATCGCGGCAAAGGGCGAGGAAGCAGTTGCAAAACTGAAAGAAACTCTCGATGTCGTGACCCGGAACAGGAAACCGGCTCCGGCAGTAAAGGCTGTGCCCGTTGCACAGTGCAGTACGGCAACTGTTACGGTAGCTGCCACGTCTGCCCCGCTGATGCTGAAAACTTACGGCGATTACCGCAACGTCATCAAAAAACTTGACCCTTACTCCAATCCCAAGTATTCCACTACCGACAACGGAAGCGGACGGCTCTTTTCTGACATCGTCAAGGGACAGGCCCGCTATGTGGCAAGCCGCAAATCGTGGTTCATCTACGATGGCACGCGCTGGGCCCCCGATGAAGGCAACATGGCAACGATGGAAATGTGCAAGACCATTGGTGATGCGCTGAACCGCTATGCTTTCGACATTAAAGATGAAAAGAAGCGGCAGGAATACTTGCGGTATACTATCCGATGGCTGTCACGCAATTACCGCAAAACCATCCTTGACGATGCCGCCAGCGTCTACAACATCGGTATGGGCGAATTTGACGCAGACGTGAACTTGCTCAACTGCAAGAATGGTACGCTGGACTTGAAGACCATGAAGTTCCGCAGTCACAATCCTGACGATAAAATCACCAAGATTGCCGATGTCGTTTACGACCCCAATGCAAAATGCCCCCGCTTCGACCAGTTCTTGACCGAAGTTATGAGCGGTGATGCCGATAAAAGTGCATTTTTACAAAAGGCACTGGGGTACGCTCTTAGCGGCGATTCCCGGTTTGAATGTCTGTTTTTCCTGTACGGTGCAACCACCCGCAACGGCAAAAGTACCCTGATGGAAAGCGTTCTGCGTGTGTTTGGCGACTACGGTCTGACCGTTGCCCCGGAAACGATTGCAGCAAAGCAGCGCAACAGTTCCGGGCCGAGCGAAGACCTTGCCCGTCTTGCGGGTAGACGGCTTGCCAATATTTCCGAGCCCTCGCGCGGGATGCGGTTGAATGCTGCGCAGGTAAAGAGCATGACCGGCAATGACAGCATCAATGCCCGCTTCCTGCACTGCAATTCGTTCGATTTCCGTCCGCAGTTCAAGCTGTATATCAACACCAACTATCTGCCCAGTGTGGATGATATGTCGCTGTTTTCGTCCAATCGTGTGCGCGTCATCCCGTTTGACCGGCATTTTGAACCGCAGGAGCAGGACCCGAATTTGAAACATCTGTTTGCGAAAGAAGAATCCAAGAGCGCTATTTTGAATTGGCTGATTGCCGGTTGGCAGCTGTTGCAGAAGGAAGGCCTGAACTCTCCGGCAGCGGTTGTGGAAGCCACCAAGGAATACAGCCGCGATAGCAACAAGATTGCGCTGTTTGCGGAAGAAAAGCTCATTGAAGATAGAACGGGTGAAGCTCGCACGGCAGCGGTTTACGAGCGCTATAAAGAATGGTGTGATGTCAACGGCTGTATGCCGGAAAACAGCACCAACTTTAAGAAGTCCTTGCAGGCGATTGGAACTGTTGTCCGCAGGCGTCCTCGTGACGGCAGTGAAAAGACGACCCTTCTGCTCGGTTATCGATTGAGGTAAGGCGACATTTTATGAAGTACGAAGTCCCTATCTGGGAGAAATACTGTCTTACGCTGGATGAAGCCGCCGCCTACTTTGGCATCGGCATCAACAAGCTGCGGGAAATGACGGACGAACCGAACTGCCAGTTTGTGATTTTCAATGGAAGCAAGCGCCTTATTAAGCGCCGGAAGCTGGAAGAAAACCTCATCGATACAGATGTGATTTAATTCAGAAAGAATCCCTGATCGGGCCTACGGCCCGCTCAGGAATTTATCTAAACCTATCACATTGACACCAAAATTATAGAAAAACGTAATATTTAGGCTGGCAAAAAGGCTTTACGCCTGTTATAATGACAGATGTAAAGCCTTTTCTGCTTTATAGAGTAGAAAAGGAGTACCCTATGGAACGCCGTAAAGATAAGAATAACCGTGTACTGAAAGATGGTGAGAGTTACCGCGAAAAGGAACATCGGTACATGTATCGGTGGATTGACAGTGACAAGAAGCGCCATTGCACCTATGCACAGACGCTGCGCGAACTGCGTAAAAAAGAAGCGGAAATCAACCGCAATAAAAGCGATGGTATCAGCAGCGCCGGAAGCAACCTGCGTCTGGATGACGTATATAAGCTGTGGAAGAAGAACAAGGTCGGTCTAAAGCAGTCCACTTATGTAAATTACCTGTATATGTATGACCACTTTATCGGCCCCAAAATCGGGAAGATGAAAATCAAGGACATTCGCAAATCGACAATCCTTGGTCTTTATAATGACCTGACAAGGAGCAACGATATTGGCAAGACGATGGCGATTAACACGCTGGAAACTATTCACAACGTACTGCGGCAGGTCTTGCAGGTTGCTGTGGACGATGACTATATCCGTAAGAATCCAACGGATGGTGTCTTGCGCGAAGTTAAGCAGGCCAATAATTACGAACGCCCGAAGCGCAAAGCGTTGACCTTGGAACAGCAGAATGCGTTCGTGAAGTTTCTGAAATCTAAGCCGCTGTACTACGCTTGGAGCATTTTGTTCGCCGTCCTGTTGGGAACGGGTTGCCGCATTGCAGAATTTGTCGGTCTGCGTTGGTGCGATATTGATTGGGAAAACAACACGATTTCTATCAATCATAACTTGGTCTATCGGAAGCATACAGATGGCAAATGCTACTTTTCCGTGACGACACCAAAGACAAGCGCTGGATGCAGGACTATCCCGATGATGAAAGGTGTCCGCAGGGCACTTGAAGATGAAAAGATTCTGCAGCAGGAATTAGGTGTTAGGTGTACAACTGTAATTGACGGCTATACTGATTTCGTCTTTTTCAACCGCTTCGGGCAACCCCACAATCCGGCAGCAATTAACCGCGAAATTGACCGGCTTGTACTTGCTTACAATGCGCAGGAAATGGAAAAGGCAGCGGAAGAAAACCGCACTCCCGTTATCCTGCCGGATTTCAGTTGCCACCAACTGCGGCACACTTTTTGTACCCGCTATTGCGAGATTGAACCAAATATTAAAGTGATTCAGGAAGTCATGGGCCACAAGGACATCAAAACGACAATGGAAATCTATGCGGAAGCACAGAAGGAATTGAAGGAACGCTCCGTGCAGAACATTTCTGGAAAATTTGATGTCTACTAAGCGTCTGACACCATTGACACCAATATTGACACCAGATTCGGATTGATATATAATAAGTTATGTAGAGATACATAACTCCCCGCAAACGGAAAAATGCTGCTGCAACGGGTTTTGGTGGGATATAAAGACTTACATAAAATTGTCTAACCCAATCCCGACGATGAAGCCGATTGAGCAGTAAAATGCAAAATTAAAACGCAGATACGATGAGATTTTAAGCAAATTTCAAACGGCATCTGCGGTACTACACCACAACTACACCAATTTTGGGACGTTTTCCCGAAA
>OLRE01002857.1_pt1 | contig 13271 bp, 7 predicted proteins | sample 1672461 | NCBI WGS metagenome assembly OLRE01 (sample SAMEA3136688, study PRJEB25190) | human gut metagenome | biome: human gut; feature: human-associated habitat; material: faeces | place: Austria | collected 2013
GTCCAAGACGCGCGGCCTTGTGCGCGTGGCGGAGCTCAACGACATGGAGCTCCAGCACATCTGCGTGTTTGGCGATGCCGATAACGACACCTGCATGGTGGCCGACGCCGGCGTGGGTGTGGCCATGGCAAATGGCAGCGATGCCACCCGTGCCGCCGCCGACTTTGTAACCGCCAGCAACGACAAAGACGGCATCGCGATCTTTATCGAGGAACATCTGCTGTAGCGCAGGGGGGAACCACCACAAAGGGGGCAGGCACCTTTGTGGTGGCCTCAGGCGATTTAGGCGAATTGATGCCTAAAATCTGCGCGAGAATCAAAATAACGTTGTCTGAACATTACGCTTCTAACCACCGATGAGCTAAAGATATTCCCATCAATTTGGTAGTCTATTCCTCCCGGTTAATGACCTACCGCTCATGGTCGATTTTCGACTGTTTACAGGATGTTTACTCTTGAGCAAAATGTTGTGCAAATAAATCTAATGCCATTAAAAAATGATGGGCAACTAAATTACCAGTAGAAACAAAAAATAGATAGCGAATAAACGAAGGTAAATCTGAGCAATTGTCAAGAGAATTGACAATTCGCTACAAAACTATCGGTTTATTTGCCCAGATGTTCAAACAATCGTTAGAATAGTCATTACTAAGCGTGCGCAATTACAGATTGCGCAGATACGTTTGATAGTGAAAGAGCAAGATCGCGGTCTCTTGGGGAGGAGACATCGATGAAAGCAAATTCAGACAAATCTAAGCAGAGTAATAAAGCGACGCGCCGTGTGCTGGCAGGCGTTTTGTGCGGAGCCTCCGTGTTGAGCCTGGTACTGTCGCTCGTCATGCCTCCAATCTCGCAGGCCATTGCCAACGATGCCCAGACGGTTTCTGCCGAGGAAACCGTAACGGCGGGTGGTTCCTCAACTGAGTCTACTGATGTAGGAAACACCAACAACGGTGATACCGAAAACCAGAATAGCGACGATGCCGAGAATGGCGCGAGCGAAGACGCCGCTGCCGCAGGCCTGCCGTCCGACGACACGAAGGTCGAGGGTGACACGCAGCCTTCCGACGCACAGCCCGCGGATGATGATAATAACGATGAAAACGCTATCGCTCCCGTCAGTGCCGATGGCTATACCGAGGTAAGCGGCGATGTTGCTGGGGTGTTTACCAATGGCGGCAAGTTCCGACTGACGGATTATGCCTATTCGGATAAGCAGATCACTATCAGCAAAGACACCACCATCGATCTTAACGGCAACATGCTCTGTAACCGTTCTGGCGGCTTAGACTCCTTCTTTGTGGTCGAAAACGGAGCCACGCTCACTATCGAGGATTTAGGCCAAACAACAATAGATGCACCAAGTTCGGTCGATACGGCCAATACGCCGGCGGGTCAGCTTGCGAGTATGGAGTGGGAAAAGGGAAGCAGCTCTAATAACGGCACTCCTAAGAGTCTTACTTACTATGAGACTAAGAGCACGCCCAAGACAGATGGACTTGGCACCACCGAGACTACGTACAGGCATTTCGTTACGGGCTTTGGCGCTATCGATGCAGCATCGGACAGCGGTTCCGTAAAGTATGTGGTCAACGTTGAAGCGGGTGGCATACTCAATCTCAAGGGCGGCATGATTACCACGGCTGCCAATCTGGGCAACAACGGTCATGTGATTTATTCCGAGGGTACAGTCAAAATCGAGGGCGGTTACGTCACCAACGGCAACGGCGGCGGCTGGGGCGGTGGCCTGTGCATAGCAGGCACGAATCCCAAACTCGAAATGACAGGCGGTGTGGTCGCGGGAAACAAGGCGGCTGCTGGCGGCGGCATCTTTGCTGACTTTACAGCCACCCTGAACCTTGCGGGCGGAATTATCTCTGGCAACGCTACGTATGGAAATCCCATCAACAATGGTGAAGACACCGGCGACGGTGGCTACGGTGGCGGTGTTTATACCAAGGGTGCAAACGTTACCATTAGCGGTTCTGCCTGTATAACTAACAACCGAGTCAACGATCGCATCACTTGGGATAAACTTTACAACAATGGCCTGCTCGGTGGCGGCGGCATTGCATGCACACATGGTGGCAAGCTCAGTATAGCGGACGGCTTGATTACGGCTAACTATTCCCATGAGGCTGGCGGTGGCGTCTACGCAGGTTTCTACAGTAAGAACAACGGCAAGAACATTAGCTTTGAAATGACTGGCGGCACGATTGCCGGTAACGAATCCGATAACGCCGAGGGCGGCGGTCTGCGTGTCGCAGGCGGCGAAGGTGGCGACAATGTTGGCACTACTGCAACAATTAACGCTGGCGAATCTGGCAAGATTTACATTACGAACAACAAGACGATGACGGGTAGCACCCCGAATCGTGGTGGCGACTGGGGCGGCGGCGGTGTCTTTATCCAGAAGGGCGGCAAGCTCAATATCGTAAAGACGCTGATCACTCAAAATGATGCCGGCGGCTGGGGTGGTGGCATCGGTGCCTGCCCCACGGGAGAGACGATTGTCTCGCACTCAAATGGTGCCGCAATCTACAACAATACGGATCATGGTTATGATGATCACATGTCTGCCGGAGGTAATGGCAAGAACGAGGACAGCGATTCTAAGTACATTACCTCAACTTTCAAAGAAGCCGGTCACCAGGATTTTTTCCTGGTGCGCAAGAATGACAGCAATAAGACGGTTGCAGTTGTGCTCGGCAAGATGCTCGGCGGCGGCTCAGCTGGCTGGCAGGGCACTTGCGATAATGCGAAGATAACCATCGATGCCAACGGCGGTGCCGAGGCCAAGTACATGTTCGGTTTGGAGGCCCATCCGACTGATGATGCCATAGCAAATGCGCAATTGGCAGCTACGACCATCATCAGCGGCAACTACTCGTACACCCATGGCGGCGGCATTATGACCAACGGCGACCTCACCGTCGGCGAAGTCAATGATCTGAGCGTTTATCCGAGCATGAAGCTCAATGCCACTAAGGTGCTTGTAGATGCAGACGGAAAGTCGCAAGAGCTTGAGGGACACGGGTACAAGTTTAAGCTGCTCCGCAAGGATGGTGCCACTGAGCCTTCTTGGAAAGAGGACGGCACATTAGATATGGGCAATTGCAGTGTTGCGGGCGAGGCGTCTGTTGACCAAACAAGCGGCGAAATCACCTTCGACTCTGGCAAGGACTATTCTTCGGGACAATACGTTTTCTATCTAGTTGAGGAACCCATCAGCGGCGAAAACGAATTAGACACCAAATTCGATAAGACCATTTACAAGATCGTGGCAACAGTTGATAGCAATCCATACAATATCGACCATCTCATGTCGATTCCAATTAAGTATTACAAGGTAAAAGAAGTAACAGTTTATAAAAAGAACGAGGATGGTAGCAACTTCGTAGCACTTGCCTCCGGAAGCTATTCCGTTAACACCTCGGATGACACGAAGACTACGGTTGTTATCGGTGGCGAGAATAACCCGACCTTTATCAACAAAATTGAGCCCTATGCCTCTGTCGGCTCCTGGACGCCAGCGGCGACTAAGGTCGTTGAGGGTGGCGAGATGAAGGAGTTCACGCTCGAGTTTGCGGATAACGAAGGGTTCGAGAACGCTGAGAGGGTTACGACTAAGGCCAACGGCAAAAAGTCCCAGAAGCTTTATTTCCCAAATATTGAGTATGACCTTGCCAGCTTGAAGCAGGGAGATTCTGATGATTCGGGTCGTGGCGCTAAAAAAGACTTCAAGTACTACGTGCGCGAGAGTACAGAGTTTTCGCTGTTCTCGCACTATACGTACGACAAGTCGGTCTATCGATTTGATGTCACGATGAAGGACAAGGAGAACGGTTCAATCGAGGCCGAGAAAGTGACCTTTACCAAAATCAAGGACGCTGACGGTATTGATATCGATCCCAACAAGCAGGTTCCCGTCGCCTTCGACGTCAGCAAGCCCGAGTCCACCCCCACCTTCACCAACACCTACTCCACCTCTTTGCCCCTTTCTGGTATGTCGGGCGTCACTCTGACGTACCTTGCCGGCGCGGCGGTGCTTTGCGCTGCTGCAGCCTGGATGCACATTCGTCGCAAGGCGAATGCGAAGGGAGGTGAGCATCGTGAATAAGAATGTTTGCTCCTTCCCGATCTTGTTTGCGCTGCTTGCCCTCCTGATCGGCACCTGCGCGGTTGTGTTCCCCGCATCCGCGCAGGCCGCGCCGACCTCGACCGGTTCCATCACGGTGAGCGGCACCGTGGCGCGCAGCTACGACGCCTACCAGATCTTTAGCGCCAACGTCATCGATGGCGACAACGACGCTAAAATCGCCACCGACCTTGCCTGGGCAAGCGATGCCGTGCGCGACGCCGCGCTGCCTGTGCTGCACAGCGCCGGCATGCCCAACTCCCAGACCACCGCGCAGGAAGCTGCCGAGTGGCTCAACGCCGATTCCCACCTTACGAGCGCGCTGAGCGCACAGCTCGCTCGTTCCCTCCAGAGCTCTGATGCCGCGTCCGTGCCCCTTAACGCGGGCACGGCGTCAGAGCTGCCCTGTGGCTACTGGCTCATCGTCGCCGACGACGACTCCATCGCCCAGGGCGAGGCTGGTACCGCGCCGGTCATGGCCCTGGTCGGCGGCAGCGCCGTCACCGTCAAGCCCAAGGCGGCGACGCCCAAGGTCCAAAAGCACGTGCTGGAGGACAGCACCGCCGCATGGCAGAAGGCCGCCGACGCCACGGTCGCCGACGACCTGTACTGGCGCCTCTCTGCCACAGTCCCGGCGGGTCTTACCGCCTACGACACCTATACGGTGCAGTTCGTCGACACCATGAGCGCGGGGCTCGACCCCTCCAAGGTCGCCGCGAGCATGCGCGTGTACGTGGCGGCGGGCACGGACGGCGGCTTCGACACCGTTTCGGCCGACAAGGACGGCCGCGTCGGCACCGACCCCGCGAAGGGCTGGACCGATATCACGGCCCAGTGCGCCACCAAGGTAGCGGCCGACGGCAAGACCTTCACCGTGCGCACCGCCGACTTGATCGCCGCGCTCGGCGGGGCCGACGCCTTCACCGCGGGTGCCCGCGTGGTCGCCGTGTACAATGCGCCGCTCAACAGCGCATGCAACCACGGCATCGCGAAGGGCAACCCCAACGAGGTCTACTTGCGCTACCCGCGCTCTCCCTTTGCCGACCAGTCCGGCGACGCCGGCTTCACCCACACGCCGAGCGACGATGCGTGCGCCTACACCCGGGATCTCGCGCTCACCAAGCGCGGTAGCGACGGCGACAAGCCGCTGCCCGGGGCGGTCCTGAACATCGCCGACGACCGCGGCCGCACGCTAGCGGCTGACGGCACGTGGGATGCAGAGGGTAAGGCCACCGTCACCACGGGCGAGGACGGTCGCGTGGCCGTCTCGGGCGTGGACTCGGGCAAGCTGGAGGTCCGCGAACTCAAGGCGCCCAAGGGCTACACCGCCTTTGAGGGCACGCGCTCCGTGACGGTCAAGGCCGAGGGCCTGGACGTTGACCAGGTGGCCGCCGCCAAGCCCAAGCTCACCATCACGGCCGAGTCGCCCCTGCGCGCCGACAGCGCGGACGGGTCGACGGGCAGCCTGGAGGCGTCGATCATCAACACGCCCACCGGCACACCCCCTAGCATTACCACCGGAGGCTTTATGCCCTTGACTGGCGATATGGCAATGTACGCCGTGGCCGCCGCAGCGGTCGCCGGAGCTGCACTGATCGTGGTCGCGCTCCTGATCAAGCGGGGAGGTGGCAGCCATAAAGAGTAGCTGGCAGCCCCACAGAGAGCGGGGCGAGACGTAGCGAAGTAGATGCTAAGACACAGACAGATGATGATCGATCGAATGGGAATCAAGCAGAAAGCAGAGGAAAAGAAGATGAGCATGAGCAAGAACATCGCACGCCTGGCAGTAACCGCCGGCCTCACAGCAGCGCTGAGCTTCGGCGGCGTCATGGCCCCGGTCACGATGGCGTTTGCTGCTGAGGGTAACACGACCGTGACGTTCAATGATCCTGATTATGCAGCGTCCACGACCTATAAGGGTATCCAAATCTTCAAAGCGAAAGTGACCAAGGACAACGGGACCACGTCAGTGAGCAGCATCGAGTGGGCTGGCACTGGCACTGAAATCCAGACGGCTGTCGTTAATGCCATCAAGAAAAAGGACAATACTTATTCCAGCGACAACGCACAGGATGCAGCCGATTGGTTGAGCGCCAACGCTGAGGGTACTGGAACCGGCTCGAAGGTCGCGAGCGACAACGTCTTCAGCTTAATCGCCGCTAACCTGAAGGACGGCACGGCTTGGCAGAAGACAACCAAGGGCGACGCATCCCTTTCTAAGCTCGACGCCGGCTACTGGCTCTTCCTTACTGATAACGCTGGCAAGCCTGACGGTAAGTCGACCGATGCGTTCACCTCTCCTGTGTACGCCGTGATTGACGGTACGAATACGACGGTGACAATTACCCCCAAGAAGAGCATCCCCACTGTCAACAAGCAGATTCTTGCCGCGACTTCTGCTGATCCCACGAAGCTGACAACTGGTTGGGCTGGCGTTGCCAACTCTCAAATCGGACAGGAAGTGACCTACAAGCTTACCGGTAAGGTTGCGGATAACTACGCCACCTATGACTCCTATGCATACAAGTTCACGGATACTCTTTCGAATGGCCTCGACTACGTGAGCGGTTCGCTTAAAGTCTATGCAGTGAACAACGGTGTTTATACTCCCATCAATAGCGGCTATGACCTGACTACTCCAACTGAGGACAACCGTGTTTTGACTGTTAACTTTGCCGTTGACAAGGCCACGGGCAAAAAGGGTCTCAAGGATATCGCCTTCGTAAATGCCGACACGGAGATTGTTGTCTTCTATAATGCGAAGCTCAACAAGAATGCCGTTACAGGTAACGGCACTGAGGGGAAGGGGGGAAACTATAACGCTGTTAAGCTCGAGTACTCCAACAACCCCTATACCGAAGGAACAGGAACGTCTGTCGAAGGTGGCGCTGGAGACTTCACCTTTAAGCTCAACCTCAACAAGGTTGATCAGGGCACCGAGAAAGGTCTTGAGGGTGCCGAGTTCAGTATTCAATCTGCTGATGAGGATACTTTGAATCAATATGTTGCTTCAAAAGATAGTTCAGACGGAACTGTCGTCGCTGGCCAACTTGTGAGATTTAGCGGAACGACTCTTCCGGACTATCTCAAGTTTGCTTCTGACGATATGGGAAAGATTGAAGCAAAGGGCCTCGATGCCGGTAAATACACGGTGACTGAGATTAAGGCACCAAGTGACAATTATGCCGTCGCTAAACCCTTCACATTTACTATCACGGCAAAGTATAAGGATAATGCGGCAGAGCTTGATGAAATTACGATCACTCCCTCCGAAAATGCCAACCATCGTTCCGATATCGCTTTCGGCGCGCTCGACAACACTCCGGGCGATAATAAGCTGGGTGCCACGGATGGTACCGCCGCTAATGTCCAAACCGGTGAAATCACCATCGCCGTCGGCAACACCAAGTCTGTTGGCCTCCCGCTCACCGGTCTTAACGGCGTGACCTTCACTTGGATCGCTGGTGGCGCGGTGCTGTGCATCGGCGTGGCGCACCTCATCCGCAGCCGTAAGCAGGCTGAGGAGTCCGAGCAGGAGTAACGCTCGCTCACCCATCCCTTTGGCAGGTGGGATGTGATGGCCATGAGACTTGCGGACACTTTTCTCGTCTATCCACGTTCTTGCTTTGCCATTCACTTTTCGGGGCAGACTCCGCACTGGAGTTTGCCCCGTTCTTTTTGAACAGCGCAGCCGGGGCGCCGTCGCTCGTATGATCGAGCGTATGATTAGCGAACAAATGTTTGCAAATATTGCGTTTACCAGCTGTAAGTGCGAGTGCTCGCAGTAAAATACCCTTACGACGCATTCCGTGCGCGGGCGGCCGACGACTCGATCGGAGGTCCCCAAATGCTGAAATTCCTTAACGCGCTCGCCGCCCTCGCGGCGGTAGGCTCGTTCGTCATCGCGTTTCTTGACTCGTATGAGGTTCGGTTTAAGGTCCGTAGGCGCACGCGCGGTGCGGACGGTAGAAGGCATTTGCGCCGCAACAAGCGCAAATAAGAATGCCCGGGGGTCGGATCCCGGGCATTTAACAAAAGCTGAAAACTAGGCCGCCCGCGCTCTCGTACACTTACGCGGGGTGCGTCGTTTTCTATTGACATTGTATCCCGAATCGCTCAGCCGATTCGGGACATTTTGAAAACTCAAATGCGGGCTTATCCTTGACTGGACGGTACGGTCTAGCTGCGTTGTCCGGCGCATGAGCTCGCTAATCGGCTATTATTTGTTTAGACAACTTGAGTTGTAAAGGAGTGACCGGTGATGGTGCAGGGCGCCAAACATATGAAGAGCAATAACGCCGCGGTCAACGGTGGCTCAAGCCCTCAGCCCAAACCTCAACCAAAGCCCAAGCGCCGTCGCAAGCGGCTGCCGCGCTGGGCCGACCGGCTCATCACCATCGTCATCATCCTTATTGGCGTGGGCCTTATGACCTGGCCGTGGATCTTGGACCGGCTCGAGGCCTCGGGCGTGTTCAACCAGATCAGCACGGTGTCCAGCACCGTGGACGCGCTGTCTGCCGAGGAGCGCGAGCGCATCCTGCTCCAGGCGCGCTCCTTTAACGAGCAGCTGGCGGGCGAGACCACCGAGCTTCCCGCCGACCAGATCGAGCCCTACGCCCAGCAGCTCATCTTTGACCGCGACCCCATGATGAGCTGGGTCGAGATTCCCTCCATCGACGTGAGCATGCCCATCTACCACGGCACGAGCGAGGAAGTCCTTATGGCGGGCGTCGGCCACCTGGAGGGCACGAGCCTGCCGGTGGGCGGCGCCTCGACGCATTGCGTGCTCACCGCGCACTCGGGCATGCGCAACCTGAGCATGTTCGACGATATCCACTCGCTGGAGCCCGGCGACCTGGTGCTGCTGCACACCATGAGCAAGACGCTCGCCTACAAGATGGTGGACTCCGAGGTGGTGCTGCCCGAGGAGATGGAGTCGCTGACCATTGAGCCCGGCGCCGACAAGGTGACGCTCGTTACCTGCACGCCCTATGGCGTGAACGATCATCGCCTGCTGGTGCATTGCGTGCGCACCAAGTACAGCAAGAAGGATGTCGACGAGCAAAAGTCGCTGGCCGGCCGCCACTGGGGCAAGCGCGAGTTTGCCCTGCTCATCGTGGCCGTGGCCATTTTGCTGTTGCTGCTGGACATCGTGATCCACGCGGTCCGCAAGCGCCGCAAGGCCAAGGCCTCGGCATAAGACATTCTCCAGAACCGCCACAAAGGGGACAGGCACCTTTGTGGTGGTCGGGGACTTCCAAACCATCACAACATTCGATGAAAATCACGATTTTGGCGAAAAGCATCGAATGTTGTGATGGTTTTCGTTGCGGTCGGGACGGTCTTCGTTGCGGGCGAGACGGTTTTCGCTATGGACGGTGCGGTTTCGCTGCAGAACCGCCAGCCCACAGCCCGCCAGCCTGCCACCCTCGTTACGTTTTCGCTGCATTTGGGTAAAGCGCCTGCTCCAAGTCGGCGTTGCCCTGTATACTAGAGCGGTTTAACTGTTATGCGGAAGGGAGCGCCTATGGCACTCAGCGAGAAAGACGTGCGCGGCATCGCCGAGTACGCAAAGATCGCACTGACCGATGACGAGCTCACCCAGATGACGTCCTACATGAACGATGCCGTCCAGATGCTCGAGCCCGTCTTGCAATATGACTTGCCCGACGTGGAGCCCACGTTCCATCCCATCGGAAGCCTGTCCAACGTGATGGGCGATGACCTGCGCGAGCCCGAGCGCGACCTACCGCTCGACGTCGCGCTCGAAAACGCCGGCAGCGTGCGCGACCGCTACTTCCGCGTGCCGTCCATTTTGGGAGAGGGGGAGAGCGAGTAATGGCGCAGAGCTTCGATTCCCTTACCGCCGCCCAGATCGCCGCGGGCGTTTCTGCCGGCGACTTTACCGCTACCGAGGTGGCCCAGGCCTCCCTTGCTGCCATCGAGGCGCGCGAGGGCGGGGTCCAGGCATTCCTGCAGGTGGCGCCCGAGCTTGCGCTCGAGGCCGCCGCGCGCGTGGATGCCGACCGTGCCGCAGGCAAGCCGCTGCCCCCGCTTGCGGGCGTGCCGCTGGCCATCAAGGACAACATGAACCTCGTGGGCACGCGCACCACCTGCGCTTCCCGCATGCTCGAGAACTACCAGAGCGTCTACACCGCTACCTGCGTCCAGCGGATGCTCGATGCCGGCTGCCTGCCCATGGGCAAGGCCAACATGGACGAGTTCGCTTTTGGTAGCTCTACTGAGAGTTCGGCCTTCCATCGCACCAACAACCCCTGGGATACCGAGCGCGTGCCCGGCGGCTCCTCGGGCGGCTCCGCCGCAGCCGTCGCCGCGGGCGAGGTCGCTCTCTCGCTGGGTTCGGACACCGGCGGCTCCATCCGTCAGCCGGCGTCGCTGTGCGGCGTGGTGGGCTTTAAGCCCACGTACGGCGCCGTGAGCCGTTACGGCGTGGTGGCCTTTGGCTCGTCGCTCGACCAGGTGGGCCCCTTTGGCCGTACGGTCGAGGATGTCGCGCTGGCCATGAACGCGCTTACCGGCGCGGGCCACGATCCGTACGACTGCACTAGCCAGGATTGCGCCGTCGACTTTACCGAGCATCTCAACGACAGCATCGAGGGCAAGCGCGTGGGCATCATTCCCGCGTTTATGGAGGCCGAAGGCCTGACGCCCGAGGTCAAGGCCGCTGTTCAGCGCGCCGCCCAGGAGCTGCAGAACCAGGGCGCCGAGCTGGTCGAGGTCGACCTGCCGCACCTGGACGCCGCCATCGCCGCCTACTACGTCATCGGGCCTGCCGAGGCGTTCTCCAACCTGGCACGTTTCGACGGCATTCGCTACGGCTATCAGGAGGAGGGCTGCGCCAACCTGTCCGACCAGAGTTCGCTCTCACGCGCCCACGGCTTTGGCGCCGAGGCCAAGCGCCGTCAGATGCTCGGCGCCTACCTGCTGAGCTCGGGCGTGTACGACAAGTACTACTACGCTGCGCAAAAGGCCCGCACGCTCATCACGCAGGACTACGATGCCGCGTATGCCAAGGTGGACACCATCCTCATGCCCACCTCGCCGCGCACGGCCTTTAAGTTTGGCGAGATCAGCGACCCCACGCAGATGTACCTCTCCGACCTGTACACCATCTCGCTCAACATTTGCGGCAACGGCGGTATCTCGGTGCCGCTGGGCCTGGGCGAGGATACTCAGCTGCCCGTTTCTGCCCAGCTGGTGGGTTCGGCCTTTAAGGACCGTCAGCTGCTCACGTTTGCCCGCGCTCTGGAGCGCGGCTTTGCCGATGCCGCCACGGGTGCGCCCGCGCTTTCCGTCGCGCCCGATTTTGCCGGGAAGGGAGGCGAGCTGTAATGAAGGAGCTTTCCGAGGTCCTGCAGGATTGGGAGGCCGTGATCGGCCTGGAGATCCATACCGAGCTCACCGCACTCGATACTAAGATGTTCTGCAACTGCAAGCTCAGCCACGATGACGAGCCCAACGCCAACGTGTGCCCGGTGTGCCTGGGCCTGCCCGGCGCCCTGCCGGTGCCCAACAAGCGCGCCATCGAGAGCATCGTCAAGGCCGGTCTCGCCACCAACTGCGAGATCCAGCGCCACTCGATGTTCTACCGCAAGCACTACTTCTATCCCGACATGGCCAAGAACTTCCAGACCACGCAGGGTCCGGTCGCCTTTGCCATGTACGGTCACCTAGATCTGGACGTGACCGGTCGCGGTGCCGCCGAGCGCCCCGACTGCGCGTTTGGCGAGGCCGAGGCCCAGAGTCTGGCGAGCGCCTCGGCCAACGCCGAGGGCCTGTCCACGTCCATGACGTCGACCATGCGCGAGGGTAACCAGCGCGCCGGTCACCTGGCCAGCTACGACGCGTCCAACCTGCAGATGCCCGAGCGTCGCGAGGACGGTTCCTACACGGTGCCCATCCGCATCCTGCGCATCCATATGGAGGAGGACGCCGCCAAGATGGTCCATGTGGGCGGCGCCGAGGGCCGCATTACCGCCGCGGCCGAGTCGCTCGTCGACTACAACCGCTGCGGCACGCCGCTCATTGAGCTCGTCACCGAGCCCGATCTGCGCACGCCCGAGGAGGCTCGCCTGTTTATGGAGAAGCTCCGTCGCATCTTTGTGACACTGGGCATCTCCGACTGCTCCATGGAGAAGGGCTCCATGCGTTGCGACGGCAATGTGTCGCTGCGCCGCCGCGGCGAGACCAAGCTGGGCACCAAGACCGAGCTCAAGAACCTCAACTCGTTTAAGAGTCTGCATGACGGCCTTGCCTACGAGATCTGCCGCCAGGCCGAGGTGCTCGAGGAGGGCGGCATTATCTACCAGGAGACCCGCCACTGGGAGCCTAGCCGCAAGCGCACCGTTGTCATGCGTGTGAAGGAAACGGCAGACGACTATCGTCTGTTCCCCGATCCCGATCTGGCGCCGTTCGATCTGGACGACGAGTTCATCGACCGCTGCCGTGGCGAGATCCCCGAGCTGCCCGATGCCAAGCGTGCCCGTTTTGAGGCCGACTTTGGCATTAAGACGGCTGATGCCGAGCAGATTGCCGGCGACCCCGAGTTTGCCGACTTCTTTGAGGCCGCCGCTGCCGGTATGGCTGGCAAGGAGGCCCAGACGGTCGCAAACCTGCTGGTCAACGAGATGATCGCCTACCTTAAGGGCGCCGGCGTCTCGCTGGCCGAGTCCGGCATCGCGCCGGCTCAGGTGGCGGCGCTTGCCAAGCTGCTGGCGACCGATGCCATCAGCTCCAACCAGGCGCACGAGGTCTTTGAGGCCATGGCCCAGACCGGCGACGATCCCAACAAGATCGTCGATGAGCGCGGTATGCGTCAGGTGAGCGATGCCGGCGCGCTGCAGCCGATCGTGGACGAGGTGCTGGCTAACTGTGCCGAGCAGGCGCAGCAGTATCGTGGCGGCAACCAGAAGGTCATCGGCTTTTTGGTGGGCCAGTGCATGAAGGCGAGCCGCGGCAAGGGCAACCCGAAGCTCTTCAACGAGTTGCTGAGAACGTCGCTCTCGTAAGCGGGAACCCGGGAGCCCCGGCAGGGCGGGTGCTTCCTCAAAATTTCGAACAGTCCTGCGCAAGACGAAGGCCACATTAAGTGGCCTTCTTTGCGTGCGGAACT
>OLRE01002860.1_pt1 | contig 13258 bp, 7 predicted proteins | sample 1672461 | NCBI WGS metagenome assembly OLRE01 (sample SAMEA3136688, study PRJEB25190) | human gut metagenome | biome: human gut; feature: human-associated habitat; material: faeces | place: Austria | collected 2013
ATCTACCCCCAGTTTAACTGGGGGTTTACTCATGCCTTTTCGGCGGACAAATAAACCCCTTTTGCCGGCAAAGCATTGTCAAAAGGGGTTTTCACTGCAATAAAAAAATCCGCCGGTCTTTCGACTGATGGAAAATGGTGCGAGCGAAGGGACTCGAACCCTTATGCGCAAGGCGCAGGATCCTAAATCCTGTGCGTCTACCAATTCCGCCACGCTCGCATATTTTCTTATTATAGTTTGTAATGGAAACAGGGTCAAGAAAAGACCGGTAAAAAACCTTCTCCGCAAAAACAGAGAAGGCAGCCTGTAAAAAAATTACTTTGTTTCATCAAGAACAGCTGTGCAGTGTGGACAGCGGGTCGCATCATCGGCAATGGGTTCTTTGCAGAACTGACAGGTGCGCGCCGGTGCGGCTTCTTCTTTCGGAAAAGCCCTGTTCATCTGGCGGACCACAAGGAAAATCACGAAAGCGATGATCAGGAAATCAATGATTGTATTAAGAAACTGTCCGTAAGCGATGACAGGCACGTTCATTTCTTTGGCTTCCGCCAGTGTAGCCACCGGTGTTTTTCCCAAATTGATAAATCGATTTGAGAAATCAACACCGCCCATAATCATTCCGATGGGCGGCATGATGACATTTTCCACCAGGGAAGATATGATCTTTCCGAAAGCGCCGCCGATAACGACGCCGACTGCCATATCGACCACATTGCCCCTGACAGCAAAATCCCTGAATTCTTTCATCATGCCCATCTTATTTCTCCTTTTCATTCGCAAATATATTAATTTTTTTATACTATAGCACATCCTCATCTGCATTTCTACATATTTCTATATAGCTTTATAAAATTTCCGTGCTTCGATTGTTAATCTTCTGTCGCTTTCTTGCTTGACAAATAATTGCCATCAAGATACAATAGAAGCGTAAACAGAAGAGACAGCCATTGGCCGTGGCGTTTCTGCTCATTGTTGCTTCTTACACAACCTCTATGAAAAGCTTCCTTTCACCGGGAAGCTTTTTTCGTACTGCAAAAGAGAGAAACCGCCCGGGTTCCCCTCTCCTTTCATCATAGATACGGATTCTTCACTGCTCAGAATAACGCTTAACAGTTCCGCCGCACCTGCAGCATCCCTGCCCTCAACCGTAAAAAGAATCTCTGCTTTCCTATTTCTGTCTTTTTTGATTGGGGGAAACATCCCAATTGCTCATCTGCCGGCATCCATCCGCTAAAAAGCAGCGGATAAGCACCCGCTGCTTTTCTGATAACCGTTTTATTCCTTAATGAATGTATTTCCTGTCACTACAGGAACAGAGCGATCCTGCCGGACCATTTCTCCTCCCAGCGGATCGATGGCAGACGATACGGTAAGCATCGTGCAGAATGCTCCCCACACGAGAAGAACCACCTTGCTCTCCTTCAATTCCGCCGTCATCCTTCCGAAGAATCTTTTCATCGGCAGCCTGCTCCCTGCTGCGCCTCTTTTTTCTGATTCTGCCGGTGTATAATGATTGGCTGCTGTCATGAACTTCATCTCCTTTATCATCCGCTCTTGTACCATTTCCTTTTCTTGGCCTCATTATACCCACATGGGTATCTACATTCAATAATCATTTGCAAAATAAAGTCCATTAATGGACAATTCGCGCAGATTGTACATTGAATGGCAAAATCAGTCATATTCCCTGCACAATAAAAAACTCACAGCAGATCTGTGTAAAATCTCCATACACGAAGAGACTGCCATGAGCTGTAAAAATTTCCAGCCGGAAAAATAAAATGAAACCTCATACCGGCAAGAACATTTCCTTTCTGTTTTTCACTTATTTCCCTTGTCCGTACGTCGCATTCGGGCCGTGCTTTCTTTGGTAGTGCTCATCAAGGATGTATGCGGGAAGCGAGGCCGAAGGGTTCAATAATTTTGTTTTCAGCGCCATTTCCGCCGCCGTCTCCATGACGACCGCATGGTACACAGCGTCCGCCGCATTTTTCCCCCAGGCAAAAGGCCCGTGGTTCCGTACAAGGGCACCGGGCACGGCAAGCAGCTCGTATCCGCGGCATCGCACAGTTTCTATAATGACGGCACCCGTATTTTTCTCATAAGCGCTTTTCGTTTCTTCTTCCGTAAGCGCCCTTGTGCAGGGGATATCCCCATAAAAATAATCCGCATGGGTCGTACCGAGGGCAGGAATATCGAGTCCCGCCTGGGCAAAAGCTGTGGCATTGACGGAATGGGTATGTGTCACACCTCCGATTTCAGGAAACGCGCGGTACAGCGCCAAGTGGGTCTCCGTATCGGAAGACGGTTTCCATTTCCCTTCCACTGTTTCTCCCGTCTCCGCATCGACTGCTACCATGTCGCCCGCTGTCATGCTCTCATAAGGCACACCTGACGGTTTGATGACCATAAGGCCTTTCTCCCGGTCGATACCGCTCACATTCCCCCATGTATAGATCACGGCACCCCGTTTCACAAGTTCCAGATTGGCGGCGCACACCGCTTCTTTTAATGTCTCCAGCATAGAACCCTCCTGCTTTTTCTTTTTAATAACAGTACAAAACCACACCCTGTTATTTTATTGATTTACGCTTTACGGTTTTTATCAATTCTCCCATAAATTTCTCTGCCGCGCTTCGGATGACGATTAACGTTCCCCTCATTATGACACCTTTTCCTCCAATTGTCATTCTGAATGGACACAAGAATGCTGTTCGAGAAAAACGGGAAACGGGACGGTGACACAGAGTAAAGAATCTATGACTTTGAATGGCATCTTACTGCTTTCCTTACCACGGTAACAGATCCTTCACATTTGCTTCGGATGACGATTAACGCTCCCCTCACTACAACAGCAAATCCTTTGCTGATGTTTCGTATGACACCTAATGGAAATCATATGTTTCGGCTTTTAACTCACAGCTAACGGCTAACAGCTCACAGCTAACAGCTTGTAGCTGACAGCTCACAGCTGATAGCTTTTATCCTCTTCCTCCAATCGTCATTCTGAATGGACGCAAGAATGCTGTTCGAGAAAAACGGGAAACAGCAACATGACACCGAGTGAAGAATCTATGACTCTGATGACGCCTTACCGCTTTCCTCACCACGGGTATAGATCCTTCACCTTCGCTTCGGATGACGTTTAACGTTTTCCTCACTACAACAGCAAATCCTTTGCTGTTGTTTCGTATGACACCTAATGGAAATCATATGCTTCGGCTTTTAACTCACAGCTAATAGCTAACAGCTAATGGTTAACAGCTTATAGCTGACAGCTGATAGCTTTTATCTTCTTACCGCTTTCCTCACCACGGTAACAGATCCTCCAGATGACGTCTGACTATCAGCTTATCCTCACTCATACAAAAATACGGTACCCATCACATCTGATGAGTACCATATTTTATGTTTCTTAAGTTATTTCCTTACCCTTGCTTTCCGTTACACTTTCGGGGAAATATGAGAACCGTACACATCGCGGTAATCATTTTTCGCCTTATCGTCTTCACTGTTGACGCGGACACGTTCTACCTTGTTTCTGTCATTGTCCTTGCCGGAAATGCGGTCGACACGGATACGATCCAGACGGATCTGGCGGAGTTCCGGTTCGAACTCATTCATGGCTCTGTCCATATTGTCATCTACCGGCGCTCCATTCTTCAATGCACGATAGAACATCGCCGCAAATTCATAGCGGGTCATAGTACGGTCGCCGCCAAACATGCCGTCCGGATACCCTTCAAGGATACCGTTTCCTGCCAATGTAGCCACATATTCATAAGCCCAGTGGTTTTCCGGCACATCGGGGAAGTCCTTCTTTTTACCCATATCCAGGATGCCGAGAATGGAATTCATTTTCTGCTCCATGGTATCCAGACGTTTCTTCAAATCCTTATTCTCATCACGGAGATCGACGATTTCTTTCGCCATGGCTACTTTGGATGTGGATACATGGTTGCCCTGCCCCAGCTTCACGCTGACTCCGGCATTTACCATGTTTTCTCCTCCGCCGAAGGAACCTCCCACGCTGAACATGGTGTCTTCATTGGGACGGTAGAATGCCCCTACCGCGACTGCATGGGCGTCTTTGTAGTTGCCGTAGCCCGCTGCCACATCCCACTTGTCATCGGGGTCAAAGTCCAGCGGATGGAGGGCGGCCAGTGCTGCCGCTCCTGCTCCTACTCTGTCCATCCGGTCGCCCAGTTCATTGATGGCTCCTCCTATGTTGTTGATTGTCTGGTTTGTTTTCCACAGCTGTTCCCCGTTGACAGCATCGGTGCTGTTTGCGCTGATGTCTCCGGCTGCTACGTTGGTAATCCGTTTGCCGCCTGCGTCAACGCCGGTCTGTGTGATACTCGGGCCGTTCTTGATCGTCAGGCCGCTGCTATTCATCACCGTATTTCCCGCGGTTATTGTCTTGAAGGTCGGTGTATCGACTACAGCTACTTTGTACTCCGTGCCGCCGTTTGCATTCGTCCCCGTTGTCACGGAAATATTGCTGCCTGCCGTTACGGAAGAATGCTTGCCTGCCTGGCCGGATACAACCTTCAGCTGGTCTTCCGTCGCCGCCTGTCCGCTGGTGATATTGTTCGGATCCCATGTCTTATTGGTCAGTCCGTTCACTGTACCGGCCGTGCCATTGACAGTCACCTGTCCGGCCTTGATCGTACCTTCGGTACCTTTAATGCTGATCTGCTTGGAAGGATCACTTCCCAGCGTAATATCATCATTCAGGTTGACATGGTACGTTTTGGATCCGTCAGCATTCGTTTCAGAAGTCACCGTCGTATTTTTGCCGTCTGCTACTTTCGTGGTGGCACTGGCTGCCGCTTTTTTCAGCTGGCTGACATTGACGGCATCGGTATCCGCCTCGCCTGCCGCTACATTGGTGATCTTCTTGCCGCCTGCGTCGATTCCCGACTTGGTAACACTGGGGCCGTCCTTGATCTTAAGTCCGTCTTTGTCGACTGTCACCGCCGTATTTCCAGAACCGTCCTGAACGGTAAGCCCGTCGGTATCCATTCTCGTACGGCCTGTGGTGACACTATTCAGCAGGATATCATCCTTAAGCCCCACTCTGACTCTGCCGCCCTCGACTCTGGTGGAAATATTCTTACCGTCACCTACAACGTCCACAGTTTCGCCAAGCTTCTTCTTTACTTCATTCCCGTCTTCCGCTTTTATGCCGAAGCCCTTATTGATGATGTCCGAACCCTGACTTTTCAGCTGACTGACATTAACCGCGTCTGTGCCGTCCACACCATCGGCCACGTTGGTGATTTTGTTGCCACCGTTATCAAGGCCATTCTTGGTGAGGGATACGGTGTTTCCGGCTGCACCGTTGCTAATGGTTATTCCGTTATTGTTGATGAATGTATCGCCGGCAGTTATGCTTTCCAGGCCCTTCAGAGCTTTGGCAAGGCGGACTTTCAGATTGTTATTGCCATCGGATACGACGCCGAGGTTGTCTTCTGTCGTCAGCTTGCTTTCGTCTGTAATGCCTCCGACGACGTTCACCTGTTCGTTCAGTTTCTTCTTGATGACCGCCCCCGTATCACCGCCGTATTTCATGCCGTCATCCAGTGTGGCTACGTCATGCTTCTTTCCGTTTTCTTCAAGAACGAGACGGGTAACATTAGTGCCGTCAACAGCCGGCTTGGCATCTCCGCTTTTCATCGTAAGCCCATTAGCACCGTTGGCACCGTTCAAGCCGATGGAGCCGTCTTTACCGTTGATAGCGACAGCAGAGCCGTCTTTACCCTTGACTCCGATGGAACCGTTTTTACCGGCCGCACCCGTTTTACCGACAGTAAGCTCGTCATTCAGCTTCAAATTATAAGTAGCTTGACCATTATTGTCTGTTTTGGTAATAAGCAGGTTTCCATCAGTACGGTTTTCCTGCCCGTCTACTTTGACGACGGTATGTTTCCCTGCCAGTGTCTTTACGTCATGCAGCTGGCTGCCGTTGACGGCATCGGTGCTGTTTGCGCTGACGTCTCCGGCTGCTACGTTGGTGATTTTGTTGCCGCCGTTGTCAAGGCCATTCTTGGTGAGGGATACGGTGTTTCCGGCTGCACCGTTGCTGATGGTTATTCCGTTATTGTTGATGAATGTATCGCCGGCGGTTATGCTTTCGAGGCCTTTCAGGGCTTTGGCAAGACGGACTTTCAGGTTGTTATTGCCATCGGATACGACGCCGAGGTTGTCTTCTGTAGTCAGTTTGTTTTCGTCTGTAATTCCTCCGATGACATTCACCTGTTCGTTCAGTTTCTTCTTGATGACCGCTCCTGTATCGCCGCCGTATTTCATGCCATCATTTAAGGTAGCCACTTCTTCCTTGGTGCCGTCCGGTTTCTCGTATACGATACGGGTCGTGGTTGTCCCCGGCGCGCCGTCTACTCCGGGTTTGCCGTCACGGGTAACGGAGATATTTGTTGTTACTCCGTCTTTCCCGTTGATACCGATTTTTCCGTCTTTGCCATTTTCACCTGTGGCCACGATTGTTTCGACTTTCAGGTTTTTATTCATCTTCACGTCGATTGTCGTATTTCCGGCAGGGTCTTGCGTGATAAAGGTTTTAAGGTTTTCTCCGCTGTAATCGTTATCGGATCCCGTGCCTTCCCCTTTAATGGTGATCTTGGAGCCTAATTTATTGGTCTGTACGCCGCCTACATTAGCGTCAAATTTAAGACCCGTAGCCGTTTGCGCCGCTAGTGCATCTTTCACTTGATCTTCTGTGGCAGCACGACCGGATACAATTTTATCTGGATTCCAAGTCTTATTGTCTAAACCTGTTACATAATTACCGGTTTCATTGTCTCCGGCTGCATTAGTCACTGTTTGGCCGCCTATAACAGCATCGCCGGCTTTCACAGTCTTAGCTGCCGTTACAGAGTCGAGATTCTTAAGGTCTTTTGCCAATTGAAGTTCTAATGTATCTGTACCGTTCGCTTTTACATTGATGTTGCCGGATGCACTTGCAAAATTATCAGAATCTGCCGCGGATACACCTTCACCTTGTACTTTTACCAAGGTGTTCAATTTATGTTTATTAACAGTCCCTGTATTATTGCCTGTAAATTGCAAGCCATCATCTAATGTAGCTACGTCATGCTTCTTGCCGTTTTCTTCAAGAACGAGACGGGTAACATTGGTACCGTCAACAGCCGGCTTGGCATCGCCGCTCTTCATCGTAAGCCCGTTAGCCCCATTGGCACCATTCAGGCCGATGGAACCGTCTTTACCGTTGATAGCGACAGCAGAACCGTCTTTGCCCTTGACTCCGATGGAACCGTCTTTTCCGGCCGCCCCCGTTTTACCGACGGTAAGCTCGTCATTCAGCTTCAAATCATAAGTGGCTTGACCATTATTGTCTGTCTTGGTAATAAGCAGGTTTCCATCAGTACGATTTTCCTGCCCGTCCACTTTAACGATGGTATGTTTCCCTGCTAATTCTTTTACTTCATTCAACTGACCGCCATTGACAGCATCTTTAGAGTTAGGGGCTACGTCTCCATCCGCTACATTGGTGATTTTCGCACCGCCGACATCTACTGTATTGGTAGTATCGCCAAGCGTAATCTTGGCTCCCGTTGTAGTACCGCCGGGAGCGGTCTTCTGATTAGAAATCGATGTGATTCCTGTCAGATCGCCGGATACATTCACCGCATAGGTTTTGACCGTACCATTCGCTCCGGCTTCTGTACCGGGGGTAACGGTCGTATTTTTACCATTGACAACTTTTACCGCATCCGCCGCAATATCGTTAATAACAGTCTTGCCCGCATTGGTAATGTTATCCAGGTTAGTATTCGCTTTATCACCCAGCTTGGTATCCATTGTAGGCTTATCGTAGTAATTATTGTTCAGATAGGTATTCACTGTATCACCGGTTACAGTCTTATTATCTCCGGCAGCAATCGTACCTCCGCCGATATTATTGATTGCCGTTTTTGTAGCTGCATCCAATCCTACTGTATAAGCGATAACGCCATTAGCATCTTCTGTACCGCCTGTCACAGACACTTTGCCGCCAGCTTCAGCAGCCAATGTTGTCTTGGTCGCACTGACCACATAATCAACATGACCATCTGCGGCAGTCGTATTTGTAACAGTCGCCTGCTTGTCCCCGGTAACAGTAGCTTTTGCTCCGGCAGCCGCCTTCTTCACATCTCCGATATTGGCTGCATTGGAATCTGTCGTTCCGCCACTGGCCACATTCGTAATAGGCGCATTATTCGCATTGATGCCGTTATTTGTCACATAGGTATTTCCGCCTACGGTCAGTCCGTTGTTATTGATGACCGTATTGCCCGCTGTGACGCTGTCCACTTTCAAATCTTTGGCCAGTTTGATATTCAGCGTATCTGTCCCATTGGATACCACGCCGATATTTCCATCCGTCAGCTTAGATGTATCTGTCACACCGCCGATGATATTCGTCTGTTCGCCTAATTTCCGGGTAAACTTGTTAGCCGCGGCTGCCGCGTCTTTCACATCGCCTGCATAGGCCACGCCTTTATCTACTTCTGAGGCTACCGCATATAGCTGGCTGCCATTAATGGCATCGGTAGAAGTCGCGGAAATACGGCCGGCCGCCACATTGGTAATTGTCCGTTCTGCGCCTGCCTTACCTACACTTACTGTGGAAGCCGGATTTACTCCTGCGAAATTATGTGCTACGCCATTGATTGTTGCGGAGGGTGTCGCTACAGCAGCTGCTGTTTCTGAACCATTGCCGATAGCCACAGCATTTTCATGGGCCACTTTTGTATTATTGCCAAGAGCAACACCATTCTTCCCTGTCACGGAAGCGCTGCTTCCCAGCACCATAGCCCCGTCAGCAGAAGCTGTGGAATTATTCCCTACCACATAGGCATTATCCGTTGTGATCGTATTCTTATAGCCGAAAGCACCTGCCGTATTTCCTTTGACCGTACCGGCAGTAACCTTTTTAATTTTATCGCCGTTGGCTTCTGTCGTTTCCGTAATGGTGGCGGAACCAATCGTATTGCCGCCACCGATAGCATAGGAATTATTCCCATAGACTTTGTTATCTGTACCGATAGCTGAAGAAGCCGCACCGGACGTGGTGCCGTCCGTCATATCAAAGCCGACCGTATTCGTATCGCCCAGAGATGTGGACTTATCTCCATAAGCACCCGCCTGGCTGCCGATGGCAAGAGAATTCTTCCCCCAGCTCCGTGCTATGACACCGATGCTGGTGCTTGCAGCCCCTTTTGACATCGAATTGACACCGATCGCCGTGGAACCGATACCGAAGGACTGGGTCATCGCGCCCATGGCTATGCTGGCTGCACCAATAGACGCGGTGTTCGACCGATACTTGCTGGTGCTGAGGGCGGCGTTCCCCAATGTCGTCCCGGGATATAACGCTGCCGTTTCCCGCTCAAATTTATTCTGCGCCCCGGCAGCCCAAAAACCGGGAACTGCCGCTTGCAGATCGGATGTTACCAGGTCAACGTCATTGCCCCCAATGGCAATGGAGGAATGACCAATAGATATCGCGTCCCCGCCGATAGCCATAGCCTGCGTACCGTAAACTTTTGCCAGACTACCGATGGCTATCGACTGTGAATATCCAGCGGCATCTGCCGGGTTGGTAGTGCCCTTTCTGATGATGTTTGCTTCCGCCCCGGAACCAAGAACTACATCGCCCCGGGATCCGTAAGAATGAGCTTCCGATCCCATGACGACAGCGCTGGATCCCTCCTGATTATGATACTGAGATACCGTACTCGTCGCCTGGCGGCCAATGACAACGTCTCCATTTTCCGCCGCATATGCTATATTCCCGATAGCGATGGTGCTTGCAGAATACTGCTCACCTACTCTTTTTTGTCCCCCTGCATGTGCGCCGCGACCGATAGCGACACTATTTTCGGCTGTTGCATCTGTTTTAGCATCATAACCTACAGCAGCAGAATTCACCCCATTAGAAGTTGTCAAAGGGCCAACAGCAACAGAATTACTTCCTACCGCCTTAGTACTATCACCCACTGCCGTACTACCACTACCTGTAGCAGCAGCACCCGAACCATACTGTGTGTTCGCTTCCGCCACCCCCGGCATCAGGCATCCAGTAAGGGCAAGAGCACACAGAAAAGCATGGAAAGACAGGCTCTTCTTTTCATAAACTGCTCCATTTTTCCCGCAGCGGCCGGCAACTTCCGAAACCACCACATAGCAGTGTTTCACCCGGCTCCAAATAACTTTGTAAATCTGATTCATGATTTTCCTCCCATCAAACTAAAAAACACGCACTCTCTATAAGGAATTGAATGGTTTATACATCTCTTCCTTTATCATATTATACATTTGTAATATTATCTTATAAAGTTATTCATTATAGTTTAATTTAGTTTACCAAATGCACCTTTATTAAAGTATTTCACCGGAGATTTTCCATATTCCCGGCCCCTTTTGCTGTCCGCTTGATCCATTCCTCTTCCTTTGCATATATTCGCCCGGGATATTCGGCACAGAAAAACTTTCGGGGAAACATTTAAAAGTAGACCATTAGTATACTTACGGATTTCATACTATCATTCGGATAAGAAAAACAAAAATATCATTTATTTAGAAAGACGCTTTTGCTCCTTATCTCAGCAGTATTGCCGTTCATAAGCATGACAAAGCCGGTTTTACGTTAAAAGATGGAGCCTTCAATCTCCCACGATGAACAAAAATAAAAGGCTTTCTCCTGAAAGCATATGCTATCGAAGAAAGTCTTTTATCTTATTCCTAATTTAGAAAGACATCTTATCCAATTAGGACGCAACGCTGTTCATGAACTGAACTGTCAGCACTGACGGGTTGGAAACAATTCCCAGAACGGTTACCCGTTGCCCCATAGGAACAACTGCACCATTGAGATTCACAAGAATTATATTCCCTTGGGCCGTACGGAAATTCATCAGCCCGCCGCCTGCACTGGATAAAACGCTGCCCACCGTGTAGACCTTTGTCCCTACAGGAAGTCCGGACAGATCCCATGCCACCTGATAAGCATCCAGATCCTCTATTTTCAGATCTCCCGGATTTACCTGATACCAGCTGGCGAGATCGCTTTTCACCGGTCCCATGAAATACCCTGCATCACGAGATGTCCGTGATACCATTGATATCTGCGACGGATATAAATTTTTTACATCCTTTCTGTAGCTGACTGTCCGCTGATTGGGAACCCGATCCTGATAAGATACATTTCGGATAACAAGTATGGGCTGCTTGGCTTGGTTGTAAGCCACATACCCTGTCGCCCGAAAAGGCGTATAACTCATTATCTTTCCTGCATGTTCCATCATAGCAGGAATTTCCTGTCCATCAGGGGTAACAAAACGATATACATTGTCTGTATAAAACCCTTCAAACTGGCCGGTGACAGTAATCTCATCTGCTGCTGTTGCCACACCGGGCATCAATAGCATCAATACCATTCCTATCACAGCAATCCATGATTTTTTCATCTGGAAGCGCCTCCTGATCTGATTAACCGCGGCCTTTAATGACGCGTACACGCTGAATATCAGGTGTGCCATCCTTATGTTTGGTGATGGTATCTACCCTAATACGTTCCAGTTCCGGTTCGAATTCTTTCAGTGCTCTGGCCATCCGGTCATCGGCAGCCGCACCATTCTGCATAGCCCTGTAAATCAAGGCAGCCATTTCATACCTGGTCATCATGCGGTCTCCGCCAAACTGTCCGTCCGGATAGCCCACGATGACACCGTTTCCTGCCAGCGTCGCCACATAATCATAAGCCCAATGGTTTGCAGGCACATCGGGGAAGAGCTGCATCTTATCCATATCCAGAGAATCCAGCGGTCTTCCTTCGGAAACCTTCATCAGCGCTCCCTTCATATTCTCCAGTTCAGCGCGAAGATCTTTGATTTCCTTTGCCATAGCCACACGACTGGTAGATACATGGTTCCCTCTGCCAATCTTGAGGCTGACACCCGCATTAATCATATTCTGACCGCCGCCCATAGATCCGCCGACAGAAATCATTGTGTCTTCATTCGGACGATAGTAGGCTCCTACAGCTACGGCATTAGCACCCTTATAGTTACCATAACCTGCCGCAAAATCCCACTTGCTGTCCGGATCGAAATCAAGCGGATGGAGAGCCGCCAAAGCAGCAGCACCGGCACCGACACGATTGATTCGATTATCCATATTATTAATAGCGCCGCCAATCTTGTTGAGGGCCTCATTCGTCTGATACAGCTGGCTGCCGTTGACAGCATCCGTTGAATTCTTACTGAGTTCTCCCGGTGCCACATTGATGATCTTCTTACCGCCTGCATTTAAACCATCTTTAGATACGTAGGTGGTTCCTCCTACAGTAAGCCCTTTATCATTGATAACGGTCGTCCCTGTTGTCACAGAGTTCAGGTTCAGGTCATCAGCAGTAGCCACTTTATAGTCCACGCCGCCATCTGCATTGGTTCCCTTTGTTACAGTGATATTTTTGCCTGCGCTCACAGAAGACTGCTTTGCCGCCTTCGTAATTTGCCCGGCTACGGCCTTGAGCTGATCTTCTGTTGCCGCCTGCCCGCTGGTGAAATGATTCGGATCCCAAGTCAGGTTTGTCAGCCCATTCACTGTGCCCTTAGAGCCATCTACAGTAACCTTTCCGGCTTTGATCGTACCTTCTGTTCCCTTAATGCTGATCTGCTTGGAAGGATCGGTTCCCAGCGTAATATCATCATTCAGGTTGACATGGTACGTTTTGGATCCGTTGGCATTCGTTTCAGAAGTCACCGTCGTATTTTTGCCGTCCGCTACTTTTGTGGTGGCACCGGCTACCACTTTGTTCAACTGACTAACATTGACCGCATCATGAGGATCTGTACCGTCAGCCACATTGGTGATCTTCTTTCCACCTGCATTCAAGCCGGAATCAGATACATAGGTTGTTCCTCCAACCGTGAGCCCACGGTTGTCAATAATCGTATTCCCAGTGGTTACGCTGTCAAATACCGCCTTCTTCGCCAGCATCAAATCAATCACAGTGTTTCCGTTAGCATCCTGGCTAATCTTGGTCTTGACATTCTGTCCGGAGTACTCGCTGTCCGCTTTCGTCCCTTCGCCCTGGATCTTCACGGTGCTTTCCAGTTTGTTCAGAACGGTTGCTCCGCTGTTAGCTCCAAAATACAGACCTTTGCCAAGCGTAGCGTTGTTGACCGCGTCTTTCAGGTCGCCGATGGTCGCCGCGCTCTTCTTCTGGTCT
>OLRE01002867.1_pt1 | contig 13232 bp, 17 predicted proteins | sample 1672461 | NCBI WGS metagenome assembly OLRE01 (sample SAMEA3136688, study PRJEB25190) | human gut metagenome | biome: human gut; feature: human-associated habitat; material: faeces | place: Austria | collected 2013
AGGTCGTCTAAACAACGGCGCGAGGGTTCAAATCCCTCCTACTCCGCCAAGAAAATCCCTCGTAGTTTCGTGAAAACTGCGGGGGGTTTTCCATTTGTACAGAATGACCCCGCGCGAAAGAAAACGGATAAAATAGAAGAACTTCCAAACTACTACCATATTTTACTACCAAACCATTATAACTACCAATGCGGGAAAATGCAACACTTTCCGACACATGGCAGCACACGCAAACAAAAACAGCCCCGAGGGCCAGACGGCTCCCGGGGCTGTTGCTATGCTATGGACTTACAGCTGTGTGCTCAGTGCACGCTGTTTTTCTTCTGCTCGTAGACCTCATCGGCAGCGATGGCGGCCTGGGTGAAGCTGTTGTTCTGCCACCAGGCCACCAGCGCGGCCACAGTGGTGATGCCGGCGGTCACCAGCTGCTCCACAGTGGCGCTCTCGATGGGCAGGATGGGCTTGCCGCAGGCGCTGAGGATCTGGTTAGTCAGGGCCAGCAGCAGGCAGGCGGTGCGGGCGATGGTACCGGCGGAGATCTTGTTGTTCAGGTTATTCATGGTTTGTCCTTTCTCTTTCGTGTTCGTTGGCTTCTAAATCTGCGATGCGGTGGTTGGCCACCTCAATGTCGCGCTGGATCACGGGGATCTTCTCCGCAAAGCCGTTGTGCTTGCGCACCTCGCGGGTCAGCTCCTCGATCTTGTACTCCATCACGGCATTGCTCTTGCTGTTGGCGATCATCACGCCAATCAGTGTCACCGCCCCCGTGATAAGGGCGGACAGGATAACGTCCATTGGTCTCACCCCCTCACAGCGTCCATCTGCTCTTTTTGGCGCGGGTGTCCACATGCACCCAGCCCTTGGCGCGTCCGCTCTTCACCGGGTAGCGGCCCACGCCGCCCCAGTCCGGCATCAGGCTCTCGGCGTATGCGGCCACGGCCTCCACGGTGGTGTCCGCCACCTGGATGTCCGCCGCCTTGCCCAGCAGGTGCTGGCTGGATTTGGAGCCGCCGACGGCGGTGTTGTGGGCCGCCGTGCGGTACCCGCTGGTGATCGTGATGGGCTTGCCAAAGTGCTCCCGGATGCACTGCAAAAGCATCACAAGGCTTTCGTCGATCATCACGACGTCGCTGCCGTCGCGACACCGGAACTCGCGCACCTTAAAGCCCGGTGCCAGCTGCCTGGCACCGTCCTTGGCAAGGCTGTACTGTTTGATTGCCATTTTGTCACGTCCTTTCTGTTTCGTCAGGTTCTTCTGTTTCCTCGTCCTTCTCGGATACTGCGGAGATGCCGTTTTCGGCCAGCAGGGCTTTCACGGTGCTGCGCAGACGGGCGGGCACCTCGTCCAGCGTCTTGATACCCTTGCGGATCAGGGCTGCATAAATTTTCGCCATCAATTTCCCTCCTTTTCTTCGTACAGCTCGCACAGGGCCACCTGAAGATCGGTGACACTGCTCTCCACGGCGGTCACCTGCGTCAGCAGGTCCGCCAGGGTGGGGTAGTGGTAGCCGGTGACCCAAAAAGTGATACTCGCATTTGTTGACTTTTCAAACTGAAAGTGCAGAGTACCCTCCGACCGGAACGTAGTTGTGGAGTAAGTAGCGACGGCGGAAGCGTCAAGGTTGTGATAAGTCGACCCGCCGCGTGCAATATCGACTTCGGTACCATCGCCGCGTTCCGATTTAGATTTGATATGCACATAATCCACGCCATCGGGAATCTGGATGTCGTAAGACCGAATCATATTGTGGTTCGAGGCAGCGGCAGTCACCGTAGTGTTCCACACCAGCCGGGGCTCCGACTTTACCGCCACGGCGGCAGCGATCTTGTCATTGAGCGTTTTGGCGCTGAGGGTGCCGTCCGGGGCGATGTCCAGCGCTTCGCCCACTTTCACGCCGCCCAGGGCGTCCGCTGTGGCGGCAGGTAGGGTGTAGGGGGTGCCGAACTTGGCGTCCGCCTCGGACTTTTTGTAGTAGTCAGAAAAGTCCACATTGACGGACGAGTCTTTCCAGGCCGAGGTAGCGGGGTTCCACACCCAGATGGTGCTGTTTTCCGCAACGATCGCCCAGGAACCAGCGGCCGCTGTGGGGTAAGCGTCACGCAGGTCCTGAGCGGTGCTGTAGTAGCCCTTGCAGCCGTTAGCGATGAACGTGATCCGGTCCGCTGCTTCTTTGGCGGAGCTGGCGTTATCCTGTGCGTTTTTCGCATCCGCAGATGCAGACGCAGCTGCCTTCTTGGCAGTGGTTGCAGAATTTTCCGCAAGCGTCACCGCCTTTTCCGCCGCCTGCTGTGCCTCCAGGCAGGTAGACACATAAGACAGCCAGGAGGACGAAGAGACGCCGGTGACGAAGAAATAGCTCTGCACGGCCACATCATCCGGGTAAGCGGCCCCGCCCACCCGGACAATGATGTCAAAGGTGCGCAGCTCGTAGCCGGTATCGGGGCCCATCACACACAGGTTGACGTGTACGTCGCCGGGGCGGCGCAAGGCCTGCTCGGCCAGCTCCAGTGTGATGATGTGGGCGTTGTCGGCGTCCACAGTCACGGCGGCGTGCTTGCCGCTGGTGGTGAGGATCTGGTCATACCAGCCGAAGTTGTTGGCCCCCTCGCCCCGGTACTGCACGGTGTACACCGCACCGTCCGGAGCCTTGTACGGGGTGCCGCCGTTGTAGAGGGCAATGCCGATGAAGCGGCTCTGCGCGTCCGACTGCATCACCGGGACGACAGGCGGCGCGCTCTGGGACTGGAAGTCCATTTTAAGGATCTGCATTCGATGCCTCCGAAGTGTCCGGGTCGGTGTACTCGATCACGTCGCCGGAATAGGATTTGCTGCCGGAAGAAATGGTGCCCGCCACGCTGTTGAGCTGCACGGCGTTCTTCTCGGCATGGTAGGGATAAACGGTATACTGGGCCACCTGCACGGTGGTGTTGGTGTGCCGGTCGCGGTCCATGAGCACCACTTTGTCATACAGGCCAAAGGACAGGTGTGCGTACTTGTCCGGGGCAAGCCGGGCCAGATCCGCAACCTGACAGCTGTAGGAGCGCTTGGGGAATGCGGCAGACTTGACCATGGCGTCAGCCTTGATCTTCAGGGCGGATTTGTCCGAGATGGAGCTGTCCGTCTCGCTGTGCCAGATGACACGGCTGTCATAGTCGTGGCACTGCGCCTCCACACTGATATCGCTCTTCCCGTACAGCAAAAGGGCGGTATAGTAGCTGTCGCCGGTCTCGGCCTTGCCTTTATAGTAGGGCTGTTCGGTCAGGTTCAGCTCGTCGGTGAAGTAGGTGCCGTTCGGGGTCCGGGCGCCGGGGTCCACAATGATCATCTGGCAGGCGGAAGTCGTGCCGGGCACGAGGAACCGCACAGGGTAGCTCTTCCACACGTCCACGGCTTTCTGGGCCAGTTCCAGCGGGCTGCCGGTGAACTTTTCAATGGCCAGCTTTTCGGTGGCCTTGTCCGGGGCAGTCAGCTCCCAGCCCGACACATCGCTGATGGCACGCCGGAGCGTGTCGGCCATGGTCTGGGGGCCTTTGCTCCAAATGCCAGTGGACACATAGTTGTTCCAGTTCTTCAGCAGGGTGGTGCACAGGCTGTCCAGGTCCAGCACGGCCTCATAGTCGGTGTAGTTCCGGCCCACATTGATGCTGGACAGTGCATAGGTCTGATCTTCGGTCTTTTCTACCAGCCGCACCCGCTCAGTGAGAAGGCGCATCTGGGGATGGCCACGGGGCAGGCTGAATTTGACCTCATCCTCCCAGCCGTTCCAGTTGTGCACGATGCAGTAATCATCACAATCCAGCGGGATGTAGTGACCGTCTGCGGCCACGATGGCAAGCACGGGCAACGCCTCCTTTACACAAAAATGGGGTAATACTCGACGTAACTCTGCCCGGTGTGGGCAAGGCTGTTTTCTCCGGCCCGGACGGTGGGCCAGCCGGAAATGCCGGTGACGGCCTGAAACAGGTTCTGGCCGTTGCACAGCACCTGCCGGGTGATGCCGTCCACGCACACGGTGTCACCGGCCTGCAGATCTTTGAGCACGCAGCTGCCGCCGTTGGGGTAGTGCACGGTGTGGCTGCCGGCCTCCGTTACCGTCTCTGTGATGCGGCACTCCATCTGCTGGGCGGTGCCCGCCGCAAAAAAGGTCTGGACATCCGCCGGAAGCACCAGCGTTTCCAGCGCCCCGTGCCGGTAGCCTGCCAGCGTGTAGGTGCAGCTGAGGATGCAGCCGTCGGTGTCCTGCTCCTGTGCCTTGCCGCTGTCCAGCAGCAGAGCCGTGTAGGTGCCGCCGTCCGGCAGGGCCAGCTCCACCGTGCCGCCCAGAAAAGCCGCCGTCAGGGCGCTGCGCTTGGCCGCTGCGTCGGCAGGGCTTGCGCCGTAGATGTCCACCGGCAGCGAGATGGAGCGCAGGCCGTACTGGGTGGAACAGAAGGTGATCCGGCTGCCTGTGTAGCTGGTGAGGTAGTTCTGGGTGAGAGTGCTGCCGCTGACATACCAGCTGGACAGCAGCATGGCCCCGAACTCGCTGGCCCCGTGGTCGTTGATATAAAAATCTTCCATGATTCATCACCTCCGGAAGCCCAGTTCCTCGTCCATGTAGGACGCGGTAGTGCGGGCCATTTCTCTGCCGTCCACGTTGAACACCGCCGTCAGGCTGCCGGTGTAGCTGGCTGTGAGCTGCTGCGCTGCACTGGAACCGGTGCCGTTCTGGGTGCGGGAAATGCTTTGCTGGTTTGCAGCGGAAGCGGCCTGCGTGCGGCGGGTGAGCTCTGCGGCGGTGATCGTGTCACTCTGGGTGTAGCCGCTGCTGTCCGGGTGCGGCAGGGCCGGTGTCTCGTCGGAGGCGCTGCCGTCATCGGCAGAGCCGCCTTTGCGGCCATACTTCTTCCACAGGAACAGCCCCAGTCCGGCAATACCGGCCACCAGCGCAATGATGGCAAAAACCTCCGGGTGGGCTGCAATCAGGCCGCCCACCTTGCCCACAAGGCCCGCCACGGCCTTGCCGATGGTGCCAATGCCGGACACGGCGGCGCCCACCAGCTTGCCCATGCCGCCGGAGCCGGACAGCCCGCTGGCAATCTCACCAATGCCCTGGATGGTGGCTCCGGCACCGTTTTTGATGCCGCTGCCAAAGATACCGGACACGGCCCCAAAGGCACCCTGCAGCCCGCCGCCGGCATAGGCCTCGTTGATGGCAGCCAGCGCTTTCTTGGCCCAGGCAGAAACAGTGTCCCGCTGGCTCTGGCTCACCTGGCCCCAGATGAGCTTGGTCACCGTCTCGGCAATGCCGGCCCAATCCTTGTTCTTGACGGCGGAAATGCCGTCCTTGATGATGCCAAAGATGCCGCTGCTCAGCTCGCTCTTGGCCCCGGACAGGGCCTCGTCAATGCGCTTCTGGGTGGCAGTGACGGAGGTGTCGATCTGCTGGGCGGATTCCTCCACCTTGTCCTGCACGCCGTCCACATAGGTGATGATCTTCTCGTAGGTCTCGCGGCCGCTGGCACCGATGCGCTCCCCGGCCTCGGTGACGGTCTGCTCCACATGGCGGGACCCGTCGGCATAGATCTTGGTCACCTCGGCGGTTGTGACGGTGGCCCCGTCCTTGTAACTGGTGCTCGTTTTCTTGGCCGTGTCGGTCAGCACCTTGGACATGTCGGCGTAGGACTTCGTCACCTTCTGGGTCACGCCGTCCACCTTGGTGGTTACCAGGGTGTATTCCCGCTCGACGCCGTTGACCATCTCTTTGCCGGATTCGGTCACCTTCTCGGTCAAGCGGTCAAATTCCTTGCCGGTGCTGTCACGGATGTGCTCGTTGACCGCTTCCACCGTGGTCTCCACCTGCCCCAGGGCATTCTGGGAGTATTTGGTGTAGTTGTCGGTGGTGGAGCGCAGGACCGTCTCTGTGACAGCCTTTTTGCTGGATTTCTTGGTGCTGGAACCGGCGGAGGACGGGATGTCACTGACGATGACCCCGCCGCCGGTCAGGTCGGCCAGCTCTTTCTCCGTCTGCGCCTGCTGCACCCGGCTGTCGTGCAGCTGTTGGCGGCGCTGGCGGTCGGCATCCGTGACAGTGCTCTTGGACTGGGATGCTTTCCAGCCCTCGTAGGTGTCAAAGGTAGAATAGCCGTCCTTGTTCAGGGCCTTGTTGAGCTTGAAGCTCAATCTGTCCAGCCAGCCGATGACCGTGGACAGGGCATTCTGTGCCGTGTTGGCCACGGCTGTGAACGCAGAGTTCACGCCGGCGCGGAACGTCTCGCTGGACGCATAGGCCGTGCCAAAGGCCCCGGCCAGAGCACCCAGCAGGGTGACCACGATGCCGATGGGGTTGGCGTTCATGACAGCGTTCAAAGCTGCCTGTGCCCCGGCTGCCACGGTGGCTGTGGTCTTATAGGTGACAAACGCCCCGCCGATGCTGCCCAGCAGCGGCAGCAGGACGTTTGCATTGTCGATGCAGCCCTGCACGACGCCAACGAGGATGGACAGTTCCGGGGTGGTCTGCCGCACGGCATCCAGCATGCCGTCGATGCCGTTGGTCTGCCAGCCCTCTTTGCAGGCAATGGCCAGATCGTTGCACTTGGTTACCGCCTCGCCAAAGGCAGTGGTCAGATCTTCCATGACCACGCCCGCCAGCTGGGTGGCGTTGTCCTTCAGGGTGGACAACCGGCCATTGAGCGTCTGGCTCTGGGTGGCCATGCTGTCATAGTAGCGGCCACCTTCTTCGGCAGCGGCCTGCAGCGCCTGGGTCAGGACATCGTAGGTGATGGTCATGCTCTGCACGTCCTGCACGGACTTGCCCGTGTAGTCGGCCAGCACCTGATAGATGTTGATGCCCGCCATGGCGAACTGCTTGATGTCCACGCTGGTGGCTTTGCCCTGGTTGGCTACCTGCTGCAGGTTCTGGGCCATGCGTTCCAGCTCGGCAGACCCGCCGCCGGTAGCTGCCACCGCGTCGCCCAGGGCAAGGATGGTCTTGCGGCTGTACTCGGCGTTCTCACCGGCGGAGATCAGGTACTCGTTGGACTTGACCAGCGTAGCCGTGTCAAAGGGCGTGCGGGCTGCGTCTGTCTGCATGGCAGCCAGAGCAGCGTTGGCCTTTTCCGCGTCGCCCAGCAGGTTTGTGAGGGCGGTTCTGTATTTCTCGATCTCTGCGTTGTAGGACATACCGGTGGAGATCAGGGACTTGCCAGCCTCCACCACTCTGTCCACACACCTGGAAATGAGGTTGCCAATGGCCACCTGCCCCGCAGTAAACTGGGCAATGACCTTGTCTTTCGTCTCCTGCGCCGTGCGCTGGGTCTTCTGGCCGGCAGCATCGGAGTCCGTGCCCACCTTGTCGGAGGTCTCTTTGCTGGTCTTTCGAACCTTTGCCCCGGCGTCGGCGGCTTCCTTCTCGCCCTTCCCGGCAGCGCTCTTGACGGCAGCGGCGGCCTTTTGGGCCGCTTCTTCCGTTTCGGACACCACGCTGTCGGCGGCCTTGGCGGCGGCAGAGGCGGTTTTCTGGGCCGCCTGTTCCGCTGCCTGTTCTACCTGGTCAAGGCCCTCCTGGGCCCCGCTGGGATCGGTCACGACGCCGAAAACGACCTCGCCGTCATGTTCGCGTGCGATGGTGCATCACCTCCCGGAATGCTCTTTCTGGTATTCGGCCTGCCTGGCAAGAATGGACGCCTTGCGGTCTGCCATGGACACATAGCGCCGGGCCGTGCCGCCGGCCTCCGCAGGCAGGGCGTACACCCGGCGCAGCTTCTCGTATTGCTCCCGCATTCCCTTGGGCATGTCGGTCAGATCTTCGGTGCGATAGCTGATGATCTTGCAGATGCGGCACTCGTCCGGCAGGCTCCGGAACAGGGCCATGAAGTCCCACCAGTGCAGCTGCGCCGTGCGCAGGTCGATGCCGTAGGTCTGCAGAAAGGCCGCCCAGATCAGGGGGCCGTCTACCGCAAAATCAAAGCTCCGGGGCATTTCCCGGAACGCCTCCGCGCTGCGCTTCTCCCGCTCGGATTCCTCGGCGCCGCAGCGGTAAAAGTCCAGAAAGGCGTCGAGGTTGTCCTTTGTGAGCGGGCCATGTATGAGCACCCGCTGGGCGTAGTCCTGCAGGGCGGCTTCCTGCTCGGGTGTGTGGGCCCGGGCGGCCATGTTGTCGTAGGTGACCCACGCCCGGAAGTCCGTCTCAAAGCCCTGCGGCAGGCTGTCGGTCAGGTAGCAGTCCGGGCGGGTCATGCCTTGGCCCGGCGTGCTGCCCGGCGCTGCTCCCGGTTCATGGGCATGGGGATGGGTGCCGGGATGGAACTCTTGGCGTCCTTCATGGCTTCCCGGTCGATGGGCTGCAGGGCGGCCATGCGTTCCAGTGCCTCCGGGTTGGCAGCGGCATTGAAGTCGGCAAGCAGCTGCATCAGATCTTCCAGGTCATCCACGTCGATGCCCAGGCGCTGGTCGTAATCATTGCCCAGCAGATCCGCAAAGAAGTCATCCAGGATCTCGTTGAACTTGATGAGATACTCGTCATCTTCCTTGTCCAGCACGTTCAGCGCCGCCATGGCTGCCTTGTAGCCCTGGATGTACCGCTTGTAGTCCTTGCCTTTGGTCACCTTAAAATCGAATTTCACGTTGCGAAGAATCATAAAAAGCTCCTTTCGTTGGGCCCTGCGCCGGTGCTGCCCCGGCTTGATCTGGCTGGTTCAGGGCATAAAAAATCCCCGTCCGGGGAGGTGGACGGGGACATGCTTGTGGGAAACTCAGGTGGCGCTGTAGGTGTACTCCTTGGGCTTCTCCACACCGGAGACGGTGACAGAGATGCCGGCGTTATTGCCTGCGCCATTGGAGGCGTCGCCGTTGACGATGACGGAGGCCTTGCCGGTTTCGCCCTTGCCGGTGAGCATTGAGAAATAGACATACGGCACGATCACGGCGCTGCCGGTGCCGAACATCACGGCCAGGCTGGTGACCCAATCCTGCCAGGCGTCGCCGTGGGTGCGGTCGCCGGAGATGGAGAAGGTGCGCTGTGCGCTGGCCTTGATGGTGGCATTGCCCTTGCGGATATACTGCTTGTCCTGGGTGCCGGAGTTCACGGCAGCGGAGTGCTCGGTGATGCACTCCTGGCAGACGATGTAGTCGTTCACATCCTGCTGGGTGTCCGCAGTCTGGAACGCCAGCACGAAGTCGTCCGCCATTTCCAGGCCGGCATAGTCCGCACTGGGGGTGATGCCGGCCATCACTTCTTTAACGGTCATGTGGTTGCTCCTTTCGGTTGATAGTAAATAAGCTGCAGCTGGATCTGCGCACGGCAGGCACCGCCCTCCGCCTCGAGGATGTAGCCGCTGGAGGTGACAGACACCTCCCGGACGGTGCGCCCGCTGCCCAGCTGCGGGAAGTTGCGGGCCCGGTTCTGGCTGGCCACCCATTCGGTCAGGTCGTCCCAGAAGCCGGACGCTGCCGCCTGCTGGGAGATGTTGTCCGGGGTGTAGATGGTGTGGGAGGCCAAAACGTAGTTTTTCAGCCGGAGGGATCCGCTGAAATAGCGCTTGAGCTCCGGGGCACCGGGCATGTCCAAAATGGTGTATTCCTCGGCATCGCCGGTCAGGCCGCCCACCCGGAACGCCACGCCGTCCTCCTGTGCGGAGGCCACCAGCGGGCAGGTGCGCAGCCAGTCGCGCATGGCCTGAATGGCAGGGGTCATCTGGTTTCCTCCTTCATCACTGCTTTCCAGAACTGGTTCCATGAGACTTTGTTGGCGTCCTTGCTGCGCTCGGCCCAGTAGCTGCCGCGCAGGCCGGTGTCACCGTGCAGGCCCTCGCCCTGGGGGTGCAGATAATACTGAGGTCTTGCATAGGGCGTTGACCAGATGATCTCACCGGTCTCGTAGTCGGTGGCCAGCTGGGCGGAATTGTCCAGCATACCGGTGTCAAAGGGCACCAGCGGGTGGGTGTCCCGGATGATGCGCTGCATGAGCTTGCCTCGGCCCGTGACCATGGCCCGGGTCAGGTTGGCCCCCACGTCCTTGTTCCAGCGGATATGTGCCTTGCACTTGCCGCTGCGGTGCTGCACTGTGAACAGGGTGCCCATGGGCGTTGTGATGGTCAGGCGTCCGCCGTGGCTCTTGTCCCAGATGGTGGCCATGCCGTCATCTCCCTTCCACATGCCAGTGCGGCAGCAGGGGCTCCCGGTTGTCCGAGACTGCCGCCACCGTGCAGCAGGGGTGCGTCTTTTCCAGCCGGGCGTATTCCTCGGCGGTCAGGCTCTGCACCGCACCCTGCACCACCTTCCAGCCGCGTTTCAGCGTCCAGTGCTTTGCCTTTTCGGCAGCGGGCAGGGCTGCCCACTGCACATAGGGCAGGTAGCCCAGGGTGCAAACGCTGGCCGGGATGCGGATTTGGATGGTGCGCTCGGGGTCCTTGCTGGTGCCGGTGCCTGAGGTGTCCAGCTTTTCCCGCCAGCTGCAGGCCGGGAACACCCAGCACTTGGGCGTATCAGTGTCGGCCTTGGGGTCGTGGATGAGGTTCACCACGGTAACAGACGTGTTCATCTCACATGATCCCCCTGTACAGCAGGCCGTGGGGGTCAGACCCGAGGGCGGCTTCCAGCACATGCCAGGCTTCAAAACGCACGGCAGCGGACAGGCTTGTGTTGGCCGCAAAGGTCACAGCATAGCCGTCATTGGAGACGCTCTGTGCGCCCGGTGCAGCACCCACAGCCAGCCGGGCAGCCAGCAGATCCACGATCTGGGCGCAGGCATCCGCCAGCATCTGGCGGCAGCTCTCGCACACGGCGGCATGGGGTTCCGCCTTGCCAAAGGTAGCGCTGTCGATGAGGCGGGACGCCCGGCTGCACAGCACACCGAACGCCAGCTCACTCACCGTGCCGCCCGCCGCCTGGTACTCCGGGTAGGTGCAGTAGTTCATGGGCGGGGCCCTCCTTACGCCTCGATGCGCTTGATGTACAGGGTCTTGGGCTTGGACACCTTGATGCCGTACACCTTGCGGCCCTGCACAGCGGACGCGCCAATGTACTTGCCGGAGCCGCCCAGATCCTGCAGGTGCACGGGGGTCTGCCACTCCATCACACGGTGGCACCAGTTGGGGTGGCCGCAGATGAACTCGGTGGTAGTTTTCTTGGTGCTGACACGGGTGGTGTTCTCGAAGTCCATGTTGTTGGATTCGTACACCGCAAAGCCGGCGATCTGACCCACCGCACCGGTCTGCACCAGCTGCTGGGACAGGTCACCCTGCTTGATGAACTTGTCATCCTGCATGAGGATCTCCAGATACTCAGGGCTGACGATCATAAAGCGGCCGGTCTGGGGCACGCCGTTGCGGCTCAGGGTGCGCTTGGCGGCCAGAGCCTCTTTGTAGGCGGTGGAAGCGGTGCAGGCGGTCTTGGTGGCGCTGATGGTAGCACCGGTTGCACTCTGCAGCGCCTCGATGGACTTCTTGTCGATGGACAGGGCCATGGAGTAGGCGGCGCTGTCCAGACGCTCGGCGGTGATGCCGTCGGGCACGGATGCAGCGTCAAAGCCGTCGATGATCTCATTGACAGCCTCGTCGTTGTCGATGTCCAGATCCAGATAGGTGGTGGTGCCGGCATCGGCATCCACGCCGTTTGCCTTGTCGTATGCCTTGACGGCCACCTCGGTGTCACGCACCGGGATCTTGACCTTGCCGGCCTTGGGGCTGCCCTCGTAGCGGGTGTTGAAGATCGCACCGTCACGGGTGACCAGAGTGGCCCGCAGCTTTGCGTCTACCAGAGCGGAATACCGCTCCTGATTTGCATGTGCCATGTTGAACTCCTTTCGTTTTACAGGTTCAGTTCGGGATTCAGGGACTTAAAGGCGGCTTCCACACCATTGGATTCGTTGGCGGGCGGTGCGCCATGCTCAGCGCCGGTAGAGACCACGGCCACGCCGGCGGCACCGTCTTCACCAAAGGCCCAGGGGTTGGCCTTGGCAGCGTCGTCCAGAGCCTTGTCAATGTCGGCGCTGCGGTCCTTGGAGCCCTTCAGAGCGTCCAGATCCAGCAGGGCACGCACCGCCTTGACGCTGCGGCCCTTCTTGCCCAGGATGGCAGTGTTCAGGGCGCTGTCAAAGGCAAAGCCGTCCGCCTGGGCCTTCATGTCCGCCTGCAGCTTGGTCAGCTCGGCCTCGTACTCCTCGGGCTTCTTCTTGCCTTCAAAGGCTTTCAGGCCGTCCTGGGCGGTCTTGAGCTGGGCGTTTGCGTTGTCCAGCTGGGTCTGCAGGGCGGTGGCGGCGGACTTCTCCCGGTTGATTTCCGCGCCGTTCTCCTGCATGAGCCAGTTCAGCTGTTCGTCGGTGATGCCGGGGATCTTGTTCTTCACATCTTCGCGTTTCATGGTGGAAACTCCTTTCGTTGGGTGTGACCACAGTTTTATACACTGTTCGCTGTCAGTATTCGGTCTTGGGCGGGGTACGCACCGCCCGCTGCGTGGCACCGTCTGGAGGCATCGAACCTCCCGCTTCCGGTTTTGGAGACCGGCGCTCTTCCCGAATGAGCTAAGACGGCATGAAAAAAGCACCGTGCATTTTTTGCACAGTGCTTTGGATGGGTAAACAAAAACCACAGTGCGGGTGCATCGTGATTCAATCAATAATTTCAAAGTTTCCAGCTGGATAAAGATAATCTTCGCCGGTGTCATCGACAACGCGATACCATCCGCGCTCTACGGAAAGGACTTTATAAATCTTGCCGTTGGTCAATTCCAGTGGGGATGTTTCGCCGATATAACGGACGGTATCAATCTTCGTCATATAGCCACCTCTTTACCTTGAATTTGACCTTTTCACTGCCATTCTGGAACCAGTGAACCTCTGCTTTCACCGCTTCGCCGTCGACATCCAGCCAGCCTTTCGCCTTACAGTGCTGCCAGTCCTCCGGTTTGCCGCCAAATTCGTCAGACAGACCCTGAGCAACTTCCCCACTCAGTGGATTTACGCCGCCTTTTTCGGCAAAAACCTGTGCATTCTGTGTTCTGGTTCCCCCAACAAAATAATATTCCTCTCCGGTGGATTTGTCAACAACAACGTAGTTTTTTGCCCTCGCACCGATTCCTCGGGAGATTTTGAAGTCGTTTGGAGTAATTTTCGCCGCCCACGCCGCTTTACTGCCCTCGCTCCTGCCAAACTTCGGCACGCTGACACGGGCACTGTCCACCCGCCCGCCGGTGGCCTTAGCAAACTCGCTCAGGCTCTGGCGGGCTGCTTTCAGGCGCACGGCGCTGTCGGTGG
>OLRE01002871.1_pt1 | contig 13217 bp, 11 predicted proteins | sample 1672461 | NCBI WGS metagenome assembly OLRE01 (sample SAMEA3136688, study PRJEB25190) | human gut metagenome | biome: human gut; feature: human-associated habitat; material: faeces | place: Austria | collected 2013
ACCTGCATACCGCCGTGAAGATCGCCCCGGTCTATTCGGGATTGGTGATACACCTTATGAGAACCTGACCGACTCCCTGAAAACAGCTTTGACAGAGTACTATAAGGTGGACAGCATGGAAGACTATGATCAGATGTATCGGGCGGTGGCTTTTCTGTGTTATAAGCATGGGTCAATGGATGGTCTTGAAAGCAATAATGAATACTGGCTGGAGCAGGATGCCAGACTGAGAACAGATTTTAATATTCCGGGAATGAAGACGGCTGACATGGAACATGTGAAGTATAAATCTAAAATGAAACCTTATTATGCAAAGGCAGGTATTCCAACAGCCCGGTATCATCTGGTGACAGATTTGACGGAAAGTCTTGCTTTTGTTGAGAAGGTGGGATATCCGGTTATCGTGAAGCCGGATAATGGCGTCGGTGCGACAACGACTTATAAACTGAAGAGTGAGGATGAGCTGCGGGCATTCCATGAAGAAGATTTTCATGGTGTGCAATTTATTATGGAAGAGTTTGTGCCCGGAGAGATTTATTCTTATGATGCGATCATGAACAGTAAGGGAGACAGGCAATCATACCCCGATTTCTATCATGGATAGTGTCAATAATCACGATGACAGTGTGTTCTATATTGAAAAACATATTGCGGATGATGTTCGCGCAGCAGGCAGAGCAGCTGTGAAATCTTTTGGCGTAAAGAGCCGTTTTGTTCATTTTGAATTCTTCAGATTAACACAGGATCATGCCTATCTTGGCAAAAAGGACAGGATTATTGGTTTGGAAGTGAATTACAGGCCATCAGGCGGTTTCACACCGGATATGATTAATTATGCCTGCAGTACGGATGTCTACAAAGACTGGGCGGACATGGTTGCTTTTGACCGGTTGACAAAGGCAGATTATCCGGATAAATACTATTGTGTTTCTGCAGGATGCAGAAAGGAAAAGCATTATTTGCACAGCTATGAAGAAGTGATGGCTGCGTATAAGGATGACATTATGATGACAACAGAGCTTCCTGAAGTTCTGGCATCAGCGATGGGAGACAGACTTTATCTGGCACGCTTTGCAGAAAAAGAGGCCATGGATGCATTTATCAGCTATGTCTTTGCTACTGCGTAATGGCATTGAATCCTGAATAACAGATGAATAAAGTACAGGGACATTTTCATGGCAAGTCATGAGAATGTCCCTGTTGTTATAAGCAGGCAGATGAAATCTCCATCCGGAATCAGTGCATGATGATATCCGCAAACTGTCCCCGGGTAACTTTGATCAGATCCTGCGGAGAGAGGATCAGCTGAACACCGAGACGCCCGCCGGAGATAATAATCGTGTCAAAATCGGCGGCCGATTCATGGATAAATGTCGGAAACTGCTTCTTCATGCCGATGGGGGTACAGCCGCCCCGGATATAACCGGTGATGGCATTGATATCTTTGACATGGATCAGTTCAACATTCTTCTCACCGGCAGCCTTGGCAGCGGCCTTTAAGTTCAGTTCCTTATCAACAGGGATAGCAAATACGAAATAATTCTTGCTTTTGCCGACAGTGACCAGTGTCTTGAAGCTGCGTTCATAAGGCTGACCAAGCTGATCGGCAATGTGGCAGCCGTCAATGAATTCGTCACAGTTGTATGTGTTCATTTCGTATGAAATTTTGTTTCTATCTAATATGCGCATGGCATTGGTTTTGGCTTCTTTACCCATTATAAGTCCTCCTGTATTTTATGTATTGTTCAACATTGTCAGTCGATTATATTTTATAGTATTTTCTTTTATATGTCCATCCGTAAAAACAGAAAACAACCAGCTGAAAAAATAAATTATAATTTTTGTTGCATGAAGTCGGTGAAGGTGTTACGATTAATAGGAATGTCAAAGAAAGGGAGAAAAAGATGGGAAAGATAGGATTCGATAATGAAAAATATTTGAATATGCAGTCAGAACATATCAGAGAGAGAATGGCTCAGTTCGGCGGCAAGCTTTATATGGAATTTGGCGGCAAGCTTTTTGATGATTATCATGCATCCAGGGTTCTTCCGGGATTTCAGCCGGACAGTAAGCTGCAGATGCTTTTGAAGTTAAAAGACCAGGCAGAGATTGTAATTGCAGTCAGTGCATCTGCTATTGATCAGCACAAAAAGAGAGGCGATATCGGTATTACCTATGATCAGGAAGTACTGAGACTCATTGACCTTTTCAGAAGTGTGGGACTTTATGTGGGAAGTGTTGTGATCACACAGTATCAGGGACAGCAGTCAGCGGACGGATTTATTAAGCGACTGGGTGATCTTGGTGTGGCTGCATACAGACATTATATGATCGAGGGTTATCCGGCGAATATTCCGCTGATTGTCAGTGAGGATGGCTTCGGCAAGAATGATTATATTCCGACAGAGCGTTCACTGATCGTTGTGACAGCTCCGGGACCGGGAAGCGGCAAGATGGCAACATGTCTGTCTCAGCTGTATCATGAGCATCAGCGCGGTATTAAAGCAGGTTATGCGAAGTTTGAGACTTTCCCAATCTGGAATATTCCTCTGAAGCATCCGGTGAATCTTGCTTATGAAGCAGCAACTGCGGACCTGAATGATGTCAATATGATTGATCCTTTCCATTTGGAAGCCTATGGCAAGGTTGCCATTAATTATAACAGAGACGTTGAGATTTTCCCTGTCCTGCAGACGATATTTAAGACGATTTCAGGAACATCGCCGTATCAGTCACCGACAGACATGGGTGTGAATATGGCCGGCAACTGTATTTTTGATGATGAAGCGGTGAAGAAAGCCGCCAGAGAAGAGATGATCCGCCGTTATTATATTGCCCTTTGTGAGAAGAAGAAGGGCAAGGAGAATAAGGCAGAGATCAGCAAGCTGGAAATGCTTCTGAACCAGGAAGGCCTTTCCACTGCAGATTATGCTGTTGCTGTTGCGGCTAAGACAACAGAAGAGGAGACAGGGGAACCGGCAGCAGCCATTGAACTTCCGGATGGAAGAATTGTTACCGGAAAGAATAAGGCACTGCTTGGCGCGGCATCCGCAATGCTTTTGAATGCATTGAAAGCCCTGGCGGATATTCCGGATGATGAACATTTATTGGCATCAGAAGTTATTCGTCCGGTTCAGGAACTGAAGGTGAATTATCTGGGCAATCATAATCCGAGACTGCATACAGATGAAGTATTGGTTGCTCTTTCTGTCAGTGCAGCCTCCAATGAGAATGCGAAGAAAGCACTGGATTGTCTGCCGATGTTAAAGAATTGCAATGCACATTGTTCAGTTATTTTATCATCTGTAGATACAGATATTTTCAGAAGACTTCGTATTAATTTAACCTGCGAACCGAAGTATCAGAACAAGAAACTATTCCATAACAATTAGTGTTGAAAATGAATCATCTGGTACATTGGTATTTAGAAAACAATGTGCCGGACCATTTAAAACGAAATGTGCGTTTCGTGAAAGGAGTTATTGTCATGACAAAAACAGAAATGGTCAAAGAAATTTTGCAGGCAGGAAGCGCTTGCCAGGAACTGAAGACTGCAGCACAGAACTATCTGTATGCTGTAGGAACAGCAGACGAACATGATAAAGCCGAGACACTTGTTGCAGAATGTGAAGCAGATGTCATGAAATGTGCAGACGTTATTGTATTTATGAAGACAGATGCAGCAAAAAAACATCTCGGAGCAGAAGTGGCAGCAGGAATTCTTGCCCATGAAGAGGAACTTCTGTCAAAAGGCATCGAATACTGCGATTGTCCTGGATGCACAGCAGGCAAAAGAGTGATGGATAACAAAGCACTTTTTCTCGCATAATAAAAAGGTGATTGACTTAGAAGCAGCATCAAAATGGATATAAGTATAAAGAAATCGGGTAAAGATGGAGCGAAAATCTTTACTCGATTTTTTTGCATTCTGGGAACAGGTGAATAGTATGTGTTTGATAAAATAAAACCATCAAGAAACAATAAATAATTGTGAGAAAGAAAAGAGGTAGCATATGTTGGGATTAATGAAGTTTAAGAAGTTATTCTGGAAAAAGTCTGATGAACATGACAAACTCGACGAACTTGATCATGAGTTTATTGCTGGTTTTACGAAGAAAGAAATCATCAGAATGATACAGAATATGTCTGATGAAGAACTTGACAAAGCATTTGCGGATATTGACAAACGCATTGCTGAATTAGAAAAATAAAAGGAGGGTGGCACATAACCCTTATGAAGAGAAATTTACACTGGTTCATCAAATAGATGTGAAGACTGATTCTATATATGGCAGGTGGTATAGATATTTTGTTGACAGTTCAGCTTTTACAGACTGTTCAAAACAGAGCATTATTTTATTAGATGAGAACAAAAAAGAAATACCATTGCAGAAAAATGGCATATGATGTGTGAAAAATTGGCAGAAGGCTGTGGCAACATCGTTCTTACATTCGATGCATAGGTAGAAGAGCGCCGACCGGAGTGGAACGGAGAAGCACAACGTCCAGTGGACGTTGGTTCTGCGCGGACCGAAGTGAAACGTAGACCTCGAACGTTCGAGTCCGGCAATGGAGTAGAGTAGAAGCGAGACGGGGTGCTAAAGGTCCAGTGGACCTTTGTTAGCACCGACCGGAGTGGAACGGAGAAGCTAAACGTCCGGTGGACGTTGGCTTTGCGCCGACCGAAGCGAAGCGAAGATACGAACCCGTTCGAGTCCGGCAGGACTCGTTTAATATAGAAAGGGGATATCCTAATGGATATCCCCTTTCTATATTAAGAAGAGCGCGAGACGGGACTCGAACCCGCGACCCCGACCTTGGCAAGGTCGTGCTCCACCAACTGAGCCACTCGCGCATAAAATGTGCTATTCACAAGCACATGGATACTATACTATATGAGAAAGAATTTGTCAACAGAAAAAAGGCAAAAAGTCAAAAAAATTTCAAATTGTATATGCTATTGACACAATAGGGGGTTTAAGAGCGGTTGAATTGAAACAGACAGATCATCGATGTTAAAAAAATAAAGCTGATCACTTACAACAATGTGTCATAAGCAATCAGCTCTATTATATGGAAGGAAATCTATTAAAATAACGAGTGAGCGAATTGAGTTTTAGTTATCTTTGTCCATTAAGAATCCGGCATAACCAGTTTCAAGACCATGTTCTGTTGCATCCAGACCTTCAAGTTCTTCTCTTTCAGATACACGGACACCCACAGTCTTCTTCAGGATTGTGAAAAGAATCAGGTCACATACAATAGCCCATCCTGCGATGCAGACAACACCCAGTAACTGGATCAGCAGATGATGAACACCGCCGCCATAGAAGAGGCCGTCTGTGTAGTCGAAGAGACCAACTGCCAGTGTACCGAAGCAGCCGCACACACCATGCACGGAGCAGGCACCAACCGGGTCATCAACCTTCAGAACGTTATCAATAAACGGAACGAAGATGCAGAGGAGGAGACCGGCTACAGCACCAATGATCATAGCACCAACGTTATCAACATTGTCACAACCTGCTGTAATGGCTACAAGACCGGCAAGAGAACCATTCAGGGAAAGTGAAACATCAGGTTTACCAAAACGTACCCATGTGTAAATCATAGCGACAACGGTTGCACATGCAGGAGCAAGTGTTGTTGTGGAGAAAATCTGTCCAAGATGCTGTCCGTCTGCAGCTGCGGCACCGTTGAAACCATACCAGCCAAACCAGAGAATGAAAACACCAAGTGCTGCAATACTGATATTATGTCCGAGGATTGGTCTTGCATGACCGTTTTTGTCATATTTACCGATACGAGGTCCAAGGAAGCAGGCGCCGATGAAACCGGTGATACCACCAACCATATGAATAACAGCGGATCCGGCAAAATCAGTAAAGCCAAGATCGGTTAACCATGCTGTGCCGCCCCATACCCAGTGTGCTTCGATTGGATAGATGATCAGACTGATGACAAAGCTGTAAATACAATAAGTAAGGAATTTGGTACGTTCAGCCATTGCACCGGAAACGATTGTTGCACATGTTGCACAGAAAACAAGGTTAAATACGAATCCATAGCAGTCCATGCTGCCAAAATCAAAAGGATTCATTGTAAAACCGCCCCAGAACTTGGAAGCGTCACCACAAAGAATATTGTAACCAACAAAGATGAAAGCAACTGTACCAAGACAGAAGTCCATTAAGTTCTTCATAATAATATTGCCGACGTTTTTGGCTCTTGTAAAACCAGCTTCACACATTGCAAAACCAGCCTGCATGAAATAAACCAGAGCCGCGCCGATCAGAAACCAGACGCCATGGCTTCCAAAAATAATACTGTTAACTGTTTCTAAGATTGCATTAGATTCCATAACTATTCCTCCTGTTCAAGTTTCTGAAACAAAAAAGGAGATACAGATGGAATAACCGGTCTTTCCATCTATATCTCCTTCGATATCATCTGTAACAGAACTTTATTGAATTGATTCACCACAATGCTGTGGGAAACTTTATGTCTAACATTATACTGACGTGTATGTAAGATGTCAACCCATGATTTGGGAAATTAATCCACAAAAAACAGGGATGGCAGAGCAAAGATTTAATAAAAATTTTACAAAATTGAAGATTTTAGAAAAAAGTACGTGAAATTTTGAAAAAACAGGCGTATAATCAATAAATTTACAAAGTTGGGAAATATCGTGCGATTTGACAACAAAATGCAAGAAAATGTAAGAAAATGGGAAAAGATGCAATAGGCACAGAGCAGTTTATTGCGGCGATTCGTATTTATCATGGTGATAGACTTGCGGCAAAATGGCGGATATGCTAAAATGAAAGGGATGTTTAAGGAAAATTGTGTTTAAGGAGGATATAGCGTACATGATTGATAAACTGGTGGGAAAGATTAAGAAACTGAATGCACCAATCGTTGTCGGACTGGATCCGAATCTGGCATTTGTACCGGAACAAATTCAGAAGAAGGCGTTTGATGAATATGGTGAGACATTGGAAGGTGCTGCTGAAGCCATCTGGCAGTTCAACAAGGCGATTGTAGATGCTGTTTATGATCTGATTCCGGCTGTAAAGCCTCAGATTGCTATGTATGAACAGTTTGGGCTGCCTGGACTGGAAGCATTTCATAGAACAGTAGAGTATTGCCGTCAGAAGGATTTGGTTATTATTGGTGATATTAAGAGAGGCGATATCGGTTCTACTTCGGAAGCCTATGCAAGAGGCCATCTGGGCCCTGTAAAGGTAGGAAGCCGTTCATTATATGGTTTTAATGAAGATTTTGTTACCCTGAATCCTTACATGGGCTCAGACAGTATCAATCCTTTTATCAATACAGCAAAGAAAGAGAAGAAAGGTGCTTTTATCCTCGTTAAGACATCGAATCCGTCAAGCGGTGAATTCCAGGATAGATTGATCGATGGCCGTCCGTTGTTTGAGTACGTTGCTGAGAAGGTCAATGAATGGGGCAGTGACTATGTAGGTGAATGTGGATACAGCTATGTAGGTGCCGTTGTGGGTGCCACATACCCTGAACAGGCAAGAATTACACGTAAGCTGATGCCGAAGGCTTATATTCTTGTACCTGGTTATGGTGCACAGGGCGCTACAGCGAAGGATCTGCTGCCTAATTTTGATGAGAATGGCCTTGGCGCGATCGTGAATTCATCAAGAGGCATTATCGCTGCCTACAAGCAGGAGAAGTATGCGAAGTTTGGCGCAGAGCATTTTGCGGATGCTTCCAGAGCAGCAGTTATTGATATGCAGAAAGATATCGCATCGGTACTGTAAAAGCTGGTTGAGCAGATTTTTGCTGCTGATGATATAGAATGATGAAACCAGATAAAGAAATTCAACAGTGATTATATAAAGGACAAAAGCATGAGTGTAAGTAAAATCAAAGCAACTGTATTTTCTCAGGAACAGCTTGCATCTGATGTATTCAGTATGTGGCTGGAAGTCGGCAGTATAGCCTCTGAAGCAAAGCCGGGACAGTTTATCTCTGTCTATTCGAATGACGACAGCAAACTGCTTCCAAGACCAATCAGTATCTGTGAAATCGACAGGGAAAACGGCAGACTGAGAATTGTGTACCGTGTTGTTGGTTATGGTACAAAAGAATTCTCAGGATGCAAAGCAGGAGACACATTGGAGATTATGGGGCCCCTTGGCAATGGTTATACATTGAAGAAAGATAAGGCAATTCTTGTGGCCGGCGGTATCGGTGTGCCTCCGATGCTGGAGCTTGCCAAAGAACTGGATTGTGAGAAGACCATCGTTCTCGGTTATAGAGATGAACTGTTTTTGAACAAGGAATTTGAGCAATACGGCAAAGTGGTTATTGCCACAGAAGACGGCAGCTGTGGAACAAAGGGGAATGTACTGGATGCCATCCGTGCAGAAGGTGTCGATGGTCAGGTGATTTACAGCTGCGGACCAACGCCGATGCTGCGTGCGCTGAAGCAGTATGCGGCTGATAATGGTATTGAGGCATGGATTTCTCTCGAAGAGAAGATGGCCTGCGGTATCGGTGCATGCCTTGCATGTGTCTGTAAGTCAAAAGATGTGGATCACCATACAAACGTACATAATAAGCGTATCTGTAAGGATGGTCCTGTCTTTAATGCACAGGAGGTGGAACTGTAATGAATACAAAGGTAAATCTTGCCGGAGTTGAGCTGAAGAATCCTGTGATGGTTGCTTCAGGTACATTTGGTTCCGGTGCAGAATACAGTGAATTTGTTGATCTGAACCGTCTGGGTGCGGTTGTGACAAAGGGTGTAGCCAGTGTACCGTGGCCGGGAAATCCGGCTCCGCGTATTGCGGAGACAGCTAGCGGCATGCTCAATGCCATCGGACTTCAGAATCCGGGCATTGATCTTTTTTCAAAGAGAGATCTGCCGTTTTTGGAGAAATATGATACAAAAGTCATTGTTAATGTATGCGGACATTCTACAGAAGAATATCTGGATGTGGTTGAGCGCCTTGCAGATGAACCGAGAGTGGATATGCTGGAGATTAATATTTCCTGTCCGAACGTCAAGGAAGGCGGTATTGCTTTTGGGCAGGATCCAAAGGCAGTGGAAGCCATTACAAAGGCTGTCAAGGCCAAGGCCAAACAGCCGATCATCATGAAACTGAGCCCGAATGTCACAGATATCACAGTGATGGCGAAGGCTGCTGAGGCCGGCGGTGCAGACTGCCTGTCTCTGATCAATACATTGACCGGTATGAAGATTGACATCGAAAGACAGACATTTGCCATTGCCAACAAGACAGGCGGTCTTTCCGGTCCTGCTGTTAAGCCGGTTGCCGTCCGTATGGTGTATCAGGTAGCCAATGCAGTCAAGATTCCAATCATTGGTATGGGCGGTATCTGTACAGCTGAAGATGCCATGGAATTTATCCTGGCTGGTGCAACAGCTGTTTCAATCGGTACGGCTAACTTTTCAAATCCATATACAACCGTAGAAGTTATTGATGGTATTGAAGCGTACATGAGAAGACATGGCGTGGAAGATATCAACGAACTCATTGGTCTTGTAAAATAAAGATTAATTCCCGAGGTTTAATTACCTAGCTGATGATATCTTTCTGGAAACGGGCTCATCGCCCAATGTTTCCAGAAAGATATCATCAGCTAGGTTGAATTAAGACCTCGGGAATTTTTTATGCTAATGGGGTTCATCGCCCAGGTTTTTCGGGTTGTTGACTATTTTTTGTAAGTATTTTATCGTCCGCGTTCTTTATCCAGAATTTTCTGGAATTCACGGATATCCCGGGCAATTTCACCGCTCAGCAGAAGCATACAGATCAGGTTTGGAATGGCCATCAGGGCGTTGGCGATATCGGAAAGTTTCCATACAAGGTCTAGCTGCATGGTAGCACCGAAGAAAACAACACATGAGAAAACCAGACGGTAAATGATATTCAATTTGTGTGTGTTCAACAGATACTCAAAAGCCTTTTCACCATGATATTCCCATCCGAGAATCGTGGAAAAGGCAAAAAGTGCAATGCCGATGGTGACAAGCCATCCGCCGAGAGGGCCAAGAACGGTTTTGAATGCGGCGATGGTCAAGGCAGAACCTGTATAGAGACTGCCTGTGGCAGGATCGATCTGACCCAGCATTCCGGAGCTTGCAATGCAAAGACCGGTGATAGAGCAGACAACGATTGTATCCCAGAATGTACCGGTCATATTGATATAGGCCTGGCGGACAGGATGATCGGTTGTTGCGGCAGCAGCAGTGATGGCGGCAGAACCCATACCAGCTTCGTTAGAAAAACATCCGCGGGCAATACCATACTGCATGGCCGCCATCATTGAAGCGACAACATTACCAAGGACGCCGCCTGTGACAGCCCGTGGTGTAAAGGCATACTTGAAGATCATGACAAGACCGGCCGGGATGTTCTGAATATTGCCGATGATAACAATAATACCGGCAATAATATAGAAAACAGCCATTAGAGGGACGACAACAGAAGAAACTTTTGAAATAGATTTAATACCGCCGACAATAACAGCAAGTGAGAGAATGGTCAGGACAACACCAATAGCCACCTTGGAAAAGCCGACGGTTTCATTTAAAGCGGAAGAAATGGAGTTGGCCTGGGTCATATTGCCGATGCCAAAGGAAGCCAGAACGGCAAATAAAGCAAACAGCCAGCCAAGGACTGCACCGAATCCTTTAGGCAGTGCTTTCTTCATTGTGTACATAGGGCCGCCGGACATTTCACCTTTTTCATTGCGTTCACGATACTTGATGGCCAGCATACATTCACTGAATTTGGATGTCAGACCGAAACAGGCGGAAATCCACATCCAGACAAGGGCGCCGGGACCGCCGGATACCATGGCTGTTGCAACACCAACGATGTTGCCGGTGCCGATGGTAGCTGCAAGAGCGGTTGTTAATGCGGAGAACGGAGAAACGTCGCCATCGCCTCTTTTCTGAGTACGGGCCTCCTTACTCAGTGTACTTTTGATGGCGTATCCGAGATTTCTCCATGTAAGGAAACCAACACGGATGGTCAGAAAAATACCGGTGCCTACAAGCAGGACAAGCATAGCGGGACCCCAGACGAAGTCATCCACTTTCGTTACAAGATCAAAAATTTTTTCGTAGCTCATTTACATCTTCCTCTCTCTTTATTATTTTCACAGACAGCAGACAAGGAGGCATGAACAGGCAGAGGCAGTTCGGTCATGATATCTGTGAAAAACAAAAAGAGGCCGCGGATATTCCGCAGCCTCTTTGCTGATTGAAATAATGTTATCACGTTTTTGTGCATTCGGCAAGTATTTTTATCTTAAAATAATATAAGCTGTATAAAACGCATAGAGAATAATCATAAAAATTCCCTCGCCTCTGGCCAATCGTTTCTTGCTCCAGCAGAAGAAAAGGACAAGGATGCTGAAAATCATCAGGATAATACAGTCGTAAACAGCAGAAGGCTGCAGTGCGACAGGATGGATACTTGTTGAAATACCAAGGATCATCAGAATGTTGAAAATGTTGGAACCGACCACATTACCGATGGCAAGATCGTTTTCACCTTTCCTTGAGGCAACAATGGAAGTGACCAGTTCCGGCAGGGAAGTACCGAAAGCAACAACTGTCAGTCCGATCAGGGTTTCTGAGAGACCGAAATTGGCAGCAATTTCAGAGGCACTGTCCACGACAAAGTTGCCGCCGTAAATGATCATGATACATCCGATGACGACAAATACAATGCTTTTCAATGGAGAAAGAACTTCTTCCATTGGATCTTCAGCATTTTCACTGCGGGACTTTAAAGCATCCCTGACCTGGATGGCAACAAAGAGAACAAAAAGCACAAGAAGCGTCAGCCCCTCAAGTCGGCCGATATTGAGCCGTCCGAATCCGAACAGGCTGAATATCAGAAGCAGTGCTGCGGCAACAATTGAAAATGGAAACTCACGTTTCAAAATGCCTTCATTGACCGGAATGGCACTGATGGCAGCACAGGCACCGGTAACAACCATGAGGTTGAAAATGTTGGAACCAAGAACGTTGCTGATGGCAATTTCATTCTGACCGGCCAGGGCAGCTGAACAGCTGACGGATAATTCCGGGGCACTTGTACCGAAGGCAACAATGGTCAGGCCGATGACAGCGGCGGGAATGCGAAGCAGTCTGGCAATGGATGAGCTGCCGTCTACAAACAGGTCCGCTCCTTTAATAAGCAGGATAAATCCTAGGATCAATAAAATGTAGGTTAGCATAAATAGACACCTTTCGTAAAAATCTTTTAATAAAACAGAACTTTTGGCGAATAGATGATGTTTCAAAAGTTCTGTGATAAAGTATAACGATATGGAACAAAAAAGTCAACGAAATACAGAGAAAGAATTGCTTTTTCGGTGCAGATATAGGAAAATAGAAAAGAAGATAAAATCAGCGGTGAAAGGCAGTCAGCAGCTGCAATCAATGCTGGAAAAAATGAGGATAGGAATAATATGAAATATGATTTTACATCGATCATTGACAGACAAGGACAAGATGCTATGGCTGTAGATGGTCTTGGAATGTATCCGGGAATGTCACCGTCAAAACCAAAGGGAGGTTTTGATTTTATCCCGATGTGGGTGGCGGATATGAACTTTTCGACAGTGCCGACGATTCCGGAGGCCATTATTGAACGTGCAAAACATCCGGCTTACGGATATTTTGCACCTAGAGATACCTATTTTGATGAAATTATCAAATGGCATCAAAAACGAAATGGCGTAAATGGACTGAAAAAAGAGTATATTGGCTATGAGAATGGTGTCCTCGGAGGGATCCTTTCGGCACTGCAGTGCCTGGCGGCACCAGGGGATGCGGTCCTTTTGCACAGCCCGACATATATTGGCTTTACCGCTAGTCTGAAGAACAATGGCTATAGGATGATACACAGTGAGTTGAAGAAGGATGCAGAGGGCATTTACAGGATGGATTATGAGGATATGGAAGCGAAGATCAGGAAGTACCATATCCATGCTGCGATTATGTGTTCACCTCATAATCCGACGGGCCGTGTCTGGGAACAGTGGGAGCTGGAAAAGGCGATGGCGGTATATGAACAATATGCTGTGACAGTGATCTCAGATGAAATCTGGTCAGATATTTTACTGGATGGACAAAAGCATATACCTACACAGCAGGTAAATGATTATGCCCGGGAACACACAGTGGCCCTGTATGC